>ERZ779840.766-NODE-766-length-34094-cov-3.811804_pt1 | contig 34094 bp, 27 predicted proteins | sample MGYA00511561_ERZ779840 | MGnify/ENA primary metagenome ERZ779840 (study PRJEB29588, sample SAMEA2162036) | human gut metagenome | biome: human gut; feature: human-associated habitat; material: faeces | place: Denmark | collected 2008/2010 ...
TTTAGTCTTTCGACTGCTGAAAGACAACCGCCTATACTGTCCAGCAAAGTAGATTCCATCTGCTTGCTGATGAACTACGCCCTGCTCATTTAAAAAATCTGGTCGACAGGGCTTAGGTGGGTGTTTTTTGTCTTTGCGGTATATATCAAAAATGTATGATTTTTAAATCATTTATTTTCTTGACATCACACCGCTGGACTTTTTATTACTATACTCTGATTTCATTATACCCGACCATAAAAAATTTTTCAATGCTCACTGTGAATCAGGTTTCTTACGGTTGCAATCCGTACTTCTCCTTTCTGGAAATTGTTACACCGTCAGTATGGGCTATGTTTTTAGACGATATTTTTGCGGATAACACTTTTTGGTCAAAAATAGCCCATAAAGGACGGAAAATCCCATCATCATACCACAAATCGATTTGCGGCCAACATTTTTAGGTCACCAAACGCTGAGTGATGAAATTATGACCGTATTTCCTAATTTCAAAAAATATCAGACATACTGAAAAACAAGGAGGAATTTGCCATGAAGAAAGAAAAAAGGAGTAAATGGAAGCGCCGTGTAGCTGCCGCCCTTGCCGTAACGCTTTTAGTAGGCAATGTGGATCTTACTCAGTTTCATAAGCTGAGGGCGTACGGATTTTCCAGAGAGTACGGTGTATGTACAGATAACCATGAAGTCAGCCCAGATGGTTACAACAATCGCACCGATGTCTATCAGACAACTACGATCCTGACGCAGGATATGGAGCATGGATCCGAGGGGTGGAAAACAGCCATTGAACACAACAAACAGCGGTTAATCAGTCAATTGGGACATGGCGATGAACGAACCGTGTTGAAGGTTCTCTGGGGTGCAATCACGACCATCATGACAGAAGGAAAAACCGGAGGCATGACAGACGCAGATGTCGCTGAAGCAGAGTACTGGGCTGATCGAATCAAAAGAGAATTATTTGATGCGCAGTTCCATAATTATTGGGAAGGAAGCACTCCGCTGACCATGCTGCCGATGACTGAGGCAACATTCGGAAAAATCCGTCACGGAGCGGGGGAAGCGTACATTCAACAGGACCCGCTGCTTGCGGCCCTGTCAGACCCAACTCACCTTTTCCCGGGAAAAGGTCAGTCGATAGCAAACGAACCGGGACAGGGGTGGCAATATGATGCGCACTGGATGCTTCCGCGTATGGGTACCGGGTGGTTTGAGTCTTATACACCGGAACAATATGGTACCGGCGGTGTCGCACAGTGGCCGGTCAATACGGCGGAACATTCCATCTCAAAAAAAGACGGAGAAGTTGTCACGTTACAGGAAGTAACAGAGAATGCTCTCGACCTGGAAACAGATCAGTCGTACTGGGAAATCGGAGAAGTTGATGCCAACGGAATGCTCATCCGCAAGGACAGTTCCGGCGGCAAAAACAAAACTTCCGCCGCGTCATCCGAGGATGAAGATATCGAGCCTGGTCCTGGTGACGGCGGAGATGATGGAAATGAAGACGAAACGCCGGATTCATCCAGTACCAAAAAGAATACCACCAACCATTATTACATCACTATGTCCGTTCCGTTTCAGAACAACGCATCCTGTTTTAATGTCTGGGACTCAAGCACGCAGAATTGGCAGCCATTGCCGATTCTTGGTTTCGGTTCGATTGAAGTAAACGGCTGGACGATCTCTTCCAAGATTGCCGTAGACGGGCGCACTCCGTATATTGACATTGTTTATAATGGAAGCGGAACCCCTTCCAATGGCATTGTTGGATACTTTTCCATTCCAAAAGGATCCTTCGTATCAAAGGAAAACACCACCTGGGATTCCCCGATGGATTTCGCGGCGGATATCATGGAGCTTGCTGAATGTGTCCAGTGTAATGGCGGACATCGCATTGGTGTTGCTCCTTTAGAGCGACATCAGAAGTTCGTAAAACTGCATCATATTAAGGATCTACAGGATACTTATCCGTGCGTGAAGGTGGGCCCGACAACGGACCCGGTACCTCCCACACCAGAGCCTAAGATTCATTTCTGCGTCTTCCGGCATCAGGAAGACTGGCAAACCGATTATAATGTGCAGTTAAATAAGTACGATTATGAAATGGGCGCGGAGCAGTCCCCTCTGGAAGGTTCCATGTTCACCCTTTATGAGAAATTCGATGATAAGGATGAGATCAATCCGGATAACGATGGAGGTGTTGAACTTTATAAAGGCACGGAATCCGGAAAATACCCGGGTAAGGACTGGCAGTCCGGCTATACATCATCGCCTGTCACCTGGAACGATTTCCGCGAAGTGAATTCTTATACGACGGATAAAAACGGTCATATTGAAACAGACGTTCCGAAAAATTATCATTATGAAAAGACCTATTGCGACGGGCACCCGGCGCCTAAGTTCGTCCCTGTCCCGGAATATGAAGAAGACCCGGAAACAGGGGAAAATAATCAGGATGAAATTGACGAAGCACAGGAGACAAATAAGACCTACGCAAAACAATGGATCGAATATTATGAAGCCTGCCAGAAAAAAGCCGGAGAACGCTCTGGTGTGCATTTCCATTGGCTGGGCGATGGGGTTTTGGAAGACACGATCCGTTCCCTTGCGGAAAGTGGTGGAAGCGAAGGAGAGACCCCGAATGGCGGTCCTACGGCATGCTTCGGGAAAGAAAAATCATATGAATCATCCGGCTGTAAATCGGACACGGAACAGACATATGATAAGTTCATCAATCTGAAATACACATACACCTGGAAAGAGACAAAAGCCCGTGAAGGTTACATCCAGCATGACACCCATACGGACGATGTCCTGATCGAGGCGATCACAACGAATTCTTCCCAGGCAGGTGCCAATTCGCAGTTCGCGATCGGGGATGAAAAATACGATAAGTATATTACGATCAACAAATCTGCCAATGACACAGGATCCCAGAACACAGAGGAAGAAAAAACGACTTTGTTCGGGATGCTGCGAAAAGCAGTCGTAACCAATCGTGCTGATGCGATGGATGACGGTGAAGCAGACAGAGAGCCGTTAGTCCGGGAAGATTACAATTTTGTAAAATCAGGGTTTGTAACGCTGAAGGAAACGGTTCTGGATGCTGTGAAATTCATCACCGGGAACCTTGCGACTCCGTCAAACGCAACGGATTCTGAAGCGGACGATGAGGATGAGTCCGGGCAGGAAGAATATCTTCCGGATATGGATCTGATCGGGAAAGCGTCGGATGCGTGGAAGGAAGCTGTTGGCGGACTGTTTACGATTCAGGCATTTGCAGCATCGACTCCGTCCGAACCGGATGCCAATGAAGAGAAACAGTCATTCTCCATATCTATAAAGCCATTCACAAATCTGCTTCGGGCAGAAGACGAGGCGCAGGCCCTGTCTGATGACGATGACAGCGGCTTAGGGCAAAGCTTTGAATCGATCTTCCAGGATGCCTTCAAGAGCATACAGACGGATGATTTTAGCGTGAAGCTTGGCCCGGATGATAACTGGTCACACTGCAATGATGAAGACGGAGAGGGAAATGCCTGGAGGGTGTATGACCATAGAACGGAAGGAGAGATCCATTTCAATAAACGGGATCTTTACTTAAATTCTAAAAACTCCGGACAGTATGACAGCTATGCGGAAGAAAACGGTGACGGCACTTTAGAAGGAGCGGTTTACGGACTGTTTGCAGATGAAGATATCGTCCATCCGGATGGCAATACCGATGTTGTTTACAAGCGCGGAAATCTTGTTGCAGTCGCAACAACAGACCGGAACGGCGATGGGTCCTTTATGGTTTACACGGAAGCCCCGGGTGTTATCTATAATTACACGACCGGAAAGATCGAGCAGACTGACTGGTACACCAAAGCTCCGACCAATGCGTTCCGTGCGGATTTTAAGACTACCGAAGAAGAACACCATGCAGTTGTTACGGATTGCGATGATACCGCATGGACAGCGGATGACTATACGGCAGACCATGACGCCGGAGTGATCGCCGCAAAGACGGAGCGGCTTTATGATGATAACGAAGCAAATAATGGGAACTGCTGGATTGGCAGACCGCTCATCATGGGCAAGTATTATATCAAAGAGTTATCCCGTTCGGAGGGCTATGAACTTTCCGTCAATGGAAAAGCGCGGGAATATTCCAACTATGATGCGCAGAACCCGGATTCCGCTTATGAAGAAATAAAAGCGGAGGAAGAAGAGAGCAAGGGAACTGCTGAAATCAGCACAAACCTTTACATCAACGGCCAGGAGTCGATCGGTGGTACAAACGAACCATTTTTTGGTGCGACGTCCAAACAGACCAACCAGAATGGTGGTTATGACATCATTGTTCCAAAACTTCCTGAAGCGACAAAATTCTACCGAAAGGACAGCACGATCGTAGAGGAAGAGCAGAACGTACAGACCGGTTGGACCACACAGGAAAAACGGGATGAAAAGGGCAATATCGTTTACAAACATGCCGCTTCAGATTCTTCTGACCCGATCTTTGTCGGAGATGGAAGCGATAACGTGGAGACCATAGATGTTCCTGTAACTGCCGGTATCCAGGGTGTTGTCGTCAAAAAAGCAAAAACATTTGATCAGGACAGGATTGATACCTTCTTAAAAGGCGCTGCAGCGGTTACGGACGAGGGAGTTACATATTATCCGGATCAGATCCGGTTATCGAAGGATTTCTCCGTAAGCGATTTCCGGTTCCTGAAAGCAAAACTGGAAACAGCACTTCGCGCCGGAGGCGGTTTGACCACTCCGTCCCAGATGATTGGCGGCGTAAAGACTTACACAAGTGAGGGATTGAGTGTTTATTCTCGTGGTATCCGTAAAGGCGAGGTAGACAGTTACGGAGTTTCCGGCGTGACACCTGGTACGACCGCAACAAAAACTGTTTACGGACCACAGATCGTAAAAGTAACGATTAAAAAACAGGTCAATGGACAGACACTCAGCGGAGAGGATATGATCCGGAACCTGATCCAGTATTACATCGACCATCCGTATTATAATTTCGGAGGAATTGACAGTTATCTGGATTATTCAGACCGAACAGAGTTCCTGATTTACGCTTCCGATACCAATACGAGCGGAACCTTCGCGTTTAAATCTACAAACTCGGATGGATATGAAGTGTATGCCCGTAAGGGATTTGACCCGCAAGATACTGATTTTGAACCGTATTATGTTTACGTCAAATATACGGAAGATGGCAACGAGGATGACGCATTCGGTTATTATACGAATTTAAAAACCGGCATGCTCAGTTCCACAACATATATCAGTGCCATGCTGACGCCGGACGCACAGGTAGAGCCGGATGGCACGATCACGGCAAAAATCGGCAAAACGACAAAATGCTATAAAAAGGGAGAACTGGTATACGACAAAAACGGTGACCCGGTTGCAGAAATGGAGTCGGTACCAAAATATGAAACGAAAACAGTTCAGGTAGCAAAGACACAGTGGACGGAAATCCCTTCCAGATATGACGCAACGAGCGGAAAACACATCATCCATATCGATGTGCCATATACGGATGCGTACGGCAATGTCCACACGGATGCGGATGAGGCGCTGACTGTTGCATTAAAAGCTGTATGCCCTGAAAACGAGGTGCACACTTTAACTGCACAGGATCTGGAACTTCTTCCGGATGACATGCGTAATTATTATCATGTTGGAGATAAGATCAGCTGCGGTACTTACGAAGTAGAATTCCTCCGCGCAAAAGCGTCCGTTTCTTTAAATTACGATAAAAACCAGCAGGTAAAGAACGGAAGCTATCTGCAGGAAGTGGAACTGACTTATCCGGGGCAGACGGAAGTATTCCAGGATGGGGATGGCGTACCGGGTCATGGTACGATACAGACTCCAACCGAGGTGGAAGAGCGCCCGATCTCGCAGCGGATCCGTATCGATAAGGATATCCAGAAGCTGAAAGAGTCCAAGAGCGTCTGGTACTGCTTAAACTGCGGATACGAAAACGCGGACGGAGATGCCATCTGCGGCTTCTGCGGCCATAACCGGGCCACGGAAGAGACAAAGACCATCGACTACGCCCATGACACCTACGGGGCAGTCCATTCCGAGAACATCTCCGCCGACCGTGAGGACGGCTGGTATGAGACTGCAAAGGACTGGTTCGCAAAGCTTTTGAAACTTGAAAACAAGGATGAGAGCACCGAGAGCATCGGAAACTTCCGCTTCAAGGCATACTTAAAGTCCAACCTGGAACGTCTCTACCGGAAGGCGGACGGCACCATCACCTGGGTCGACCGGAACGGAAATGAGATGATCCCGCAGTATGAAGATAAGGCGGCGGATGACGGCAATTACGATACCTTTACCTGGAAGTATAAAGACGCGTTTGACGGAAAGACCGTGGACTTCCCGGAAAAGGATAAGACCTCTGCCGACGGTACACTGGAATCCTCCAACGTCCAGAAGATCTACACGGAGGTGGAGCATAACAAGGATTCCAAGACCTCTTCCGCAAGGGCAAACAACGTATGGGCGTCCTACGGCACCCCGCAGGGCGGGAATACCACGGATGTCGGCGACATCCAAAGCTACACGACCTCCGAGCGCGGCGCGTCCGGAGAAGCTGTGAAGGATAACTCCAGCCTTTACAGTTACAATGGGAAGCTCGTGGACGCGGACCGTTCCGATAAGCTCAACGACACGGCCAACAGCGGCTACACCCGCATCTTAGAGTCCACCCTCACGACCATCGAGGATGAGGGAGCGACCCGGGAAGTGGAGATGTATAATTACGAGAAGTTCTTTGACGCCATCCACGCGGCCAATACCGACATCTGGGATGACGACATGCACTCCACGTATACAGGGGATGCCATGAAGAACTACCCGGGCCAGCACTGGTTTGAGACCTTCTATGAAAAGTACCAGAAGGATGATACGGACCCGGGACACACGAAAGCCAATACCGACGGTACGGATAAGGACGGTACCGCAGGCGGAGATAAGGATACTTCCTTCAAGCCGTTCCGCTGGATCCGGGAGAACGTATTCGGATACCGGGACGGTTATGAGAAATACCCGGCAGACAATAGCGGCGTGAACACCGAAGTGACCGCCAATACATCGGATTTTGCGAGGGCGAATGCCGAAGCCTCCGACGCGGTCCGCCAGTTCGCAGTCAAATGGTACCTGCAGGATGAGGCAGCCAAGCTCATGGTCGACAACGGCCAGGGCGAGAACGTGGCCTTAAAGAGTGGCACCATCGGATATGACGAAGCAGTTTATGATGAGGCACTCTTTAACGCCATCGCAAAAGCATACAATTACTTAAAGCCGTTCTATTTCTACGACCTGGATACCATTTACAGCGTGGAATGGGACAGCGCGAAAGACGGCGGTGCGGATAAGGATCACACGACCCTTTCCGTGGATGAGCTGCATAACGGAACGTATTGCAATACCTCCAGCTACCTGCCGTACGGTGTGTATGTCATCGTGGAGCAGCAGCCGGAGAGACGGGATAAGGATGTCAATGACTGGAAGAATCGAAGCTATGACATCGAAAAGCCGAAGGAAGTCATTGTCCCGAGTGTCTATGACGCGGAAAAGAGCAATGACACCAGTGACAACTACGACCCGCATTATAACTTCGATACGGACATGTCCCTGCAGAAGCAGGCAAAGGCATCCAATTACCTGATCCGGTTCGGCGAGGAGCTTTCCGACAATACCGAAAACCAGGATGCACGCGAGTTTGTGATCCGGGCACACGGCTACTACGGAGACTTTGAGGTCTATAAATACGGACTGGATATCGACGGACTTTCCGGGACCATCATGGCACCGAACGGGGCATACGGCTACCACGGATGGGAACTGCGCCAGGGATACCGGGACCCGCTGAAGGACTATTATGAGAACGACCATCGCGGAGAGGCAGGCATCACGGAGATCGGCGCGGAACGCGGCGGCAACAATGAGAGTAAGTACCACGGCTACGAACAGGAGAACGGGAACGGGAAGGATACCGCAAACGGGGAGACCTATGACGGCGATACCCTGCGGAAGCGTTTCTTCTACGCGTCCGTATCGGAAGATGACGGTACCGCGGACAATGTCCTCTATAAGGACGGGGCAAAGGATGACAATAACGCGTCTGGTATGAACTGGAAGGATGATATCCCTTCCGCGACCGGGGAGCTGACGGCTTATGATAAGCTGTATTCGGCAGCCCTGGTACCGTGGAGCGTGACGGCACCGGCAGACCTTAATACCTACAGCTCCAAAGACTTCACGGGATATGCCGATGTGAAGGAACGGAACAGCTATTACGTCTCCTACTTAAGGGTCAACAAGGTAGATTCCGAGACAGGGGAGTATATCCTGCATGATGATGCCATCTTCGGGCTTTACGCGGCATCCCGCTATACAAGCTTTGATGAGATCGAGGAGGACGCGAAACTGATCGAAGACGCGGACGAGAGGGCAAGGTTCCTGATGCAGTTTAAGCCGGGGGACGCCAAGTTCTATCTGAAGGATACATACATCGTCGGCTCGAAGGAGTTCCTGGAGGCCATGGGGGCAACCGACCTGCAGATCTCCACTGGCAGGACAAGGACCCCGATCGTGGAGAGCCAGGAAGATACCGGACATACCTATACGGGCCTTGTAAGAAAAGGCACGCCGGTATGCGTGGAATCTGAACGGATCGACTTATCCGATGACTTCGGAAAGAAGACTGGCCAGATGACCGTCTGGAGCACCAAAGCGGACGTGAAGATGGATGACCCGGTGACCGGGGAACTGAAGGACTACGGGGACCAGAGCGTTGGTTACTTTAAAACCAGCCAGCCGGTGAGTGCCGGTGTGTACGTCCTGGCGGAGATCAAACCGCCGGCCGGATACGCAAGGAGCAAGCCGGTAGCCATCGAGGTGTACAGCGATGAGACCAGCTACTATGTGGATGGCGACATGTACGCGAAAGTGGCGGCGGTACGGTACGATGGAAACCTCCTGACGGATATCCCGTACGAGAAATAAGAATCACAGTGATAAGGAGCACGGACTGCAAAATGCGGTCCGTGTTTTCGCGTTCAGGAGCGTAGACAAATTTCCATACTGAACATGCAACAAAAAAATGCAGGAATTGAGAAAGGAGAAGTATGAAAGAAGAAAAAAACGAAACAGGAGCATGGCTCAAAGTAGAAGACCTTTATGGAGATGACAGTCCCAAAGAAGGCCAGCTGTGTCTCGGGAAAAAGGAAGACGGAACCATTTGGCTGTATCGCTTTTCCTGGTGGGATGATGTGACAGGCGCATTTTATCCGATGATCAATCCGACTGAAAGCGACCGGGAGTGGGACGAAGATGTAACCGAAATTATGATGCTTGACCGGATTCTTCCACTCGAAGAATAAGGAGACAAAAGGAGAAAAATGGAAATAAATGGAATTCGGGCAAAGCCGTCACCTCTGAAAACGTGATATTGTCACGAAAGAGGAAAACATGTATAATATAAGCAGGAAGACACCGACTTGGTTTCTTGCTTAGCGGTGAGAAGGAGGACTACCAGCTTGAAAACAGAGATTGCAAATGCTGTAAATGCAGCTGGAGACAAGGCACAATACGATGATTGTGTGAAAAGAATATTGGCACAGAAGAATATCTTAGCGCATATTCTGGTTAAGACGGTTGACGAATTTCAGGGAATGAAGCCTGAGGACGTGGTACCGTATATCGAAGGAGAACCTCGTATCAAGGTTCCAGCAGAACCGGGATTGACCAATGTATCAAAAAGGGACGCTACTGGGCAGCGCATTGTAGGAATGAATACGGAAAACTCTGAAATCAATGAAGGGTTAATTCGGTTCGACGTGCTCTTTTATGTGCGTATGAAAAATGGGCTTTCGCAAATGATTATCAATATCGAAGCCCAAAGAAACGAACCTTCCGAATACAAAATTTTAAATCGAGCAATCTTTTATGCAAGCAGACTGATATCATCACAAAAGGAAAGAGATTTTGTCAATACGAATTATGATGATATCAAACGGGTGTTCAGCATCTGGATTTGCATGAATATGAAAACCAACAGTCTGAGTCATATCCACTTGACGAAAGATGAGAAACTGAGTTCGCATGCGTGGAAAGGCAATATCGATCTACTGAATATCGTGTTAATCGGAATCACCAACGATATTCCACTGCATGATGATGACTATGAAATGCATCGCATGGTAGGAACATTGCTCTCAAGCGAACTAAGGGAACAGGAAAAACTGGATATATTAGAACGCGAATATAATATTCCAATCAGCAAAGAATTCAGAGAGGATGTGAGAAGTATGTGTAATCTGAGCGTAGGTATCGAAGAAAAAGGTGCCGAAAAGGCAAATGTCAAAGTAATTCTAAATATGCACAAGCAGGGATATACTCTAAATCAGATCGCAGCTGTGGTCGAAGTGAGTCCTGAACAAGTCGAGAAAGTGCTGAACGAGGCAAAATAAGGACTAAAAAAATAGGCAAGAACCCGGATGGCAAATGAGCTATCCGAACTTTTTCGCCTGAAAAACTTCTGTCGGTTTTTCCGACAAAAGTTCTCTAAGAAGCAACATAACATTTTTCATTTATGATCTCCCCGGATATTGCGGGGAGGTCTTTTTTGACCAAAAAGTGTTATCCGCAAAAAATTGGTGTTCTGCGTATTTGCAAACTTCCGTCACTTATGTGCAGTATATCGCAGCATAGAATTATGGCAAAAGGCCGGAGAGCATCTTGTGGCACTATCTCAAGTGTGATAAGATAATATAGTACATTATCACGTTAATTTCATGCGTGAGATATCAAGGAGGATGCTATGGCTTTTGTAGATTCTGACGGCAGGAATATTAGCTTCGAATGCTCTGCCCTGATCGATGAACTAAAACAAGATATTGCGATCATGGGTGAGGACCGGGTTGTAGCGGTGTGGTGCAAACCGTATGGGAACGTCACTCTGTATACGAATTATGATTTCATCGACGATGAAAACCCAATCACCGAACAGGAACTTAAGGACGGGGAACACATTGTGAATATGACAATGGGTGCGTTATTACCGCTTTTAGAAAAGCAAAACGCTATTTTGTGATGGAAAAATTTATGCGCACACTTGGGCAGGACGATAGTCCTGCCTTTTGTTTTCGTTAGCATTACGACCAAGAACCCCATCGCTGAAATCAGCAGGACACATCGACTAGAGCAGAACTTATCACGGGAGACAGGCGGATCTTACTTCCACCTGTCTTTTTTTGACCCAAAAGTGTTATCCGCAAAAAGATATCCGCAAATAACTTGCGTTCTATACGTATTTTTAACATGCCGCATACTGATAGTAGATGGAATGATGATTCCACAGCAAAGGGGAGGCGGCCTCTATTAAAAAATGAAAAAGGAGAAAGTTTATCTGTCTGCCTGCGGATAAATCGCAAGAAACATGAAAAAGAGCAAAAAACAGCTGGCAATCGCAATGGCATCCTGCCTGATGGTCGGCGCCCTCGCGTTCGGCGGCACCATGGCATACTTAACCGATACGGAAGGTGCAACCAACACCTTTACCGTTGGTAAGGTCCAGATCGATTTAGAAGAGCCGGGTTACCCGGGTAATGCCGACGACAGCGTCAAGAACCTGGTGCCGAACCAGGAGATCGCAAAAGATCCGCAGGTCGAGAATACCGGCGTTAATGATGCGATCGTATTTATGACCGTGGAGGTTCCGAATGAGGAAGTTACAGTAGTAGGAGCTGACGGAACAAAAGGTCCGAAAGCTCTGACTGATTTGTTCTGGTTTAAGGATTCCGCAGATAAGCAGGGCACCTCCGCAAACAACTGGAACGCAAAATGGATCGAATTGACTGACAAAGAGACAGCAGCAACTGCAGACGCCAAGACTCATAAATACGTTTTTGCGTACAGTGAAAAAGTTGCAAAAGATGGCAAAACCGAGGCGCTGTTTGACAAAGTGCAGCTTAAGAATGTCATTGAGAAAGAAGTTGATGCAAGCACCCAGAACATCGTAGTTAACGCATACGCGATCCAGGCAGCGGAAGTATTAGAGGGTGAGTCCGCAGATCTTACGGACACACTTACAGCTGAGACTCTTGGAAAGATTTATGATGTTTACTTCAAACAGAATGGCAATGCTGCAGCAAACACTGTTCAGAAAGATGCAGCAACCAATAACGCTAAGGACCTGAGTGGAACAGATCGCTAAACGTGGTAGAACTCAGAAATTGACGGTTACCGTCCTCCCCGCCATTGCGGGGTTTTATTACCAATCATACGCCGCCTCCATGGGCGGCCGACCAATCGGAGGCGGATATGCGGAAACGAATTTATCTCATAATCCCGGCTATGTGCTGTGCGCTCGTCATGACGCCCTGCATGGCATACGCCGGGGAATATACAACGGAAGTAACCAATAACGTGACACTCGGGGATGTTTCTATTTCCCTTTCAGAATATGAACTGGATGAGAACGGCAAGGAAGTCCCGTACCAGAATGACAAACAGGTCCTGCCGGGACAGACCGTGGACAAGATTGTCCGGATTACGAACAATGCGAATGCGAGCTGGATCCGGGTGAAGGCAGAATATACGTCAGAGGAGGGCCTTGACAGTCTTTCCGATGAAGAACTGACCCTTGCGGACGGGGACTGGGAAAAGATCGGTAATTACTATTATTACAAGAAGCCAGTTGCAAAGGATGAGTCCGTAGATTTTTTAAAACGCGTGAAGATCCCGGCTTCGTGGGACAGTACCTACGCAGAAAAAGGATTCTCCATGATCCTGACCGCGGATGCCGTGCAGGAAGCGAACTTCACGCCGGACTGGAACGCAAGCGATCCATGGTTTGGGACCGTGATTGAAACCTGCGTCCATACGTCATACGATCCGAAACTCGCGGGTAACCAGGCATTTTCCGTTGTATTTGAAAACGGCGCCGACGGACTCGTAAAGACCGGGGAAGACTTTTTCTCCAACTGGGCGTCTCTCATGCCTGGTGATACGGTGAGCGGGCAGGTGACCTTAAAGAACAGTTACCGCCGGACCGTTACCATGTATTTTAAAACGGAGACCATTGCGGATGACGCGCTCTTAAAGGTGCTGCATCTGGAAATCAAAAACGGGGATACGGTTATCTATTCCGGAACCATGGACGGCGCTGTAACGGAAAGGGTGAAGATCGCTTCCCTTGCCATGAATGAGGAAGCAATTCTGACCTATACGGTATCCGTCCCGAAGGAATTAAATAACAGCTACGCCTTATCAAAAACCAAGACCAAATGGATCTTCTCAGCATACATGTCCAGTTCCTCCGGCGGAGGCGGCGGTGGAGGCCATAAGACAACCGGTGGCGGGGGCAGTAATTACGGGCCTGGCATGACGCAGGAAACTGCCGGACAGGAGACCGGGCAGGGACAGACGGAAGAAACCGGACGGGATCCGGGACCGGATCATTCGTCCATTCCGGATCAGATCATACAGCTGATCCCGAAACTTGGCGATTCCAACTTCTGGCAGGGCGTCTTTGTAACGGCGGCAGCGGGTCTTGTCGGCACCGCAGTTTTCGGTAAGAACGATAAAAATAAGAGAAAAGACCGGAAAAAGGAGGAGGACAGCCATGAAGATATTCAGTAATTTAAAAAAAGGAGTCCTCATCCCTGCTGCCATTGTCCTGATCGCAAGCGCCGGCGCCGGCAGCACCGCGGCATATTTCCGGCATGCCCAGACCGTAAAGAACGTCCTGAGTGTTGGCGAAAGCACCATTGAGATTACGGAGGATTATGCGCCGCCAAAGGAAATGCAGCAAGGCGAAAACATCTATAAAAAGAAGGTAGCGGTCAAAAATACGGGAACCGTTCCGTGTTATGTCCGCGTCTATGCCGGATTCTCCGACTCAGTCGTAGAGAACGTCTCCCAGCTCTATAATCAGAACGGATGGTTTGACGCGGCTTCCTACCAGGATAATCTCCCGGATGGCTGGGCGTTTGTAACGCCAGCAGATGATGCAGTCGTTGGGGACGGCGGGTATTATTACTATACAGAACCACTGCAGCCGGGAAAGAGCACGGAACCGCTCTTTGAAAAGGTGAAAACGACATTCGCGAAGGCGGAGGACGTGCAGGACTATGAGATCATCGTCTACGCGGAATGCGTGCAGACCTTGGATAAAGATGGTGCGGAATTTACAGGCAGTACACCATGGAAATCTGCATGGAAGGAATTCTTAGAACGAAGATAATAAGAAAGAACAGAAAAGGCATGGGCTGATGATCACAGCCTGTGCTTTTTTGCGCGCAAAAACAGGAAATATGGCGTCCATCTTGCAGATCACTTTCAGAAAAATTGATGCGGCTGATTTTGCAGATACCCCACTTTTTGGCAAAATACAAAAAGAAGAAAAGCTCAATAGCACGAAGAAAAGAAAAAGCGACCTCCTTGCGGAGATCGCTTGCTACTTATTTATTCATGTTTTTTTTGTGGAACAGATACAATTGTAATATGCAAATGCTCCGACATTTTTGCGTCCCAAATCTCTTTCCCTTTGAAATACATGTAGATTCTTTTTAATAATTTTTTCATACAATTACCTCCAGATAAATAACTCTGCCATTTTTTGCTGTTAATTTGAATTCGCAATTATAATCGAGCAGAAATTCATACTGTCCTTTAAATGCGCTGATATTTTCGATATATGCACCTTTTGTTCCTTTTGGAGCCAATATAACATACTTGAATCGTTTTTTCAATGCTCCGTTTTCGATGATGGATGTGCTGATGAATTGGCCAAACTTAAAAATTGTACCAACAGCTATGTCACTCATCAGATCATCATCGACACCTCTGTAACAGACTATTTGCTGCGTAATCGGCTGACTGCAGATTGCTTTCGATATAATCTGACCATAAGCAAACAGTTTGTCTTTGTCTGAGCCTGCGTAATCACCCCTTAACACACGATTAAGCCGTTCAAAAAATCTGTTGGGCTTCTCATTGTCATGAGAATTAAGGGTATATTTGCGGATTAAATATTTTTCCTGCTTGGACAAGCTTTTTTCCCATGATTTATATTCCGCAGAAAGATTTTCAATAAAACACCTCTCGTCAGCTGTTAATGCAAGATCATTTCTAATTCCTTGCAAAATTAACTTTAAATTCATAAATTCCCACCCTTCACTTTCTTCGTCTTTGCGCACGATGCAAAGATCATAGAATCATACGATTGTCTTTTTGTATTTGCTCAATACCGGATATGCAACGTCATAATCAGTATGTAGTTCCGGATGCGGCAGGAAAGACACAAATCGTGAGACTCAGCAGTGAAGACCTCCTGATAGCTTCTTTCGGGACCGGAAGAGGTGTTCCCCGGGAACACCCTAAGAAAAAGAACATTCCAGACACTCAGCACCGTCCGGTCCCCAGAAAAAGCCAGCCATCCCCAGAAATCTAATAGGAAAACGACCAAAAAGTGTTATCCGCAAAAAATAGCAATTCAGAACGGATGCGACATACTGAAAAGAAAAAACGAAGAGAAGAGGAATATTATGAGAAAACCATACGGAAAGTTAATTTTTGTCCTGGCTGCCATGGCACTGGTGACAGGCGGATGTCAGAAAAAGGGAAACACGGTGGAGACAGATGCATCCACGGAAGCAGTAGTAACGGAGAGTGCCACAGCAAGGGAACCGATCTCGGAGGAGACATGGAGCTGGCTTGTGCAGACCTACAAGTTATTGGAAGCCAATTATGAAACCGGGCAGAAGCTCGTAGAGGACGGGCTTGCCACGCAGACAGAAGACCCGGAGGAAGTCGTCGCGGAGGCAAAGCGCCTGTTGGATTACGGCGAGCAGTGCGGCAAAGAAGATATGATGGAAGAGGACGGACAGGACCTTCTCTATGACATGGTAAGCGCATCCAACCGCCTGATGGATCTGATCGAAAAGAACGGAGGTACGGCAATCACAATGGATGAGGCGATCGGGAAAGAGACAGAAGCCGCGCCTGTCACGGAAGCAGCAACAGAAATGGAAGGGGAAACGGCAGCACCGGGCGCAGAAACAGAGCAGGAAGCACCGGAATCAGCACCGGATGCAGCACAGGAAAGCGCGGCACAGCCGGATGCAGTAGAAAGCCAGACACCGGCAGAAGGACAGTAAGGAAGGAGCGGGGACCATGCAACCAGTCGGGTTAAAGATTAAGCATAATGTAGCACTGTTACTGTCCGTATCCTTCCTTCCATGCTTCTTAGCCTACGGCATTACGCCGCAGACGCCAAAGGAAGATGAAACCGCCGTGGTGGCGGAAGCGGATGCAAAAGAGGTGGCGGAAACAGGTGCGGATACCGAAGCGGCGAAGCGGAAAGCCCAGTTAAGTGGTATGTTTCGTGCGCTTTCCGACCGCGGGACGGACCGGGAGCGGGCAGCAGAGGATTACCGGAAGATCGGGTTCACCTATACGGAAGAAATGTACCTGCAGTTAAGCGGAAGCGATACGGTACCGGAGGACTGGCAGGAAGAAATGGCACCGCTCATGGAAGGACTCATCGAAGAAGAAGCGGAGTTTACAGAGGAAGCAGGCACGGATGACGGCGTAGATGAGAAAGCATGGGAACCGGTCAATTCCCTGGATGCCGGACGGTATGCCTGGGCGACCGGCTCCACGGAAGAACTGCCCGTAGCATTAGATGCCGCCAGGGCCGCGCAGAAACGGCTCGGATTCCCGTACTCCCAGCCAAGGAGGGACAGCGGGATCGCCTATGACTGTTCATCCCTGGTGTACTGGGCCTACCGGGATGCCGGGGTGAACATCGACCCGGTAAACTGCCACACGGCAGCCAATATCGCGGAGTACCTCGAAGGGACCGGAAGGGGCGTCGATGCCGGTGACTTAAAAGCAGGGGATCTGATTTTTTACTCGTTTAAGAAGAACGGGCGGTATAAGAACATCAGCCACGTTGCCATGGTCTGCGATGGCGGACTGATGGTGCAGGCATCCTCCACCTTAGGACGCGTTGTCATGAGTGAGATCAGTCTCGCAAAGGCAGTTGCAATTGCAAGACCGGTATCGGAAGCAACCGTAGAAGGACAACTTGACGCCCAGATTGCTACCGATTCAGAAGCCGCACAGGCGGAAACGTTTGCCGGAACGTCCGCAGGGGAAGTGGCGGAAGTGATAGAAGCACAGGAAACTACAGCTGAATACGGGCCGGGTGTTCTCTCGCAGGAAGGAGAAACGGACGACACCAAGGCCTCGGAGCCCGAAACACAGGAATATGGCCCGGGCTTTGTAACCGAAGAAGCATCCGAAACGGAAGCGCAGGCCCAGCCGGAGGCAGCGCCGGAAACGCAGCCTTCCGCAGAAAGCACAGGAGCGTAACCCGACTTTTCCTAGCCTATCACCATTTCAGGTTTTTTGGAACGAACCGTACCGTATACGGCTCCATCCGGAAGCGTACGAACCATACAGAAAGGAGAGAGAAACATGGCAGGCTGCATGACGATTATGACAAAACAGGGAGTTATGATCACGGCGAGTGCACCGAACATTTCCTGTTCGGACGGAAAAACGTATTTCTGGTCCGGCACGACCCTGACAGGCCCATTCGGCATGAGCTCCTTCAACGTCCGCTCCTTTGAGGAGGCGGTCGGTATTGTGATCGGCTACTACGGTGGCCGGACATATTAAGCCGCAAGACCCTACCCCCATGGAACAGTTTCCACGGGGGTATTTTTATGCCCGCAAAGAGAACGACACGTTTCCATACTGAGGATGTATGTAACAAATCATAAGAAAAGGAGGAAACAGAAATGTACAGAAATTATGGAGACAGAGATTTTTTTGAAAACGGGGTCCTTGTGGACACCGAACATTCCGACACTGTATTCCCGATGCTTTTATGCCGCCCGTACCCGGATGAGGAAGACTTATACCAGTTCGGCGAAGTGGAAGTGGATCTGGATGACTTTAAGGAGAGTGGCTGGGGCGACCGGAAGGTTGTCATGGATTATCTTGGCATGACGGAGGAAACGTACGATCCGGTGCAGTTCGCGATCGGCTGCACGGAATACTTTTCCTGGGACAACTTCGGGGCAGCCTCTTACGCGTATGACTGGCAGCGTATGGATAAACGGTCCATCTGCGAGATTTTAAAGCACCGCCTGATCGCTTCCGACAACCTGGATATCGTGTGGTAATAACAGGAAGGAAAGATAGTAAGGGAAGGAAAATACAGAAAAGGAGAACATGCGCAATGATCAAACTTTACAAAAACGCAGAAAAGAATGAGAAAATCAAAGCCGTTATCGCAGATTTACGCAAGACCAGCAGGCCATTTTCTTTCAAGTATTATCATATGACTGAGAGAATATCCTGGATTATGAGTCACTATGATCTGGAATCCTGGGAGATGGCGAGAAAAATCATATGGATCTTAACAGGAGATTGTGCAAGACAGATGCAGATCTGCGAAACGATTGGAACGGATTATGCAATGTACGTTCCTTCAAGTTACTCGGCATCAAACGCAGAAAAGGAGAAAATAAAATATGAATAACAGAATGGAAACAAACAATACAGCCATTGTAAAAGAGCCGTGCGGGTTCCTCTCAAAACCGTTATCCGTAAGGGAACAGTGGGCGTTATGCGATGAGGATGCGTATCTGGAAGGGTTCGTAGCTGTAAACCCAGCGGAACTTGTCGTAAACGATTTAAAGGGGCTCTTAACCCTCTTATCCGAACGGCTGGTCGGTGACCTGTTTTTAAGGGATGTCACCTACCAGGCGGAAGGCGTAACCTCGTTCCACCATGTAATCGTCCGTGTGCGCGGATGCATCGATGAGTGCGAGCCGTCCGAAAAGGAAATGGATGCGATCACGGCAAAGATCTGTGACGGGATTCTCGCATTATGCAATGATGACGCGTTAAGCAAGCTCATCGGGGAGCCGGTGGACGGAAAAACAGGAAAGGAAAAGGAACAGCAGGTTTTGGCATTCCTTGAGATTTCTTCCATCTGGGACCTGATCCGGTACTATAAGACGTACGCCATGCCAGCACAGACAGAAGGCACCCAAGCCGAATCAGAACCGGAGACAGCAAAGACGTATCTGATCGCAGGACTCCAGTACGCCCCGGAATCTTATATGACGAAGGAAGGTATGGAACGCCTGATGAAGCTGCTCCCATCGGAAGAGTTTGAGATCTGCCATATCGACGGACATAACAACACCAGCTCCTGTTTCCTGATAGATGCAGGATTGTGGGGAGAGTTGGAAGTGAAAGACGTACAGGAATTGGAACAGTCCGTTGCCAGGATCTTAGATGACGTTAATCTGGAATCGGAGGACTGCACCTATGAATGGCGCAATGTCCGGCTGTTTTTGGATTACTTATAGAAACAAACAAAAACATTACGGCGCGGGATTCTCCTGCGCCGGATACGAAAAAGGAGAAAAACAATGAGAACACAGCAAAACCCATACATGACCGGAGATTTTTTTACCATGATATGCAAGCAGATCGAGTTCCCAAAGATCGTGGAAACTTCCGTGCCGGATGCAAAAAGCCGCCTCATCACACGCGCAGACGGCGTGTTTTACAGCCGTATCGACCAGAACTGGGCCGGAGACAGCATCCGTCTCGATGTCTGGCTGGAATATCCAGCCCCGAAGAATCGGGCTGTCCGCCTTGGAACCTTCTTAACCAGGGACCGCGGGCCGCATGCCATGCGTGACATGGCGCGGCTGATGGCTGACTTTATGTATACAGCGGGCCGCTTTATCAAAACCCATCCGGAGGATTTCCAGTGGGAAGGTTATCGCGTGAGCGGTATCGCGGAAGATGGGACCAGTTCTGGCACCGTCTACTGCGACAGGGTCTGCACGGCCATGCCACAGGTGGTGAAGCTGCTAAAAACCAACCCGTATGTCCAGTTCTTCGATTATAAGGAACAGGAAGCATGTTATTTTCGCATGGGAACAAACGGGATGCTTTCCGAATACGGGACTCTCGAAGCATGTCAGAAGGCGGCGCAGGACGCCATCCGGGAAAGCGAGGCCAAAAACCCAGCAGAATCTTCAGAAGAAGAATGCCGTCCGGAAGCGGAGGAAACTGCAAAAGAAGAAAAGGAAGAGAGTGAGAAATAACAAGAAGACAGGCAGAAAAACTGCATAACGAAGATGAGATCATGGCGAAAGAGACCGGAGAGATCTTAACGGTACTTTCTGTAGAGGTATATAGCAAGAAAGTCCTCGTTTGCTGTGATGATAGCAATACATACCACCACAGGAACATCCGATGAGAAAAAACAGGTACCCGGGACCGGCGGCGAGAGCTGCTGACTGGGTACTTTTTTTATACCCGGAAAGCAGATGATGCATTTTGACACAGACAGCGGCACGCCGGAAACACATACTGATACCGTAAACTAAAATATCACAAGGAATGAGAGGAGAAAAAATATGTTAATCAGAGAATTTGTCCAGAACCCGGCGTTTGATGTAAATTGTTATATCAAAATTTTCGACAGCACAAAGGAAGCAGGGTGGGAAGGAAAAATCCCGGTTTATGACGGGTATGGCTCTCCGGTAGACACTTCCGAAGACATCCTTTCTATGGAGCTGTCCTACGTGACAACCAACCAGCACGAGATCATTCTGGAAGGAATCCACAGGGACGGTGTTGCCCAGAAAGAAGAACCGGAAAAACTGATGGAAGGACATAAGGAAAAGGTACAAAAAGCGCTGCAGGCACTGTATGATGCGGCATACCAGGTTAACCAGATTACAGACGAGGATGATTACGAACAGTTTCCAGATCTGCTGGATGAAAGCGCAAATATCACAAACGAGTTCAAAAACCTGGGTATCGTGGGGGACGGCATTGTGTCCTTATGATACTCAAAAAAGGAAATGAGAGGCGAAGAAAAAACATGAAGAGAAACGAAATTTTTGTAGGAAATTTATGCCTGGAAGTGACAAGACGCTGCAATATGGGATGCGCACACTGCCTACGGGGCAATGCTGAAGATCTGGATATGAGCCATGAGACGATCGAACAGGTCCTGGGCCAGGTAGATGTAATCGGACAGGTTACCTTTACCGGTGGGGAGCCATCCCTCAATGTGGACGCCATCCGGTACTTTTTTGCGCAGGCAAGGAAATACGGGAAACTGCCGCGCTCTTTCTTTGTCGCAACCAACGGGAAAGCGAATCAGGAGGAGCTGGCCATAGAACTGTTAAAGCAGTACCCGGACATGGAAGAGCAGGAACTCTGCGGCGTAGCGTTATCTGTCGATGAATGGCATGATCCGCAGGATTATGACCGGTCTATCTTGAAGGGCCTGTCATTCTACAGCGATTGCAAGGAAAAGCCGGACGGCTATAGCCTGATCCCGGAAGGACGTGCAGTAAAATTGGTGATCGATCCGGAAAAGATGATTCGCCCAACGTCAGCGCACATCGTTCTTTCCGGAAATTCCGACCCGGATGCCGGAGCACTCGAAGTGGAGATGCTGTATGTAGCGGCTGACGGAAAGATCACGGGAAACTGCGATATGTCTTATGCGCGGATCGAAAAGGAAGCTGAATATACCATCAGTGGCTTCCGTGCGGCAGTAGACAAGCTGGTCAGCGAATTGGGATGATGGCAGGATAACAAAAAGAAAGCTGGGAAACACTCCCGGAAAACAAAAAAGAAGAAAGGATGTCGCGCATCTGAAAGAGCGCGGCAGAAAGGGAAACAATATGAGCAAATACATTACACTGTCAAGCGATTACCACGTTCTTTGTCTGAATGAAAATGGAGAGATCGAAAAGCGGCTTCAGGCAGATGATCCGGTCTTCGAAAAAGCGATCGGAAAAATGATCGAAAGTTTCAACGAAGCACGTCTGGAACGGTATCTGGACGATGATATGGCAAAAAAATGCTTAGGGTATACGGTGAAAGATAAGATCCGCTCCATCCGTATGCAGTTTGCGGGCAAAAAGGATGAGTGCGGTAACCCGTACGTGAAGATCATTGTAGAGACGCATCCAAGAGCGCTGGTGATGACCAAGAAGGTCCGCGCGTTTATCGATGACTATCTCAGCGCGCAGTTTTGCGACGGATGGGGCGAAGGGTTTTTCTACCCGGGCCACAGTTTCCAGATCGACCAGATGAGGTTAGCAATAGAATAATAACGGACAAACAGGCCTGATCCCGGATGGGAGGGCCTGTTTTTGCGTTTGCCTAACAGTTTTTCGCTATATCCATCATTTTTTCGTACTGCAGAGCTCCTTCATGGTATCAAAATCACCGGTATAGGCGGTGCGTTTCCCGTCCAGAGCGTGTTCATCCAGCAGGAAATACGCGCTCGTCTCCGCTGTATCATCCCAGGTCACATCGATGATCTTCTTGACCCCGTCGATCATAACGGTATCCCACGCATGGTAACTATCCAATGTCATCCCGACCACCGGATCTACCTGCAGACCGCAGTAAGTACCGAGCAGGTAGAAAAGCCCCGCGTACCCGTAACAGGCCGTTTTCCCGAACGCCCACGCATCCACAGCCAGCTGCCGCTGTTCCGTTACCTCATAGGTCAGCCGGTTTCGGATCGCGTCATGGATGTAAGACGCTTTCTGATAGTCACTCATGCCGGCAGTAGCGGCTTTCATGGCCTTGGCATTCTCATAAAACTGCACCAGGGGCGTGATGTCGTGGGTTGGCTGTCCGTTATCCAGAATAATCAGATGCCCGTCCGATACAAAGTACGGCGTGTACGCATTTAAGGCAGAGTATACAGTCCGGTAAAAGAAGGACGGGTCCTTCGGGTAGACTCCGATGATCCCGAGCATCCCGTATGTCGTGTTGACGGTGCCGTTTCTCGGGTCAGTTCCGCAGATCGCAGCCAAGGATGTGTCCACCGCGATCCGGCGCATGGCCTCATCCGTTTCATTTGCGTACAGATCCGTCAGAATGGCAAGGGCCTGCTTCGCTTCCTCCGTATCCGGGTAGTTCGTCTCCACGGACGCAGCCTGGCCGGGTCCGACTGCGGAATTTGCCGTCTTTGCCGCGTAAGCCGTACAGGGTGCCGCACACAGACTGACAGCGCACGCCAGGACAGCGGCAGTTCTTATGATATGGTTCATGTAAAACCCCTCCTGATTTATTAAAAGTCTCCTTCAGTATGGCAAGCATCCGGCAAAACGCTGGCAGCCTTTCGCATCACGACCGGGATTTCCGTATCCGGCAGGCGGCGGGACTAACCATCCCGGACCGGAAGATATCATAGGAAGGCAGACAAGCTTTAAATTGCCTGTTTTTGACCAAAAAGTGTTATCCGCAAAAAGCAGTCTTTCAATAACATCCGACATACTGAAAGAAACCAGGAAGGAGGAGATGTCAGTTGATATCGGAAAAGGAGCTTTACAAAACACAGGCAGAATGGGCCCTGACCCACACACGCTATCCGGATGTCATCTGGGCAGAAGATCTGTTTGATATCACGGTCGTTCCATACCAGGGATCCATCCGGAAGCTCCCGCATTACGCGGACATGAAAGACCGGCTGGAGCTATACGGGCTCATTGTGGTCATGCATACCATACAGGAAGTGCGGATCTTAGAGTGCAGGGCGGACGTAGAAAAAAATCGGTTATACATCGTGGAAGGAATCTTCCGGAAATTCTGGAAAGAAATAAAAAAGAGTATTGCAAGCGCCATGGCAGAACATGGTCTTCCGGTTAACCCGGGCGCATGTCTGGACCTGCAATTCATGCCAATTCCGAAAGTGAAACAGAAAAAAATACAGCCGGTCGATATATGGACCAGAAGGAAGCAGAGTCTTTTGGATGACCCAAAAAATTTATTCTATTACGGCGGGGCAAACGGGGTGATCCATGACCGGGATTGTCCGGAACTGAAAAAGATCGATCCGAAGGACTTACAGGCATCTGCGACCGGTCCGGAGGAACTTGGGTACTGCCCGCGCTGCGCGTACCGCCTGTATGCAAGGGTCGCGTGCGCTCCGATCTCCAAAGAGGTGGATGCGGTGGAACACTTAGTTCGCAGACACCACATCGGGATCGGCCGGTGGATCCACTACGTAGAGGACGAGGGACTGAAGCTTCACGTGCTTTCCTTAACGGAATACCAGGCTTCCTGTAACAAAGATTCCTGGATGATCCGGGTTGACGAAGACGGAAAGATGCACCTCTGGCACAACAACTACATCCATACGGATGACGGAGGACGGTATGTGACGACGGGGCTCCATGACCAGGGCATTGTCTCGAAAAACCTGATCCTGATGTTTGACTTGATCTGTCACTATGACTGGACGTACCATCTGGTACCAGAAGAGGACACGAAGATAGAAGATACGGAGGAATTAAGCGAAACAACCATCGCTATCCAGTCAAAGTTAAAGAAACTTTCCAATCAGAACATGGCTGTCAGGAAACGCGGCGTGATCGAGCACCGGACACCAGACCCGGAACCGTTATCCGGAGCATTTCAGACAAATTCCCTGTTTGGAGGGATAGAAGGTGGACTCTTTACGGGACTGTATCAGGAACAAGCCGGGGAAAATGAAAATAAGGAGCTGTCCGGCCGAGCAGAAGATGGACAGTGCACATATCCAAAGGAGGAAATGGAAGATTCACCCATATCCGAAGAGGATGGAAGCAGGGACTTTCCTGAAGATCCGGAAGAAAAGGAAGACAAAGAAGAGATGTTCCCTGCATCTGGCGAGCCATGGACGGCGCATCCAGGAATGTTTTCAGTTGCAGGAGGATTCGGGAATAAGAGTGTCTTTGACCGGCTGGAGGCATTGAGCAGGGAAGAAGAGGAAGAGGAACCGGAATGAGCGGAAAGGTGAAGACGAAAGACATGTGATAGGTTATGCGGATGAAAAATATCATAATGTTACCAAGGCCCTTCTCTGAGTGATCGGAGGAGGGCTTTTTTGTCTGTGAGCGAAAAATTGGTTGTCATCCGTACCAGCTGAATGGTCTAAATTTTCATACGACCTTCCGTAATTTATGTAGAAATTCCGCACAAGGAAAACGCAGCAGGGAATTGTCATGTATGCGACATACTGACTGCGAAGTTAATAGTGTATCCGGTGCTATGGCTGCGGCGGAGGAATCCGAATGCAACTATAAATTACGGAAGGAAAGATGCTTATGCGTATCAACAAAAAATACGAATTTGCATCACGCGCGTAACGCATACAACAATGAGTTATTACAGAACATTTATCACAGAAACGTGAAAATGGCAAAAATTTAACTAATCACAATTATTGATTTAAGAAATCTCACTTATAAGAAAGTAGAAATGTTATGAAAAATCCATATTATCCTTATTCCATCGATCATAGATCGAAATTAAAAATTGATTATCCAAAAGCTGATTATAAATACAATCATGATGGATACAATAGAATAAAACGTTTCTTTTGGTCATTGAGCTTAATTGGTATTATTGTTTGTGTTATGGTAATTTACTATATTAAATCAAGCATTATTCAGACAATATTTGCATCATTATTAGGTGGACTGTCAAGCCTACTGGTTTGGTTGATTACCATTAAATATCAAGATAAAATATCCTTCGAATTAGCAATAATTGACGAGGCGGTATCATCTGCAGAAAGACATTTATCGGATTTGCATAGGACTATTTATTTTATAGATCCGAGTGAATGTATCATCATTCCATCAGACAATAATGATTTAAAATTTCGTTTAATTAATTTCTCACAAGTATTGTCTAACATTTGTTCAGACCAAGAATTAACGGAGCATATAACATTAAAATGGTTTGATAAGTCTGAATGCACAGTATTTGAATATGAAAGTAGATGGATGAATATGTTACGCAAACCCATCCCCTATTCAGAGCAAGAACTAAAACATATTTTATACTGGAATGAGCATAGCGTTGAAACCGAATTATCCAAATTAAAAGAACATTTATTAGGATATAAAAAATATATTTTGTGCGGCAATGTTCCGGTAAGAGAATGTGATTTAAAACGATATCAAATTAAAGCAGATAAATTTGATAAAATATTGAACCAAACAAAAATTCATAAACTGTTAGCTTGGTTCAAAAGATAACGGTTTTCTTTGCAAAAGTAAAAAGGAACGGAAATAGCCTCTAATAGGAAGGATATCGACTCTACGATGTTGCAAACGGCGAATGGATATCCAGAGAGAGCTATTATTTTATGAACGAGTTGAATTAAAAAAAGTGCCGATAGCAATGCAATTGAGTTAAGTCGAGGAGTCTCAAATCCGAATTCCACAGGCTATCAACTTGTTAAGTTAAGCCGGTACCTTTCGGTACGCTTTTAGACGAACCTTCCAGCGATGTTGTACGGATACAGACGGACATTTCAACCTTCAAAAGATTGTGCTTCTAAATGCATTACAGAAGAAGGCCAATGAGTTTCGGCCACGTATCCGCATAGTTGCGTGCAAAAAAACGAATATTATGCGGTGATTCATACTACAACGTAACCATTAATAAGATGGGCTTGAAAATGACTTCCCGCCTCGCCAAGGTGATGAATCTGCTGATGGAAAACATGGCAGAGGTTGATGAGATTCGGTGAAAGAAACAGAAGGATGCGAATCAAAGCCGCTAGAAATAAATCTGGCGGCACGTTTTCATCCATCTTTACTTGAGCTGCAGTTCATTGTCTTCTCAGTTACAATGCGACGATGACATAAATAATTCGCATTATATCGTTGCTGTTCTGACTCTGTAGAATTTTTATAATCAGCGTCTATGCATCGTATTAATTTCAAACATAAAGCAAAGGCGCTTACGCCCACAAAAAGCTTGTTTTCTTTAACACTGCGAACTGATGAAAACACGGTTAGCTCTTCTCCGTTATACCAACCTTCAACTCTTTGGCCTTTTTTGTCTGTAAAAATTGCCGAACACAATCTAAATTCGACTTCGTCAAACTGTTGTCCCACTTTGGACTGTTTGTTGCAAAATAATCTGTTTAAATCATCTTTCCCATCAGCTGTTATTTTTGTGCCGTGAACAATAAAATTACGGATTTTATAATAAAGCGTCGGATTTAATAAATTATAGTCTATAACATCCGTTCCAACAGGATGTTCATACCGAGAAAGATTTTCTTTACACCAACCTTTATAATGTCTTTCATCTTGGACATTCCCGTCTTCTGGATCATTGTATTTATATCCAAACATATCAGGCAAAAGGATAGCATCTGCTAATGCTGGAAAAACATATCCCATTTGAAGCAATTCAAAAATTTCTTGCGTTCTCCGCCAAGTGAATACAAACGGTGCAAATGTAGTTATCGCATAATCCATATTAAATATCACCCATATATCAGTTTTGCTTTCAGTATGTTACACACGCGATAATTTTCTGCGGCGGTTTTTTCGCAAAAATACGTCCTTTCCAAACCTACGGCAAAGCCATACTGAATACGTCACAAAAATAAAAGGAATCGAAGGAGAAAAAAAGAATGGAAGGAAAAAACAAAGTAGGAGAATGCGGCGGATAAATTTTCAAAAATAAAAAACGACAAAAAGTGTTATCCACCAAAATATATTTTCTGCGAAAGTCATGCCAGGGCGATACAAAGACCCGGGTGATACCACGGAGAATAAGGAGAAAGAAAGGGAAAAGTATGAGTGACAGAAAAAAGCCGTATACCAATCAAGAGCTGTTTACTGTGCTGTGTGGGCTGGTCGAGTTTCCGGAGTGCCTGCAGTCTGTGATGCCGGCTATTAACATACGATCGATCAGGCAGGCAGACGGACTGTTCTGGAACCGTCTGGAATTTGGCAGCGACGGAAATATTTTTTTGGAGATCGGGCTGGAATATCTTGAACCGGAGCATGAAATTATCAATCTTGGATGTTTTATAACGCCGGATACCAGCCTGCAGGCGATGATAGAGATGGGAAAGTTGCTTGCGAATCTTGTATACGTCGCGAATGTTTTTATACAGAATCATTGGGACGATCTCCAGTGGGAAGGATACCGGGTCGATGTCGTCGGAGATGATGGAGAGGCATCCTTATTAGGCTACTATGGTACAATCGATATAGCGAGACGTGAAGCGTACAAGCTCTTACGCTTGCAGCCATCTTTAAACGTGCGACTCTTCGACTGTAGCAAGCGCGTAGAATCGTACTGTCGTATGGAGACACTTATGCACTGATTGAGTGCAAACAAGAAAAAGAATATCATGATGGAAAAACAATTCGAGAAAGAGGTGCCATTGGCATCTCTTTTTTTACGGAAAAACATTAAAAATGACCAAAAAGTGTTATCCGCAAAAATACATTCCGAAAAGATGATACATACTGATTCTGTCATGGGATTTTGAGGCGGGAGCAGTTGCCCTTCAGTCACAGGAATCTTCTTGGGGAATTTAGTATCTGCCCCGTGTATATGGGGATAAACCTGAACATAAGAATGTATGAGTACGGCTTTGGGGATCTGCCCCGTGTATACGGGGATGAACCCAGGCAACCAACGAAATGCAAACCCTCGGTTCTATCTGCCCCGTGGGCGCGGGGATGCATCTCGATAGGAGAAAAATCAACGTATGAGAACTAAATCTGCCCTGCTGGTGCAGGGATGAATCTTTGAGGACTGGTTGGATATCATGGATAAGTTGATCTGTCCCGTGTATGCGGGGATGAGTCTAAGAACCCAAACTGCCATTATCGAAAACTCGTAGGTCTGCCCCTATCCACATGGGGATGAACCAGAAGCTCGAATATTTGTCATGGATATTAAGAGTTTGCCCCGTACGCACGGGGATGAGCCGGTTTTTGAGCGTTGCGCTGCAGTATATGCTGAGTTTGCCCCGTATACACGGGGATGAGCCGGATGTTGACTTATCGATCGAAGAGTTCGTTGAGTCTGCTCTGTACGCGCAGGGATGAGCCTTGTACCTAAGGTTTCGAAGACAGAAATTTAGGACCTACCCCGTAGTACGAACGGGGATGAGCCTATGAAGAAAGCCATCCACTTTATGGAGGGAGTGTCTGCCCCATATGTATGGGGATGAATCGTATCCTGAAAAGCCTTCACAAAGAGCTGCAGGGTCTGTCCCATATGTATGGGGATGAATCTATGGGATAACTGGATGCATCAGGCAGCAGTTGGTCTGCCCCGTACGCACGGGGATGAATCCCGGAAACTTCCCACGATCTGCCTGAAAGGTCACTTTGCCCCGTGTATGCGGGGATGAACCGTCGCTTATTCTTACGCCGAGGGCGCGGGCGATGTCTGCCCCGTACACACGGGGATGCCTTAACAGCCAAAAGAAATACCACAGCATGGGCGGCACAAAAAATATCCATGACATGCGCCACGAAAAGCGTGGCGCCAAAACTCCCATATTTGGAACAGGACAGCCCCACCGAGGACGCAGTAGCGTCCTTTTTTTGTGGTTTTTTACCAAAAAGTGTTATCCGCAAAAAAATCCATTCCCAACCGGGGCCATACTAATGGTATACTTAAAACCATAAGCACTACGGAGGAAAATACCATGACATTATCTGAAATCCGTGAAGCCCTGCAGCAGCACGGTTATATATCAAATCCATATATTGATTTCGCGGTATCCAGCGCAATGAACGGAACCCCGTTATTAGTGGAGGGGGACCCGGGTGTCGGAAAGACGTCCCTTGCATATGCCACCGCAGATATACTGGGACTGGAACTGCTGCGCGTCCAGTTTTATGACGGTCTGACATATGATAAGATCCTGTACGATTACGACTACCAGAAACAGTTGCTCTCCATCCAGGCGATCCAGGGTGCGCTGACGGATGCCTTTTCCGGGAAAACGCTCCAGGAGTCCTTGGATACCGCAGGCACCATCAACTTTTATGGGAAGGATTTCCTGATCGAGCGCCCGGTTTTAAAGGCAATCAGCGGCAAAAAACGTTACGTTCTGTTATTGGACGAGGTAGAAAAAGCTTCCGAAGAGATCGAGTACACCCTGCTGGAAGCCCTGGAAAACTTCAGTATCTCCATCCCACAGTACGGCACGGTAACTTGTCCGCCTGACATGCGCCCGGTCGTCTTTTTAACGTCCAACCGTTACCGTGACCTGTCCCAGGCATTAAAACGCCGCTGCAACTACCTTTTCATCCAGCAGAAAACCCCGGATGAATTACTGGAGATCCTGCGCATGCAGGTCGGCGTCGTTCCGGAGATCGCAGCAGCCGTGGCAAACTGTGCGGAAAAGATCCGCAGTCTTTCCTTAAAGCAGCAGCCGTCCATCTCCGAATACAGTAACTGGGCCAAATACTTATCCACGATGGATGAGAGTCTGGATAAGTCCGTGATCCCGGCCTCCTACGGCATGATCGCCAAAAACCGCGAGGACCAGCAGCGGCTGATCGCAGCACACCTGTTTTAACGGGGGAGGGATGCGGCATGGATAGAAGCATTCTTGAGTTTTTCACCGGGTTTGGCTCATACCTGCAGGACCACGCCTTCCAGGTATCGGAAAGCGAGCTTGCAAGGCTGGTAAGATCCATCGGGGAAGCGGGCATTGATATCACAAAGGAAGAGGAGGTTGTGACAGCCTCCACGGTCTGTCTCGCAAAAACCGGGGAGCAGGCAGGCATGGTGAGGCCTTTGTTCCGGGAATATGTCATGCAAAAGATCCTGCCAGTCACGGAACAGGAACAGGAGGCGCAGAAAAAAGAGCGGAAAGAAGCCCTGGATGCCCTCACACAGGACCGGTTAAAAAAGATCAGCGACCTGGAAAAGGAAAAAGAGCGGATCCGGGAAGATGTCCTCGCGAAGGCACAGCAGGAGAAGAAGTCAGCCAAAAAGGGCACGAAAAAGACGGAATGCGGAGTATCCGGACTTCCGGAACCGGAAAAGAAGCTCTTAAAAGCGTTCCTTACTGGAAAGGACCTCTCGGACGAGGATCTAAAATCCCTCGCAAAGAGCCTTATGGACCAAGCCGGGAAGGACCTGGCTGCCGGAAAGTTAGCGCAGGCGCAGGAAGCCATGGATCTCGCAAAAAAGGCCGGAACCTGCCGAACGAAGCAGACAAAGAAAGCGGAAGATCTGCAAAAAGCGATCGAAAACGCGCAGAAAAGCACGGAAAAACAGATTGAAACCATGCGGCGGGAGATCACGAAGGCAGAAGCGGAATATAGAACTGCCTGCCAGAGGATCGATGACGCATTAAGAAAGCAGAAGCAGAAAGCGGAAACCAGTAAAGACAGCCTTACGGTAAAAAATCACTCCGTCCTGCACCGGGCTGAATTCACCGGTGGTGGAAGTGTGAAAGCCCTGGCACCGGAAGTGGAAAAGATCGCGGAAAAACCGTTCAACCGGTTAAGTGATGCCGATAAGGCACTGGTCCGTGATTATCTAAGACAGAACCTTTTGGCGTTTAAGACCCGGATGACCAGGAATATCAACAGCCATCAGAGGCTTTCCATGAATCTGGAGGAAACGCTCCGGGAAGCGATAAGGACATGCGGAAAGCCCATGAGCTTAATCTATAAGCTCCCGCGGCGCGGAAAGGCGGACCTCGTCCTGATCCTCGATGTATCCGGCTCCTGCAAGGCGGCATCGGAGCTCATGCTGACCTTTATCAGCATCTTAAAGGAGATCTTCCCGCGTGGATGCAGCGCGTTCGCATTCGTAAATTCCCTCTACGACATCTCCGGGATCTTTGAAGCTGGAAACGTGGAAGAGAGTGTGCAGGAGGTTCTGGGCCTCATTCCGCGCGCCGGACAGTATTCCAATTATGAAGTCCCACTGCGGGATATGTGGGAGCGGCACCGCAACCGCATCACGAAGGACAGCATGGTGATCTTCATCGGAGACGCGAGGAACAACAAGAACGACCCGGGAAAGGAATACATCCGCAATATCTGCAGGAAGGCAAAGCACGCCTACTGGCTCAATACGGATGCAAGTGATAAATGGGACCAGGGCGATTCCATTGCGTCCGTGTACGGGCATTACGCCAGGATGTATGAAACAGTCAACATCCGGCAGTTATTGGGATTTATCATGGAGATGAGGTAAGCATATGGCAAAACATCATTTTATGCTGGCCGTCGATGGCCAGTTTGGACAAGATTATCCGGAACTTTACCGGATCATAGAAGGAAAATTACGGGAGCAGGGGAGAGAACCGGGTCCGGATATCCGGGCAGGAAAGTCTTCAGGTGGAAACTTAAAAATCCTGTTGCCGGGTGGATCCATGATCGTTGTACCAAAGAGTGAATTGCGGGAAGGGAAAGCCGCCAGGGAACTCCTCAATATCTCCGGCGTGACCAAGCAGGCGAATGCGGATAAAAACGCATGGAGGGCGGAAGTGGCGGAGATGATCCACAGCCTGGAGCCGTTTGACGAAGCAAGCGCGAAGATCCGGGAAAAACTTGAAAAGCCGGAGTGGCCGTTTACCCTGGCTGTGATCAAGCAAGGCAAGGAGCGCCGGCTGGTGCTCCATTCTGAGGAATGTCAGGATGATAAGGCATCCATCGTCCTGCAGACGGACCGCCTGCGCCCATGCGTAGGAAATCTGCCCCTTTTACGGTCCGTCCTGATGGAAGCGGCAGAACGGCTGGCAGACCGGGTCCATGAGATCAAAAAACACCGGAGCCAGGAATTACGGGAATCCTTCTTAAAGTCTCAGAAATCCATCCTCCGAAAAGAGATCGCAAAATGCACCCTTTCGGAATTAAAGGAACTATCCAAGGGGTATGAGGGCATGCAGGTCAAAGTTACCCGCGCATCCGGGGATGTGACCGCCGTGGTATCCTATCAGGGCATGGACTTCCAGTGCCGGGTCTTTTCGGAGACCGGGATGCCGGAGGTGACTGCTTACCAGGATTTAAAGGATGTCAAGTGTATTGCCACAAAGCTTACCACCATCAAAAACCCGGCCGCCTTGGACGATCCATTTACGGCCAATACGGAAAAGTATCTGTTAAAGGAGCTTGCAGGACGAAACCAGGCACTTTCGGACGCTTTAAAAGCAGCGGCGTTTGCCATGACATCAGAACCAGAAAACGACGATGCAAAATTATTACGAGAGCGGGAAAAAGAATACCGGACATGGCTGATCCCATGGATCGACGGCAATCCCTGTTTGAAAAAGAAAGAGGTCCGGTGCACCTTCCGGTTTTCGGACGGATACCCGGTCATGGAAAACGCGACAGGCTCCATCGCGTTTCAGGCATCCGGCGCGAAACTTACCGATAGCGAAGGATATTGGCACTTTAAGGAATGCGAAAAGAGCAGGCTCCAGGACCGGTGCCGCAATTACGCACGCGAGGCATTCGCGGCCTATGACAGCGTGGAATGTGAAAAGGGCTGTGCCGGCATCCTATACGGGGATACCACGCTGACCATCAAAAAAGGACGGGTTACATTATGGGGATACCAGTTTAAGACACCTCCCTTCCAGGTTTCCGTCCCGGCATGGAAGAAAAACCTGGAAAAACATGTGAAAGCGATCGACGCGGAATTAAACCGTCTGGCAGAAGAGGAGGAAAGAAAATTCCGGACCCGGTATCAGATCTTTTTTGATTCCCTGCTGGCCCGTGACATCCTGGAATTTATCATCGCCAATGAACACTACATCACAGCCAACGCGGTCGCGCAGGCCATGCGTGGCACCGCCATTGCTTTGGATACGGCGATCAAAAAGACGGATGGCTGTGGCCGGTACCGGCTGGTCGACACCGACGAGATTAAAGGAATGGTCAAGATCTTAACGCGCCTTACCTTCCTCCAGCCGGTGAGCTTAAAGGGAACGTACGGGACCTTTGAGATCTTAAAGGTTTCTGCGGTACTGTCCACGGACCTTGACCGGCTGCGGGAGACCACGAAAGCGGCGGATGCCGCGTGGTCTGGCAAAGAGGAAGAAATCCGGAAAAAGATTCGGGAAAACAAAGAAATGACAGACCCGGAAGCGGAATGGTATTTGATCAATGTCATCTTAAGGGCAGACACATCCGACGTGCCGGCCTTTACGGATTTAACGTCCATCCTCTCTAACACAGTCGTGACCGCAAGGCACG
>ERZ779840.786-NODE-786-length-33478-cov-5.405828_pt1 | contig 33478 bp, 30 predicted proteins | sample MGYA00511561_ERZ779840 | MGnify/ENA primary metagenome ERZ779840 (study PRJEB29588, sample SAMEA2162036) | human gut metagenome | biome: human gut; feature: human-associated habitat; material: faeces | place: Denmark | collected 2008/2010 ...
CCTGCTGTGCCGCTGCCGCATCACGGGCTGCCGTACAGTTTGCTGCCGCTGCTGCCTGAATGGTTGCCTCATCCTGTGTTCCGATCGCTGCCATAACAGCATTGATCGCATCCTGACTGTCAGAAGCAGTACCTACTCTGACGATCTTCGGTGATGCCTGATAATTAGAAGTGTTAAATACTTCCCTGCTCTCTTCTTTTCCATTTACTTTTACAACTTTCCACAGTTTGGCTTTTTTACCGATATGTGCAGACTGCTGTGTGGAAATGGTACCGATCTGTAAGGTTCCGTCAGCAACATATTTTACACCCGGATCTGTTTCACCGGTGGTCTCGCTGACAAATTCAACCTCACGGTTTGCATCTCTTGTCTCTTTTCCATAGACATTAAAGTGGATGATACCGCCGTCGGTATAACCCTCGATATATACCGGATATTTTGTGGAATTCTTAAATTTCAGATCCTTGTATTCACCTGAAATTGCTGCATCCATAGATGGCTCTACATAACTTACGATCATGGAATGCGCAGATCTTTCGGTAATCTCAAGTTCTGCACGGATCACTGCATTATATAAAGTTGTAGACACCTGGCAGATTCCTCCACCATAGGTCTCAACGGTTGTTCCATTCTCATAGGAGCCTGCTAACTCATATCCGTTCTCTGCATTAAACGGAACGACTGCATCATGTACGGAAAATTCTTCGCCCGGATAGATGATGCTTCCATTGATCTTGCTTGCTCCATTACGCACATTTTTTGCACGTCCTGCTGATGAGGAACTGAAGTTTGTGCTGTAACCGCCAAGTAAATCTTTGACTTCTGCTAACTCTTCTTCGGAACCGCGCGGCTCTACGAGTTTTGCACTCAGTTCAATAGAGGCTGCTTTTCCATCCCACTGATTCTGCATATGTGATGCGATCTGCTCAATGGATTTCTCTGCGTTTACTTTAATTCCTTCATGTCCTTTTACAAAGGTAAACTGTCCGTTCTCACGGGTCAGTCCGTTATCCTGTGCTTCCTGATCTAACTCTTTTGCATGCTCTTTTAACAAAGCTGCTGTCTTGCTTTCGTCAATGGCATAGGAAAGTACAAAGACTTTGTCGCCTTTTTCTAAATCTTTCTTTTCTTTATATCTTGCGATCGGATTTCCGGTTCTTCCAAGGTTTACTGCTTTTTCAGCCAACTCCGGGTTTCCCCAGGTAACACCTAAATCCTTTGCTGTTACTTCTATACTGTTCTCACCGGCTTTTAATGTGATTGCCGTATCCTGCAGACTCTCAATGTAATCCTCTACTGCGGCAGTTGCTTCTTCCTCTGTCATTCCTGCCACGGAAACATCTCCGATATAAACACGGTCTGCGATGACACGATTCTCATCTTCTTCCGCTTTGACACCCATATGGATTCCTGCTGCTGCCACTAACACAAATGCTGCTGCAAACAAAAACCATCTTTTTTTAATATTTCTCATTCTGTTACCCCTTTAATACAGCCGCCTCTGATATCATTTTATCCGAAAGTCGGCTTTCTATGCTGGTTTTCTATGTTCTCAAACGTTCGTTTTCTATTGTATCATAAAAATCTGTTTTTTCAAGATGCAGAACGCCTAATTAATTTGACACCCATCCTCTGTTTTAGTATATTATGTCCTAGAATGCTGCAAGTAATAAAGAAAGAAGCATAGATGCCACTAAGATGATCACGATCACGCTGGCGATGATGCGGTTTCTTTTAGAATTACGGTAGTTCATATTTTTCACCTCACTTTATGATTATGGAAAGGAGACACACAATGGTCCCTGTTGTTCTAATTACTTTTATATTATTTTTAGCATATTACGCTTATCGGCGTAAACAGATTGACAAAGTCAATACACAAAAAGAATCTGATTTCTGGCAGCGTGAAAACGATGCAAACAGTACACGCAAACAGGATATCACAAATTTAGATTACATCCAAATTCCTGTTGATGCTTTTCCTATCGGTGCTTATCCAAACGAAGGATACGAGGAAACGGAACAGCAGTTACTTGCTCTTTCCGAACAGAAGATCCTGAATTTAACCGGCATTTCAAACACGGATTTAAAACTGCAGTACGGTGTTTCAAACCTGGCTATTCTTAGCGACTGTGATGAACGCTTTACTACGCTCGTTCGCCTCTTAACAGATTATGCAAAAGGCCTTGCCGAACATGCACACATCGATGATGCTATCCGCGTTTTAGAATTTGGTGTCAGCATCAAGAGTGATGTTACGGAGAACTATACGCTCTTAGCCGGACTCTATCAGGAAAAAGGCGAAACCGCCAAAATTTCTGATCTTATCGAAAGTGCCGATTCCTTAAACTCGCTTTCGAAAGACACTATCCGGAAAAAATTAAGAGAGATACTGTCTTAAGATTCCCATTTTAGAATTCTATTTATTATTTTAACATCCTGCCATATTGGCTGATGATCCGGTCAACCTGGCGGGATGCTTCATTTCTTGTCAGTGTTTCCCATTCCAGATTAAGGTTTATTTTATGATAATCTGCCAATTCTTTCAAGTGCTTTTTTTGTCTGGCTGTTGCCGGAGTCTGCCGCTTGGCTTTATAAATCAGTGGCTTAGGCTCAAAGACATCTGCCTGCACCGCCCCGAATTCCTTCTCTAACCTTTCATAGAGCAGATAGGTCGCTTTTGCATCGTCTAAGGCACGGTGATGGTGTCCGATCTCGATTCCATAGTATCCGCAAAGAGCATCCAACGTCCTTTTTTCCAACGCCGGCAGACATCTTCTGGCTATCTTTAACGTATCTGCCGCCTTTCGTTCAAAGGACATCTTCCGGTTGATCGCAGCCTGTTTTAAAAAACTATAATCAAAGATCACATTTTGTCCTACTAAAATATCTTCCCCAAGAAATCCAAAAAAGTGATCTAACACCTCATCCTCTTCTTTCGCTCCTGCTAACATCTCCTGATCGATCCCGGTCAGTTCTGTGATCTTTTCCTCTAATAGCTGGTGCTGCCGGATCAGCATGGAGCACTCGCTGATAATTTCTTTTTTTCTGACCCGTACTGCCGCCACTTCCAAAATCTTATGATGTTTTGGATTGAGTCCTGTCATTTCTAAGTCAATGACGCAGTAGTCCTCTAACATCATTTTCCACTTCCCTTACATAAGTCTGACAAAAAACATTCGGTACATTTCGGATTCCGTGCAGTACAGATACTTCTGCCAAGCGTGATGATCTGTATATTGTAGAGGATCCAGTGGTCTTTTGGCAGTACCTTCATCAGATCGTATTCAATCTTAACCGGATCATCCTCTTTGGTAAAGCCCAATTTTTTTGAGATCCGTTTGACATGGGTATCCACAACCACACTCGGTTCATGGTAGATGTTTCCACGGATGACATTTGCGGTCTTTCTGCCGACTCCCGCTAATGCGGTCAGCTCTTCTAATTCCCTTGGCACTTCTCCGTCGTATTTTTCCACTAAGGTTCTGGCACAGGAAATGATGTTTTTTGCCTTATTGTGATAAAATCCGGTCGAATGGATATCCTGCTCTAACTCTTTTAAATCCGCATTGGCAAAGGCTTCTAACGATGGATATTTCTGAAACAGGTCTTTTGTTACGATATTGACTCTCGCATCGGTACACTGCGCACTTAAGATAACGGCGATCAGAAGCTGCCACGGTGTCTCATGGTTCAGATAACAGACATACTCCGTTCCATATGCTTCATCCAGTCTTTTTAAGATTTCAGCGATTCTCTTTGTCATGGCAATTCTCCCTTCTCTATTACCTGTATTCCTGCCTGATTCGTCAGCGGATTTCTGTGTTCATAGTCAAACAGTACAAAATACTCGTTGCAGGACTCCGGCAGTTTTTCAATACTCCGCTCCTGCTCGGTCGGAAATCGATAGGTAAATGGCTCTAAATGGCTCTGTTTGCCTTTTTTGCAGACTTTCCGGCTGATTTCTTTATACGGCGCTAAATCTGTGGCAAATGCCGGACGGCTCTTCATGTTCTCTCGATAATATAGATCAAAGGTCAGGGATTGTTCTAACATTCTCATATCCGTCACATACTCTTTTGCAAACTCTAACAGGATCTCGCAACGGCGTATCCTTGTATGTTTCAGATGAAAATAACCCTGCATTTCATAAAATTCTCCCATCTTTTGGAACATCTCAAACCCACCGTCAAAAAACTGCTCTAAGATTTTCATTGTAACTTCATACTGGTGGCTGTTATAGTACACCTCTAACATTTCTTCCACCTGTTTGATCTTTAAGACTTCATCAAAGCTCAGCCAGTTCGTTTTCATAACCTCATAAGGTGGCTTGGATTGATAGATCAGGCCATATTCTCTGGCATGTTCAAACATATAAGAACCTTTTAGCACCTTTAAAAATCCAAGCTGGAGCTGCTCCGGCTTTAAGTCATAAATCTCATCAAACGACTTTTGAAAGGTCTGATAATCCTCATACGGCAGTCCCGCAATTAAATCTAAATGCTGATGGATGTTGCCCGGTGCCTGTATCCGTCTCACGACTGCTTTTAGTTTTTCTAAATCCATGGTCCGGTGTATTTCCTGTATTGTGACATCATTCGTGGACTGCACACCGATCTCTAACTGTATGAGCCCCGGACGCATTCCGGCAATATATTCTAATTCTTCCTCCGTCAGCAGATCTGCCGCCACCTCAAAGTGAAAATTCGTCTTTCCCAAATCTTTTTCTTTGATAAATCTCCAGATTTCCATGGCATGTGTATGACTGCAGTTAAAGGTCCGGTCTACGAATTTGACCTGGGGTACTTCCTGTTCGATAAAAAAGCCGAGTTCTTTTTTTACCAGCTCGATATCACGAAACCGCATTTTTTTATCGATCGAAGAAAGACAATAACTACAGGAGAACGGACAGCCTCTGGAGGATTCATAATAAATGATCTTGTTTTTGAACTGTTCCATATCTTCATAACAGAATGGGATCGTGCTCATATCCACCGGCTCTGCCATTCCGGTAAATGCCACCGTTTTGTCCCGTTTCCGGTATGCGATCCCCGGAACCCGCAAAAGTTCTTCTTCCCGCTCACTTTCCTCTGCTTCTATATAACAGCGGCACACCTTTCTAAACGTATGCTCGCCCTCTCCGATAAACACTCCGTCGATTCCCGGATTTTCTGCTAATAACGTCTCTACCTCATAGGAGACTTCCGGCCCGCCAACCCAGATTGGTGTATTCGGACATAATTTTTTTAATTCTTCTATTAATTCCTTTACATACGCAATATTCCAGATATAGCAGGAAAAACAAATGACATCCGCATGCTCTTTGTAAATGCCTTCTAAAATCTCCTCTACTCTGTTGTTGATCGTATATTCTAACAGTCTGATATGCTCCCGATATTCTTTTGCATATGCCCTTAAGCTGTAAACTGCCAGATTGGAATGGATGTATTTTGCGTTGATCGCGTTTAGTAGTATTTTCATAATTCCTATCATATCACAAGGGTTTCTTCGTAACAAGTTCTTTCCTGCAAGGATGGAATAACAAGAAATGGTAGTGCCGCGAGGGAGTACCTTTCAGATATTCCAAGTTTCCTTGTGCAGATCATTCCGATGAACCTCTGAAAGCAGGAATCGTGTGCGCCAGTGGGCTTCACGATTCCTTGAGTTTCATCTCCATTGCACAAAAAGAAACTTTCCATATCTGAAAGGTTCTCCCCGCGATCTACTCTTTGGTTTTCTTTGCTTTGCATCCTGCTTAGGTGTCATACTTGTTTCTCAGGGGTATATGTGTATGGGTGGGGGGAGTGCGGGTGAATGTAAGGATGGGAGTAAGGGTGGATAGGCAGCTTAGAATTATTCTATTGGGATAGTCGGCTATATAGCCTTATGAACAATACCATTTCCGGTATTGTTCATAAAAAGAAGGTGTTCCCCGCCTTTCGGCTTTGGAACACCTTCTTAATTTCTCATTCCCTATTTATCATCTCATCACAATGTAACGGACGATGACATCGATCCCTGCTGCGATCAGAAGTGCTCCGCCTCCGATGTAGGCTTTTGACTTCTGCTCAAATCCCAGCCGGTAACCCGTATAGAGCCCGATGATGACCATTGCGATCGTGACGCAGATAATCATGATTAATACTGCTTTTATATCTGCCTCTAAGAATGCAAATGCGATTCCTGTCAGGATCGTGAATATCGTTCCTTTTGCGATCGAAAAGAAGGTTTTTTTAATATCCAGACCATCTTCCCGTTTCTCTACGATCCTTTCATTTCTCCATGCTTTGACAAACATCCGAAGACCCATGCCAAGCAGAATCAGGATTGCAAGGATCCTTCCTATAAAGGCTTCTCCACTCAGTTGTGTGTCATACTGGTTCAGGAGAGTTACCAAAAAGCTGCCGATGAGAAGTGCGATTGTCTGCCACAAGGCAATCACGGTAACTGCCATGGATAAGCGTTTCTTTTCCAGTTTTGCGACTAATGCACCCTGACACTCTACTGCCGCAAAAGTATCCAGCGACATGCCAATGGTAATCAGCACAATTTCTATCCAGCTCATTCCTCCCTCTCCTTTCCGTTTCTGTTAGTCTTCGTCTGTTCCTACGCCCTCAGTACGGATAATGAATTTCACTTCTCCAAGAGTATCCTCAGAAATATCTGAGAATGACTGATAATCTGAACCAGCCTGCATTACTGCTACAACTTTGTTTAACATACCTTTGACATCGCCATTGTAGGTATCTGCTAACTTCTGGATTCCTTCTTCATCGAATTTTACCATTCCCTCATTCAATGTTACGGAACCGTCTGCTAATTTGCCAACACCTTCTGTCAATGCCGGTACCTGATCTGCAAGTGCCTGTGTACCATTCTTTAATGCGTCCATTCCTGTTACTAAGCTGTAACCGTTAGACTGTACTGCTTCAATTCCTGCTGCTACTGTTTTCTTTGCTGACTCAGCTCCTGCGATTGCACCCTGTGCTGCTCCACTCTTAGCTCCTGATAATGCTGCTGTCTGAGCCGCCTCAGTTGCTCCTGTTACGGCACCCTGGGCTGCTCCGCTCTTAGCTCCTGTGATCGCTGCCTGCTGTGCTGCCTGTGTTGCTCCTGCTACCGCACCCTGGGCTGCTCCGCTCTTAGCTCCTGTTACAGCTGCCTGCTGCGCTGCTGCTGTTGCTCCGGATACTGCTCCTGCTGCTGCTCCGCTCTTAGCTCCTGTTACGGCTGCCTGCTGTGCTGCTAATGTTGCTCCTGCTACAGCTCCCTGTGCTGCTCCCTGTTTTGCTCCTGTTACAGCACCTTTTTCTGCTCCCTGCTTAGCTCCTGTTACGGCTGCTTTCTGTGCTGCCTTCGTTGCCGCATTCTCACATGCTGCCGCTACATTAGAAGCGGATCCTTCTCCGATCTGAGCTGCCATAGTATCGATCAACTGATAAGCCTGTGCTGTTGCATCTTCATCACTGATGCTGCCGCCTCCTATTGCTGCTACATTTGCCTTGATACCTTCTTTTAAGATTGAGAGAAACTGTGTATTTCCCTTTAATGCTGCAGAAACAGTTCTTGTAGTCGTTGCTTCTGCCTGATCTGCAATTTCCTGACGCTGTCTTGCATCAAATTCTTTTTTTACTGCTGCGGCTGCCATATTCTCGATATCGCCTGCGATATCATCTACAAGCTGGTCTGCCTGGCTCTTAATCTGTGCTTCCTGTTCTGTTACAAGTGCTTCTGCCTGTTTTGCAATCTCTGCCTTCTGGGATGCTACCGTATCGGCTGCCTGTTTCTTAATCGCTTCTGCCTGTGCGTCTACGGTTGCAGATGCCTGTTTTGCTATACTGTCTTTCTGTGCTGCTACGGTATCAGCTGCCTGTTTCTTAATGGTATCTGCCTGTGCATCTACGGTTGCAGATGCCTGTTTTTCAATGCTCTTCTTCTGGGATGCTACCGTATCGGCTGCCTGCTTCTTAATGGAATCTGTCTGTGCATCTACGGCATCGGATGCTTTCTTCTCGATATCTTTCTTCTGGGATGCTACCGTATCGGCTGCCTGTTTCTTAATGGAATCTGCCTGTGCATCTACAGTCTCTGATGCCTGCTTAGAAGCGGCTGCTTTTTCTTCTTCTGTCATTGCAGTATTTAAGGTTGCATCTAAGGAAGATACACCATTGCGAAGAGATTCTGTGCTGCTGTTTAAGGTGTTTGCACCATCTGCTAATGCAGGAACTTTACTTCTTAACTGCTCTAAACCTTCACGAAGCTCTTTTGTTCCGTCTGCTAACTGTGAAGAAGAATCAGAAAGTGTATCAATTGCATCGTCTAAATCGCTTAAGTCTACGAAATCTTCTACATTGTCGCTGCTTGTAATACCGCTTAACATAACGCTCATGGTCATATCCATGGAGAAATCTTTTACGTCAGCAGTTACTTCTACATATTCCGGGATATCAATATCTTCGGAGAAATCAGAAGAAGTTACTTTTAAGCTGTCCTTTAAGCCCGGCATTGCAACGCCGACCACCATGTTCTTGTCACCGTCAGAAATAACTTTACCATTCTTAACCTTAACGTTTGTAAAGCTGTCGTCTAAGATCATTCCTGTCATAATGGTAAATGGTACATAAACGCTGTACTTCTTACCGTCTACAGTTGTAGTAGTTTTCTGGTTGTTCTTGTAATCAAAACGGATCGTAACTTTTCCGCTCTTGCCGGCGATCTCATCCGGGTCCATCTTCTCACCGTCTAAGTAGTAAGAAATGGTCTGTTTTACAGGAAGCTCTTTATCTGTTTTTCCCTGATAATAGATGTCTTTTCCTTTTGCTTTCCAGATGATCTTTCCGTCTTTTTCTTCAAACTTCTCTTTACCTTTGACATTCTTGATGTCTTTTAAGTCTGAAACGTCTTCAATTGTCTCATTTCCATCCGGGTTCTTTAACCAGTCACTGACAATGACATCTTTTGCTTTTCCGGAGTTATCTGCAACAACGTAAACAGTCTCTTCTTTTCCGACTTCTTCGTCTGCTGCTTTGCTGATCTTAGAAGAAAGAACTTCTTTTAAGTCTTCTTCATCATCTTTGTTATCTTTTTTGTCTTTCTTATCGGTAGACTCCTGTGTAGTCTCTGCCTTTGTAGATGTCTTTGCTGCATTAACAGTGTATACACCGGCACTTCCGCCTGCAACGGCGATGGTTAATACGCCGGCTGCAATACGGATCACATATTTATTTTTAAATCTTCTTTTTAATTCAGGTAATTTCATCTTGGTTCCTCCTTAATTTTTTTGCACAAATCCTTTACTTGTCTTGCAGATTATCTTATCAAAAATCATAAACATGGACGGCAGTATGAAGATTACTACGAACATACTGATGATCGCACCTCTTGCCATCAGTGAGCAAAGAGAAGCTATCATGTCTACGTTTGAATATAGACCTACACCAAATGTTGCTGCAAAGAAACTCAACGCACTGACAATAACGGACTGCATAGATGCTCCTAAGGCAGATGTAATTGCCTCCTGCTTTTCTGCTCCATTGTATCTTGCTTTACGATACTTCGTTGTCATCAGGATTGCATAGTCTACGGTGGCTCCTAACTGGATCGTTCCAATTACGATTCCTGCAATAAACGGAAGTTTCGTTCCCGTAAACGCCGGAATACCCATGTTAATGAAGATAGCAAACTCAATAACCGCTACTAAGATAATTGGTAAGGATATTGATTTGAATACGCATGCAATAATTAAGAAGATCGCACCGATGGATACTGTACTTACGACGTTGAAGTCATGGTTTGTGATCGTGATCAAGTCTTTTGTACAAGGTGCTTCACCGATCAGCATCGCATTTTTATCATACTTCTTCATGATCTTTTCAATCTTATCACACTGATCATTTACTTCATCAGATGCTACTTTGTATTCAGAACTGATCATCAACATCTGATAGTTCTCATCCATAACAACTTCTTTGATGTCTGATGGGATCATCTCTCTTGGTACGGTCGGTCCTACCAGACTGTCTAAACCAAGGGTCGCTTTTACACCATCCACGTCATCAATCTTGCTCATCATCTCGTTCACTTCTTTTGGCTCTAAGGATGAATCACAAAGGATAATGTGTGTAGAGTTCATTGCAAATGTTTCGTCTAACTTGTCATTTGCGATAACACTGTCCAGATTTCCCGGAAGTGTACCGGCTAAATCATAGTATACTTCATAATGAGTATAACCCCAAAGTGCAGGAATTAATACGATAATAAATGTTACGATAAATGCTTTGTAGTGTTTTACTACCCATCCGGAAATAACACCTAAATCCGGGATGATCGCTTTATGTCTTGTCTTGTCGATCGCTTTATCAAATACAAGGATCATAGACGGTAATACGGTTACACAGCAGATAACTCCGAAGATAACACCTTTTGCCATGGTAACACCAAGGTCAAGACCAAGGGTAAAGCTCATGAAGCAGAGTGCTACGAATCCTGCTACGGTTGTGATAGAACTTCCGATAACGGATGTTAAGGTGTTCGAAATTGCATGAGCCATCGCTCTCTTCTTATCATCCGGGAAACGCTCCTGGTTCTCTTCATAAGAATGCCACAGGAAAATGGAATAGTCCATCGTAACACCGAGCTGTAGTACCGCCGCAAGTGCCTGTGTGACATAGGAGATCTCTCCGAAGAACACATTCGAACCTAAGTTGTATATAATTGCCATTCCGATACTTAATAAGAAGAATACCGGGATCAATGCAGAGTCCATAGTCAGTGAAAGTACGATGACTGCAAGGATTACTGCGATGAGTACATAAATCGGTACCTCTTTGTCTGACAGGTTCTTCGTATCTGTAACGACTGCCGACATACCGCTTATGTAACACTGTTTGTCTGCTACGCTTCGCAGCTCTTCAATCGCATCCATTGTTTCATCGGATGACATGGAGCTGTCAAAGAAAATTACCATTAAGGTTGCATCCTTGTCCTCATTGATGAATGCATTCTGTACCTTATCCGGTAACATGGTTTTTGGAATAGATAAATCTGCTAAGGAATCATACCAGAGAATTTTTTTCACATGGTCTACTTTTTCCATGTTCTTTCTCATCTTTGAAATGTCCTGATCTTCCATTCCTTCTACTACGCACATGGAAAATGCTCCTGTGCCAAATTCGTCCAAAAGAATGTCCTGACCCTTCATGGTGTCAATCTCTTTCGGTAAATAAGTTAGGATATCATAGTTTACTCTTGTGTGAAAATATCCTAGTGCTGCTGGGAAGAGCAAAATAATACTCACTATCAAAATCGGAATACGTAATTTTACTACTCCCTTTCCAAAATTAATCATCTTTCCTCATCTCTTTTCTTTAATCTCGAACTTGAGTATAAAAAAAAAGACCGAATAAATAAATATTCAATCTTTTTTTGCTGTCTTTTACGATTATACATTTCGGTGCTTTTGTATTGCGCCCTATACATTTCTATCCATGTGTATATTTTGTTACTACATTTCAGATAATATCTCGTCCAAAGAACGTTTTATGACATATTGATAAATATCTGCCACTTCTTTTGGCGGTATCACCATATTGCTCTTGATCCAGCTGATCGCCACAAAACACATGGACTGGCTGTAATACTCTGCTAAATGATCCGGTGTCAGCCAGGCATGTACCGGTTTCTTTCCGGTTACCTTATTCTCAATAACTCCTAAGATGATCTGCTTGATACAGGACTTTACAATACTCTCAAAGGAATTCTGTCCTTCTAACTTACATGCCTTACTATAGAAGTCCCGCTCTTTTTCAATGCTTGTAAACATCAGCACCAATGCCTCATGCACCATACCATTCTGAAGAAGCGGTCCAATTGGTTCTATGATCTGTGTCATGATGATCCATTCTAACAGTTCATACTTGTCCTGAAAATGATTATAAAATGTCGGACGGATGACTCCCGCTTTATCTGTGATTTCCTTAATTGTAATCTTTTCTATCGGCTGTTTTAAGGTCAGCTCTTTAAAACTTTCCGCTAACAATGTGTCTACGGCGTTCTTTCCCTGATTTGTCATAAATTTCCTCTCAACTGCAACGGAATGATCCTTCTTCTACGACAGCTATAAAATAGCACGAAACCGTAAATATGTCAAATTTTACGTCCCCTTTTTGGTATCTTTGTGTCATTCCTCCTCATCAAATTCCACGGTTACAAAATATCCTTTTTCTGTCTTTTTTACATCTATGACTTTTCCCTCTCTGCTCTGTAAACGTTCGTTATATTTATAGTTTGCAGACATTGCATACGCCCGTCCTAAGGTATAGTAATAGGAATTGGGCAGTTTACCCTCTGTGACCGGCAGGATATCTCCGACTTCTAAGAGTCCTGTCCGCTCCATTTTAAATTCCATTTTCCGCATTTTGTTTCCTCGATCCTTCTATTATTATTCCTCTATGCTCGGATTCTTCTATGTTCTGATTCTTCTATACTTTAACCCTTATACCTTCTTTTGGGTCACAAATAATGTTGGCAGTGCCATTTCGCTGTACTGTGTAGAAATGATCTCGCTCTTTGAGATTCTTGAATACACTCCCCTGAATTTTCCACCATAAGTAAATAATCCGGTCAGGTTATACACAGGGAAAAATGTACGCTCGCCCTGTGCTAAATCCACGTTCATGGTCTGATACGGCACACAGAATTCCTGGATCAGATAGGTGCTGTCTGCATCGTTTCTTTCCTTATAGAAGTATTCTTTCCATTCCTCTGCATTGCACTCCACGCCTGCATGGATTCCCTGTGAACCGTAAGAATCCTCCGGCTTTAAGATCCACCTGTCTTTTTCGGTTAAGATTTCTTCTATATTTAAACGTTCATCATGGATGCTATAGGTCATCGGTACATGAGCCTTTACAAATGCGTTTTCTTCCTCTGTTAAAAATACCTGCGTCTGTGGCAGATGTAATATCTTGTACAGGATTTTATTATGGGCGATCTGCGTTCTGAAATCTCCGATCAGACATACGGCATTGTCCTTTACTGCTGCAATAAAATCTCCTACCTCTTCATAGTGCTTCATGATATCACTGGTAACGGCACGGCGGTAGATCGCATCCACCTGCATTCCGTCCGGTGTATACAGTGTACCATCCTTATATTGCAGATTTCGGATCTCACAAAGCTGTGCCTTGCATCCATGTGCCTTGAAATGCTCTGCAAAAATCTGAAATTCCATCTCTGTCGCATTTTCCATAAAATCTACGATCGCTACATTCGGATGTTCTTTCGGATTCTGACTGCTATGGTAAATCTCTAAAAATGTCTCCACCCAGGAATCAAAAAGCTCGAAACTCTTGAACTCATGGGTTTCTGCCATTTGCTGATAGGCTTTTGTCTTTTGGATCGCGATGTTTAACTCCCTGTCCTCGTTCATTGCCGAAGTTCCGTCGGTGTTAAATTCGCAGAATTTGAAATCACCGGTTTCTTCATTATAAAAGATGTCGATCCTTGCGATCGGGATCGGGCTGTCATAGGTCGGTTCTCTTAAGATCAGTTCCTCTAACTTCGGCTCGAATCCAAAAAGCCTCCGATAATCTTCGTCTTTTGCATAGGCATCCATAACTTTATAAAAAATGCCGCACATCGTACTGACCAGATCAGAGAATATCCGCTCCTCCCGTCCGGTAAAAATCTTTGGAACATAGAGTGCTTTGACACATCTGCCATGGTACTGCGCCGTCGAGTTACGGATATATTCGTTTGCCTCTTTTGCCGTCCTCTCATGGGCTTCTATGTCCTGTTTCGTAATCTCAATATATTCATTCGTCAATCTGGTTGTCTCGCTCATTCTGATGCCTTCTTTTTTCTAATAATTTCTGCATTGGTTCTTGGGAAAACTGCTGTAGGTAGGCAAAGATCTCGCCTGCTTTTCTTCCATATACCATGCCGTCTTCTCCATAGCTTATGACATTTTCCTTCGCCTGTGCAATCTCTTCTTCTGTCGGATTTCCTAAATACCTGCGTATTTTACTGATATTGCCTCCGTAAAAAATATCACGGATCAAAGCCGTATATGCAAAGGCTTCTTCCTTTGGCAGACTGTCTGCCATGCGGATCTCGATATAATTCTTTAACCGCACATCCGGAAATACCATCGACAGCATATGCTCGATCTCTTCCTCTGTCATGAGTCGTCCTCTATAGTACTCCGCTGCGGACCACTCTCCGGTCGGCATGATTATGCCGTGATCTCTTGCAAAGATCAGCGGTACATGATAGACATATTCTGCATAAGTATAAAAAGAAAATTCCTCGCTCATGCTTCCCGGAACGATTCCGCATCGTTTCTTGTCCACATGATTCCAGATTTCTGTCCGTGGAATATGTTTTTTTACGGGAATTCCGTCTATGACCGCTGTGTTCTCTGTCAGCAGTGCCAGCACCGGGGATAACATCTGGGCAAGCTGGAATTTTTTCACAAAATCCTGCTCGTTCAGATAGTCGATCGACACCTGCGTGGAAGCACTTCCGCGCATCATGCGGATTCCCATGGTCTCCGTGTGCTTAAAATATGCATCCATGTATTCATATCGTCTCTTTGGGATCAGTGGCAGCTCTGCGGTTTTTGCATACGGCTGATAGCCACAGGTTTCGAGCCGCATATGGCGTAGTCCTAAATAGGACTCCATTCGTTTTAAGAATCCTTCGTAGATCTGTTCTAATTCCTGTACGGTCTTTCTTGGAAAAATGCTGATCTCTAACTGGGCTGCCGGCTCTAAACTGATCGCATACTCCATCGTCACACAACCTAACAGGGAACGCTGCTCATACTCGCACTGTTCGTTGCCAAATACTGCTTCTAACAATTCCGCTATCTCTTCATATGTTGCATTGGTGTTGTTTTCTTTTATTACAAAATGTTCTATTTCAACTCCAATCCTACGGTTATAATCCTCCTTACAGCCTGCACGAAAATAATCTGTAATCTTTCTTATATTCATTCCTGCAAGATCCATCACTCAGCCTCGTCTTTCTATGTTGTTTCCGTTTTGCTTAGTATGCCTAGATATTCCCCCAATGTTTCAAACTCGTCCTCAAAAATACAATGACATAATGTATTTTTACGAATTCCATCTAAACACTCTGCAAAATCCATCCATAAGACCCCGCTTACTTCTTCCTTTTGTAAACACATTCCTTCCGGTTCTATGTTTTTCTCCAATATAAAAATAGCACTGATTTCATGATTATGAAAGGGTTTTCCATAAAATTCCTCTTTTACGTCCCCTTCGTGCATGCCAAGAAACCGTAAGTCCTCTGGGCCTACGGCGATTCCAAGTTCCTCTTCTAATTCCCGGACTGCCGATTCCCTGTAATCGGCTCCTGCCGGCAGATGTCCGGCGGAAGAGATATCGTAACATCCCGGAAATGAATCCTTGTTATCACTCCGTTTTTGCAGCAATACATCATAGCCGCTCTTTTTATTCTTCCGAACCAGCCACACATGGGAGGTTCCATGAATGTCACCGTCCCGATGTACCAGTGAACGCGCCTTGACCTCCCCGGTCAGATTGCCTGCACTGTCACGGATATCAAAATACTCTTCCATACTCTGCCTTCTTTCTATGTTCACTTTCTATATTCAGGAAACTTCCGATACCGCCTCCTTCATTTTATGTACAAATTCTTCTATATAAGAAGTGGCATCTTTTCCATATTCTCCGATTATTTTTACGATTGCAGAACCGACAATGACTCCGTCTGCCTTTTCTGCCATTTGCTTTGCCTGTTCCGGTGTGGATATTCCAAAACCGATCGCTGTCGGAACATCGGTATAACTGCGTACCAGTTCTACCATGGCTCCCACATCCGTTGTGATCTCACTGCGCATTCCGGTTACGCCAAGGGAGGATACACAATAGACAAATCCTCTTGCGTCTTTTGCAATTTTTCCGATCCTCTCATGGGATGTCGGTGCGATCAGTGAAATAAATTCGATTCCATATTCTTCGCATGCCGGTGCAAACTCTTCTTTTTCTTCAAACGGCACATCCGGCAGGATCAATCCTGCGATCCCTGCTTTTTTTGCCCTCTCTAAGAATTGTTTGGTACCATAAGAATAAACCACATTCGCATAGGTCATGAATACCAGTGGTACACTTACTTCTTTTTGTACATCCTCTACCATATCAAATATTTTATCAGTTGTCACGCCTGTTTTTAATGCCCGTAGATTTGCCGCCTGGATCACAGGACCTTCTGCCGTCGGATCAGAAAACGGAATCCCTAACTCTATGATATCTGCCCCTGCCCGCTCCATCACTTTGATAAATTCTGCCGTTGTCTCTAAATCCGGATCGCCACAGGTTAAAAATGGTATAAATGCTTTTTTATTTGAAAATGCTTCTGCTATTCTAGTCATATATCTGCTCTCCTCTATATCTTGCAATTGCTGCACAGTCTTTGTCTCCCCGTCCTGAAATATTAATGACCATGATCTGATCTTTTTTCATCGTCGGCGCTAATTTCATGGCATATGCGACCGCGTGTGCACTCTCGATCGCCGGAATGATCCCCTCTATCCTGCTCAAATATTCAAATGCTTCTACTGCTTCATCATCGGTCACTGCCACATATTCCGCTCTTTTGGTATCGTGCAGATGTGCATGCTCCGGTCCGATCCCCGGATAATCGAGTCCTGCGGAAATCGAATACACCGGTGCGATCTGACCATATTCATCCTGACAAAAATAGGACTTCATTCCATGGAAGATTCCAAGTCTTCCGGTATTTAAAGTTGCTGCCGTCTCTAACGTATCGATTCCACGTCCTGCCGCCTCACAGCCGATCAGCCTTACATTTTCATCTTCGATAAAATGATAAAATGCACCGATCGCATTCGAGCCGCCACCGACACAGGCAAGCACTGCATCCGGCAGTCTTCCTTCTTTTTCTAAACACTGGCTTTTGATCTCTCTTGAGATGACCGCCTGAAAATCACGGACGATCGTTGGAAACGGATGCGGTCCCATCACGGAGCCTAAGACATAATGTGTGTCTGCGATCCTGTTTGTCCATTCCCGCATCGTCTCCGATACCGCATCTTTTAAGGTTGCCGTTCCTGACTCTACGGAATGTACTTTTGCTCCTAACAGTTTCATTTTGTAGACGTTTAATGCCTGACGTTTGATATCTTCTGCTCCCATGAATACTTCACATTCCATGTCCATCAGTGCCGCTACCGTTGCGGTTGCTACGCCATGCTGTCCTGCTCCTGTTTCTGCGATGACACGGGTCTTTCCCATTTTTTTTGCAAGCAATACCTGTCCTAAGACGTTGTTGATCTTATGGGAACCGGTATGGTTTAGATCTTCTCTTTTTAAATAGATCTTTGCTCCGCCTAAATCCTCTGACATCCTTTTTGCTTCATAAAGCAGGGACGGTCTTCCCGCATAATTGTTATATAGTTCCGTCAGTTCCCGATTGAAACTCTCATCTTTTTGATAATGTTTGTATGCTTCTTCTAATTCTATCACTGCATTCATCAGGGTTTCCGGTATGTATTGACCTCCATGAACTCCAAATCTTCCTTTTGACATTGTTTTCTCCTTTTTTCGTTTATTTTTTCTTACTTCCATGACTGCCTTTATTTTTTCGGCATCCTTTTTTCCATCCGTTTCCACACCACTGCTAATATCTATGACTTTCGGATGGAACTTTTCTATTGCCTCTGTCATATTTTCTGCGGTGATCCCGCCTGCTAAGATATACTGCCGCATCGGATGATATGCTTCTAAAACCGTCCAGTCAAAACTGTTCCCTGTTCCATAGCCGTTATCATAGAGCACCTCATCCGCAGAACTTTTTTCTGCTTCCTGTATATCTTTTAGGCTTCGGATTTTATATGCTTTCCAGATTTCTGTCTTTGTACCAAGTTCTTTTTTTAAACTGCGGATATATTCTTCATCCTCCTGTCCATGAAGCTGGACGATCTGGATGATCCCTTTTTGTACCAGACGGCTGATCTTCTCTTTTTTCTCATTCACAAAAACTCCTACCGCCAGGATTGATGGGTTGATACGCTGTCGCAGCCTCTCTGCCTGCTCCTCTGTTACATTTCTATGACTGGGAGGATAAAATACAAATCCGACATAGTCCGGTTTGTATTGGTTTACATAATCTGCGTCTGCCATGCGGTACAGTCCGCAGATTTTGATTTTTACTATTTCTGGTCTATTTTCCACTGCTTCAACAACTCTTTCTTATTTTCTGCCCGCATCAGTGCTTCTCCGACTAACACGGCATCTGCTCCGATTTCCCGTAACGCTTTGATATCTTCGCTTCCTTTGACCCCGGATTCTGCCACAAACAGGACTTCTTTGGGAATACACGCTCTTAACTGCCTTGCATTTTCAAAATCCACACTGAAATCTTTGAGATTCCGGTTATTGACACCTATGATCTTCGCGCCTGCTTTTAATGCCGATTCAATTTCTTTTTGATCGTGCGTCTCTACCAGTGCGCTGATCCCCAGTTCGTTGCAGATGTCCAGATATTCCCGGATCGTATCGGTATCTAATAATGCACAGATCAAAAGTACCGCATCTGCCCCTAACAGTTTCGCTTCATAAATCTGATATGGATCTACCGTAAAATCTTTTCGAATCATCGGTATACTGCATGTTTTTCGTATTTCCCGAAAGATCGCATCGGAACCTAAGAACCACTTCGGTTCCGTCAATACGGAGATACAGTCCGCTCCTGCCTCTTCATATTCTTTTGCAATCTCTAAATATGGAAATTCTTCCGATATGATCCCCTTAGAGGGCGATGCTTTTTTTACTTCGCAGATAAAGGACAGCCCCTCTTTTTTTAGCTTTTTTTCAAAAACAAACTCTCCTTTTGGCAATGCCTGTGCTTCTTCTATCAGCTCTGAGATTCCTTTTTTCTGTTTTGCTGCTTCTACGCGTTCTTTTGCATAGGCTGCTAATTCATCTAATATCATAAGTGTTCTCCTATCGGTTCGATTGTTCAATGAACTCTTCTAATTTCTTTTTCGCTGCTCCGCTGTCGATCAGTTCTGCCGCAAGCTCCACGCCTTCTTTGAGTGTTGCTGCTTTTCCACCGATGTAGAGTCCTGCTCCGGCATTTAGCAGTACCGCATCTCTTTTTGCTCCTTTTTTTCCGTCGAGGATCTCTTTGGTGATCTTTGCATTTTCTAACGGTGTTCCTCCTACCAGCTCTTCTTTTGCAGCTCTTTGCAAACCGAAATCTTCCGGCTCTATCGTATAGGTCTGATAAGTTCCATCGGAAAATTCACAGATGGTGGTCGGTGCAGAAACGGAGATCTCATCCAGTTTATCCTGACCATAGACTACCATTCCCCGCTTGACTCCAAGTCCGCTCAGCACCCGCGCCATTGGCTCGACTAACTCCTGTGCATACACACCCATGACCTGCATATTGGCGGATGCCGGATTGGTCAGAGGTCCTAAAAGATTGAACACCGTCCGCACTCCCAGTTCTTTTCGCACCGGGCCTACATACCGCATGGATGTGTGGTATTTTTGTGCAAATAAAAAGCAGATGCCAATCTCTTCTAACAGCTTCACACATTTTTCCGGCTCTAATTCTATGTTGACTCCCAGTGCTTCTAAACAGTCGGCTGCTCCGCTTTTAGAAGATGCTGCACGGTTTCCGTGTTTTGCGATTTTTACTCCACCGGAAGCAATTACGATTGCTGAGGTTGTGGAAATATTAAAGGACATGGCCTGATCTCCGCCTGTTCCCACAATCTCTAATAAATCCATCCGGTGCTGCAGCGGCAGGGCATGATCACGCATTGCCGACGCGCAGGCTGTGATCTCTTCTATGGTTTCTCCTTTCGTTGAAAGTGCCGCTAAAAATGCTGCGGTCTGAACCTCTGATGTCTTACCGCTCATGATCTCATCAATGACTGCATTTGCTTCCTGATAAGTTAAGTCCTCTTTGTCAATTAATTTTACGGTTGCTTCTTTGATCATTTTTGTGCTCCTCCTCATATATTTTTATGTCATTTGTTTCATTGCGTCTATTTCATAACATCTGTTTCATGTCATCATCTACTTCATGTTATTTCCTTCATGTTATTTCTTTTCTTTATTTCAGAAAATTTTCTATCATCTTCATGCCGTCCGGTGTCAGGATCGATTCGGGATGAAACTGTAATCCATAAACCGGATACTCCCGGTGCATGACTGCCATGATCTCGCCGTCCTCTGCCCTTGCCGTGACTAACAGTTCTTCCGGTAAGGTCTCTTCCCGGACTGCTAGTGAGTGATAACGCGCTGCTAAAAACGGTGTCTCTATTTCAGAAAAGATCTCACACGGCTCTTCGGTTAATATCTTAGACTGCTTTCCATGCATCAGTGTTTTCGCATGGGATACGACCGCACCATAGGCTTCACAGATTGCCTGATGTCCTAAGCAGACTCCTAAAATGGGGATTTTACCGGAAAGCTCTTTTACAACCTCCATACAGATTCCCGCATCCTTGGGATATCCCGGCCCCGGAGATAGGATGATCCTCTGTGGGTTCAGTCTGCGGATATCTTCGACGGTCAGCTCATCATTTCGTACTACCCTGATATCCGGTGTAATGCTTCCCACATATTGATACAGGTTATAAGAAAAACTGTCATAATTATCAATCAGTAATACCATGTCTATATCCCTCCCTGTGCTGTCTCTAATGCGATGCGTACTGCTTTTGCCTTGTTGATGCACTCCTGATATTCCTTTTTAGGAACACTATCTGCAACAATGCCTGCTCCACTTCGGATGAATACTTTTCCGTTCTTCTTATAGGCAATCCTTATTGCTATACAGGTGTCTAAATTTCCCGTAAAATCAATGTAGCCGATCGCTCCTCCGTAGATCCCGCGTTTATTATTTTCTAATTCATTGATGATCTCGCATGCCCGGATCTTGGGTGCTCCCGATAAGGTTCCTGCCGGAAGGATGGAATCAATCGCATGAATGGCATCAAGATCTTCTCTCAGTTCACCTTTGACCGTTGAACCGATATGCATAACATGGGAAAATCGTTCGATCGACATATACTTTTCTACTTCCACACTTCCAAATCGGCTGATCTTTCCAATATCATTTCTTCCTAAATCCACTAACATGTTATGTTCTGCTAATTCTTTTTCATCGGATAAGAGTTCTTTTTCTAATGCTTCATCTTCTTCCTGTGTTGCTCCTCTTGGTCTGGTTCCGGCTAATGGAAACGTGTGGGCAATCCCATTTTCCACTTTGACTAAGGTTTCCGGTGAAGCTCCCGCTATCTCTATATCATCACTGGAAAAATAGAACATATACGGCGATGGATTTGTCGTTCTGAGTACCCGGTAGGTATCTAGGAGACTTCCTTCATATTCTGCCTCGAACCGGTTTGAAAGCACGACCTGAAAAATATCCCCTTCACGAATGTAGCTTTTCGCTTTTTCTACCATACTGCAATATTCGCTTTCCTTAAATAGCTGTGAGAACTCTGTCTTTAAGCTGCCCGGTTTTTCCTTTTTGGGTGCTCCCTGCAGGATCAAATGCTTCATGCTCTCAAGTTCTAACTCTGCCCTGTGATATTCCGTCTCTATTTCTTTACAGCCTGCATTTACGATTAAGATCAGCTTTTGCCTGAAGTTATCGAATGCAATGACTTTATCAAACAGCATCAGATCCACATCCTGAAATCCTTCGGTATCCTCGGCATCTAAATGCAGCCCCGGCTCTGCATATTTGATATAGTCATAGGAAAAGTATCCGACCAGCCCGCCGGTAAAGGTCGGCAGATATTCAAAATGGGGGCTTCGGTTTTCCCGGATGATCTGGCGGATCTGCTCTCCCGGATGCTTTGTCTCTAAGGTAATCTGCGTTCCGTTTCGGATGATGATCTTTCCATCTTTGCAGGTCAGCTCTAACTTAGGCTGATAACCTAAAAATGTGTATCTGCCCCACTTCTGACTATCCTCTATGGATTCTAATAAGTAACAGTGACTGCTGACGTTTTGCAGTTTTCTTAACACTTCTATCGGTGTCACAAAGTCACTGTAGAGCTCCATGCTGACAGGAAGTACCTGATAGTCTCCTTCTTTTGCCAATGTTTTTGCTTCCTCTAAGGTTGGTCTGATCATATTGCTTCTCCTTTCTGTATGTTCGCCCAAAGTCACAAAAGCAGTCTAGGTTTTGTGCAAGTTGCCAGCCACTAAGTTGTGAGCCGCCTTTTTGCACCCTAATCTACGGAACAAAAAAGCCCATCCCTGACATTTCTGTCAAGGACGAGCTTAAACTTCTCGCGGTGCCACCTTGATTTGTAAAGAGTTACCACTTTACACACTCCATAGGATACCATCATATCCCGGACAACTGACGTATGTCTCCACGTTGCAGAATACTCAGTGTATGAATCTACACCTTTGACTGCACCCTCTGCGGTCCATTTGCCAATCTGGGTTCGATCCGGCTCTCAGCCTCCCGGACTCTCTGTACGTCCATGATTAACGTTATCTCCGCTTCATCGGTTTAAAGCATTATTAAATTATAGTCATACTAGCACTTTCTTTTTGGGGTGTCAATGACTTTTTTATCTGACTTTTCTTAATCTAGATTCTCGCAACACCTGTTTCTTTTGCTACCTTAGCGACTGCTTCGGCTACGGCTGTTGCTACATTTTTATCTAATGCACTTGGAATGATGTAGTCTGCACTGAGCAGATCATCTGTTACAAAGGATGCGATAGCTTTTGCTGCTGCGATCTTCATCTCATCGTTGATCTCACTTGCTCTTACATCTAATGCTCCACGGAAGATTCCAGGGAATGCAAGTACGTTGTTGATCTGGTTCGGGAAGTCACTGCGTCCGGTTCCTACGACTGCTGCTCCTGCTTCTTTTGCAAGGTCCGGCATGATCTCCGGTGTCGGGTTTGCCATTGGGAAGAGGATCGGATTCTCGTTCATGGAACGTACCATATCCTGTGTTACACAGCCAGGTGCGGATACACCGATAAATACGTCCGCTCCTTTTAATACTTCCTCAAGAGTTCCGGCTTCATGATTTCTATTTGTGATCTTTGCCATTTCCTCTTTTTCTTTATTCAGACCTTCTCTGCCTTCATAGATTGCGCCTTTTCTGTCGCAGAGGATCACATTTTTTAATCCCATTGCGATCAACAGTTTGATAATGGCGATTCCTGCTGCACCTGCTCCGCTCGTAACCACTTTGATCTCTTCCATCTTCTTTCCGGTTAACTTTAAGGCATTTAAGAGTGCCGCTAAAGTTACCACTGCTGTTCCATGCTGGTCATCATGGAAGATCGGAATATCACAGGTTTCTTTTAATTTTTCTTCAATCTCAAAACAACGTGGTGCGGAAATATCCTCTAAGTTGATCCCGCCAAAACTTCCGGCGATCAGGCTGACAGTCTTTACGATATCATCCACTTCTTTGGAACGCACACAGATCGGTACTGCATCCACATCTCCAAATGCTTTAAAGAGTGCACATTTTCCTTCCATAACCGGCATTCCTGCTTCCGGTCCGATGTCACCAAGTCCAAGTACTGCCGTACCGTCTGTTACGACTGCTACTAAGTTAGAACGTCTGGTTAATTCATAGCTCTTATTGATATCTTTCCGGATCTCTAAACAAGGCTGTGCTACGCCCGGTGTATAAGCAAGGGATAAGTCGTCTTTATCCTCTAACGGACAACGGCAGACTACTTCAATCTTTCCTTTCCAGTCATAGTGTCTTTTTAATGATTCTGATGCATAATCCATGTTTTTTATCTCCTTTTTGTTGCTTTTATTTTTTCAAAATGATCTTTTACTATCATAAGACAATCCCGCTTAGATTTCAATTGTCTGAATGACATCTTTTAAGATATTTGCACTGTCGATCAGCAGTCCTTTTTCACTGTCTGAAAGTTCCGGTTCCACGGTTCTGATAATTCCCTGTGAACCGATCACTGCCGGAATACTCAGACATACATCTTCAATTCCGTACTGTCCATCCATTCTTGTCGATACGGTCAGGACTCCTTTGGTGTCTTTTAAAACGCTGCCTGCCAAGTAACATACCGACATGGCGATCGCGTAGTTTGTTGCTCCTTTATTTTTAATGACATTTGCTCCGCACAGTCTGACTTCTTCCTGTATCTCATCCTGTTTGTTGGCAAATGTATTCGCATCATACTCCTCTAACGGCATTCCTGTAATCTCCTGTACTGCATATGTAAGGACATCGACCGGATTGCTGACGATGATGTAAATCGCATCCGGTGCATAGGACTCTCCCTGTGCTAATTCTTTGGCAATATCCACCAATACGATTTCTGAGCACAATCCCTCTAATATCAGGGAATATGCGATGGAAGAACCTACTCTTCCTGACCCCAGAATACTTATTTTTTTATGACTGCTCATAAAAATTTCCCTCCTACATTAATCTTCTGACATGCATGATTTCATGCTATCAGTTGCGTAGGAGGGAGTCAATTAATTCGCCCGCTAATATTTTGTTAAACTCAAGAAATCTTCGGGATTCCTGCAAATCCTTTGGCTAAATCTTCCTCGGTCGGGATGTAGTCGGACATCTCTCCATTGTGGAATTTCTCATATGCGACCATATCAAAATAACCGGTTCCGGTCAGTCCGAACAGGATGGTTTTTTCTTCTCCTGTCTCTTTGCACTTGAGTGCCTCATCGATTGCTGCACGGATCGCATGGCTGCTCTCCGGTGCCGGAAGGATTCCTTCGACTCTTGCAAACTGCTCTGCTGCTTCAAAGACGCTGGTCTGCTCGACACTTCTTGCCTCTAAAAGTCCATCCTCATACATCTGGGAAAGTGCCGGGTTCATGCCGTGGTAACGTAAACCTCCTGCATGGTTTGCAGACGGAATGAATCCGCTTCCAAGTGTATACATTTTTGCAAGCGGGCATACTTTTCCGGTATCGCAGAAGTCATATACATAACGTCCTCTGGTAAGACTTGGGCAGGATGCAGGTTCTACTGCAATAAACTCGTAATCTGCCTCTCCTCTTAATTTTTCTCCCATAAACGGTGCGATCAGACCGCCTAAGTTAGAACCGCCGCCGGCACATCCGATGATCATATCCGGCTTGATGCCATATTTGTCCATGGCGATCTTACTCTCTAAGCCGATGACGGACTGATGTAATAATACCTGATTTAACACGCTGCCGAGTACATAACGGTAGCCTTCTGTTGTAGTCGCGGTCTCCACTGCTTCGGAAATCGCACAGCCAAGGCTTCCTGTCGTTCCCGGAAATTCTTTTAATATCTGTCTTCCGATCTCGGTGGTCTCTGACGGAGATGGTGTCACACTTGCACCATAGGTTCTCATAACTTCACGGCGGAACGGTTTCTGCTCATAGGAGACTTTTACCATATAAACTTTACAGTCTAAGTCAAAATAAGAGCATGCCATGGACAAAGCAGTTCCCCACTGCCCTGCACCGGTCTCGGTGGTAACGCCTTTCAGTCCCTGCTTCTTTGCGTAATATGCCTGTGCAATTGCAGAATTGAGCTTGTGGCTTCCGCTGGTATTGTTTCCTTCAAATTTGTAGTAAATTTTTGCCGGGGTATCAAGTTTTTCTTCTAAACAATAAGCCCGTACTAACGGTGAAGGGCGATACATCTTGTAAAAGCTGCGGATCTCTTCCGGAATCGCGATATACGGATCGGTCTCGTTTAATTCCTGTGCCACTAATTCATCGCAAAAAACAGCTCCTAACTCCTCTGCTGTCATCGGTTGCAATGTCTGTGGATTTAAAAGTGGTGCCGGTTTGTTCTTCATATCGGCACGAACGTTATACCATTCCTTTGGCATTTCGCTTTCTTCTAAGTAGATCTTGTAAGGGATTTCTTTTTGCTTCATCTGACACTCCTCATTTCTCTGTGCATATCTTTGTGTTTTCAGTATTTTAACACGTTGTTGTGGTAAATTCAACCAGTTCGGTTACAGATATTTTTTCTTTTTAAAAATCCAAAGGCTCACGATGATGACTAGGATACTTGCACCGATCGCGACCGGATATCCGTAGACCCATTTCAGCTCCGGCATATAGACAAAGTTCATGCCATACCAGCCGGCGATCAGAGTCAGCGGCAAAAATACTGTTGTAACAATGGTCAGCACTTTCATGACATTATTCTGCCGTATCCCGATCTCGGACTGATAGACATCCTGCACTTGCATGGCATATTCCCGAAGCACCTGTGTCTCCTCCTGAAGTCTTGTTGTACGCTCCGCAAAAATCCGAAAGACTCCGGTATGCTTTTTTTCAAAAAATTCCTTTTCATTCTCATACAGATTTTCGCCCAGATCGGCAAGCTGGCTGTAGTAGCGGTACAGCCTTGAAATCTCTTTTTTCAGATGCAGCATCCGGTAGTTGAAGTCCTTTAGCTCGTCCTCCACCATGCTCTCTTCCATTTTCGTGATCTCTTTTTCTAATACTGCTAAATAGATCAGGTCTTCATCGATCAGGGATATTAAAAAATCATAAAAAAACTTTTCCAGATTGCAACCGCTGTGTACTTTTCCCGCAATGATTTTCTTGATATGTGCCTGCACCAGACCGTTATCATCAATAAAGATCAGTTTTCCGGGCAGGATATAAAATGCAAAGCTCATGTTCTTTTCATGCTCCCGTTTTACCGGAATATGAAAGGTTCCAAACAGGTAATTTGCATGGCTTTCCAACTTGCAAAAATGGATGTTGTCCTCACGCTGTCCGAGCAGATAAGTTGCACGGATGTCCATTTCTTCTTCCCATTCTTTGTGGGTAAAAACTGCCACACCGGACTGTCCGCTTTCCCAGTTTTCGGCACTGGTCTCTTCCACTCTGTCTTTTTCGATTCTGTAAAACATCGCTCTCCCTCCTCTGCTTTTTATCATATCACAATTTTTGCATTTCTATTTTTAGAAATTTTTTTCTATGGTAAAATAATAACATATACCAGACGTGAAAAAAATTGATTTTTAGCTGGAGGTAATAATGAAGAAAAAGAACATTGCGATCGTAACCGGAGCAAGCAGCGGACTCGGCAAAGAATTTGTAAAACTGTTATCTGCAAAAAAAGGACTGGATGAGATCTGGATCATTTCCAGAAATGAAGAAAAATTAAAAAAGATTCAAAAACGATACGGAGAAAAGATCGTTGTCTATCCGATGGACCTTTCCTCTCTCGAAAACATTAAGACTTTTGGTGAAAATCCGAGCCTTAAAAACTGCAATATCCGCTATCTGATCAACAATGCAGGATTTGCAAAATTCTGTTCGTATGATGATATTTCCATTGATGAATCGATCAATATGATCGACCTGAATATCAGCGGTGTCGTTGCCATGGGACTGGTATGCATTCCACATATGAAAAAGGGCAGCCATATCCTAAACATTGCCTCACAGGCTTCGTTCCAGCCTCTGCCATATCAGAATATCTACAGTTCTACCAAGGCGTTTGTCAGAAACTATACCCGTGCCCTAAACGTGGAACTCCGGGAAAAAGGCATCACTGCTACGGCAGTCTGCCCCGGCTGGATGAAAACCGGATTGTATGACAGAGGGATCATTGACGCAAAAAAAGCAACCACCAACTTTACAAACATGGTCACTCCCGATGTTGTCGCAAAGAAAGCTCTCGCAGACGCAGAGCATGGAAAAGATATGTCGGTCTACAGCACCTATGTCAAAACCTGCCATACCATTGCCAAACTCCTGCCACAGAAAACGATGATGAAACTCTGGCTGATCCAGCAGCGGCTTTTATAGCGCCTTCTATAACTAATTAGGGTGTCAAAGTCTGTTTCAAGTTTTTTGATTGGCGGATTGCACAAAGCTGGGGCTATTTTGTTCCGTTGTACGAAAATAAGAAAATCTAAGTCTGTCTGAGTCAGGTTGTGATGGAGTGATGTGTACGTCTTAAACGCCCCGTCTATGGGGCATTAAGACTTTTGCTGCCGTCCATGGCAGCAAAACACTATACATGAACAGCCAGACTAAGATTTACTAATTTTCTCCCAAAGTCACAAAAGCAGTCTCAGCTTTGTGCAAGTTTCCATCCACTAAGTTGTGAGTTGCCTTTGGACACCCCTAATTTATAACTTTATATCTAACCATATTGATATTTAACTAATCTTATCTATATCTGATATCCGAGAATATTAAAAAAATGAAGTATGGAAAGTTTCTTTTTGTTCATTGGAATGGTCTGCACAAGGAAACTTGGAATACTTCATTTTTTTAATTCTTTATGCTTAATTATTTATTTCATAACCATAACTACAAGTTTTTACCTATTCTAACAAAACCTATCAGTTATAATTTGCATTGTTTTGGCACATACTTCTGATGTAAGGAAAAATGTTCCATGAATGAAGCCGGAAGAAATCCGGTATAAAGAAAGGAATCTTATGACAGAACCGAACCGAATTCGGCAGGCTGTGGCAACCACTGTTTTTGCTTCTGTCCTTGCACTTGGTGCCTATCAGGGAAGAATACTTCCCGATGCAGAACAACTGACAGAAACGGTACACATGACCTGCGAAAAAGAAAAGAAGGATAAAAACATTGTCACTGCTTCTAATATCAGTGAACCTGACCAAAGCAAACATGATATTGAATACGAAGAACTGAATGGTTCCCTGCAAACCGTGGTCTATGCCAGACAGCAGGTAACCTTAACAAAGGAACACCGGATTCCCGATGTACTGCTGACTGCCTATGAGGCAAGCGAGGTAAGCTGTGGAAAATACGCAGACGGAATCACCAAAACCGGAACGCCTGTCCGTGCCGGACACACGATTGCCGTTGATCCAAACATCATTCCTTTAGGAAGTGAAGTCATTATCAACGGTCACACTTATAAGGCAGAAGATATTGGAGGAAAGATCAAAGGCCACCGCATTGACATTTATATGAATACGATCAGCGAATGTATGAATTTCGGTGTTCGCTATGCCGATGCCGTATGGTTAGAAAACTACGAAGCCATACAGACCATTAAATACACTTATGAAGGGGAAAACCTGATCTCACAGGAAGTTGTCAGCGAGGAAGCCCTGAATTAGAAAATACCAAATGAAAACGTCCTGAATCAGGACTTTGCAGTCCGGCAAGTTAAACGATTTGCTGAACTGCATTTTTGTTAATTGCATTTTTTATTGCTTCCGACTCAACAACTTCCATTGCAAGTTCCGTGATCTTCGGCTCGATCGTAAGGCTATGCTCGTATACGGCAAGTCCGAACGCTGCCGGCAATGCGAGAAAACAAAGCCAGATGCTTGTTACATCGAAGAACTGCCATGCAACACAGGCTGCTCCGACTCCTAGATGGAAGGAGAGAAGTGTTCCTCCATAAAATTTTAATTTTTGCAGATGCTCCTGCTTTTTTTCATCGGCAAATAATGTGACTGCCGATACAAACTGTCTTAAGTTATTCGTTGAAAATACGGTTGCGCTGTTATAGTCTCCGATCCCCTTAAAACTGCACCACTGGAATGCCATTGCAAAAAATATCGGATACAGTCCCAGTACCGGATTCATATCTTTTGGAAGAAATCCCAGTAAGATGACTGCTCCGCCGTCGATCAGTATGCTGAGTATCTTATTGTTTACTGCCGTGTGCTTCGGGAGCCAGACCGACAACACGACTGCTGTGGAATAGAGCACCAACGCTCCGATACGGAGCACAAAATCCAACGGTCTGCCGCCGAGGATATCCTGCACTAAATAGATCAGGTTACTCGTCTGTGCCGAACCAAACAGATCATTACGGGCTACTATTGCATATAATCCAAAATATCCACCAATAAATGCCATGACAAAATGCAATAACATTTCATGGTTTTTTCTTAAGTTCAAATTAACATCTCCATTCTTTGGCAAAACTCATTTTCGTCTATTGTACCATATTTGACATCTATATAAAAATACATATAATATATAGGAAACGATACCTAAAAAGTATAGGAGATTGGATATGGATATCAGAACACTGCGATATTTTCTCGTTACCGCACAGGAACGGAACTTTACCAAAGCGGCAAATAAGCTGTGTATGGCACAGCCTCCATTAAGCCGTCAGATCAAACTATTAGAAGAAGAACTGGGTGTGACACTGTTTATCCGCAACAGCCGGCAGCTCCAATTGACCGAAGAGGGGTATTTTCTCAAACAGCAGGCAGAAGAGATCCTCCTTTTAATCGAAAAAACCGAACATCAGCTTGAAAAAATGGGGAACAATGACTATGGCACCATTTCTATCGGAGCAACCGAAAGCTGTGGCGGCAGTATTTTACCGCACCTGATCGAAGGCTTCCACGAGGCTGCTCCACATATCCGCTTCCAGATCTGGACCGGAAACAGTGATGAGATCCAGGAGCGTCTGGAAAAAAATCTGGTGGATGTCGCCGTCGTACGCGAACCGTTTAACATGGAGCAGTACGACCGTATTTTTTTAAATCACGAGCCCTGGGTCATTATCTGTAATAAGGAGCATTTTTTAGCAAAACGGCCGGAAGGTGTCCGTGTGTCAGAATTGCAGGACGCTTCCCTGATCATTCCGATCCGCCAGCCGATTCAGAATGAGATCAATAGCTGGTTCAATGAAATTGCTTCCGAACGAAACATTTTCTGCCTATACAATTCCATTACTTCCGTCATGGGATTTGCGGAACACAATCTCGGTGTCATTATCTGCCCCGAAAGCGCAAGGAATCTCATTAACCGCGAGACATTGACCTATCGAAAGATCGTTGATCCGGTTCATGAATCCGGCACCTATCTTGTGAAAAAACACTTACAGCTTATGGCTACTGCCACGGAAAAGTTCTGGAAATATGTGGAGCATCAGACGAAATCCAATCCGTCCAAATATAAAGAATCTATGAGGTGAAATACAAATGAATGATACAAATGAAAACAATCCTTTGGGTTATGAAAAACTGTCCGTACTCTTAAAGCGTTTTGCTATTCCGAGCATTATCGCGATGGTGGTCAGCTCCCTTTACAATATTGTCGACCAGATTTTTATCGGACAGGGGGTTGGTTATTTAGGAAATGCTGCAACAAACGTTGCATTTCCTCTGACTACGATCTGTCTTGCGATCACACTTTTGATCAGTATCGGAAGTGCCTCCCGCTTCTCTCTTTCACTTGGTGAAGGGGATGCAGACCGGGCAGCACAGGCAGTCGGCAATGCCCTTAGTATGATGGTGTTATTTGGTATTCTCTATACCCTGTGTATTGAGATTTTTTTAGTGCCGCTCTTAAATGCTTTTGGTGCAACGCAAGACGTTCTGCCTTATGCCATTGAATACACGAGGATCACGGCGGTCGGTATGCCTCTTTTAATTATTACGAACGGCATGAGCAATCTCGCCAGAGCAGACGGCAGTCCGAATTATTCGATGATGTGTATGTTAATCGGTGCCATCATCAATACGATTTTAGACCCGCTGTTTATTTTTAAATTCCATATGGGTGTCCGGGGTGCTGCCTTTGCTACCGTCATCGGTCAGTTTTTCTCTTTTCTTATGGCTCTGTACTATGTGAAAAAATTCACACACATCCGTTTAAAAAAACAGCATTTTATCCTGAAGCCACAGGTTTGTCTCAATATTGCATCCCTTGGCATGAGCAACTGCCTGAATCAGGTGGCGATTACGTTTGTTCAGATCGTTATGAACAATTCTATGACTTATTATGGGGCAAAAACGATATATGGAAGTGAAATCCCACTTGCAGCAAGCGGAATCGTAATGAAAACGAACGGTATCCTGTTATCGGTAATTATCGGTCTTTCACAGGGTTCACAGCCGATCATTGGTTTTAACTACGGTGCAAAAAAATATGACCGTGTCCGCGGCACCTACCGCCTTGCCATTTCCTGCAATCTGGTCGTATCTGCAATTGGTTTTCTACTGTTTCAGTTTTTCCCAAAACAGATCATTGCACTGTTTGGAACCGGTGACGAACTCTACTTTACCTTTGCCGTTCGTTTTATGAGAATTTTCTTATTTATGGTAATTGTGAATGGTGTACAGCTTCTTTCCTCGAACTTTTTTGCTGCGATCGGAAAACCGCTCAAAGGTATGCTGCTCTCTTTAACCAGACAGGTATTTTTCTTAATTCCGCTCCTTTTGATCCTTCCGCTATTTTTCGGAATGGACGGAATCCTGTTCTCTGCACCGATTGCAGATACCGCAGCATTTTTGACTACGGTAATTCTGATCCGTAAAGAGATGAATCTGATGCGTGAGCAGGAGCTTGCATTGAAGTGATTTTATGAGAGCCCTCGCAGGGCTTCTGCGGATGGTCGGCATCTGACGCCCTTTAACTCAGCTTCTCAAAACCGTACATCGTACTGCTTTGATTGACGATGTTGTAGTATGTGAAACCGCCATTGCACACTAATGTTCCTTTGTCATCAAAGACTTCTACGGTCAGTACGGTAATCCTTCCTCCATGACGCACGACTTTCGCTTCACAGACTACTTCTGTTGTATCGCGGATCGCTTCTAAATAGTTAAAGTTCGTATCGATCGTTGTCACCATGTGTCCATAGGTTGCCGCCGCGATTCCTGCAATCGTATCTGCCATGGAAAAGACGCATCCTCCATGCATTCCTCCGTAGACATTCTGGTGTTCTTTTTTCATCGGCACCGTTCCTTTTGCGTAACCTAAACGGACTTCCGTCAGTTTCATTCCTATATGTTTTGCAAATGGATTCCGGTCAACGATGGCTGACATTTCTTCCTGCAGCATGATGGTTCCTCCTGGTCTGTTCTTGTTCCGAATGTTCATTACTGGTTTAGTATACCACATTTTGTCGATTTTCATCCACATCACCATTTGGGAATCAAAAATAGTTTAGTTCAACCACCCCTACCGTAGACATATGTTATTTCTAATGAAATTCTCTTTCACTCATTATTTTTCTCTTTACAAATAATTAATCCTATCGTCTTTCCGCCTGCGTCTGTTCTTACAATATCATCTACAATATTTATATATGTTCCGATCTGCCCAATGTCTCTTGATTTAAACTCTTTTACTTTTACTTCAACGACCACATAACAATGCAAATTCAAATGGTAAAACAACAAATCAATATATTCTTCTGTACCTTCAATCGGCAATGGATATTCTCATCCTACAAAAGCAAAGTTATACGGATCTTTTGATTTCATACATATTGATACAAGTGCTTGATTTTACCTTCCTTACAAACCAAAAGTTGTCATATTCTTTACAAAGATAAAATTTCAATTTACTAGTTGCTTTTTATAATTTCAATGACTCTACGTTCAATAAAAAATCATATACATTCATGATTAAAATTCCCTGATCATTATAAAAAGGTTTGGGTATATCAGATGTAATTACAATCTTCTTAAATGAATCATTTATTTTCAAAAAAG
>ERZ779840.788-NODE-788-length-33473-cov-5.717907_pt1 | contig 33473 bp, 37 predicted proteins | sample MGYA00511561_ERZ779840 | MGnify/ENA primary metagenome ERZ779840 (study PRJEB29588, sample SAMEA2162036) | human gut metagenome | biome: human gut; feature: human-associated habitat; material: faeces | place: Denmark | collected 2008/2010 ...
ATTACGAAAAAACTCCCGCTTTCGCTCCTCGAAAGCGGGGTTCTTTGACAAGTTGTGCAGCCGCCCAAAGTGTGGGCGGCTGCGGTTATCTCAGTCCTTGATTTTTTCTTTGTCCAGCATTTTGATAACCCGCGCGGGGTTCCCGACCGCTACGGCATAGTCTGGCACATCCTTCGTGACCACGGAGGCCGCGCCTATGACGGCGTGCCGCCCCGCGCGCACACCGGGCAGCACCGTCGCGCCTGCGCCGATCCACGCATAGTCCCCGATCTCCACCGGCTTGCAGGTCAGAACGTCCAGATCATAGGGATCGTGGTTGTTGGAAAGCAGCTGGACGTTGGCGGCAATGCGGGCATGATCGCCAATGGTGATGCCGCCCCGCGCCATCGCCAGCAGATTGGAGTTGACAAAAACGCCCCTGCCGATCTTCAGCATATCCAGCGCCGCGCCGCTGAGCGGCGGTGCAATGGTGCTGCCCTCGCCGAGATTCATGCCCAGCAGCTCGCGGGGCAGGGCGTTGTATTCCTCCGAAAACGGCAGCGTGTGGTTCAGCCGGAACAGCAGCTGCGCCGAACGCTGCCGGTCGGCGCTGTGCGGGATGGTACGCAGATCGACCCGAATTTCTTCACATTCCATTCAGTGAACCTCCTGAATCCAGTTTTCAAGCGCTGCTTTCGCTCCGTCCACGCTGCTTCCATGAATGGCAAGACCCTTGGTGACGCGGGCTTGCGGCGCGGCTTTCTGAATGTCCTGTACGGTATGGGAAAGGCCGCTTCCTTCGTGCGTGCAGAAGGGGTGAATCGTCTTGCCGGTGAAATCATAGTGCTCGAGGAAGGTGTAGACCGCCATCGGCATTGTTCCCCAATAGTTGGGGTAACCCAGATAAATCTCATCGTAGGCATCCAGATCATCGGGCAGATTTAAAACCTCCGGGCGGGCTTTCTTCTGCAGGTCGGCCTTTGCCTCTGCAATGCAGGTCTTGTAGCCCTCGGAATAGGGCTGCTCCTGTTCGATTTTATAAAGTTCGCCGCCGGTCAGTTCGGCCAGCATGTTGGCTGCTTTTTCTGTATTGCCGACGGCAATGCGGCGGTACGCACCGCCAAAGTAATTTTCTCCCGCACGGGAATAGTATGCGATCATTGCTGCCATGTCAAAACTCCTTTTCACTTCATGTTATGGGCTTATTGTAGCCGGTTCGGCTTCTGTAATCAATTTCGCTTTTGCGCCTTTCGGATAAGGAAAACTGATAGAAGAAGCGGCAGAACTGTCTTTATGACAGTTCTGCCACTCTATGCGTTACAGGATAGACATGAACCACTCCACGGTTTTCGGATCATAGTGGGAGAAGAACAGGCTCTCGCCGCCATCGAGGGCTTCGATCGCCGCCATATCCTCTGCCGTCAGTGTGAAGTCAAAGAGGTCAAAGTTCTGCTGCATCCGGTCCTTGTGCGTGGACTTGGGGATCACGACAACATCACTCTGGAGCAGGAAGCGCAGGGCGGTCTGTGCGGCGGTTTTGCCGTACTTCTCGCCGATCTGGGTCAGAACGGGGTTGGTGAACATATCCTTGCGGCCTTCCGCAAACGGGCCCCAGGATTCGATCTGGCAGCCGTATTTCTTGAGATATTCTTTGGCCGTCTTCTGCTGCTGAAACACATGTGTTTCGATCTGGTTGACGGCCGGCTTGACCTCCGCGAAGTGCTGGATGTCCAGATACCGGTCAGGGCCAAAGTTGGAAACGCCGATCGCGCGGAGCCTGCCAGCCTTGTACAATTCTTCCATTGCGCGATAGGTACCGTAATAATCACCGAACGGCTGGTGGATGAGCAGCAGATCGAGATAATCGGTGCGCAGCTTGCGAATGGATTCCTCAATGGAAGCCTTCGCTTTTTCATAGCCTGCGTTTGTGATCCAGACCTTGGTGGTCAGGAAAAATTCCTCGCGGGGCAGACCGGACTCTGCCAGCGCTTCGCCAACACCCTCCTCGTTGTAATACGCCTGCGCCGTATCAATGCTGCGATAGCCCACGTCGATGGCGTCCAGCACGCAGCGCCTGGTATCCTCCGCCGGGGTCTGATACACGCCATAGCCCAGTTTGGGCATCTTGATTCCATTATTCAAAGTTACATATTCCATGATCATACCTCCATTTTTCTGAAAAGCTGATTTCCTTCTGATTAGATACTTTACACCGAAATTCAGATGTTGTACACTATCGATATTGCAAAGAACGTTTCAGAATATGAAATGCAAGAGGTAACACGATGATTGACCTGTATGAACTGCGGCAGCTTACAGCCTTTGCTGATCTCGGTACATTGAGCAAGGTCGCCGAAGAATTTCACATTTCTACACCGTCTGTAACGCGCTCCATGCAGCATCTGGAGGATGCTTTTGGCGTGCCGCTGTTTATCAGAGGGAAAAATAGAATTGAACTGAATGACACGGGAAACACGGCGGTGGAGTATGCCCGAAAACTCCTCGCTGAAGCGGAGCAGGCCGTTGCGCAGGTACGCGCCTTCGATCAGCGGCAGCGGACGATCCTTGTGAAATCCTGCGCGCCTGCGCCGCTTTGGGAACTTTTGAAAGCACTCAACGCCGCACAGCCGGAAAAAATGGTTGCTTCCGCCATCTGCCAGAATGACGAGGTCCTGCGCGCATGGCAGGACGGCTCGTGCGACATTGCCGTTCTGCCGTTTCCGATTGACGGTGGAAGCCCTTTTATGCAGGAAAACCTGTTCGTCTGCGTCCCGAAAGATCATGAACTTGCGACGCACAAATCCCTGACATTTGCAGACATCAACGGCTTCAATTTTCTGCTGCGCACGGAGCTTGGCTTCTGGGATGCCCTCTGCCGCGAAAAAATGCCAGCATCCAAGTTTTTGGTGCAGACAGATAATGCTGTGTTTGACGAACTGGTTCGGGCTTCCTCGCTGCCGTGCTTTAGCACGGATTATGGAAATCTTCAGGACGGCTATCCGGAGCGGGTCAATATCCCGCTGGCGGATGAAGAAGCCCATGTGATATTCTATCTCGCAAAGAAATAACAACCGGCGGAGAAGGACTTCCTTCTCTGCCGGTTTGCGTCGTCATAGATATCTGCCGGTGATACTGTTTTTGTTTTCCCGGATCTCCTGCGGCGTGCCGCTGGCGACGATCTGCCCGCCCGCGTCGCCGCCGCCCGGCCCCATGTCGATCACATAGTCGGCGTTTCGGATTACATCCAGATCATGTTCAATGACAATGACCGTCGCGCCATTGTCCAGAAGCGCCTGAAAGACGCCGAGCAGCACCCGCACGTCCAGCGGGTGCAGCCCGATGGAGGGTTCGTCGAAGACGAAAACAGAATCGGTCTGCGTTTTGCCGATCTCGCTGGCCAGCTTGAGCCGCTGCGCTTCGCCGCCGGACAGGCTCGGCGTTTCCTCGCCCAGCGTGAGATAGCCAAGGCCAAGCTGCCTGAGAATGTTCAGCCTTTGGCTGACGGTTTTCATGTCCTTACAGAAATCGATGGCAGAATTCACATCCATATCCATCAACTCCGGCAGAGACGCGGATACGCCTGCCTTGTTTGTGAGCCTTATATCATAGGCGGCCCTTGTATAGCGCGAGCCACGGCAGTCCGGGCAGGGAATGTCAACGTCCGGCAGGAACTGCACGTCGAGGCTTACTACGCCCGTTCCGTCGCAGCCGGGGCAGCGGAGTGAGCCGGTGTTGTAGGAAAAATCGCTTGCCTTATAACGCTTTTCTTTTGCGTCAGTGGATTTTGCATAGAGTTTGCGCAGTTCATCATGCACACCCGCGTAGGTGGCGACCGTTGAGCGGACGTTGATACCAATGGGTGTTGCGTCAATGAGTTTGACGTGCGCGATACCATCAGCTTTGATTGCACGGATATGTGCGGGCAGGGAACTGCCGTTGATATTAGCGTCCAGTGCGGGAACGAGGCTTTCCAATATCATCGTGGTCTTGCCAGAACCCGATACGCCTGTTACAACCGTCAGCCGTCCTTTCGGAATATTGACCTCAAGCGGTTTGACCGTGTGAATTTGGGGGGTGGACAGATGAATCGTGCCGCTTGCAAACAGCGCGTCCTTTGCGGCACAGGTGCGCAGCCTCGTTTCGGCTTTGCCGGAAAGAAACGGCCCGATCTGCGAGGCCGGGGTTTCTTCTATGGTGGGAATTGTCCCCTCGGCAATCACATGCCCGCCCTTTGCGCCCGCCTCCGGCCCCATTTCGATAATCCAGTCGGCTTCCTTCAAAATCTGCGTGTCGTGGTCAACCAGAATCACGGAATTGCCGTCTGCAACTAAATCGTGCATTACCCCGGTCAGGCCTACAATATTGGACGGGTGCAGACCGATGGACGGCTCGTCCAGCACATACAGAACGCCGGTTGTCCGATTGCGGACAGCGCGGGCCAGCTGCATCCGCTGGCGCTCGCCGGTGGAGAGCGTGGACGCGGAGCGGTCAAGCGTCAGGTAGCCCAGTCCCAGATCCATCAGCCGTTTGGCGGGGCTCTGGAATGCCTCGCAGATGCTTTCGGCCATCGGGCGCATTTCCTCCGGCAGACTGCCGGGAACATCCCGTACCCACTCTACCAGCTGTGACAGTGTCATCGTGCAGGCTTCATCCAGCGAAATCCCTCGCAGCTTCGGCGCACGGGCAGCGCTGGACAGCCGCGTACCGTGGCAATCCGGGCAGATATCCTCTTTCAGAAATTTTTCCACGCGCTTCATGCCCTTCTCATCCTTGACTTTGGAAAGCGCGTTTTCGACGGTGTAAACGGCGTTAAAATAGGTAAAATCCAGATCTCCGGCCTGACCGGTATTTTGATTGTGATAGAAAATGTGCTTTTTCTCCGCCGGACCGTGGAATACGATGTCCTTTTCCTGCTCGGTCAAATCCCGGAACGGGATATTTGTACGCACGCCCATTTCACGGCAGATGTCCGTCATGAGCGACCACATCAGGCTGTTCCACGGGGCGACGGCTCCCTCGTCGATGGTCAGCGTATCATCCGGCACCAGCGACGCCATATCTACGGTGTGTACCATTCCCGTTCCGCCACATTTTGCGCACGCGCCCTGCGAATTGAACGCCAACTCCTCAGCCGACGGTGCATAAAAATGTGCGCCGCACGCCGGGCAGACCAACTCTTTTCCGGCTGCGACCAGAAGGGAAGGGGAGAGATAATGCCCGTTCGGGCAGCGGTGGCTGGATAGACGCGAGAACATCAGCCGCAGACTGTTGAGTAACTCTGTGCCCGTGCCGAACGTGCTGCGGATACCCGGCACGCCGGGACGCTGATGCAGCGCCAGTGCGGCGGGGACATACAGCACCTCGTCCACGCTGGCTTTGGACGCCTGCGTCATTCTGCGGCGGGTATAGGTGGAGAGCGCTTCGAGATACCGGCGCGACCCTTCCGCATACAGCACGCCCAGCGCCAGCGAGGATTTGCCGGAGCCGGACACACCCGCAATTCCCACAATTTTACCCAGCGGAATATCTACATCAATGTTTTTAAGGTTGTGGACTTTTGCGCCACGAATCAGCATTTTATCAATCATACATGGCCTCATAGATTATTTCTGGTTTCGTCCGAATCGCTTCGGGCGGCTGTATTACGATTAAATCCGTTTTACGGAAGCCGATAGACCACTAATCCGCCGCAGCCAATCACGATGATTTTCTTCATTTTACATACCTGTAAATCTAGATTTGCCCCGTGGTGGCAAGCATCACTTCACGCAGCGAAAATACACCATCGACCCGTCAGTGTGAACGTCGGTTTCCCGGTACAGGCTCTGCAAAATTGCCCGCAGTTCGTCCTCCGTCTGGAACGGCGGGGAGAACCAGCCCTTTTTTGCGAGAATGTTTTTTACCAGCCAGTCCGTCCGTCTGGACTTTCCCCAGATATAGAAGCAGGCGATGAACGTGCCGCCGGGCTTCAGAACGCGCCATGTTTCGCCAAACGCTTTCTGCTTGTCGGGGAACGCGTGGAAGCCGTTCATGCTGACGACGAGATCAAAGGCTTCGCCGGCCATTTGCAGCTTCCCCACATCGCCCTGTACGCACTGAATATGCGAATAGCCGCGCAGCCGCTTCTCGGCCTGCGCCAGCATATCTATGCTGTAATCCAGACAGGTAATGCGCGCGTTTTTCAGCCGCGCCCATTTGCGTTCCGTGAACACAGCTGTTCCGACCGGAACATCGAGAAGCGTGCCCGAAAAATCGCCTGGAATATAGGACAGGACCCTTCGCGCGATCTTCCGGTCGTCCGTGCCGCTCCAGAACAGCCGGATGTATAATCTGCTGAATAAATTCCCCTGCGTGAGAACATCGTCATAGATGTTTTTGGACGCTTCGTAAGCGGTTTGTATTTTATCTGTCATGTGATTGACTTCGTTTCCTGATGAAAGCGGTTTGAAATTTGAATTGCAGATTTCATAAAACAGAACTCATAGTTTCTTCATACCAGAAGTCGCCGCACAACCCGACAGCGGCCTTTTTGCCGAGAAAGTCAAACGTGTGAAATCCGCTGCCCTCCCGGTATTCCTTCCCCGCAGACGGCTCCTTCCAGCCCGGAGATACTCTGCGGTATAAATCGAGTATCCGGCCGGTTTGATCGATGGTCAGCTGGGAACTGAAAAACGCGCCGCAGTCCTGCTCGAGGAAGCCGAAGGATATCGCAATGGCGTGCTCTTTTGCCAGCTGGCACAGTTCGTGTATCACACGGCCCTCACGGGAAACAGCAACCGCCATGTCATGTCCGGCTGTAAAATTGAGACTGTCAAAGCCCTGAAGAAAGGCTTCTCCAAAGATCACGGCATCTGCCTTGCCTGCACATTTTCCAAGTGTATCGGCAAGAACCGCCTTGTTATATTCGATGTCTCCATTGATAAAACCGGCAGCTGCAAGCGCGCATTTCATTCCCATCATCCTCACAAACTCTGATTTGTTTCATAATAACAAAACAGGCGCCAAAACACAATCGCAGCCGCGCAGAGTTTCTTCCGGAAAAAACAGAATTTGAATTGCATAGTTGCTGAAAAATTGTCAGGCTCAAAGCGCTATGATTTCATTTGCAATTTCACAGACGGTCTTATTGCTTGTGTCGATCTTTACGGTGTCAAGCAGAGAATACAGGTTGATTCTTGCAACGCTTCTGTCGATAATATCGGCAGTGCGGATTCCGCGGGTGATATCGGAGGCTAACCGATTTCTCAAATTTATCTCGTCAGCTGTCAGAGAAATTTTCGTGACTTTGCAATTATCTGTGTCCAGACGATTGGTGATTGCATCAAGAATGGATTGCTCGTGCATGACCCAACAGAAGATGATATTCTCATAGGCGGTACAGTGGAGAAAACTGTTCAGTAAATAGCAGATGTTGCGTATGACCATGGATTTTGTTTCTTCTGTAACCTGGAACGGGTCGGCATCCCAACACCAATCGCCGTCGAGAAAAACGCTGTTTGGCAAATCCTGTTTCAACTGCTGGCTTACCGTTGTTTTGCCGACTCCCATTGTTCCGCCGAGTAAGTATAGCCGCTTCATACCAAACCCTCATAAATTCTAATTTTGTTTCTTGATAGCGGTGCAGCAATCGCAGCACCATTTCCTACTTCATCCGCTTATGCAGAATACATAAGTCTCATCGATGGCATCAATCTATCACTCGTTATTTCCTGTAATAAAATAGTCACAGTACGGCCATTTCTGTTTATTCCCGTCTATAAGCTTTCCAAGGAACTTCATCTTTTCAACCGAACGGCGCTTGATTTCAAGCAGCGTTTCACCATCCATGCGATGGTCACTTGCCTCATAAAGGGCGAGGATCGTAAACCAGTCCAGCATATTCTTCGCCATCATGTTTTCGCCGAGGTCGGGCATATCTTTCATGAACTTGAGATAATACGCCTCGACTTTTTTGAAGATCTGTTCGCCTTCATCCGGGTAAACCTCCCGGCAATACCGCTCACACGGCTTTGCGTATTGGGAGTTTGCATAAACTCTTTTCATGTCAAAACCCTCTCTTTTCCCATGTTGTTATCCCAAGGCCACGTCTAAAACCATCATAATGCTGAACCCGGCGGCAAAGAATACCGTGCCGAGATTGGAATGCTGCCCCTGTGACATTTCGGGAATCAATTCTTCTACGACCACATAAAGCATGGCGCCGGCAGCAAAACTCAGCAGATATGGCAGCGCGGGAACAATGAACTGGGTAGCAATGATTGTCAGTACGGCACCAATCGGCTCTACAACGCCGGAAAGCACGCCGCCGAGAAAGGCGTTACCCTTCCTTTGACCCTCGGCGCGAAGCGGCATGGAGATGATCGCGCCCTCCGGGAAGTTCTGAATCGCAATTCCAATCGATAAGGCAAGTGCGCTTGCTGCTGTGATTTGCGTGCTTCCCGCAAGAAAACCCGCGTACATTACGCCGACCGCCATGCCTTCCGGGATGTTGTGCAGCGTGACGGCCAGCACCATCATGGTCGTGCGTGCAAGCCTGCTTTTGGGGCCCTCTGCCTGCTCACTGCCGACATGCAGATGCGGAATCAGATGGTCAAGCGCAAGCAGAAACAGCACGCCAAGCCAGAAGCCGAGGAGTGCCGGGAAGAAAGCAAACGTTCCCATTGCTGCGGATTGCTCGATCGCCGGAATCAACAGGCTCCAGATTGAGGCGGCCACCATTACGCCTGCGGCAAAGCCCGCAAGGGAGCGTTGAACCAGATCACCGAGCGATTTTTTCATGAAGAACACACAGGCCGCACCGGCCGTCGTTCCGAGAAACGGGATTAAAATTCCGAGAAATGTCTGCATATAGCTGCCTCCGGGCCTATTTGTTCCTTCTGTATCCTGCCTCGTCGCGGTATTCGGGATGATTGTTCAGATACGGGTCTTTGTCGCCGCAGATCGTATAGTCGTATTTGCAGCCGTTCGCACAGGTGGTGGTGCGCACCAGTTTTGCGTGGATCAACTCCATGGACGCAAAATCCACGTTGCACAGGGCGGGCATGATGTCGGTAAGATCGTGCTTGATGGCAAACTCCGCCGCCGGGCAGGCTGTGAATTCGTAGTAGATCGGCTTGTCCGGGTCGAGAGGTGCGACGTCCATCTCATAGTCGTGCCATTTGTCACAGGCCGACTTTGCCCGCAGAAATGCTTTATACATCAGCTTCCTGAAAAATTGTGGATCGTCCGGTTGGAGTAGGTTTTGAGATACACTTCCATGGTGTAATACTCCTTCACGGGGTCATGTCCGGGAAGGGTAAAACGTTCCGGAGGGAATGCCGCCTCCAGAATTTTACGGCTGTTTGCTACGAGTTTGAAGGACAGGATATCGCGGGCCAATATCAGCTTTCGTACTGGATATGGAAGCTGGTAGGGCGTGATTCCGCCGTCGATGATCGCCCGGTCAACGGGAATCTCGACCAACGCCAGAAAGCGGGTCAGGCACGCGCCGCCCAGAGAGCAGCCGTAGGCCGCGTCCAGCCGGACAACACCGTGGTTTTTTAAATACGCAGTTACTTCATCCACGGCCTGCTCCACGGAGGTGAAATCTCCCAGATACTCCGGCTGGTGCCCGTCGAATACCACCTGAAAAACGTGCCATTTTTGGGAAAGCAGCGCAATGGTGTCCGTGAATGCCCAAACGGGTTCCGCTGTGCAGGGAAAGAACAGCAGCGTCTGTTCCTGCTCCTGTCCGTGCTCCAAAATCTGCATGGTTCACACCTCCGAAATACTGTTAAACCGCTCTAACCTGCGGCTGCAAGCAGACAGTTAGATAAAACTAACTGCTTTCCAAACAATATACCCCGTCTGGGGCCATAATTGTGCATAGCGTCAGCTGACAGGGGCATACGCGCTCCATATCATCTGACGCTATGGTAACAAAAAAGCGATTTCATGTCAATATGCGGATGACAAATGTACTTTTATAGGGACATTGATTGTCCCAAATTGCTCTGGATACTCTCGTTACCGCCCGCGCTTCTGCACATCCGCATCGATGCGGCGTTTCCAGCCAGCGCCGAGTGTTTTTTTGGCGCGAACGGTGCAGATCGCTTCGCTGATCACATCGTAGTTGAGCGCTGTGCCCATCTCGTCGCATTTATAGTTTGCTGCACGCTCAGCGGCGATGCCGAAGCGGGCCGCTTCCTTTGCTGCGTCAATGTTTGCACCGAGAAACAGGAACTCCCAGCCGTATTTTGTTTTCTGCCGCTCAATCATTCTGTGTACCGTCTCATAGCTGTAGCGGTGGCTGGCGTTTTCGCAGCCGTCAGTGGTGATGATGAACAGCGTCTTTTCCGGCACATCTTCCCGACGGGCGTACTTGTGGATATTGCCGATATGATGGATGGCCCCGCCCACCGCGTCGAGCAGCGCTGTGCAGCCGCGGGTGAAGTACTCCTTCTCCGTCATGGGCGGCACCTCGCTGAGCGGCAGCCGGTCGTGAATGACAACGCTGTCGTTGCTGAAGAGAATCGTGGAAACCAGCGCTTCGCCCGCTTCCTTCTTCTGCTTGGCGATCATGGAGTTAAAGCCGCCGATGGTGTCTGCCTCCAGCCCTGCCATAGACCCGCTGCGATCCAAAATAAAAACCAGTTCTGTCATAATAAAAACCCTCCTGTGTTTGATTACGCTGTCATTGTAGCGAATCAGGAGGAGGGTTTGGTCGCTTGGAAAGCGACAATTTTTACGCGCCCAGCAAATTCTGCTCAAAAGCAAACAACGCTTCGTTGATCTCAAAAATATCGTACTGCTTCTGCTTGATGAAATACTCAATGATAACATCAAACTTGCTGCTGGCACTGAGAGCGTAGCCCGCGCGGGCGATGAGGTCACGGGTTTCATCCAGATTCAGTTCCAGCGCGATGGCAAAGGCAATCGCCGTAGCCTTGGAGGGCTTATAGTCTGGATTGTTGCGGATTTTGGAAAACAGCTTGCGGTCTACATTGGCTTTCTTATAAATCTCGGAGTCCTTCTGACCACTGCGGTCGATGAGGTGCAGCAATGTCTCTGAGAAGCCTGCGTCCAGATGGATCAGCAGATCATCCAGACTGCGGATAGATGTGGAAGCCGCGTGAAACTCCGGCGCGGGAGCCGTGCAGGGGGCCATTGTCCGGCCTGCGGGAAAAGTCGGACACGGACGTGAGCGGATAAAGTCGGTGTGCGCGTCTACATAATGGTCGTCGATGTATTCGGCAATGGCTGCAAACAGCTTGCTGCCGATCTGGTAAGCCTTGCGGTCGAAAATAACAAGATAGACCGTCATATCGTTTTGCAGCAGAAACTCCCCGATGGTGTCTACCGCCACGCGCAGTGCCTGATCCTTTGGATAGCCATAGACACCGGAGGCGATCAGCGGGAACGCCACAGTTTTGCAGCCGGATTCCTTCGCCAGCGCAAGGCTCGTCCGGTAACAGGAAGCAAGCTGTTCCCGTTCGCCGCAGCTGCCGCCGTTCCACACGGGGCCAACCGTGTGGATCACATAGCTGCAGGGCAAGCGGTACGCTCCGGTGATTTTAGCATCTCCGACCCTGCAGCCGCCGAGCCGCCGGCACGCGGCCAGCAGTTCCGGCCCTGCCGCACGGTGGATGCAGCCATCTACACCGCCGCCGCCCAGAAGCGTTTCGTTTGCTGCGTTGACGATGGCGTCCACATTCATTTTTGTAATGTCATTGCGGACAATTTCAAGAGGCATTCTAATTTCACATCCTTTTCCGGCAGCTTGCCTTTCCGCACCAGATCGTACATTCCTGCGCATTACCAAGAGCGTTTTCGCATAACCAATGCGGCGCCCCGGGCGGGGGCGCCGCGGCGGTTTATGGATGGACCTCAAAATAGGCGCGCAGACCGTTCAGAAGTGCAATCTGATCTCCCGGGTCGGGAAGACCTGAGACGGCGGCGACGCCGATCACGCTTCCGTCCCGGATGCGGATGGGGAACGCGCCGCTGCAGGCAGCATAGTCGCTGCGGGGCAGATGCCAGTCATGCTCCTGATCTGCGTGGCTTGCTTCCAGTTCGTAATAGGCGCGTTGGGAACTTTTTTCAAGCAGATTCACAAGATTCCGCTTGCGCCGCAGCCACTGCTCGTGATATGCGCCCGTGCCGTCCGGGTAATAGCGGAAGACAATCACATGATTGATCTCGATCTCTACGGCGAGCGGCGCGCCCATCTTCTCGCACGCGTCCACCAGCGCATGGCCAAGCTCCCACGCGTCGCGGTGGGAAAAGCTCGTGAACTGATAGGTCTGCTCATCTGCGATGCAGGCCTGCAGCGCCTTCTGCGCCTCAGCCCTGTCCATAATAGGCGTTCGCGCCGTGCTTGCGCAGGTAATGCTTGTCGAGCAGCACCTGCGGCATGGGGCCTGCGGCGGGGTTCAGCATTTTGGCGTGGAAGTTCATGAACGCGACCTCTTCGAGCACGACCGCGTGGTAGACCGCCTCGTCCGCGTCCTTGCCCCAGGTAAACGGGCCGTGGTTGTGGACGAGCACGGCGGGAACCTGTGCCGGGTCGATGCCGCGGCGCTTGAATTCCTCGATGATGACAAGGCCGGTGTTCTTTTCATACGCGTCCTTGATCTCCTCCGGCGTCATGCTGCGGGTGCAGGGGATCTGGCCGTAGAAATAGTCGCCCTGCGTGGTGCCCATGGCGTCGATGCCGACACCGGCCTGCGCAAAGCTGGTCGCCCAGCGGCTGTGTGTGTGGACGATGCCGCCGATGGACGGGAACGCCCGATAGAGTTCTACATGCGTCGGTGTGTCGGATGAGGGCTTGAGACGGCCTTCGACACGCTCGCCGGTTTCCAGACTCACAAGGACGATGTCGTCGGCGGTCATTTCGTCGTATTCCACACCCGACGGCTTGATGGCGATCAAGCCACTTTCACGGTCAATGGCGGAGACGTTGCCCCAGGTGAAGGTGACAAGATCGTGCTTCGGCAGGGCCAGATTGGCCTTCAATACCTGTTCTTTCAGTGCTTCCAGCATAGTGATGCTTCCTTTCTTTCGATGTTACAGGCTCATTTCCGAGCGCTTGATGATGTGGTTCTGATAGACCTCGTTCAGCTCGACGAAGTAGCCGCTCCAGCCCCAGACGCGCACGATCAGATTGCGGTAATTTTCCGGGTGCTTCTGTGCGTCGAGGAGCCTGTCGCGGTTGACGGCGTTGATCTGCATCTGATGGCCGCCCATGTCCATAAAACTTTTGACGAACATGGCGCATTTGCGGATAGCGTCCTCGTTGCGGAACATGGTGTCAGACAGTTCGACGGTCAGAGGGCCGCCGTTTGCCACGCGCGTCAGATGCGGCTTGGCGAAGGATTTGATGATGGAGATCGGACCTTCGCAGCGGGCGAAGAGGGAAGGAGAATAGTTGCAGGGCAGTGCCTCGTGTGCGCTGCGGCCATCGGGAGAGGCAGGCGCATCCTTCGAGTGCCAGATGTAATACATAGCCGAGGCGGTACCTGCACGGAAGCATCCGCCGCGGTCGTTTTTTCTGCCCTCCAGCGCGTCGGCGTACCAGTCGAGCAGCTGCACGGCAATGGAATCGACGTAATCGTCGTCGTTGCCGAACTTCGGGCCTTCATAGCGGAGCATGTTCTGCTCCCGCTCATAGCCCTTGAAATTGGCATGCAGCATGGCAAGCATTTTATCCGGCGTGAAGGTCTTTTCGTCGTAGACATATTTGCGGACAGCGGCCATGGAATCGGCGGCTGTTGCAAGGCCGTCGCCGTGGAAGCCGTAGTTATTATATTTGCCGGGCTTCGAGATATCGCGCATCTTTTCGAGGCAGTCCGGGCACATGAGGCTGACGAGGGGGGAAGGTTCCTTGTAGACGTTTTTCGTCTCCGCCATGAGCGCCTCGGCCTGCGCCTCAATATTCTGCTTTACAAACGCCGCGAAGTCTTCGTATGTTTTGCATTCCGGCAGATGCTCGCAGGCGTCCTGCACGGTTTTAAGGAAGTTCAGACTGTCCCAGTTGACAAGATCCATATACCCCGTCACAAGAATCTCCCAGCAGGCGGCCAGCGTGTAGTTGTATGCGTCCTTCTTCTCATAGCCCCAGCGCAGCAGCGCGGGAATGACGATCTCGTCGTTCGTATACTGCGGGAAGCCGAGCCCCTTCTGCGTGAGCGTCGTGGCAAGCTCGTAGACGGACAGCGGCGTGTTTTTGTGCACGCGCAGGTTGACCTTCGGGTCAATGAGGCACAGGTCGCGGCTGGCGATCAGGCACAGCTCGGACAGGTCGTTATACGCGTCGGAGCCGTCTTCGTTCGAGCCGCCCAGCACGATGGTCTGCCCGTTGTCGCCCTGCTGGATGCCGATGTAAAGGTCGCTGTCGCGGTTGCAGGAGACGAAAAACTCCTCCAGCAGCTCAAGCGCCCCGTCCTTTGTCAGAAGCCCTGCGTCCAGATCGTGCCGGTAATAGGGGTACAGGAACTGGTCGATGCGGCCAATGGTATTGTGATAGTTGCCGTTGCACCACATGGCGTAGTGCAGCAGGCGCAGGAACTGCAGCGCCTCAAGAAGCGTTTTGGGCGCGTTCGCGGGAATTTTGGAAAGCGTGTCCGCAACGGTCAGGTTGCCCACGCGCAGAGCCTCCTCACGGTAGCGCGCGGCGAAGTCCGTCACGATGGAAAGCACGTCCAGCATAGCCTGCAGAAATTCCTTCTGCTCCGCTGTTTCTGCCTTTTCCAGCTGCGCGCGGATTTTTTCGGCCCTTTCCGTAAAGCCGTCTGCCATCAGCATCCCGTAGTCGGGGCACATGTTGAATACGCGGCCATTTTCGTGGAATGCGTGCGTCTCGTGCAGGCGCTTGTCCTCTTCTTCCGTGTGGATCTCCGGGATGGTGCGCACGGTGCGCAGCAGCGTGATGCGCTCGTCCGGGAAAACGACGGGCGTCTCCTGCGCCAGTACATAGCGCAGCCGCGCGACCGAGCGCTGCATATCGTCAAGTCCCTGCGCTGCAAATTCTGCGGCCAGCGCGTGCACGTCTTCGGCGGGCTTGCGGTAGGCGTGGTGCGCCTTGTCGCGGACGAAGAAATCCAGCTGCTTCTGAATATGTTCGGTTTTCATGAAGCTTCCTCCTGAAAAAATAAGCCTGTGTGCAGGATTTACAGTTCGTAATCAATCGCGCCGCGCGATTCGCGGATGGATTTACAGAGCGTGGACACCGCGACGTGGCGCGGGTCGTTTTTATAGCGGGAAAGCGCTTCCAGATCGTCAAAATCAGCGATCAGGCAGGCGTCGTAGGGGTTGCCGGGCTTGCAGCTGCGGTGAATTTCCATATGGCGGATCTCCGGGATCACGCCGTCCAGCGCCTGCAGGCCGGACAGGAATTTTTCGCGGTTCTCCTCTTCTCCCTCGCGGAATTTCCACATGACGATATGACGAATCATGGCGTACTCTCCTTTATATGGTATTCAAAATTTTCAAAAATCAGCACCGTGCCCTCGGCAATACCGTCCGGCAGCAGCGCCAGCGCAACCTCTGTCGTGCCGCCTGTCTCGTTTTCCAGCACGGCGTAATCGCCCGCGATCTCGCGGACTGTCCGTTCCATACGCATAGCAGCGCCTCCTTTTGCGTCATCTGATATTTTATTGTATCATACTTTTTCTCGTTTTGGAACACAATACTTGCAGAAGGAGGAGATGCAATATGAACGAAGACACCCTGCATTTGCTGTCAGAGTGCGCGGCAGGGACGGATATGGCCATCCGTTCGTTGGAGGATGTGCTGAAAAACAGCGCGGAAGGCCCGCTGCAAAAGCGTTTGCTTGACAGCAAACGCCAGCACGAGCAGCTTGCCGCGCAGGCAGAGGATCGGCTGCGCCATCAGGGCAAGGAGCCGAAGCGTGCAGACCCGGCGGCGCGCGCTATGTCGTATCTGAAGACGCAGGCGATGCTTTCCATGAAGCCCGGCGACGCGACGACTGCCGACCTCATCTCGACCGGCTGCTCCATGGGCATCAAGTCGCTTGCCCGCTACTGCAACCAGTATCCCACAGCGGATGAAGATGCGCGCGGTCTTGCCCAGTCCCTCATCCGGCTGGAGGACCAGCTTGTCAAGGACATGCGGCCATATCTGTAAGGCAGCGACATCAATCTGGGCGAAGACCGAATGCGGTTAGTAGGCGCAGCTGCAAGGTTATCTGCGCGTCGGTAAGAGGTGAAGCAGAGTGCTTCGCCGCTACAAACCCTGCTCGATATTTGCCTGCGCAAATACTACCTCCCTTTTTCGCAGTTCAGGCTGTGGCAAAGGGAGGTTTTCGCATGATGCCGCGTCGCATCAAACACTTTCCCTGTACACCGGTGTCGATCTGTGCTATAATTATCAAATAAAACTGGACGATCAGGAGGCAGAACTATGATTCCGACCAGAGAGCAGGCATGGGACCTGCTGTGCGAATATAATGAAGGCGAGTTTCATCGCCTGCACGCGCGCATCGTGGGCGATGTGATGCGGTATTTTGCCGTCGAACTCGGCTATGACGATGAGGCGGACTTCTGGCAGACCGTCGGCATTCTGCACGATTTGGATTTCGAGCAGTATCCCGACCAGCACTGCACAAAGGAGGCGGAAATCCTGCGCGAAAAGGGCATGGACGAGCGCCTTGTGCATGCAGTCGTCAGCCACGGCTATCTGCTCACCGTTGACGTGCAGCCGGAGCACCAGATGGAAAAGGTGCTCTATGCCACGGATGAACTGACCGGCCTTATCGGCGCGGTCGTGCGCATGCTGCCGACGAAAAGCGTGCAGGATCTGCAGCTTAAGTCACTCAAAAAGAAGTTCAAGGACAAGAAATTTGCCGCCGGCTGCTCACGCGAGGTTATCGAACGCGGTGCGGATATGCTCGGTTGGAGCCTTGACGAATTGATGGAACGAACGATCAACGCCATGCAGGCGTCCCCGGCTGCCAATGGAAACTGAAAAGGTATTGGTCGCCATGTCCGGCGGCGTGGATTCCTCCGTTGCAGCCAAGCTGCTGACGGATGCGGGCTTTTCGTGCATCGGCTGCACGATGAAGCTTTATGACAATGAGGACGCAGGCATTCCGAAAGCAAACACCTGCTGCTCACTTGACGATGTAGAGGACGCGCGCAGCGTGGCCTACCGCCTCGGCATGCCGTATTACGTCTTCAATCTCAAGGACAAGTTCGCCGAGTGTGTGATCGACCGGTTCGTAAACGCCTACGAGCACGGCATCACGCCGAATCCCTGTATTGACTGCAACCGCTATCTGAAATTCGACAAGCTGTTCGAGCGCGCCGATATCATGGACTGCCGTTATATTGCCACTGGGCACTATGCCCGCATCGAGCGGGCAGGGGGGAAGTATGTTCTCAAAAAGGCCCTTGATGAGACAAAGGATCAGAGTTATGTGCTCTACGATCTGACGCAGGAGACGCTTGCGCGAGTCAAGTTTCCGCTCGGTACACTGCGCAAGACCGAGGCGCGCAAAATTGCGGCCGAGGCCGGGCTTATCAACGCCCGCAAGCACGACAGTCAGGACATCTGCTTTGTCCCGGACGGCGATTACGCAAAGGTCATTGAAAACCGTACCGGCAAAACGCCGGAGCCGGGGCCATTCCTTGACCTGAACGGCAATGTTATCGGCACGCACCGCGGCATTATCCACTACACCGTCGGTCAGCGCCGCGGGCTTCGTATGCCGTCAGACGGCAAGATTTATGTCGTGAGGATTCTTCCGGAGCAGAACGCCGTCGTCGTCGGCCCGAACGAGGCGCTGTTTACAAGAGCGTGCTTCGTTCCCGGCATGCACTGGATCTCCGGTGAAGCGCCCGCGCTTCCGTTCCGGTGCAGTGCGAAAACGCGCTACCGTCAGCCGGAGCAGCCCTGCACGGTCTATCCGGCAGGGGCACACGGTGTGCGCCTCGTCTTCGACGAGCCGCTGCGCGCCATCACGCCGGGCCAGTCCGCCGTGCTCTATGACGGCGATACGGTTCTTGGTGGCGGCATCATTGCAAGGGAGGATGCCGCATGCTGATTTCATCCATGGGCCGCTATGCCGTTCTGATTCTGCTGGATCTGGCGGAGCATCGCGGCGGCTTCGTCCCTGTGCGGCAGATTGCCGAGCGGCAGGAACTGTCGCAGAAATATCTTGAGCGCATCCTGCGCACGCTGACGGAGCAGGGACTGGTCGAAGGAACACACGGCAAAGGCGGCGGCTACCGCCTGACGCGCGAGCCGTCCGATTATTCTGTCGGCGAGATCATCCGCGCGGCGGACGGTTCTTTGTCCTGCCTCGGCGCGAACGCGCAGCTTACGCGCTGCGAAGTGTCCTCCGGCCTGTCTGCTGTCTGGAACCAACTCGACGAGAGAATTGCCGCCTGCCTTGATGCCGTCCCTCTCTCCAGCCTGACCACCGCCGATGCGGCGGATGAGTATGTGATCTGACTGATTATCCTGTACCCAAGGCGTCACGCTTCCAAGGAAAGCCGGCAGAGGCAGTTTCAGCTTTTTTGTTGTTTTTTGTGGATAGCTGTGATAAGATAAGAAAAGAAATCAGAAACGGAAGGATTTCCGCATGATTCAAATTGAAACAACATCACATGACCCGTTTTTTAATCAGGCGTTTGAGGACTATGTGTTCCGCACTTACCGCGAGGGGGACGTGCTGTTGCTGTGGCGTAACCGGCCTGCGGTCGTCGTCGGGTGCTATCAGAATATCTGCCGCGAGGTGCATGTGCGCGCGCTTTTGGACAGGGGGGTTCCCGTCGTGCGCCGCATGTCCGGCGGCGGGACAGTCTACCATGACCTTGGAAACCTCAACTATACGCTCATATCCGACCAGACGGGGCCGCTTGACTACGACCGCTGCCTGGAGCCGGTCATCCGGGCACTGAATGCCCTTGGTATCCCGGCGCAGAAAAACCGCACCTGCGATATCGCTGTGGACGGAAAAAAGATCTCCGGCAGTGCGCAGAAGATCGCGGGCGGCCGCGTCCTGCACCACGGGACATTGCTGTTTGATTCTGATCTGTCGCTGCTCGACGAGATCACGACCGGCAGGAAAAACGATGCGTTCTGCTCGAAGGGCACGGAATCGGCCATCTGCACAGTCACAAATCTGCGGCCCTATCTGAAAGACGACTGTGAGATCGTCACGTTTGCAAGACGGCTGGCCGAGCAGCTGCTGACGCCCGGCTCGGCGTGTATCCGGCTGACGGAGCAGCAGCTGGCTGAGGTGCGGCAGCTGGCGGATGGAACCTATCATTCATGGGACTGGACATGGGGGAAGACTCCGGCTTTTACCTATGAGAAGACTGCCGAATTTGCGGGAAAGCCGATTTTTGTACGCTATGAGGCCAAGCACGGTCTGCTGCGCAGTGCGGAGGTGCGCTCTGACGTGCTCGATGCACAGGCGGCGAGCGCTATGCTGAACGGCGCGCGGCTTGACCCAGCGCTGTTTCTGGACCTCTGCCGGACGCTTGCGGGCGAACAGGCGGAAGAACTATTGGATTGTCTGATGTAACGAAAAGGAGCGTTTGAAAATATGGAAAAGCAGCTTGTTATGCCGAAATTGCAGCCCGAGATGAAGAGCGGCGTCCTGTGCGCATGGCTCAAGGACGAGGGCGATGAGATCCACAAGGGCGACGCCCTGTATGAGATCGAGACGGATAAGGTTGTCAATCAGATCGAAGCCACGGAGGACGGTATCCTGCGCCGGCAGCTGTGCGAGGAAGGCGACACCGTTGACGCGCTGGCTCCGGTCGCAATTCTCGAAACAAAGTAAAGGCGGGAGAGCATAATGGAACGGAAACCCGAATGGCTGCGCGTCCGCTACAACCAACAGGCTGTGAACGAGGTCGCGGAACTGATGCGCGATCTGAAGCTGAACACGGTCTGCAAAGCGGCAAACTGTCCGAATCTCGGTGAATGCTACCAGAAGCACACCGCCACGTTTATGATTCTGGGTGATATTTGCACTAGAAATTGCCGTTTCTGCAACGTCACCTGCGGCAAGCCGCTGCCCCCTGACCCGGACGAGCCGGAAAATGTTGCGCAGGCGGCAAAAAAGCTGGGGCTGCGCCATGTTGTTCTGACCTGCTCGACGCGCGACGATCTGCCGGACGGCGGCGCGGAGCATTTTGCGAAGACCGTCCGCGCCATCCGCGCGCTGTGCCCCGGTACAACGGTCGAGACGCTGACGAGTGACATGAAAGGCAGCCATGAGGCTGCTGATATCGTCATTGCCGCGCATCCGGATGTGTTCAATGTGAATATTGAGACGGTCAAGGAACTTCAGAAGGCCGTCCGCCCGCAGGCAGGCTATGACCGGACGCTGGGCGTTCTGCGCTATGTAAAAGAAAAAGACCCGACGATTTTAACCAAGACCGGCTTCATGGTCGGCCTTGGCGAGACGGACGAGCAGATCTCTGTCCTCATGGACGATATTCTTGCCACGGGCTGCGACATTCTGACCATTGGACAGTATCTCCAGCCGTCGGAAAAGCACTGGAAGCTTGACCGCTACGCGACACCAGAGGACTTTGCACGATACAAGCAGCTGGCGCTGCGCAAGGGTTTCCGGCATGTGGCTTCTGCGCCGCTGGCCCGCAGTTCCTACCGCGCGTGGGAGGCACTGGAGGACGTGCATGATTTATATTGAGACCGGCTCGACCGACGTTTACTATAATTTTGGACTGGAACACTATTTTGCCACCGAAAAGCGCTTGCCCGACACGGTTTTTCTCTTCTGGCGCACGACGCCGACACTGATGGTCGGCAAGTACCAGAATATTCTCGAGGAGATCAACAAGCCGTATGCCGATGCGCATGGGATTCATCTCGTGCGCCGCATGTCCGGCGGAGGGACGATCTACACCGATCTCGGCGGCTGGCAATTCACATTTATCGAGCATTCGCCCGACCAGCAGATCGAATTTGCCCAGTACATTGGACCTGTCGTGGATGCCGTGCGTGAACTTGGTGCGGATGCCAGTTTCAACGGCCGCAATGATCTTCTGATCGACGGTAAGAAGTTTTCCGGCAACGCGCAGTACCGACTGGGCGACTGCATTGTGCATCATGGCTCTTTGCTCTATGACACGAACATTGAGCAGATGGTCGCGTCCACCACGGTTGACCCCTATAAAATTCTCTCCAAAAGCATCAAATCCGTGCGTGACCGCGTGACGAATATCTCCGAACACCTGCCTCGGGAGCTTTCGGTTGAGGAATTTAAATCTTGTATGGTGCGACATCTGATGCGCGGCAGTACGGATACCTATGCCGTTACCCCGGAGGACGATGCGCGCATCCGACAGCTGGCACAGGAGAAATTTGCCGCGTGGGATGCGATCTACGGCAAGAACCCGCGCTTCAATCTTGAACGCACAGGCCGCTTCCCAGGCGGCAAACTCACGTTCCGGCTGGACGTGCAGCGCGGCGTGATCCGCAGCGCGTCCGTCTGGGGAGATTTTTTCTCCACGCTTTCCGCAGAGACGATTGCGGGTGCGCTTACCGGCTGCCGGTACGACCGGACTGCTGTTCTGGATGCGCTGCGGAAAAACGGAATCGACGGCGCGGTCTATCAGATCAGCGCCGCAGACATGGCCGCGCTGATCGCGGACTGACTGACCAGAACGCAGCCCTTTCGAGGGCTGCGTTTTTCGCACAATTCATAGTTTTTTTACGGATATGGGCTTGCATTTTCAGGGAATGTGTGGTATTATCTCGCTGAAATTAAACGTGTCTAATTTTTGTTAGCCGTATCTAACATTGAGTGCGGCAGCAATCCAGAACAGGAGGTACATTTTATGAAACATCTTGGTTTGTTCGCGGCAGGCGTTCTGTTTGGCACCGCCGGTCTGAAGATCCTCAGCAGCAAGGAAGCAAAAAGCGTTTATGCGCACACCACTGCAGCCGTCCTGCGCGCCAAGGACTGCGTCATGCAGGCCGTGACGGCCGTCCGCGAGGGTGCGGATGATGTCTACGCCGACGCAAAGGCCATCAACGACCGCCGCGCAGCTGAGGCTGAGCCCGAGGTGATTGAGGATACCGCTTCGGACGCGGAGTAAACCCGTAAGCATGCAAAGGAAGAGCCGTTTTTGCGGCTCTTCTGTTTTTCGGAGGTACAAATCAGCATATGAAGTGTAACATTCTGCATGAGACGCCCGGGCGCATGCGCGTGCATCTCGCGCTTCGCCGTATGTCGCTGCGCGAAGCGGATCTTTTGGAATATGATTTGAAGGGCGTTGCCGGCGTCGTGTCTGTCAAGGTCTTCGATCGGACACAGGACGCGGTCATCACCTATACCTGCCCGCGCATGGATATCGTGCGGGCGCTCGCGTCGTTCTCGTTCACGTCGGAACAGGCGCTTTCCCGCCTGCCGGAGCATACGTCCCGTGCGCTCAACCGCGAGTATGAGGACAAGCTTGTTTTTACTGTCTGCCGCCGCGCGTTCTCGAGGCTGTTTCTGCCGATTCCGGTGCGGACAGCGATCGCACTGTTCCGCTCGGTTAAATATATCCGCGCAGGACTGAGCGCCCTACTGCACGGCAAACTTTCCGTCGCCGTGCTTGATGCGACAGCTGTGACTGTCTCGATGGTGCGCGGCGATTTCGACACCGCAGGCTCCGTCATGTTCATGCTGCGGCTGGGTGAAATTCTGGAGGAGTGGACGCACAAGAAATCTGTCGCGGATCTTGCGGGTGCGATGGCGCTGAACGTTGACAAGGTGTGGCTCCAGTCCGGCGAAACCGAACTGCTCGTGCCCATCGGCGACGTAAAGCCCGGCGACCGGATGATCGTGCGTACAGGCAATCTTATTCCACTCGACGGCAAGGTCGTCTCCGGTGAGGCAACGGTCAATCAGGCATCCATCACCGGCGAGTCCATGCCGGCCCCGAAGCGCGAGGGCAGCTATGTCTACGCCGGGACGGTCGTAGAAGAGGGCGAATGCGTCGTGTGTGTGGAAAAGGCACTCGGCGGAGGCCGGTACGACCGCATCGTGCACATGATCGAGGAATCAGAAAAACTCAAATCCACCGCTGAAGACAAGGCCTCGCGCCTTGCCGACCGGCTGGTCCCGTATACGCTGGGCGGTACGGTGCTGACGTACCTCGTCACACGCAACGTGACGAAGATGCTGGCCGTTCTGATGGTTGATTTCTCATGCGCGCTGAAGCTGGCCATGCCCATCGCGGTGCTCTCGGCCATGCGCGAGAGCAGCAGCTATCACATTTCTGTCAAGGGCGGACGGTTTCTGGAGGCTGTGGCGAAGGCGGATACGGTCGTGTTCGACAAGACCGGGACACTGACCTACGCCGAGCCGAAGGTTGCACAGATTGTGCCCTTCGGCGGTCATGAGGAGACGGAAATGCTGCGTCTGGCTGCCTGCCTTGAGGAGCATTACCCGCATTCGATGGCCAACGCCGTTGTGGAGGAGGCCAAAAAGCAGGGCCTCAAGCATGAGGAATATCATTCGCAGGTGCAATACGTCGTCGCGCACGGCATTTCCAGCATGGTCGAGGGCAAAAAGGTGCTCATCGGCAGCGCGCACTTCGTCTTTGAGGACGAAGGCTGCACCATCCCGGAGGGCGAACAGGAGAAATTCGATTCCTTGCCCGCACAGTATTCGCACCTGTATCTGTGCATCGCGGGCGAACTTGCAGCCGTCATCTGTATTTACGACCCGCTGCGCGCCGAGGCAAAGGATGCCATCCGTGCGCTGCACGCCTGCGGCATCAGCAAGGTCGTCATGATGACCGGCGATAATCGCCGGACCGCCGCGTCCGTCGCGGAAGAGGTCGGCGTTGACGAATTCTACGCCGAGGTTTTGCCCGAGGACAAGGCGGCGTTCATCCGCCGGGAAAAGGCCGCGGGCCGCACGGTTATCATGATTGGCGACGGCGTAAACGATTCGCCGGCCCTGTCTGAGGCCGACGCAGGTGTCGCCATTTCGACCGGTGCAGCCATTGCGCGGGAGATCGCCGACATTACCATCGCGTCGGAGGATTTGTTTGAACTTGTCACGTTGCGCAAAATCAGCGAAGCCCTCATGGGCCGCATCCACCGCAATTACCGCTTCATTGTCGGCTTCAATCTCGGCCTGATCGTCTTCGGCGTGGCCGGACTCCTGCCGCCGACGACCTCAGCCCTTCTGCACAACGCATCCACGCTCGCCATCAGCTTAAAGAGCATGACAAATCTCTTGCCGGATAAAAAGAAGATCTAAGCCCCCAAGCCTCCCCTTGTCGTGCGACGCACGACAAGGGGAGGCAGCATTTTCGGAGAAAATGACGGAGGGGATTGGTTGCAAGGTTCAAAGTGCTCTGAAATTTGTAACGTTCGCATCCACCTCAGTCAGCTTCGCTGACGGCGTCTCTACCCCTATTGGCCCTTCGGGCCATTTCCCCCTGATAGGGGGAATCGGCCCCTTGTGCCAAAGGGGGAGCTTTTTTGGGGAGCCTGCGGTTGGATTTCTATTGTTTTTTGTCTTGGAGGTTGCAATTCAAGGGCAAAGCGGATAGAATAGAAAGAACGTTCCGCATGTGGGACGCAGCAAAGAGAAAAGGTCAGATCAGGTATGGAACAGGTCTTACAGCAGTTTTGTCTGGACGGAACGCCCGCCTCCTGCGAACCGTTTGGAAATGGTCATATTAACCGCACCTTCCGTGTTACCTGCAGCAGCGGGAGAGTTTATACGCTCCAGCGTATCAACCGCGTTGCATTTCGGCATCCAGAAGAGTTGATCGAGAACATTGATGCTGTTTCGCGCTTTATTGCGCGCAAGGACATTGGACTGGAGATGATCTGCCTCTGCCCGGCGAAAGACGGCAGAAAATACGCCGTCGATGCGCAGGGGGAGTTCTGGAGAGCCTATGATTTTATCTCCGGCGGCCTCAGTCTTGAAGCGCCGCGCGACTGCAACGATTTTTATCAGGCGGCGGTCGCCTTCGGCAAGTTCCAGCAGGCGCTGGCCGACTTCCCCGCTGCAACGCTCCATGAAACGATTCCGCACTTCCACGACACCGAAGACCGGCTCAACCAGCTGCGCGCGTCGGTGGAGGCCGACGCTTGCGGGCGCGTCCGAGCGGTCGGGCCGGAGCTTACATTTATTTTCTCCCGCGAACAGGAACTCGGCACGCTCTGCCGGATGCTGCGCAGCGGTGCGCTGCCGCTGCGGGTGACGCACAATGATACGAAGCTGAATAACGTCCTGCTTGACGAACAAACGGGCCGCGCCAGAAGCGTCCTTGATCTTGATACTGTCATGCCGGGATTGTCGGCCTACGATTTCGGCGACGCAGTGCGCTTCGGCGCGTCCTCGGCAGCGGAGGATGAGACAGATCTGTCAAAGGTCTTCCTGCGGCTTGACATGTACCGGGCTTATCTGGAAGGATATCTCGATGCCTGCGGGCATGCGCTGACGGAAAACGAGATCAACGTCCTGCCGCTCGGCGCGAAGATCATTACCATTGAACTTGGCATGCGCTTTTTGAAGGACTATCTGGACGGTGATGTCTATTTCAAGATCGACCGGCCGACGCAGAATCTCGACCGCTGCCGCGCACAGCTGCGGCTTGCGGCGAACATGGAAGCGCAGTGGCCGCAAATGCAGCAAATCCTGCGGGAGACGGCCAGTTCCCGCTGCTGGACATAAAACTTCAGCATGGGCATTGTACCACGGAATGCACAAATGCGGTGCATGAAGTTTTGTGCATCATTTCCGGTCGCCCCGCAGGGGCAAGGAAAGGGCACATTTCTTATTTTGCCATGTTTTTGCATAGCAAAAATCCCCCTTCGGCGGTTCCCAACGCCGAAGGGGGCTCTTTTTGTTGACAGCACACCGCAGAGGGGGATCTGCGCAGACTGCCCGGAAAGCACATGGGTTGTGCAGCTTTCCGGACGGCGCTTTCCGGGGGAGGAAAAGCGCCAGACAAAAAAGTCCGCACAGCCACCAGCCGTGCGGACAAACTCAATCGTCCATAGACTCCCGGTGACGGCAGGAGCACAGGTCTGGTTCTGACGTATCTGACTGAGCGCGGCATGCGCGCATCACAGTGACCCACTCGCGGGGAATTGCACCCCATTCCGCTTCCGGCATCCGTTCCATGCCGGGCGAACCGACCCGCCTTGTTTACTTTCCTACCTATATTATAGCATGTTTTTTCTGCTTTGCAAGCCCCTTTCTACTTTTGTTCCTTAACACCAAATTAACATGTTCCTGCTGTATAATTGTCTCTGAAAAATCAAGGTGCTTCGGCGCCCTGTGAGGAGGAAGAAACATGTTTCTGATTAACGCCGCCATGGAGAAAATCTCCATTGGTACTGCTGCTCTGATCGTTGTGCTCGGCATGGCTGTCGTCTTTTTTGGCCTCATTCTTCTGATGTGCGTCACAAAGATTGCCGGTGCCATCATCAGCCGCAAAAAGGCCGCAGAGCCTGCTGCTGCGCCCACTGCTACACCTGTTGCACCCGCCGCGAAGAACGCGCCTGCACCCGGCTCCGCCGGTAAGATCGCGCTGCACGACGTCCCCGACAAGACAGCTGCCATGCTCATGGCGATTGTCGCAGACAAGACTGGAAAGCCCCTCAACCAGCTTCGCTTCCTCTCTATCCGCGAGATCAAGGACTAATTCCTGTTTTTACATAATCAATAGCCGGAAGCGCGTGTATGCACTTCCGGCTTTCATTTTTTCTCATGCCCGGCCAAGCTGATAAAAGGCCACGGCACTGGCAGCGGCGACATTCAGAGAATCGACGCCGTGGTGCATAGGGATGCGGACAGTATAGTCGCAGGAGGCAATCGTTGCATCTGCAAGCCCGTCCCCCTCCGTGCCCATCACAATGGCAAGCCTCTGTTCTGCCGCGAGGCGCGCGTCGTCCAGACGGACGGAATCATCCCGCAGGGCCATAGCTGCCGTGCAGAAGCCGAGTGCATGCAGGAGCGTTGGCCAGTCCTCCGGAAGATAGGCCCATGGAATCTGAAAGACCGTGCCCATACTCACGCGCACGGCACGCCGGTATAACGGGTCACTGCCCGCATTTGTCAGCAGTACTGCATCCATGCCAAGCGCCGCCGCTGAACGGAAGATCGCGCCGAGGTTTGTGGGGTTCATCACGTTTTCCAGTACGGCCACGCGCGATGCGCCTTGCAGTAGAACTGCCGGATCGCGCGGCTTTGGTCTTCGCATCGCGCAAAGCATCCCGCGCGTGAGATGAAATCCCGTCAGCTGCGTCAGAACATCCAGTTCTGCCGCATAGACCGGTACGTCCGGGCAACGCGCAAGCAGCGCCGCGCCCTTGCCCTCAATATGCTTCTGTTCCATCAGAAACGACACCGGCTCGCAGCCTGCATCCAGCGCCCGTCCAATGACCAGCGGGCTTTCTGCTACGAACAGCGCGTTTTCCGGGTCAGCGCGGTTTACAAGCTGATTTTCCGTCAGCCGGGCATAAATATCCAATTCCGGCGCGTTAAAATCGGTGATCTGATGAATTTCCATGGCGTTTCATCCTTCTTTGTCAGAATAGCTGTATTATAGCATTGACAATCGCGGGTCGCAACTTTTATAATCGCATCGAATACAGACAAAAGCGAGGATCAGATCATGTATCAGCTTGCAATTTTTGATTTGGACGGGACACTGCTCGATACGCTGGCCGACCTGCGGCAGGGACTCAACTATGCACTCGCCACACAGGGCTTTGCGCCCCGAACGCTTCCGGAGGTGCGTGCATTCGTCGGCAATGGCATTCGGAAGCTGATCGAGCGCGCTGTCCCCGCGGGGACGGGCGAGGCACAGATCGACGCAGTCTTTGAAGCATTCCATCCCTATTACGCCGTCCATTGTGTGGATTTTACAAAGCCGTATCCCGGCATTTTGGACCTGCTGCGGAAACTTCAGGCGGACGGCGTCGTCTCTGCCGTCGTCTCCAACAAGCCGGATTATGCCGTAAAAACGCTCTCCGAGCAATATTTCCCGGGACTTCTGGCCACGAGTGCAGGCGCGAAGGACGGCGTACGCAAAAAGCCCTGCCCGGATTCCGTCTTTGCGGTTGTTCAGCAGCTGGGGGCTGAGGCGCTGCGCGCCGTCTACATCGGCGATTCTGAGGTTGATATTGAGACAGCCCGAAACGCTGGCCTGCCCTGCATCTCAGTCAGCTGGGGCTTCCGCGACCGCAATGTGCTTGTCAGCGCGGGGGCCGAAACTATCTGCGACGATATGGATGCGCTGTACCGCGCGCTGCGGGAGGGCTGAAACGCGTATGGAGCGGAGAAACAACTATGCGATTCAGGCCGAACAGGCGCGGAAGCTGTTCTGCGCACACGATCTGGATGCGGTCGCGCGAGCGCATGGACTGCGGACAGATGCGGACTTTTTATATCTGCATCTGCTCAGCGAGGATTATCGCGTCAGCCGTTCGAGCGGGCATATTGCGCGCCGGGAGGGAGAAGCGTGGCTTCCGGCGGACGGCTTTGACGAAACGCTTACGATCTTCGACCTGCTCTGCGACGCGAAGCCGGGCCGCAGAGCGGCCGGGGACTGGAAAACAACACTGGACTTTGGCGGACAGGTCCACCGGGGCCTGATGGAGCCGAACCGCGCGGATGAACTGGAACTGCTGTACGACCGGCAGCCGGAACGGCTGCGCCGCGTCTGCCTGCGCCTCGACGGTACGCCGATAGCGGGAGCAGATCTGGGCTTTTCCCTGCCGTTTTTTGAGGATCTTTGCATCGCTGTTCAATTCTGGCACGGCGACGACGAATTTGTGCCCCGCCTGCGCGTTCTGTGGGACGCGAATGCGGATCAGTATCTGCGCTATGAGACGATGTACTATGCCATCAGCCTGATCAAGAGCCGCCTGCGGGAAATGTCGTGAACGAAGTACGCACGGTTTCGGTAGAGGCGGACTCTGTCCGCCCCGAGAAAGCTGTAAATTTGTCTGCACCCATGCCGATAGCGTGAAGTTTTGGCTGTTACAGTCTATTACAATAGAATGCGCCGGTGCACCTGGATTTTCGCAAAAACGTTGCTTTCACGCAGACTCCTATGTATAATAAAGCAAACCAGAAAAGAGGTACTGTTATGCTTGATTCCTATCTTTCTGCGCTCTGCCAATATGCTGTGCGCACGGGGCTGATTCAGCCGGACGATGTGGTCTGTTGCCGCAACGCGCTGCTTGACGCGCTCGGATTGGATTCCTTTGACGAAACTGCAGCGCCCGCAGAGGTGCCGCTTGCGGACATTTTGCAGGCTCTGACGGACGATGCCGTTTTGCGCGGTGTGTGTCAGGACAATCAGGTTGCACGCGATCTGTTCGACACGAAACTCATGGGCACCCTTACGCCTCGCCCGCATGAGGTGCGCACCCGCTTCCGCACACTCTATGAAGTCTCTCCGCGCGAAGCAACTGACTGGTTCTACCGCTTCAGTCAGGATACTAACTATATCCGGCGTGACCGTATTGCGAAGGACAAGAAGTGGACGTATGATTGCGAATACGGAACGCTCGACATCACGATCAACCTGTCCAAGCCCGAAAAGGACCCGCGCGCCATCGCCGCTGCCAAAAACGCGCCGCAGTCCGGCTACCCTAAATGCGCTCTTTGCGCGGAAAACGAGGGCTATGCGGGCCGCATGAACCACCCGGCCCGGCAGAACCACCGCATCATTCCGCTGCAGCTGGATGGCGGCGACTGGTATCTGCAATACTCCCCGTATGTCTATTATAACGAGCACTGCATTGTCCTGAATGCAGCGCATACGCCCATGCGCATCTCGGACGCGACGTTTCGGCGCCTGCTGGACTTCACGAAGCAGTTTCCGCACTACTTCCTCGGCTCCAACGCAGATCTGCCCATTGTCGGCGGCTCGATTCTGAGCCACGACCATTTTCAGGGCGGACATTATACCTTCGCCATGGAAAAAGCGCCGGTCGAACAGCCGGTCGCGTTTACGGGCTTTGACGATATTCGCGCCGGGATTGTGAAGTGGCCCATGTCCGTGCTGCGTCTGAACGGCCCGGACTCTGCACGTCTGTGCCAGCTGGCAGACAAAATTCTGACGTCGTGGCGCGATTATACGGATGAATCCGCTATGATTCTTGCTGAAACAGACGGTGTTCCGCACAACACCGTCACGCCCATCGCCCGCCGTAGGGGAGACGATTTTGAACTTGATCTCGTCCTGCGCAACAATCTGACGACGGCGGAGCATCCGCTGGGCCTGTACCATCCGCATGAGGCGCTGCACCACATCAAAAAGGAAAACATCGGCCTGATTGAAGTCATGGGACTTGCCGTTCTGCCGTCACGGCTGGACAGAGAACTTGCGCTTTTAAAAGACGCAATCCTGCAGGACAGGGATCTGCGTGCCGATGAGACGCTGCAGAAGCATGCAGACTGGGCGGAGGAATTGAAAACCCGGTACACGTTCAAACCGGAAAACGCGGAGGAAATTCTGAAGCAGGAGGTCGGCGCGGTCTTCATGCAGGTGCTGGAGGACGCAGGCGTCTATAAGTGCACCCCGGAGGGCCGGCAGGCCTTCCTCCGGTTCGTACAGAGCGTATAAAACAGCAGAAAGCGCCCTTCTCTGATTCGGAGAGGGGTGCTTTTAGTGTATGGATGCGCTCATTTAAGCGCATCTAGAATCACCATCCATGCCTGCGTAAGCCGCTCAACACTCCATGCGGCATTGGCAGGGCTGGTAGAGGGAAGTTTGACGGCGGTCCGGCCAGTTCGCATTTGCTGGTGGCGGCAGTAAAGCTGATAAGACGCCGTGCCGTTGCAGAAGATCTGCCGGATGGGTGCGTTCTGTAAAATCGGCGTGAGATCAGTCGGGACAGCCTCGCGGATGGAACTGTCGCTTGAACCCGATATTTCACAGCTGGCGATGGTGTCCCAGAGCGCAATGTGGTGCGTATGCAGCATCTGCTGCTTCTCTTCGACCGTGCGCGGGCATTTGCAGCCCAGCACGGTTGAGACGACGCGCCAGAAGCGGTTTTGCGGATGGCCGTAGAAAAACATGGCTTCGCGCGATTTGACCGAGGGGAACGAACCCAAAATCAGAATCCGGGAATCCGCGTCATAGAGCGGCGGAAACGGATGAGAAAGCCTGTCCATCACAGAGCCGCGATCAGCGCATCGACCGCCTCGGGGCGCGTCGCCCACGAGCAGACGAAGCGCGCAGCCTCGTGGTCTTTATCCACATGTCCGTTCAGTTCAAATGCGAAGTCCTGCTTCAGACGCTCGATCTGTGCATGGGAAAGGACAAGGAAGACCTGATTCGTGGGTGAGACGGCATAGAGGGAATATCCCTTTTCGATGGCTGCTGCCTGAATTCGCTGTGCCTGCGAGACGGCGTGGCGCGCCATGGACAGCCAGAGATCGTCTTTAAAATACGCCTTAAACTGCGTCCCGAACAAAAAGCCCTTGGCGAACATGCCGCCGCGCTGCTTGATCATGTTGCGGAAGTGCGGTTTGAGACTGTCGTTTGTGATGACAAGGGCCTCGCCGAACAGCAGGCCGTTTTTCGTGCCGCCGATGTAGAAGACATCGCAGTAGTTCGCAAAATCCGCCGGGGCCAGATCGTTTCCCGCCGCAACCAGCGCGGCGGGCAGGCGTGCACCGTCTAAAAACAGATACAGCCCATACTCCCGGCAAACGTCATGCAGCGCGGAAAGTTCCGATTTTGTATAGATCGTGCCAAGTTCTGTCGCGTCGGAGATATAGACCATGCGCGGCAGAACCATATGCTCGTCCTGTCCGTCGCAGTGGCGGCGCATGATCTCACGCACAAGCGCCGGCGTCAGCTTACCGTCGGGCGCCTCAATGGCGCAGACCTTGTGGCCGGAGGCTTCGATCGCACCCGTCTCATGGACGTTGATGTGGCCGGTATCGGCGGCGATCACGCCCTCCCACGGGCGCAGCGCAGCGGCAATGACCGTCGTGTTGGCGATTGTGCCGCCGACCATAAAGTGCACGTCCGCCTGCGGGCAGGAAAAGCGTGCGCGGACAATGTCTTTTGCCTCGTCACAGAAGCAGTCCATGCTGTAGCCGCAGGTCGTGATGAGGTTATTTTTTTCAAGTGCGGCGAGCACCTGCGGGTGCGCGCCCTCGGAATAATCGTTGCGGAAAGAAATCATCGAAAAGCCCGTCCTTATTTCAGAGTCTATTCTGATTGTAGGGCCTTTGGACAGAAAAGTCAACGAACTGCCTGCGTTTTTTTGCTGCGCTCCGGCAGGTGCAGCAGACTGCGCAGGCTCGGCGGCAGACAGTGTTCCGCTGTTCCGCTGAGACACGCGGCCAGCACAAATACACTGAAAAAGACCGCCGTGCGGAGCAGCAGTGCTGGAATGCTTTCTAACTCCGGCAGCAGCTGCGCCGCAAACGCGCCCGCTGCGGCGCATGCACCGACGCCCAGCGGCGCGCACAGTCGAAGCGGGCAGCCGGTAACGGTCAGCAGCCGCCGCAGGCTCAACGCAAAGTTCAGCAAATGCGTCGCAGTAAACGCGAAAATGTAGCCGCCCAGCCCCCAGCGCGGCAGGAGCAGCATAAGCAGCACCGCATCCAGCGCCGAGGTAAACGTGTTGTAACGCACATTTGCGACCTGCTCGGAAAGTCCCTTCAGCATCCCGTCGGTCAGCGCATCCATGTATAAGACCAGCGCCAGCGGCGCAAACACGCGCAAAAGCTGACCAGCCTGTTCGCTCTGGTATAAAATCGCGGTAAGCGGCTCAGCCAGCGCGAACAGCAGTCCTGCCGTGAAGCCTGCGAACAGCAGCCCTGCCCGCAGACATTGCCCGGTTACGGAGGCGAGTCGTTCTCGGCGGCCCTGCGCGCGGCAGGCGGCAAGTTCCGGGATCAGCAAATCGACCAGTGCGTACAAAAACGCCGACGGCAGCATGAGCGCGGGAAACACCATGCCCGTGACCGTCCCATACGCCGCCATCGCGCTCAGCCGTGTTGCACCTGCACGCGTCAGGCCCCAAGGAATGAGAAACTGCTCCAGCGCCCGGAGCGCTGCGCGCAGCAGATCGTTCAGCGCCAAAGGTGCTGCCAGAGCGCACACACGCCGGGCCGTGCTGGGTGCATGCGTCTGCCGGATACCGCGCCATCCCTGCCGGGAAAGCGCGTAAAGCGCCGCGTCTGCCGCGCAAGACGACAGCAATTCTCCACCCAGCAGTGCAAAGCAGGCCCCGGACACGGTCTGCGGCACAAAACGCAGCAGCAGCAAACTCAAGCCCAGTCCCAGAACGCGTTCGCCAGCATCGATGGCGGTCAGCTGCCAGACCTTTCCTACTGCGGTCAGATACCCGCCCAGCACCAAACCTGCACAGCCGGCTGGGAGCAGTCCCGCGAGCAGGCGCAGACTTCTGGCTGCCGACGGCTCATGCAGAATGCGTTCCGCCAGAAGCGGCGCAGCACAATAAAGCCCTGCCGCCGCAAGTGTGCTGGTTACAAGCACAGAGCCGAGGCAGTGCGCGGCGGC
>ERZ779840.804-NODE-804-length-33177-cov-7.661886_pt1 | contig 33177 bp, 28 predicted proteins | sample MGYA00511561_ERZ779840 | MGnify/ENA primary metagenome ERZ779840 (study PRJEB29588, sample SAMEA2162036) | human gut metagenome | biome: human gut; feature: human-associated habitat; material: faeces | place: Denmark | collected 2008/2010 ...
CAGCCGGTGCTACCGCAGGATCCGCAGCTGGCCCGGCCGGAACTGCCGCCGGTGCGGTGGCTGGCGCACTGCTCGTCCCGATTCTCAAATTTATTGGGATGGCTATCGCCGTTGTGGCAGTCTTTCTGAGCTTCTTCATGATGCAGCCGTCCTTCCTTTATGATAACAGCAACGCCCTAAATGACCGGGAGCTGCTGGAAAAAACTTATAATACCTACTATGAGCACATCTCAGATGAATATCAAAAAGATATTCAAAGGGCGATGGATGAAGCGGTAGATGAAGGAAAAAAGATTTTCAACGAGGCAGAATCGGGCGGCCTTTCCTCTTTGGCAGCGCCGCCTGATGCCTATCCTCATATTTCTATGCAGGAAGAAGATCAGAACTCCATCCGCAGCGTTATGAACGACGGCAGCTATGATAAATATGAGTTCACCCATAGCGTCGCTTTTTTGCGGGGCTCAGATGAGTACCTGGAATCAGCTTCATCCAATATCAATCTGGTTCTGAGCCTGATTGATACCCAAAAGAAAAACTGGTTTACCGCCTTGTTTGAACTGTTTGCCAACGAAATCACCGGCGGCCTTTACGGTCAATTTACAGATTGGATCGGCCGAAAATGGGATGGTATTTGGAACGAGTTTATTATCCATGACCTTTACAGCATCACATACGGCGGAGTGACTACCAGAACAGAAACGAGGTATCATGCGGATGGGACGGAATATGAAATTACCATAGCCGTTATCAACATCAAGTACACCTACGATCTCAAGGACAAAGGTATCAGCTTTTATGCCGATAAGCTGAACGCAGATCAGGAGCAGATTGACCGCGCTGCGGAAATGGCCAACTACCTGGCTGATCTGTTTGGCTCAGCCAGTGATACTTACTTTGGCATGTATGTCGAGGGCGGCTATTATACCGATGCAATCCAAGGCGGGACAGTCGGCGCCAATATCGCCAATGCCCTCCAACAGCTGAAGGACATGATCGACGGGATGGAGTATGACCCAGGCGGTACGCATACCTTCCCACTGCAGGGCTACACGAACCCCAATATGTCAAGCCATTACGGGCCAAGAGATTTTGCATCAGATCCATGGCATACAGGCATTGATTTTGCAGCACCGTCAGGGACCCCAATTCTGGCGGCCACAGATGGCGTTGTCCTCTTCATTGCCCAAATGCCCAACGGTTTCGGCAATTACATTGTGGTCTACCATGGTGATTACAATGGCGAGCCGGTCTGCACGATGTATGCGCACATGTCGGCGTTCGGCAACTACCGCCAGGGCGACCCGGTGAGTGCCGGCGATGTGATCGGCTATGTGGGATCTACCGGCCTGTCTACCGGCCCGCACCTGCACTTCCAGCTGCATGTGGGCGATACCATACGCAACCCTGTGGAGTTCTTTGAATTCCTGTCGTACCTGAGACCTTAGAAAGGAGTTTTTCATGGCAGAAGAACAGAGCCGGGCATACCACATCCCGGCGAATATCTTTGATGGGCCATCCGCATTCGGAATCCCTGCCCGGAACTGGATTGAGGCCTCGCTGCTTTCGTTCATTCCGGGGATCCTGTTCTGGCAATTCGTCCATTTCAGCGACCTGAGCATCAAAATTATCCTGATGCTTATTATCTGTGTTCCCCTGGCGGCAGTGGCTCTGATCGGTTGTAACAGGGAATCCCTTACCCAGTTTCTCAAAACCTATCTTCGGTTCCGCAAAAACCGCCGGATCCTGGAATACCGCATCGAGGAAGGCGAAGAAAGTGTGGAAAAAGGGCCTTTTTCTGAGCTTGAGGATCAGATTTCCGATCTTCAGATGCTGCTCAAGGATACCAAAGACCGGGCGAAGCAGAAAGAACTGAAAGCCAATCTCAAAGCCCTTCAGAAAGAGCTCAAGGCTAAAAAGGCGGAGCAGAAGAAGGCGGATGATGAAGAGGCTGCCCGTGTTAAGAAGGAATGGGATGAAAAGCGGAAGTCGGAAACCGAGCACGCGGACAGCCTGGCAGAGCAGGAGATCCAGCGCCGGATCGGCCTGGGCGAGACTATTACCAAAAAGCAGCGCAAGGAGATCTATGCGGAATTCCGCAAAAAGTATGTCCTCTCCATGCCCAAGGCACCGGAGTCGGATGATGGAATACAGCGGAATATTTCCTCTCAGGAGTATATGCCCATCGACCGCATCGAGGATCGCTGCATTATCACCAAAGGCGGCCGCTTCATCCGTATCCTCTGCGTGGCTCCCATCAATTTCCCCATGCTTTCGCCGGAACAGCAGAACTACACCATCGACCAGTTCGCCATCCTCCTGCGCACCTGCCCGGTGAACATCCAGATTAAAACCATGGCCAAGAGCGCCGATGTGGAAGGGTTTATCGAAGCGATGCAGAAGCGGATCCAGGAAGAGGAGAATGAAAAATGTCGGGCCATGATGCTGGACTACATCAACACCCTGCGCTCCAATGCGACCCAGAACGGCGTGAGCCGGCAGTTCTTCCTTATCCTGGAGTATGATGAGAGCCAGTCCAACCGCAATACCACCGATAAGCAGCGGAAGCTGGCTCTGGAAAACGCCGTTTCCCGCGCAAAGCAGCAGTTCAAGCGCTGCAATAACGTGGTTTACGAGTTTGCTGACGAGCAGGACGAGGTGGATTTCATCTACAACATCCTGTTCTCTCAACTGGAACGCTTCAACACCTACGGCATGAGCTATGCAGATAAGGTGGACTTCGCATACAACCAGCTTGCCGCCTATCCCGACCGGCAGATCACGGCCGCTGATTTCATTGCCCCGTTGAGCATTGATATGACCAGCAGTAAGTATGTGGTCATCGACGGCGTTTACTACGGCTACATGTACATCCCCACCAATGGCTACCGCTCCCAGGTCTGGGGCAGCTGGCTGTTCTCCGCCATCAATGCCGGCGGCGGCATTGATGTGGATGTGTTCCTTTCCCGCGGCGAACGGGATAAGGTGCGGTTGGCCACCCGCCGGCAGATCAACCTGTCCTCCGCCCAGCTCAAGGACCGGAATACCAACTCGGATTCGTTTGACCAGATGTTGGGCAAAGCCCGATCCGCCCAGTACATCAAGGACGGGTTGAGCAATGGAGAGGACTTCTTCTATGTGACGACCATTATCACGGTCATCGCGATGAACGAAGAAACGCTGTTCAACCGGATGCACGCCATCAGCTCCATGTTTGAGGATATGGACATGGAGTGTGTTCCGGCAAACTTCCATCAGGAGGACGCTTTCCTGGGTACTTTGCCGCTGTGCAAGGTCCCTGACACCATCTTTGCGCTGGGTCACCGGAATATGCTGACCTCCGGCGCCGCTTCCCTCTATCCCTTTGCAAGCTATGAGTTGATGGACGATAACGGCATCCTGATGGGCACCAACCTCACCAACGGTTCCCTGGTTATGCCGGATGTGTTCGATACGGCACGGTATAAGAACGCCAACATGTATATCTGCGGCAGCTCGGGTGCGGGCAAAACCTATAACATGCTGGTTCAGGCGTTGCATACCAGAGAGGCGGGGATTCAGGTCTTCATCATTGCGCCGCTCAAGGGCAAGGAGTTTAAGCGGAGCTGCGACGCCATTGGCGGGCAGTTTATCCGCATTGCCCCCGGCTCCCCGCACTGCATCAATGTGATGGCGATTCGCAAAAACGATGAGCGTACAGCGATGGTATCGAAAATTCTGGACAGTGATGACATGGAGGAGAGTATCCTTTCAGAAAAGATTTCCTCACTGGAAACCCTGTTTGAGATCATGGTGCCGGACATCACCAACGAGGAGGAACAGCTTCTCAACGGCCACATGATGGCAACTTATCGGAAGTTTGGAATCACGGATGACAACGCTTCCCTGATCGACCCTGACAACCCGGGCGAATACCGGAAGATGCCCACTCTGAAGGATCTCTCTGACAACATGGCCGATGACCCGCGCATGACCCGGATTCGGAATATCATGAGCAAATATGTCACCGGCTCCGCTAAAAACTTCTCTGAACAGACCAATGTAGCCCTGGACAACAAGTATATCGTCATTGACCTGTCGGCTTTTGAGCGGAATAAGAAGATGCTGCCCATCGCCATGTACATTGCCCTTGACTTTATTTTGGATAAGGTCAAGGAAGACCGTACCCAGAATAAGCGCGTCTTTATTGACGAGATCTGGCGGCTGGTCGGTAAGGGAGCGCCGGAGGAGGCAGCCCAATCCGTCCTGGAGATGTTCAAGACCTTCCGAGGCTATGGCGCCGGCGCCGTGGCCGTTACTCAGGAGCTTGCGGACTTCTTCGCGCTGGATAACGGTTCCTATGCTCAGGCTATCCTCAACTCCTGTTCTCTTGGCATGATTATGGCCACCGAGCCGGTTGCCCTCAGCTTGCTGCGGGACAGCCTTGATCTGGAACAGCGTGAGGTAGACATTGTACAGGGATTGGAACGCGGCCAGGCGCTGCTGGTCGGAAGCGGCAGCAGCGTTGCCATTAAGATCGTATCCAGCAAGCTGGAACATGAGCTCATTACAACCGATGTTCATGAGTTGAACAGTATGGTAGATGAGAAGATGCAGCAGATGGCGGAAAATACGATGCCGGAACAGGCGGAAGAAGCCCCAACGCCCGGCGAGATGCTGTCCGCCGTCCGCCGGCAAAGCTCTCAGCTGATCCCAATAGGCCGTAAAAAGGTCAAGCTGTAATTTTCAAATTTCCCCCACAGGAACACTCCCGTGGGGGCGTTTTTATGCGCTCAAGTCAAACTTGTGTGCATAAAAACGGGATGTGCATATAAAAGCGGTTTGTGCTTACAAGCGCAACCTATATGCAAAAAAATGTGCGCACAAATATCTATTCTGTATACAAACACCGTTTATGCGCACAAATACCCGAAGTTTACAAACGAGAAAGAGGTGAAAAAGGTGTTTGGTTTAATTAAAGAACCGCTGACCTACCAGTATACAGAGGATCTGATTTGCGAGTATGGGTTTATCCGGGAGAGCCAGCTCATCCGGCTTTATGAGAACATGGGGTTTTCCGCTCCAAAGATCAAAGCAGAGGTCAATTCCATCCGGGTGCATGGTGAGAAGGTTTATTTTGATAAGGCGTCAAAGGGGTTCTTCTCGTACCGCTATGAAGAACCGTCCCCTTCCCGGCGCATCGCCATGGATCGCTGCATCTGGGTCCTGTTGGATTTCATCAACAGGGTAGAGCATCATTTTTCGATCTCCTCTAACCTGTCCCCATCTCAAATCTGTTTGATGCTGGAAGATCGTTCCTATGAGATTGCCTATTGCCCTGCGGATGCCGGCCCTTATTTTGACAACCAGCTTAGAGCGGCAAGGTTGGAATTGCTTTATCGTGCTGAATTCAGCTACTTTTCCCGGATCGTTGAAAAGGACGATAAGGCTTTTCTGGAGGCTGCCAGATACATTGTCGTTTTGGAGAATATCGAAAGTGCAAGGTACATCCATTCTTCCCAAATCGCCTATTTTGTCACGCTGGATGAAGAAAATGTCTGCACGTTCTATTCTGCGGAAGAAGTATATAAGGCGGTGAATCAAAATGTCTGATCCATTGGAAGAACTTTGCGAAGAAATCCAAGCCTGGCCGCAGCGCCGAGTATCCCCATACCTGCATACGCTGCTCCAGGACACCAAAAGCTATCAGAAAAACATGCTGCGCCTGGTGCGGGAGGCCTATTTCTGGTCGGACAGTCCTGATAGCCTGCGGGAATCGCTGACGGCCCTTTCGGATGCCGGTGAGTTGTATTGCCTGCGCCGGCGGCGCACGCTGGACAACATGTGCAAAGCAATCCAGAAAAATGACCTGATCCATCCGATCCCCTTTCCTTCCCAAATGGACATCTCCCAGGGTATTCAGATCAGCTATGATGAGGAGACAAAACGGCTGCGCGTTGAAATGCCGATGCTGCTGCCGCTCAAGGGCAGATGGAATGAATATCTACCGGGTAAAATCCGCTACACGCTCGGGGTTTTCTCAGAGAATTACCGGCAGGAACATGGACAACGGCTTCGGTTTTCCTATGCCTTTGTCCTGTTTGTCCACCATTATGAAAAACCACGTCCAGGGCAATGGTACTACCGGGACTATGACAACCAGGAGTATTCCGTAGTCCTCAATGCGCTGCAATCCACACTGATGTTCAATGACGGACCCACCACCAGCGTTACGATGCAGATGGCTGTTCCAGATGATAAATCCTTTACAGAGGTGATCATTACCCCGGTAGACCGGATGATGGATCTTCTGAGGGATATGGATTTCTCTATGTATGAACCGGATATGGGGCAATGAAAAGCACCGTTTTTTGAGCCTTGTTGCCGCGCCATTTTAGTTATTGAAATTGGAGGGTGCTTGCGTCATTTTAGTTACTGATGTTTCGGGAAAATTGCGGCATTTTGCTTACTGTTCGTTCTTTTTTGGAAACAGAAGAACAGTAACTAAACTGCCACAATAAATGGCGGTATAAAGCCAAAAATCCGGATTTTCATTTACCCAGGGGATACGAGTTCGCTAAAGAAGAAGAGGTGATTTTTTGAGAAAGCAATCAGACGGCAAAAGGGGTATAGCCTTCTCAGCTTATACAGCTTTTTTAAGACTTCTCGCGGATAGTAAATGGTCTGATAAAAGAGCGTTTTATTTATGGCCGGTTAGTGAGAGCTGGCGCAATCGCGTTATCCGGTCATTACAGAAAGACGGGCTCATTGCCCGCCTCAACCTCAATGAGAGAGTACATGACCAGAGGAGAAAAATTCGGATGGGTGAGGTAGACAGCAACGAGGAAACACAAGAGTACAAAGAAACCGTTCCACCCAGCATCTACGGCCTTCGATATTCTCTGACCAAGAAAGGGCGAGAATTTCTAAGGGCATATAACCCCGAACGGTATGGATGCGATGATACCCTTACCTTATCGCCCTCTGAATATCAGGATCGCCGGATCTACCGCCTTTCCCTGCTTTCGGAAACGAGGGCAATGTCAGAGTTTGCGGGGTATTCGGTACACCCGGATACTAAGCCTGATATTACCGCCCTAAGCGGATTCCCGTTAGAGGCGGCCGGCAGGCCAGCTTGTGCAGCCCATGCGGCGAAGCCCCTGGACCCAGAACGATTCCGGGGAGTGGAAAACTCTATTTTCAACCAGGGAACCTTCCGTTACTATGACAAAAACATTCGGAGGCACAGCAGCCGCGAAGCGAGGGATACGAAAGAATACTCCTATCGAGAAACTCCGATCGGCTGTATTTACCTGTTGCCGGAACTTCAACAACTTGTGATGGCGGAAGCGGAATTTAATGGGGGAAAGCAGGAAATTGCAGACCAGACCCGCTATGCCCGAACAAGCGGGGTTTTCTTCTCCGGTAACGGCCCTTACCTGCTCTACAACACCGAACGCACCGCGATCCGCCTGCGCCCTCATGGTGAACAAGCCATCCGGGCTTATGTGGACAGTTGGGCGTGGACGGTATACCGGCAGAGTCTCACCCTGGTACAGAGCGATGGCGACGGGAATCAGGTAGAAGAACCGCTGGTTCCGAAAACCCGCGGCGCCATCCTGTTTGGGGACGAAACCCATAAAGCGGCGCTTAATGTGGTTCAGAACACGATCGAAAGTGAATCACGTTTTGGGCGGAAATGGAAAACGAAGGGTGCAAGCGAGAATTACAATCTCCTGATCGTCCCGGATACCTACTATCTGCCCGTGATCCGCGAAGCGATCCCCCTTTATTCCCTTATGGGATTTCCGCACTGGCCCATGTATCTCAAGGATTTGGCGCTGAATTATTGGGAACGACTATGCCAGGCCGGCAAAGCTCCCGGCATTTCCAGGGAATACATAGGGGAAAAAGAACTAACCGCTACGTTGGAAGATGGGAGCACTCTGTTCGTCCTGATCGGGCTGCATCTCGATACGGTACGCTGGATGATCGGAGATCTTCTTGTTTCTCAAAACAACTACACCATACTCGCTATGGAGTGGCAGAAACCGTTCTTTGACGGCTTCCTTGAGAAGCTGGAGCCCGAAAGCCGTTCAAGGCTCCGTATCACATATTTGCCGCAACGGGAATTGGAGGGATATGTAGAAAATCTGTACGAAGAACAAGGCCTTCCCTATCGCATATAGCGATGGGGATTTTTTATTGGGCATTGTGAAATACCCTCCCCACGCGCAGGGGATTTTCAACAAGCATAAAAGGAAAACGAAGTGAGGTGATCCATGATGCCGGACGGGAAAGCAAGCCCGATCCTCAATTCGGAAATTTCCGGCTGCATTCGGCCCATTGAAATCACTGAACCATTTTCACTGCCAAATGGGACCTGCTACCGGGATATTGAGGAAGACATCAGGAAATTCAATGCGCTCTCGCTGCAAACGACCGTTGCCGGCCTGCTGCACGGGAGCGCGCTTTTTTTATTCCGGCAATTTGGCTGGCTGACCATTCAGGAAATATACCTGAGCCGGAACCCTGGGAAAACTCCGGAACTCATCGCCAAAAGCCGGTGTCGGTGCGGAAACATCGTGACCGCTCCGCTGCGAATGCTGGTCGATGGCAGTTTGAACGACTGCGGCTGCACAACCCCGCTGCCAAAGCAGGAGGCGAATAAGATCATTGTTTACCAATCTGAACGGCCCATCCGCTGGACCACCACGGTAGACGGGATCCAATGGTTTGGAAGCCGGTACATCTGGTTCGTTACTCTGACTGTCGGCCAGAGATGCTTTGTCCGTAAATATGCCGATACCGCAAAGGAGGCATTGGAGATCCGGCGAGATGCGGAACGGCAGTATTTCGGCCGGAGCATCATCGACCAGTATTACGAGATCATGCTGGCGGAACTGGAAGAGCTGGAACAGATCTATGTCCGCCGTCATCCGCCCGAAGTTCCCGGGATCTCCTGGGACAAAACGGAAAAGCGGTGGATCGCCCGGCTCTGGTATAGAGGAAAGTGGATTCTCAACAAGAGCTTCAAAACCCGGAAAGAAGCAGCCAAGGCCCGTTATGAGGCAGAGGTGCGTTATCTGGGCGAATCCACAATGCCGGAACGCTATTACGTCTAATTGAAGGAGGGAGGTAAATGAACACGGATAAATTCAAGGAGCTCCTCTACAAAACCAAATCGGTCTATGAAGAGAACAAACGGTGGTTTCAGATCGGCATTCCCGCCCTAGTCTATACGCTGGGCGTCCTGTCAACCGGTATAAACCGTTCGGAGCCGGGTTTCAATCTAAATCCGCTGGTGGCTATCCCGACTTTGTTCTCACCATCTGGGAAAGCGCTCATCCTTTTGCTCATTCTGATCCCATTTGGTATTTGGGGATTTCTGAAAGTGCGGGGATTGGAGCACGCCGGCATGACCCGCGACGAGCAGCGGAATTTCTGGTTTTCAGATAAGGACACCTACGGAACTGCTGAGCTGATGGATGACTACCGGATGCGCCAATGTTTCAACTGCGTGCCGGAACGGGAATGCTGGAAAGCCGAGGGCGACATTATCGGGATTAAAGATGGCCTGGTTCTGAGCCGGCCGGAAAAGTCCCAGCACAATAAGCACATGGCCGTCATCGGCGCCTCCGGCTCTATGAAATCCCGGGCCATCGTCCGCAATAAAATCATCGGTTCCAAGCGCCGCGGCGAAAGCATGGTCGTAACCGACCCCAAAGGCGAGCTTTTCCGAGATACAGCGATCTGGCTGCGGAAAAGCGGCTACATCGTCCGCGCTCTCAACCTGGTATCACTGGACAAATCCAGCGGATGGAACTTCATGGCCGACGCCCTGCAGAACTGTCAGCCTGGTGAGGAAATTGAGATCGTAGATCAGATGGCGCATGTCATCATCCAGAACACCGGCGGCACCGCCGACGGCCATTCCAAGGACGATTTCTGGGATAAGGGCGAACGTGGACTGCTCAAAGCTATCATGCTCTACCAGTATTACGTCTGGCAAGAGGGCACCGGTGCCCTGTCCTTCTCCTGGGCGTACAAGTTCCTGCTGGACAACGATGTGGATCACATGAAGGATGCCTTCACTGCTCTGGGCGCCCGTAAACCTACGAACGCCGCCACTCCTGCTTTCAATATCTTTCTCAAGGCAGGCGAAAAAATCTGTCCCAACATTCATTTCGGCCTGCTCTCCCGCCTGGATCTGTTCCGCAACGCTCAAATTCAGCGGATCACCAGCACAGATGAGATCGACCTGGAATTGCCGGCCAGAGAAAAATGCGCCTACTTCGTTATCACGCCGGATCAGCACAGCACTTACGATTTCCTGGCTGCCCTGTTCTTTACGTTGCTCTTTATCCGGCTTGTCAAATATGCCGACACCAAGACAACTGCAGGCAAATGTGATGTTCCTGTAAACCTTCTGCTGGACGAGTTCCCCAATATCGGTGAAATACCCGATTTCCCTAAGAAAATTGCCACAGTCCGCTCCAGGCAGATCAATATCACCATCCTCTTTCAGTCGTTGCCGGATCTTACCGAACGCTATCCCGAACCGGGGCACTGGCGGATTCTCAACAACTGTGACTACATCATCTTCCTGGGCGGCGGAGATCCCAACACAGCGGACTATTTCAGCAAGCGTTCCGGCGAAGCAACCATCATGGTAGATACCACCGCCGAATCGCACAACAAGCTGGATCCGCTGCACTTCACCCTGGATCAACGCGAATCCGTGGGTGCCGGCCGGCGTATGGTCCTGACCCTTAACGAAATCCAGACGATGGCCAAGGACAACCCTTATGTGGAACTGATTGTCATGCGCGACCAGCCGATCCTGCAGTGTGAAAAATTCGATTATACCCGTGACCCCGAATCCCTGAAGTGGGAAGTGTTTGCAATGACGGATTACGACCCCGCCGATCCTTTCTGGGCAGTGGAAAATGAGGCGGACGAGGATCGGAAACCACAGGCGTCCGAGAAGCCCCCGGCGGAGGATCTTCCCCGCCGAAACAAGAAAGGCGCCCAAAAGCCGGATCCTACGGAACCGGATCCCACTATGCCCGTAAACGAAGACCCTGCCAAGGCGTCACCGCCTGAGCAATCACCGGAACAGGATGAACCTTCCGGCCAGCCTGAACCCGCCCTGGATCCACAGCCGGAATCCTTTGCCGAGGCCCAGGCGAAGTCGGAAAGGAACACTCTTGACTTTATGCGGCGGCAGGCCGCTATTCAAAAGGCTGCCAATGCCCCACAGAACGAATCCACGAAGCATCAGAAACCTTCAACTCACGGAAGTATCCCAGGACTTAAAAAGCCGCTTCAGAGCCAGGAGGGCCAGCAGATTGGTTCCACGGCCAATCCGCCGAAGGCGAACGAGAACAGACCAAAGGGTAGCAAAGCGGCCCCGCCGCTCTGATGCGAAAGGTTTCCTGCCGGATATGGATGGGAGTTAATCACGATCTTTACAGCTGAAGGAGTGAGTTCTTCCGCTGACAAGAATGATAAGCCACCCTGTTTATTCAACAAATCATAGGAGGTAAGACCATGAGTGAGACCAACGATATGATTCTGAACGACAAGAAGGAAAGAACAATGGATCTGGAAATGGAAAAGGCCGTCATGGCCGAAGAATCGGAAGCTGTCCCTGCACAGGATGCACAGGAAATGGAGCCGGATTCTCCTGCTGTACCGGCCGCTGAGGCGGCAACGGAGCCGGAGGAAACCCTTGAGACCGGTGAGGTGACAGATGCCGAGCCGGCAACGGAACCGAAGGATGCTGTTGAGGCCGAGGAAGCAGCAGATGTTGAGCCGGCTGCCGAGCTGGTAACAGAATCTGAGAATGCAGATGAGGTTGACGAGGTGGCAGACACCGAACCTGCGTCTGAGCCGGCAGCAGAACCGGAGAACGCTTCCGAAGTCGGCGAACCGGATGAACCGGAAACCATGGAAGAAGGACCTTCCCTCAATGATGAGCCTGTGGCAGAGGCGGAAGCCGAAGCAGACCTTCAGGAAGAACCGGAAAGTACAGCAGTTGTCCAGAATGTGATTGAACGGGACCTGGGCAATGCGGTCTCCGAGAGTGAGCGCCGCCGGCTGAATGCTGAAAGACGCCGGGAACATGCTCGCAGGATGCGTCTGGAAGCGCCGCTGGATGAAAAGGGCAAGCCGATCGTCGGCAGCCTTAGCTCGTTCGACCCGGTGCTTGCGGATATTTCTCAGAAACGGGCTTCCCGTGAGATTCTCACCGGTACAATCGAAGAGATTAAAAGAGGCCGGGATGGCGGAGAAGGTTGGGTTGAAGCACTCTATCAGAACTATCGGGTGCTGATCCCGTTCAGTGAAATGGATGTCGAATTGGAACATCGACATGGAGAATCCAAGCAAGATTATAAAGCCAGAATTGAGCGGATCATCCGCAATATGATGGGCGCACGGATCGACTTCATCATCACCGGAATCGACTACGATTCCAACCTGATTGCCGGCAGCCGTGCTATGGCTGCCAGAATCCGCCGCAAGAACATTCTCAGCGCACGGGATCGAGAAGGGAATTTCCTGATCTATCCCGGCCGTAGGGTCAGCGGCAACGTACTGGCGGTCTACCAGAATGTTGCTCTGATTGATGTGTATGGGATGCTTGTTCGCCTGAAAGCCAGGGACATCCGAGCGGACTATGTTGTTGATGTGCGTGACGAAATTCAGAACGGCATGACGATCCCCCTGTATATTACCAACCTGTCTCGGGATGAAAATGGGAATATCACCTCGCTTTATATTTCGATGCGGGACGACAAGAAGGAAAAAGAGCAGATTGAGAACCAGCTGGAAGGTATGAATCCGGGCGATGAGTTCCTTGGCCGCGTCACCGGGCGGTCCCGCAACGCCATTTTCATCACCCTTAACAACGGCCTGCAGGCACTTGCCTATATTTCCAATGGCATCCGCGGCAGAAGGATTCCTAATCACGGGGATAGAGTCGCTTTTCGAATGATTGAGATTCAGACAAATAAAATCAGTGGCAACCCCATTGTCATCGGCCGTATCGTCCGCAACATCAACTATGATGCGCGGTGATTCGGTTAGTTTTTGCTGTACCCCCGATAGGTTCTGAATCCTCCCGTTTTCCAGCGGTGCAAAAATGACGGTTTAAAACAGCTATATTACCAAAAACGGAAACCTGTGAATGTTCCCCTCTGACAAATGCTGCCGTTTGGAAGGCAAGGAAACAGAATTTATTGGGTACAGATATACGCCGCATGATCTTAATCATGCGGCATCAGGCATTAACGGCTCTGAAAAGGGCCAAAAGAGGAGGTAAATTGTGTGAAGCACAGAAAAATGAGAGTACAAGGAAAGAAAAAGCTCTTATCTCTTGTGCTGGCTGCGGTCATGGTAGTTTCTCAATTTGAAACACTGGCCTATGCCGTGGAAAGCACTGGTGATCCAGTGTACACCATCGCTGACACCGGCGATTCAGGCGAAAGCAATGGATCAGCAGGCGGTAGTGAAGAAAGCGAGCCAGGCAATGGTGGGGAACCTGATTCTGGATTGAACGACAACAGTGAGCAAAGCTCCGGCTCTCAGTCAGATGATGGCGAATTGAACACCAGCTCTGAATCGGACGGTAAGGGAGAACCTGGAACAGACTCCGAGCAAAATGGCGAAAACGAGTCCAATACCAGCTCCGAGCCGGGCGATGAAGGAGAGTCCGACACCGGTTCCGAGCCGGGCGATGAAGGAGAGTCCGACACCGGTTCCGAACCGGGCGATGAAGGAGAATCCGACACCGGTTCCGAACCGGGCGATGAAGGAGCATCCGACACCAATTCCGAGCCAAGCGATGAAGGTGAGCCTGACCCTGGAGCCGATGAAGGTGGCCAAACCCCTCCCGGTGAAGATTCCGAAGATAACACCCAGATCGGCGACGGTCAGTTCGAGGTCAAAATTGGCGCCAACGGCTGGATTGGGATCGAAGAGGGATCTTCTCTGGAGGTCGTTGACGGGAATGACATCATTGCCACCTGGAGCATTGCGGAGGGCGGCAAGTTTTCCAAGGTCGTCATCACCGGCGACGAAGAAATTACCGTCACGGAACCCGGCCCATTCAGCTTCAGCGGAGAAGAATGTTCTCTGAACGAATCTGACGGCGTTTATACCCTTCAGCTCAACAACGCGGACTGCAACATCACCATTGCGGTTTATGGCGAAGCGGAAGTCCCGGTTGAGCCTGTGGAGGTCCACATCAGCGGAAACGAGTGGATCGAGATCGACGAAGAGACAGGATTGGTTATCGAGGACGGTGTTGTGACGGCCACCTGGTCCATCAAGACCGACGGCAAGCTGGATTCCGTCATCATCACCAATGAGGACGGAACCACCACCGTCACCACCCCCGGCGACTTTACCTTCCTGGAACAGCCGTGTTCTTTGGAGCAGGTCGGCAGCGTCTACACGCTGAAGTTGAACGGCATCCAGAAGGACACCACCATCCAGGTGGTGGGCGCCTCGGCGCTGCCGGAAACCGTCACCGTCACGCTCAACACCCGCGAAGAGCTGTTGGTGGTCAACGACTTCCAGCAGCAGATCCAGGGCCCCGGCGGCGCTGACATCTCCGCACAGTTCCAGTTCGTTGAAGGCGTTGTGCCGAATTCCTTTACCATAAAGGTCGGAGACGCCAGCAACACCATCGGCCTGACCCCCGGTGACTTTGTGGTGGGTGACCAGACCTATAACCTGGAGCTGACCCAGGGACCCACCGGCCGGCCGGTCTATGTGATCCACCTCAATCACCTGATCGCTGATGCGGAGATCACTCCCAATATTCAGCAGACCGTTTCGGTATCGGTCAACGACCCCTCCCGCGTTCTTCTGCAGACGGGCGACACCATCATGGCCAACGATAACGGCAGCGCCACAGTCAGATGGGAACTGGCGGATAAGAACAAGCTGGATACGATCACCATATCGGTCGGCAGCGAATCCACTACACTGTCTTCCAGTGACCGCAGCTTCGATGTGAACGGCGTTTCCGGTACGATCGCGGTGGATGGAGATCAGTACACCGTGCAGGTCCAAAACATCCACCTCCCGGTGGTTATGTCTGTCACAGCATCCGATGATGTTGTGTTCGGCGGCTTCGAGCAGTCCAAGGACAAGACGCTTCTTCCCTTTAAGCCGGAAAGCGGTTCTTCCACCAACTCAGCGTTTGGCTTTACAGTATCGTACCAGACCCGTGAAGACGGTTCTGTATTGATTACTCACAACGCCAGCCAGGCCCGCTATCACGGCGCCCGGGCGCGAATCCTCTATCAGAGCCACTATAACGGTCAGGTGATTCCCAGTCTGACTTCACCAATCACCGTCACCATCCGGGTTCAGTGTACCCAGGGCTGCGGCCGGATCGGCGAAGCATCGGTAACGATCCCGTACCGCCAGGTCAATGTCCGGTTCCAGGATGAAAAGGGCAACCCTCTTCCGGCGCCGGCCGGTTTCACCACCGAATGTTACTCAATGGATAACCGGACCTATGAGTTCAGCCCGCCCGCTATCTCCTGGTACGAGTATATGGAGGGCAGCGCTGTATTTGAAAACACAGCTGCTTCTTCTACCCTGCTGGAGGAAGGCAACAAGGTTTACTTTGCCCTGGACTCCGGCGAGCGCGGCACCATCGTCCTCACCTATCGGGCACGCGGTCGCGTGAACTTTGAATACGAGGATGAGCTGGGCAATCCCATCTACTTTGAGGACGCCACCACCAGCGTAGACGGCTACCGCGACGATCAGAAGACGGTTTCCGTTCCCTCTCATGAGTGGTACGACTTCGTTTCGGCCGAACTGACTACCCAGGGTTCCACCCCGTCCGGTGAGATCACAAGCCAGGACAGCCAGAACATCAATGTGAAGCTGGAACAGGGCGCCGCCAGCACAGTCACTCTGAAATACAGAGCCAAGGCGCTGGTGAATGTGAAGTATGTGGATGAACAGGGTAATCCCATCGACGACCTGATCCCGCCTGAGCAGAAGCTCACTCAGGTATCCGGTTATCGCGGGGATACTGAGGTTGTCCCGACTCCTGATGTCCCCAATTATCAGTACATCACTATGCGCATCCAGACCGAGGGTCAGACCCCGTCCGGCACCATCAATGCCGGCAGCAAGACCCTCACGCTGGGCTTTGAGGACGCCAGTACCCTGTACGTCGTCTATCAGCCCAAAGCCAGCGTCAATGTGCGCTATGTAGATGACCTGGGCAATCCCATTGATGTGACCGGCGTTGCCGGCGCTCAGGAGAAGATCTCCGGCCTGCGGGGCGAGACCTACGATGTCAATACCCCCGATATTGAGAACTACACCTACGAGCGGATGTACCTCACCACCCCGGGGGACAACATCTATTCCGGTATTTTGGACCCTGACGCCAAGGAAGTCACCCTGAACCGCGAGTATGCTTCCACTATTACGGTGGTTTACCGTGCCAAGGCGTCCTTCAAGGTGGAATATGTGGACGACCAGGGGAACAACATCGACAACCTGATGCCCCAGGGCACCCCCTTTGAGTACACCGGCCATCGGGACGATACCATTACCATCCCGACCCCGGAGATCCAGGACTACGACTATCGCTCCATGTCCATTTCCCATCCCGATACCGGCAGCGGCCCCAACGAATCGGCTGCTCTGGACCCCCAGACCCATATTGCCACCCTCAAAGCCGGGTATAACTCGGTGGTGCAGGTGGTCTACTGGGCCAAGGGCAGCGTCTCTATCCGCTATCAGGACGAGCTGGGCAACGAGATCCCGTTTGAAGATGCGGTGAAATCCACCAGCGGCTACCGCAGCGATGTGAACACCATTCCGCTGCCGCAGCATCCCTACTATGATCTGGAGAGCGTGACCATCAATGAGCCGGCTATCCCGTCCGGCACCGTCAACGAGTACGACAAGGATTCCATGAAGGTGGGCATCCTCATCGGCGATGACAGTGAAATTACCGTTACATATAAAGCCAAGGCTGATGTAGCCATCAAGTATGTGGATGAACTTGGCAACCCCATCGACGACCTGATGCCCGAGGGGACACCGGACATGATCTCCGGCTACCGCGGCGAAACCTTTGATGTGCCGACCCCTGACATGGCCGATTATGTCTATGAATCCATGAGTATTTCCACTCCGGAGGGAGAAACCGTATCCGGCACGCTGGATCCGGAGACCAAGAAGCTCACGATGGGCTTTGAAAACGCTTCGACTGTCACAGTAGTCTACCATGCCAAGGCCAGCGTCAACATCCGCTATGTGGATGACCTGGGCAATCCCATCGACAGCATCATGCCGGAGGGCTCTGCCACCATCATTTCCGGCTTGCGGGGTGAGCACTACACCGTGCAGATCCCGACTTTGGAGGACTATGACTTCGAGCAGATGTTCCTCACTACACCGGAGGGCGGCCTGGAATCCGGCTTCCTCAATGATGTTACCTATGATCTGGAGCTGAATGCAAAGTACGCTTCCACCGTCACCCTGGTTTATCACGCCAAGGCATCCTTCAAGGTGGAGTACATCGACGATCTCGGCCAGAACATCAACGATGTTGTCATCGCCGAATCCGACCGGGAGCTGCTCCCGACGGAGCCGCCCTTTGTGTACACCGGCCATCGCGGCGATGAGATCACCATTCAAACGCCCGAGCTGGAGGATTACCAGTTCAATTCCATGATTGTGCAGTCCGGTGTCTCGGTATCGCTGGATCCGGAAACCCATCTGGCCACCATGAATGCCGGCTATGATGGCGTGATCTACGTCAAGTACGATTACCGCGCCACCGTCTACCTGAAGTATGAGGACATGAACGGCAAGGACATTTCAGCGGAGTTCGATCCCGCGAACCCGACGCTTCTGGAAGGCTTCCGGAACCGCACCACCGAGATCCCGCATCCCGACACCGGCTCCTACATCTTCGACCACTTTGAAATCGAGACGCTGCCCGGCGAGGAGCCGTCTGGTTATCTTGGATCCGACAATACCGACCCGACCCTGACCTTCGGCGTCCGCGAGGCTTCCACCGTCACGGTGGTCTACCGCTGGATCGACCTGGGCATTGAGCTCAAGGGCATCTACTACGAAGGCGAGCCAATCGAGGATGACGATGAACTCCACCTGGCGGAGAGCGCCGATTTCGTCTGGACTGTGACCAACCACGGCACGGCGCCCTGCTATCCGGAAATCGAGTTTACCGTCCCGGACGGGCTGCTGCTGGTCAACCGGACACCGAACTCCACCAAGACGGACAACCGCATCAAGCTGAATACCCTCCTGCAGCCTGGGGAGAGCATCGAGGTAACGACCGAGATCCAGGTGGATACGGTGGAAACCTACGAGCGCTACACCATCAAGGCCGTAATCCCCGAGAGCCAGCAGGATGTGAACGGCAACAGCTACCCCGACATCGACCTGACGAACAACCAGGCCGAGGGGGAGCTGGAAGTGCTCAACCCGCCGATCATTATGACCAAGGTCAACTCCGAGGATCATAAGGAAAAGCTGGAAAAGTGCTACATCGAGATCTACGACCGGCACGATGAGATGGTCTGGGAGGGCTGGTCCGACAAGGACGGCGAGTTCTATGTCACCGGCCTGTATCCGGGCGAGTATGAGGTCTACGAGCGGTACGCCCCCGAGGGCTTTGCCAGGGAGAAGAAGTTCTGGACCCTCACCGTCAAGGACGACATGACCGCACGCGGCAAGCAGATCACCAATGAGCCGATCCGCATCGCCATCAAGAAGATCTCCGCCTTTACCGGCGAGCCTCTGGAGGGCGCCGTATTCGGCCTCTATGACGAGGATGGCAAACTGGTAGAGACCCAGACCTCCGGTGAGGACGGAATGCTCTACTTCGAGCGCCTCGACTGGGGCAAGTACACCATTGAGGAGCTGGAGGCGCCCGCCGGCTTCATGGCCAGCGGCAAGGTCATCCGCCTCAATATCACCGACAAGTACATGAACGAGGATGAGCCGTACATCGTGCGCAATGCCGGCACGGTCAACACCGGTATCGGCCCGGTGCCGATCTTCCTCGGCCCGGCCTGTGGCATCGGCGCCCTGGGCGGTATCGCACTGCTGGTGATCCTCAAGGGAAAAAAGAAGGACGATGAGGATGCGCAGTAAAGTCAGAGCTGTGGTGCTGATCGTGACCATTCTGCTGGCGCTGGCAGCGGCCGCTTGGGCGGTTCTCTGTATCCCTCAGCTGATGGAACGGCAGCAGGAAGCGGCCCAGTATGAGGATTTGGTCCAGGAATATGTGGCGGTTTCCAGTGAGGATTCCACTTCCTCGGAAGAAATCGCCGCTGACCGGCCTGGCGTGTCCTCTGAGGCGGCTCCGGCTGGGGCAGGGTCCCAGGATATTCAGGTGGACTTCGCCGCTCTGACGGCTCAGAACGCCGATACGGTGGCCTGGCTATACCTGCCGGGTGCCGGGATCAACTATCCGGTGGTGCAGGCGGCCGACAACGACGCTTATCTCCGGCGCAGCTTTACCGGAGAGCAGAGCATCGCCGGGACCCCGTTCCTGGACTTTGCCAACAGCGCGGACTTCTCTGACGGCAACAGTATTGTCTATGGGCATAACATGTTCGACGGCAGCACGACGATGTTTTCTTCCCTGCCCCGCTATACCGATGCGGCGTTTTGGCAGGAAAACCCCGACATCCGCCTGCTGACGCCGGACGGCGGGGAGAAGGTCTATCGGATCTTCGCCGTCTGCCAGTTCGATGTGACCCAGAGCGGCGCCGCGGCCGATTACTACCGCCAGGATTTCCGCTCCGTTGAGCACCAGGCAGAGTACATCCAAACCCTTCAAAGCCGTTCTGTTATCCAGACCGGCGAGACGGTGCCGGCCGGCAGCACATTGCTGACCCTTTCCACCTGCGACCGCAGCCTTTATGGCGGCAATGGCCGGTTGGTAGTGATAGGGTATCTGGCCGGATAACACTCAGTAGAAACCGAAAGCACAAAGTAGTGGGGATTTTTCCCTATACCCACCCATACCAAACAATGCAAAACCAAATCAAAGAAAGGAGGATGCGCTTGATTCTTTCCGGTATCCGATGATGCGGGGAAGGAACTGCGCAAAAGATTATGAATTTAGGTGGACTTGTAGCAGGAACGCTGATAATAGCTGCCCTGCTTTCTCTTGTGGCAATCCTCTGCACCATTATCGGTGCGATCTTAAATGGCATTGTGCTGTATAAAGGGATAAGTAACCACAACAACCAACTCATTACCCTCTCCGCGATTGGACTGGGTTCCGCTCTTCTGGGGTTGTTTGTCTTCATGATCGTCTTTGGACCTATCAGCCTGGTATGCGGTATTATCGGGTTTAAGAAGGGAAAGGCCATTCCGCAGACCAATCCGGCAGCTGCCCAGGCACAGCCGGAGGTACTCAAGGATGCGGCACCAGCTGAAGCAGCAAAACCCACAGAACAGGAAAAGGCTCCTACTGAAGAAAGCCCGAAGGGTGAATAACAAATAACACGCAGCGGAAACCAAAAGCACAAGCCTTTATGGCTTTTGCGGCAGCCAATAAGGCATCTTGTCGGCTGCCGCATGGGCCATACGATAAGCTCATAATTCGGAATAAATAGGAAGGACCAATAAAGCATGATCAACATAAATACAGGGATTTTTGTTACCATTACCGCTATCTTTATCATCGCTTTGTCGATGATTGAAACTTGGCAGTATAACATGGTTTCCAAGTCAAGTAAGCGATTGGAATCCCTAAAGCAGCTGAATGAAAGCACAGAATTCCATAGCGATTTACAAAACAGCTATCGTTTCAGCACGAGAGTTAACACCAAGCCCAAATTTGACCGGTTTAATTTTGACCGCTTCTTAGACGAAACTGTGTGGGACCATCCCAATCTCAGGCGGGCAGCCCAAAAACTTCTTGAAAATCGCCTCGCTTACCAAAAATACATAAAGCAAGCCGATCATATTGAATCATCTGTTACCCCAGAAGAAGCAGCGAGCCTGCATATTCCGTTTAAGCGGTATATCCATATCGAAGAACAGCTTTTCCAGAGGAATAAACTCAATCCCCTCTGCGACAGCGTGGTAGAACTGAGCGTAACCTATGTCAGTCCCAAAGGGAGAAATCGCTATCACGCTAAGGAGGAATATCCTCTTGGTGATGTTATCCCGCGCTATGACGACTTGGTCAAGAAGGAGGAGCAGAAAACCGATGCAGTCATCCAGCGTCAGCATGAAAGGTCGCTGATGACTGACAAACTCCGGTACAGTATCCTCAAAAGGGATGGCTTCCGCTGCCAGATCTGCGGGCGCGGCGCTGAGGACGGTGTAAAGCTCCACGTTGATCACATCATCCCCGTTTCCAAGGGTGGTAAAACCGTCCCAGAGAACCTGCGGACGTTGTGTGAGGATTGTAATTTGGGAAAGGGGGACGACCTGGAATAGGACAATCATAAAAGCCGTTTTGCAGAAACGAGTTCAACAGAAAGGAGGATTGCGCCGCAGGCGATGACCCTGGCGGCGCAGCACAAACATGAAAAACGCACGACTTGCAGCGGCTTTTGCCGCGATCCTGGTAGCTCTGACTGGCTGTTCCATCGAAATCTCCACCAATGGAGGCGGCGATAGCAGCAATAGCAGCAGCGTCGACACTCTGGTATCTGGAGAAGTCAGCACAGAGAAGAGCTATACTTACTCGGTGGATAACGGCGATGACATTAAAATTGGCGTCAACACTTCACTCGGCTATGACATCACCTCCGAGGTCCCCTTTACGATCTCCAAGAACGGCGAAACCGCCTTCCAGGGGAGCTTCATCTATTCCTATGCCTATGAAGACTACCGAGATGCTTACGAGGCGGAGCCAACGGCCGTTTTTCTGGGCGAAGGCACCAAGGACGGCAATGAATACTTTGCCTATTCGCTGCCGGATGAGGTAGACTACTTCATCCTGATCTCTGGTTCCAACACAGCCGTCCTGATGGGATCTCTCCTGCCGGCTGAGGATGCCGCCGAGGCGTTCGATGCGGTCACTTTCAGCTTGGAATAATGGAAAAGAGGAAGCGACAATGTTCTATGTCTGCGAAAAAGAGGGCAAATATTATGTGGCCACCCAAGTCTGGGCCTGGGCGTATGAAAATGGGGCGGTAAAATCCCCCACTCCTGTGGCAAGTTACAAGAGCAAAGGGGAAGCGTATGCAGCGGTAAGGGAAAAGAACAGCAATCGGTTTCCCATTGCCCCGTCTCCACCAACCCCTTCCCTCGCGCCAAACAAGCCTCAGCCTTCACGGACTAATTCTCCGTCAGCTCCGCCTGCGCCACAGCCGGACAAAGCAGCTGCAGAAAGCCGTCCCAAGCGAAATCTTCGGGAAATGACGGATTATGTGGATCCTTCCACCCTGTATGAAGGCCCTTCTTAAAGTGAACGGATCATCAATAAGCATAAGTACACAAAAACTGAATACCAGCCTGTGTACAAATCCCGGGATCAGGTGTTTCAGGAGGCCATCCGGGAGCTTTGCGACCGCTATTTGATGCACGTCAAATTCAAGGGCGGGGTTGCGTTCATCACCACCGTCAGCGGTGAATGGCAGTTCCGGTATAACGACCGTCCCATCCTGCTGTTCCACTCAAACGAATTTAAATCAAAAGGGCGCGGCGACCTGCACAACCAAAATATGCGGTTCTACTCTCCTGTGGATGTGATCCGGTACATACGGTTCCATGACCGGGAACGCGCAGAACGGCTGTTGAGTGAGGAGGACGAAAATAATGAGCCGGTATAAAAATTGTGGAGAACAGGTTTAACGGAAAGTTGTTTTACCCTTGACACGATACAAAAAGCGGCATATACTTCAGGTGTTCCATGAAAGTATCCGCTGCCCATCGAGGCAGTAAAGTAAGGCCTCCTGTCCATGCTGACAGCTGGCCGGTGTGAAACCTAACGGCACGATTGCGCCCTTCTGGGCGCGACCGTGCCTTTTTTATTGCCAATTCAAGGCCTGCTTCCCTTTGGTCGAGGGAGGCCGCCTTTTTACATAGAGAAACGAATATCAACCAAAAACAACAGAAAGGAAGATCCACATGCCGTATGTATTTATCGAAAACGAGCCCATCATCCGGTCCTACCACGGGATCACGGTTTACAAGCTCTATCGTAACGATTACCAAGACGAAGGCGAAATGGAATATTGGTTCCATACTTCTTCGACTGGAACATTCGCTGATGATGGAGCTTTTGACATTCGGGATATTCCCGGATACGATCCAAATTTGCCCATCGCCATGAACCTCACCCGGATGATCGACGCCGGGCACTTCGGGCCTACCGATGTACTGGAGCGTGAAGCTGGGAAGAGGGATGAGAGGACAGAATCGGATGGAGGGGCGCTCAATATTTGCCCCATCTGCGGGAACGATCTCAACGCCGATGGCAGCTTCACGGGAGCAAATATCCCGATTGAGAATCAGATCGGTTATCCCTTCGTTTGCCGTAATTGCGGAGCCAGTGGGATCGAATGGTCGATTCTCCGGTATAACTGCACCGAAATTGAGTGATTAGGGAGGAAAAAACGATGAAACACATTGTTCTGATAAGAGAAGAGTACACTCGGGATCTGGAGGTCTACAACCGGCCGAACGAACCCGATACACTCGAAGCCGGATGGGAAGCCGCCTGTGGCCCCGTCTACCTGGGAATCTATCCTGGAACCGAAGAAGAGGCTATCAAGGCTGCTGCCGGTGATCATGGGGTCGTTCCCCAGGCGCTGGTGGCTACTCCTGTCGGTGAGGGAAAAGCCCCAAATGATCTTTTAGATCAGTGTTATAGCGCACTGGGCGAGTATCTGAATGAACTTGACTACGATTCTGAATATCTTATGCTGGATGATGAATTGGAATCTAATCAGGAAAAAAGAGATCATGTTAGTTCTTTGACGGATCGCCTGTGGGCTATCATCGAAGAGGCCGCGCCGGCAGCGTCCGAAGAGTCGGATTCTGGAGGTGAACCGCACCATGCGGATTCGCTGTGAATTTTGCAGGTACGCTGAGATCGACAAGAGCGCCTGCCTAAAGAGGTGGACGGCGTACCAGTGTGGGAATCCCCTGAGCGAGTTCTATCACGCCCTGCTCAATGTGGACCCGGACGGAGTGCCGATCCCATCTGAACAGGGTATCACCTGGGACGGCTGCGAACAAGGAAAAGAATAACAGGAGGACACAACTATAATGGCTGAAGTCACTTGGATCAAAGGGAGTATCAATCCTCCCAGCGAAGGCGAATACTATGTCGCCCTGGAAGCACGCACGGATTCCATCCCGGGGTTCCAGACCGGTGATGTTGAAATCACCGGGGACTACTGGTGCGACGGGGAATGGCAGACAGTAGGCAGGGACAACCCGTTCTGGGCCGTCCTCTGCTGGGCCAATGTTCTGAAGCCAAATATCCCAGATGGCCTGAAAGGCCGTGTGCGAAAATATTTCGGCTTCACAGTGGAAGAATTTAAGTGAGGAGTTTTTTATGAATTATCAGATCAGACTGGATGGGATGTTTGAATTCCCGACCCAGACCGCATACAAAGACACTATCCTGGATCAGTTCCAGAAGGGACTGTCCTACAAAGGAACGCTGGAAGAAGCAATGTACGACATTGATGTCGTTCCAAACGGCGAAAACATGCTGTGCCAGTTTTTCCTGAAAGCGAGCTTTGAATTCGGGTCGGACAGTTCCCCTAATGAGGCCATCGCTGAGTTTTTGGAGGAATTTGAGCACCTTGGTGAACCGGTCGAACTGAATTACAGCATCGGTGAGGCAGTTCACCAGCTCCTGGTCAAAGAGCCCGGACAGCCCGCTGAGATCCGCACGACCGATGCGCTCTACCTCTGTGATCTCAAAGGACTTTTCCCCGGAGGAAGCGGCATCACGATGGAACGGGTTCCGTTGAACCGTGAGCATACCCTCTGGATGCTGGTGGACGAGGATGGGCTGGCAAAAGATCTGCCGCTCAACTTCCTGATGCCGATGGATAATGCGTATTTCCCCATCCAGAAAATCGTCGGCACAGCCGTGTTTGTACGGACCAAGTTCGCCGATGTCTGGAGGGAGGAGATCTATGACTACGAGGTAGGCAACCTTCCTGAGCATCAGATTGAGCAGATTCAGAAAATCTTTTCGGATGAAGTCCAGACACAGCTCCGTTCCCAATTTGCGGACTATGGAAAGGGCACCGTCATATTCCAACACATTTAACTATATTGAATCAAATAGGAGGAATCCTCGATGAGTATTTTTAAAAAACTTTTCCATAAGGCTAATCACATCGAGAAAAATGCCCCAAGCGTGCAGAATCGCCTTTCTGCCATATTTAGCGGAGCGGCAGCTAGAGTCGATTTCAAGTCAACGCGGGATGATCTTTTGCCACTGGTCGAATTCGCTGCAGATCAGGCAGAGAGAAACGGGTCCATGCTTCGCACAACCCATATAGACTGGACTCATTTTTCTACCATGTTTCGGGCTTTGACGGAGGAAGTCGGAAGCGATGATTCCCGCTATCTGTATCACAGCATTATGCGGGAGCCAGATATGGTGGATCCTGTGACCATGTATCGTTACGTTATACTGCATTGGGATGAGGTCAAAGACTCTACTTACACCTACCGAATGCTCCGTAGCTTGGTCAATGTCGAATCACGCTGGAGTGAAACACCGGAGCTGGAAAAGGCGTTTGATCGCGCTATGAGCAAGATCTCAATGTCTGAGAAGGAGCTGCACGAACTGATGGAATTCATCTCTACGCAGTTCTTCTTGATCTGTGCCAAATGGAAGGATTTCTTCTGTCTGGAGGAAATCAAATTTTATTGCTAATTGCGATTTGTCGCATGTAGAAAGCTGGGAACCGACAGTGGTTCCCAGCTTTTTATTTTGTCATTTTTCCGGTAAAGCCACATTTATTGACATGGTAAAAAATTGCCATGATAAAACAAAGGGAGTAAAATTATAGTGAGATATTGATTCTTCCTACGCAGCTAAGCCCGAATCATAATTCCCGCTTGCCGTTAAGAAGGGAGACGGTAAAATATCCTCTATGAGCGCTCTCAGCGTTCTATGGCCAGACTATAAACCCATCCGTGTTGTTTTCTCCAGGAGATGTAAACATGACAAACGATTCTATGCTGACGAACGCCCCTCTGAATTGTATTGGGCAAGTCGAAGAAGAGAACAGTGCAATTTTAAACGATCCATTTTATTGGTATTTTCGTTTAGAAAAGCTAGGGAAGCGCGCTCAGACTGCTGAGATAGTGCAGAGTGCTGTTGCAGGTTTTAATGTGGATAATCCTGCGTATCCAATTCTTAAAGTTGCTTCGAAAAGGTATCTCACTCGGGAAATATGTGAGATGGCGGTTAGTAGAAATGGCTATAATCTGAAATATGTGCCCGCCAAGTATCAAGACGTAGAACTTTGCCTGACCGCTGTTCAAAAGGATGGAGGTGCTCTTTCCTGTGTCCCGGATAGGTATCGAAGTTACGACTTATGCTGGGCAGCGGTCTGCAACGATAGTTCGGGGTATGCACTTGAATATGTCCCTCGTCGATACCTTCGAGGAAAGGAAGGAAGATCCCTTTGTGAAGCAGCTGTACGAGCCAACAGTCTGGCGATACAATATGTTCCCGAACGCATGATGACAAAAAAGCTCGCGCGTCTTGCCATTGAAAATCCCGCACCTATCAAAGAAGTCCTGTGGCCGGATGGTTCCAAAGAGGACAGGAATTCTTGGAGACAAGCCTTTATACTAGGGGACATACCCGCAAGATATTTGTCAAAGGAACTTGTTGAACTGGCGATCAGTCTTTACCCTAAAAGTTTGAAATTTGCACCTGTTGAGTTTGTATCTCATCAATTCTGCCTCGAATTAGTCCAAAAAGATGCGATGGAAATTGAAAACTTACCAGTGGATGCGATTGATGAGGAAATCATCGATGTAGCACTCAAGGCAGATCCCAGAGTTATACAGTATATTCCGGAGGATAAACTGACCAAAGAGATTTGCCTGAATGCTTTACAAAGAGATCCCAATATCGCTCTTCCTCGTCGTTTTTCTGATGAACTCCGTGATGAAGTGGAAAAAGAAATGTATCCAGCAGAGGTAGCATTGAAACCGATCGCGCTCGATGTTCCTACACAAATACCAGAAAACGCTCTGTCTATTACAAATGATGCTCCTTTGTCCATTTATGATCTCTCTACGACAGACAACTCAATTAAGACAGTTTACTATATAACCGATATTCATTTGGAGCATCAACTGGAATTAGTAGGGCAATCTCTCTATGAAATCAAACACCGTATAAAAGATAAGGTTGCCGAGCTTCTGACATCTGTACCGAACACTTCAGAAGATATTTTACTGATTGGTGGAGATGTAGCAGATAGCACAAAATTGGAGAAATTATTTTATGACGAGCTCGCTTTGCGCTGGAGAGGAGAGATTATTTCTGTCCTTGGTAATCATGAACTGTGGGATGGCGACCCATTGGGGATAAAACCGGCTCGTTCCGTAGATGAGATTATTGACGACTATTATGAAGTAATGCCCTACCGTGTTACGATGCTGGAAAATGAGTTATATGTCCTGCATAAAGGAGTAAAGCCTATAATATTAGATGAGGCGGAGCTCCTTACTATGAGTTCGGAAGAACTTTCCCAAATTTGTTCGGAATCCACCTTTCTTGTTCTCGGTGGCATAGGGTTTTCCGGCCTCAATCCCCACTACAATGCGGATATGGGGCTCTATCGCTCGACCGTTTCAATGGAAGAGGATAAATCGCGGTCTTTGCGATTCCGGGCTGTATATGAAAAGGTTCTGCAATGTGCAAAAGATCTTCAGGTCATTATTCTGACTCATACGCAGATGGCGAATTGGTCTGACGCGCAATACAATCCCAAGTGGATTTATGTCAGTGGACATACCCATCAAAACATACTGTTACGCCAACCGGATGGGACTACAGTCTTCGCCGACAATCAAATTGGCTACAAGCCAAAGCCGTGGTCTCTTCATGGGTTTACAGTTGATGCTCATAGGTATGATCCGTTGGAGGATTATCCCGATGGTATTCATCAGATCACACGCGAGCAGTATATCGAGTTTAACCGTTGCCAGGGTATTATGATGGAAGGAATAAAACGTCCTGGTGATCTGTACGCAATAAAGCGTGATGGTATCTACCTGTTTGTATTGAAAAGCACAAGCAGTATTTGCCTTTTAGAGGGTGGAAGGCTGCATCGTCTTACTCACAATCTTGACTATTATTTCGATAACCTTTCACGATATACCAAAAAAATTCAAGCAGCATTCAGCCCATATCAGAAAGCGCTTACTAAAATTTCAAATGAGGTAAAAATGCTCGGCGGCTCTGGAATTATTCATGGTTGTATTATAGACATAGATTGGTTCAATCACATATATTTGAATCCCTTTGATGGTAAAGTAACCCCATATTTTGCTTGGGATATGACGAATAAGCAAATTTATCAGAATGTGGCTGCTTTGCTACAGCAATCTCCGTATCCTCCGAAGTTGGCAAGTGGCAGCTTTATGCTTCAAAGATATTTGACCATGGACAAAGAAGGAGCATTTTCCTTCCTCTCGTCAACTGCTAATGTCGATAAAGAAATTGTTTCTATTCCCGAAATTGTTTTGGATAGGTCAATGTATGATCCATCTCGTATTATGAGATCTATTCAATACGTTTTCGACCAGAATGTAGTAAGAACCTGGAATGATGAGATTTTGTGCCTGGAGGATAAGGATATTTCCATTACAGCGGATGGAGCACCCAAATTGCTCAACTCATAAAATAGTAATCTATTCACCAAAATAAAAAGGGATGGGACTCGACAACGGTTCCCACCCCTTTCTTTTTTGTTGTTATGCCAACGCTGACTCAATCCATCGTGCCAACTCCGTAAGGCTTGGCCACAGTGATTCCTCTGCCCACTGTGAAATGCGAAGTCCCAAATGTACGATCGAATTGCCAAGCTGAGAGAAGTCGATCAGGACGGTCCCCGTCTTCAGCTGGATGGCAACGACGATCAGCAAGAGCAGCCCCACGAGTCCCATGATCCTGGAGATCACCTTATTTGCCGCTCCCAGAATGAAGAAGGCCAGAAAGACTATGCCGATGGTTGCCAGGGCTCCGTTGCTCACTGGGCGTCCTCCGTTCCTTCACTGCTCGCTGTGCCGGCCTCAGCTGGCTCTGCGGCGCCTTCTTCAGTTGCAGCATCACCGGTATCGGTTTCAACTGCGCTGCTCTCAGAGGAACTGCTGGGGGCCTCTACGTCGGATTGAGCTTCAGAATTGAAATCCACTTCATCGGTTTCCCCTTCCAGAGTCCCCTCATCCGATTTCAAAGCGGAGGGGTCTGCCTCAGTGCAGGAAACAACCCGGATCCCATCGGAAGTATCAACCGTCAGGTTATAGACCTTTTCGTTGGAACTTCCGCTGTTCTCGCTGCCAGTATTCAGTGTGAAATAGATCTGAAGCATATTTCCGGCGATCTCAACCTGCTGGACGGTACAAGCCGCCTGCTTGATCTGACTAAGCGAGATCGAGTAGATCTGGTTTTCGCTGTCGTACAGGTCTGCCGCCGCCTCAAGATGGTCTTTCTCCAGGCCGAAGTAGGTCTTTACTGCTTCTTCGAATTCGCCGGCAGGGATTTGGTAACTCCCTGCATCCTCTGAGAGGTAGGGATCCAGTGCTGAAGGATCACCGGAATTCGTGGCAAGGATACACCGTACATACCACCCCAGCAAATCCCGCACAGGGATCTGAGACGGATCCTGCCAAAGTACAGAGGCGGCGATAGGTCCCACATCCTCCGCCATCGCTACATAGTCGAAGTCGGAAGACGTATCCTCAATAACAGTTTCCGACGGGGACGGGATCGAAGAGGACTCCGGTTCATTTCCGCCGGAACAGGCAGACAGGGACCCCATCAATACCGCACAGAGCAAGATCAAAGCTGCTCTTTTCATAAAATCACCTCCAAAATTGTCAGCGTAACCGCTGCTATCTATTATATAGTCAAAAAAATCAAAAAAACGACCAAAATAACTTCTCTACACAACATCTCTTGACACGATACAAAAACGGGAGTAGACTTCAAGTATTCCATGAAAGTATCCGCTGCTCATCGAAGCAGTAAAGTAAGGCCTTTCGTCATTGACGCTTGGCCGGTGTGAAACCTAACGGCACGATTGCGCCCTTCTGGGCGCGACCGTGCCTTTTTTATTGCCAATTCAAGGCCTGCTTCCCTTTGGTCGAGAGAAGCTGCCTTTTTACATAGAGGAACGAACATTAACCAAAAACGAAAGAGAGGAACTATCATGATGAGAACAAAAAAGAAAACCTACTGCGCTTTTTGCGGGAAGGAGATCCGCTGGATCCGTGACAAAAGCTCCGGTAAATCCGTCCCTGTGGAGCCACGTTGCATGTGCTTCATCCCTGATCCTAATGGGCAGCAGATTTTTATCGGCCTGGATGGCGGCGCCCGCCGCGGCCGGGAAGTACAGGATGGGCTGATCGGGTATCACCGGCATAACTGCGCTATGATGCCTTGCCATACCATTTTGTCCGATAAAGAAGCGCGAAACAGATGCTGGGCATAAGGGATAGGAGGAAAACGCAATGATTCTGAAAGTAAACGATACGAAGGACTTCAATATCTCCATGAACCTGAACATCAACTATGACTTGCGGTTCATTGAGGTGACGGTCGCTACCTGGAACAAGAACAAAAACACCATGCAGACGAAATGCTTCCCAGCGAAGGACTTTTCAGAAGCCCTGTCTTACTATGAGCTGCAGGAGCATTTTCTGTTTGGAACTGAAAAAGCGTAATCTTCAAATCAATATTCAGTAAAAACACAGCAGGCGCCGTCGGACGCCTGCTTTTTTGGAGGTTTGTCATGAGTACCAAGAAGAATATCACCATAGAGCAGTTTTACAACGAAACCAGGAAGCTGGTAGAAGCGGACCCCCTGTGGGAGCAGCTTAGCCGGCCGGTCGATTATTTCTCGCCGGATTCCATCTACTGGGACGTGGAAACTCTGACCGACTGTGGGTTCGATGTGGTCGCTACGACCACATTCGGATGCAATGAAGGAATTTATTGCGACATCAGGCTCCTGGGAACTTATACACACGGGGGAAAGAAAAAGATGCTTCCTTTTGCGACCATCAAAACGCTGGGCACCCAGAGGGAAGACTACCTCAAGATCTCCTGCCTGGGAAATCTGTTCTGCTACTATGCGATGGACTTTGTGAGCAGGCATCTTGACCTGTTCGTACAGTGAGGAGGGAGCAAAATGTTGAACCGTCCTTGCTGGGATCTCATTAAAACGGCGATGGTGGATGAGCTGAGACTCTCCCCGGCTGATGAAAAAGAACAGGCACTGTCTGACCTGCGTATGGCGGCCTTGGAACGGTTGTGGAGACTGATGGGAGGATATGAGGAACGAGGTTTTATTGAGGCCTTGCTGCTCCCTATCTGTGAAAGGAAGATCCAGTTCATCAAGGCAGCCACTACGAAGGCAGACTTGACCAAGAACATCTTCAACCACAGCGCGCCCAGGTATAGCGGCGGTTGCTTTCATGAACCCAAGTATTATATTCCTGAAGAGGAACTGGTACAGTGGTCCATGGCATCGCTGAAAGGGCCCCTGGAGCCGGAAGCCAGCGACCGGTTCCACAAGATTTTCGCTCAGTGTTTTCCAAATCGAAATGTTGAAGCCGACTAGTGCGCACAAAACAACAATGCGCGTATAAAAAAGGAGAATTTTTTATGAGTAAACTGATGATGCCACTTTTCTATAACGGCATGTTTAATAAAGATGGACATAAGATGCGTGCGGCCCTGGTGAGGGAGGTTTCTGACGGAACCAGCACCTACCGGCTCTGGCAGGGAGCCGGGAAGCCGGATGTGGAATATCCCCGCGCCCAAAACGATGCCTATCTTCTCCATGTAGAGGTGGGCGATTATCTGGCGCCGCTGCGGATAACGGAATTCCAAATGATTGACAGCTGCGGCTTTCCTGCCGCCGTTAAGGAGCTCTACGGCGGAGAGGAGGCACGCTGGCAATACTTTGGTGATCTTCGCACCAAGGAAAATGCGGACGACCTGGTTCGTGAAGCAGTATCCCGCGAACAAGAGAAGATCACCCGCTGCGGCGAAGATCCTGTCCGGCAAGCCGCCTATATCAAGTCGTTCCTGGACGATGCGGTGGACACTTATCTCTGCGCCAAAGAAAACGATGGCGATTCTTTCCCCGATTTTATTGGGGCAGCTGTTTTGGACGATCTCCCTACCTGCACGGTCCTTGCTCAGAAGCATCGAGAAAAGCGCCGGAAAGCAGAGGAAGAACGCCGCCGGAAAGCGGCCGAAGAGGAAAAGCTGTTTTGTGAAGGGATGAACGCCAAAGCCGAAGAGCAGATCTCCAACGCAATTTTGGCGGTCAAAAATGGCGGTACAATCTCGAATGAGCCTGTGGTATTCTACCGCAGCCAGTACGACCGCAGCAGCACGGTACTTGTCAACTGCCTCCTCCGGCGGTATAACATCCCAACCCCGGTCAGAACCCAGGGCTGGATCAATGAAAAATTGATCAGCATCACGGTCAAAGACGGACGGTGTGGGAATCTCCGCTTTTGGAAGGCTAAAGGCGGACGGTGCTCCGAAAAAGTATGGGACTGTCTGAATGCCCTCGTTCGTGCGATCCTGGAGGAAGGAGCGATGGCGTCGTGAGATATTTTCTGGCATATCGTGAAGCCAATGGACGGGATTTTAACGGCCTTCCATGGGTGGCAACAACGACGGAAGATGACTATCGGTCGGATGCCCGCCATTTGCTTTGTGGTGGATACCGGGATGTTATCCCTTTTGCAGTGGATGGCTTTCGCTGGGACGGTGAGACCTTCTCCTGGGAGGATGTATTCCAAAATCAAATTGGGCTGTAAAAAGCCGATATTTTCCTGATAAAAGCTCCGCTTCGGCGGGGCTTTTTCTTTTTCTGCTTTTCAGGATAAAAAGTCAATCGGAAAAATCGGCCAGGTAGTTGACACGATACAAAAAGCGGCATATACTTCAGGTGTTCCATGAAAGTATCCGCT
>ERZ779840.806-NODE-806-length-33145-cov-5.135419_pt1 | contig 33145 bp, 20 predicted proteins | sample MGYA00511561_ERZ779840 | MGnify/ENA primary metagenome ERZ779840 (study PRJEB29588, sample SAMEA2162036) | human gut metagenome | biome: human gut; feature: human-associated habitat; material: faeces | place: Denmark | collected 2008/2010 ...
ACGGCAATGTGTGGACGCATATCATTTCTCTGCGCCGGGAGGATGCGGCCCGCCTCGGCTACGACAACGCCTATGCTTGGAGAAACCTCTTGCGCTCGCAGGCGGAAACCATTGCGGAGAACATGAAGATCCCGCTGACGGATCTGAAATGGTATGCCGCCTATCATGATGAAAGCTATCATCCTCATGTGCATATGGTGGTCTACTCCACCGGCAAAGAACCCTATCTCACCAAGCAAGGGATCCGCAATCTCAAAGCGGCCTTTGCAAAACAGATCTTTCGCCACGATCTCTTGCAGGTCTATGTAGAGCAGACCAATCAGCGCAATGAGCTGACCGGGTGCAGTCGGGACATTCTCTCGGACATCATTGCCCGCATCAATTCCGGCAGCTATGACGATCCGGTAGTCACGGAATTGCTTCTGAAATTATCCCGGCAGATGCAGAATCACAGGGGCAAAAAGGTCTACGGCTATCTGCCGCAGGCCGGGCGCAATCTGGTCAACGCCGTCGTGGACGAGCTGGCAAAGAATCCGGAGATCGCTGCGCTCTATGATCTGTGGTATGCACAGCGGGATACGATCATCGGCACCTATCAGGACACGCCGGAGCAGCGCATCCCGCTGTCGCAGAACAAGGAATTCAAGGCGATCAAAAATGCGGTCATTCAAGAGTCCCTGAATATTCGGCAGGCACAGAACATTCAAACGCCAACCGCTGCCGGTGCAGCATCTATGCACCTGCTCACACAGCTTGCGCAGTTGATTCAAAGCGATGCGACATTTCAAAGTGAGAGCGCTCATCGCACAGACCGCAAACTACGGCGAAAGCTACAAGAAAAGAAGCAGGCGCAGGGACTGAAGATGGAGGAATAATTAAATGTATATTCATTTCACGGAGGAGCAAAAACAGGCGGCGCGGGAGACCGATCTCGTGGCATTTCTCCAACGCCGCGGCGAAGAATTAAAACGCTCCGGCAGCGAGTACGAATGGCGCGACGGTGCGCAGAAGGTGACCATCCGAGGAAATGTATGGTTTCACCAGTATGAACGCGTCGGCGGCGATGCAATTGATTTCGTGCGGAGATTTTATGGTATGGACTATCCACAGGCGGTAGAGCTTTTGCTGGACGGCCGCTCCGGCTTTGAAAAACCAACACAATGCACTGCAATACAACAGAAACCAATAAAAGAATTCATACTTCCGAAGAAAAACAACACAATGCACCGCGTCTACGCCTACCTCTTGCAGCAGCGCGGCATTGACCGCGAGGTGCTGAATGCGTTCGTGCAGGAACGGATGATTTACGAATCCGCCGAACACCACAACGCCGTGTTCGTTGGGCATGACCAAGATGGAGTCCCTCGCCATGCGCACAAGCGCGGGACAAATTCTCAGAGCAACTACAAGGGCAATCAGGACGGCAGCCGACCGGAGTTCTCGTTTCACTGGTGCGGACAGAGCAACCGCCTTTATTTCTTTGAAGCGCCCATCGATTTGCTCTCGTATGTTTCCATGCACAAGGAAAATTGGCAGAACCACAGCTACGCCGCGGCCTGTGGGGTTTCCGACCATGTGCTCTGGCAGATGATGAAGGATAATTCAAATCTCAACCAGGTCTGCCTTTGCCTGGACAATGACGAGGCCGGGCAAGCCGCAAATCAAAGAATCGCTGCAAAGCTGAACACGCATGGTATATCAAACGAAGTCCTCATTCCGACCCGCAAGGATTGGAATGAGGACATTTTGCATTCACAGGAGGTCGTATGTCCAACCTTACAATTCTGATTCTCGTTGCCGTCGGGATGGCCTGCGTTCTCGGTGGCATCACGCTGGTCGCGCATCTTTACAATCTCAATGGCATCAAGGCCAAAACTGTCGGCAACGGCCAACACGGCACAGCACGCTGGGCGACGAAACGGGAAATCCGCAAGACCTATCGCTTTGTTTCCTTTACGCCGAAGAAGTGGCGCGCGCAGGCAGCAAACGGCGACAGCCCAACAGGCAAGGATGGGAAGCCTCTCCCGCAGGGCATCGTGGTCGGCTGCACCGGCAACACGACCGCGCTGGTAGACACCGGCGACGTCCACGTCCTTATGATCGGCGCGGCGGGCGTCGGCAAGACAGCCTTCTGGCTGTACCCGTGCATTGAGTACGCCTGCGCCAGCGGCATGAGCTTCCTCTCCACGGATACCAAGGGCGACGTGTTCCGGAATTACGGCAGCGTTGCCGAGCAATACGGCTACCGCGTTTCCGTCATTGACCTGCGCAATCCCACGCGCTCAAGCGGCAACAACCTTTTGCACCTCGTGAATCGTTATATGGATTTGGCGCTTGCTTTTCCGGACGAGCTGACCCACCGTGCCAAGGCGGAAAAGTACGCAAAAATCATCTCCAAAACGATTATTCTCTCCGGCATGGAGGCCGGCTCCTTTGGAGAAAACTCATATTTCTATGACGCCGCCGAGGGGCTACTGACCGCGACGATTCTTTTAGTTGCAGAGTTCTGCGCGCCGCCGAAGCGGCACATTGTTTCCGTGTTCAAGCTGATTCAGGAGCTTCTTGCGCCTGCGCAGAATGGGGAGAATCAATTCCAGCAGCTCATGCGTCTCCTGCCGGGCGAGCACAAGGCGCGGTGGTTTGCGGGCGCGGCGCTCAGCACCTCGCCGCAGGCGATGGCCAGCGTCATGTCCACGGCGCTCTCGAGGCTGAATGCGTTCCTCGACACAGAGTTGGAGCAGCTTCTCTGCTTTGATACCGAGATCGATGCAGAAACCTTTTGCGCGCGGAAATCGGCGATCTTCGTCATTCTTCCGGAGGAGGATCCCGGCAAGTTCTTCATGGTGTCATTGATCATCCAACAATTATACCGTGAAATTCTATCCGTCGCGGACGAAAACGGAGGAAAGCTCAAGAATCGCTGCGTGTTCTTTGCGGACGAGTTCGGGACGATTCCCAAAATCGAGTCGGCAGAAATGATGTTCTCCGCTTCACGGTCGCGGCGTTTGCAGCTCGTGCCCATCATCCAGAGCTTCGCGCAGCTTGAGCGGAATTACGGCAAGGAGGGCGCGGAGATCATTGTGGACAACACGCAGGACATTCTGTTCGGCGGCTTTGCGCCCAACAGCAGCTCGGCGGAGGTGCTGTCAAAAGCGCTCGGCAGCCGGACGGTGCTGTCCGGTTCGGTCAGCCGTTCCAAAAACGACCCGTCGCAGTCGCTGCAAATGATAGAGCGGCCGCTGCTCACGCCGGACGAATTGAAATCGCTTCCGAAAGGCGAATTCGTCGTGATGAAAACCGGCGTGCATCCCATGCGCACGCGGCTGAAGCTCTACTTCAAGTGGGGGATTTTCTTCGATGCGCCCTACACCGTGCCGGACAGAGGCAACCGCCGTGTGGAGTATGCACAGCGCGGCGAGCTGGAGGCGGCAATTCTCCGCAAATATCCGTCCGAATCGCGCAGGCCGCTGCGCCTGCGGCCGGAGCAGGAGGTGCCGCCGGATGCGTGATTTCAGCGCGCTCTATCACGCAGAGCTGCCGCACCGCGCGGTCTGCGTGTATCTTTACCTTGCGAACCGGGCGAATCGGTCGGGTGAATGCTGGCCAGCGATCCCGACGATTGCGCAGGAACTGAAGTTCTCGCAGGCGACCGTGCGCCGCGCGATTCGCGACCTTGAACGCGAGGGCCTCCTCGAAACTGCGCAGCGCTACCGCCCGAACGGCGGCAAAAGCAGCCTGCTTTACAGCCTCCCCGCGGTGCAAAAGGCTACGGACTAGACTGCAAAAAGCACCTCCTGCCGCCAAGGGGGAAGTCTGCCCTCTCAGCGACAGGAGGCACCTGCCACCATGACAGGTGAATGGGAAGTATTCAATGGAAGGGGTTACAACAGAGAATAACAAAATCCTCACCGACACAGAGAGAATTTGTCACCTGAAATTAGCAAATAACTTATAATCTTAGTATATGAATGTTTCATAACGAGACGAATGATCCTGCGGTTACCCGAATGAAATAAGGGCAGCATATTAGAATAATGGTCAGGTTATGTAATAAATAATGAATAAACATATTAAGCGGTCTATTTTATATAGAACGGGGGATGAAACATTAATGCCTTGTATTTTTCCCCAAAAATGTCGCTAGAAATATGTACAAAGTAACGAAAGCGAGATAGAAACGAGAAATAATCCATATCAATAATATACAAATCCTCCATTTCCTTCAGTACGGAGTTGAGATAAAATATAACCACAAAACAGTCAGAAGGACAGAGGAGGAAGCGGCTCTTGAATACCCGATGTGAGTCTCCGCGAAACAAAATAATATCGAAGAAGTATCGCCCCTTTTTGAAGCGCCTGAAAAATGATTGGCTGCTGTATTTAATGCTTCTCCTGGTTCTTGCATGGTATATCATTTTTTGCTATGCACCGATGGGCGGATTGGTGCTTGCATTTAAGCGCTTTAGCTTTAAGAAGGGAATCTGGGGCAGCGAATGGATCGGACTTGAGAATTTCAGAAAGATGCTTTCGGATCGCGACTTTATTAGAGCAATTCGAAATACTGTTATTCTTGGCGTTGGCAAGCTTGTATTTCAACTTCCGGCGGGTGTTGCTATGGCTCTTTTGCTTAACGAGGTGAGATACAAAAGCAAGAAGATTATCCAGACTACGGCTACGTTTCCGCATTTTATTTCGTGGGTTGTGCTTTCCGGCATTGTTATCAACCTGTTTTCCTCAACCGGACTGGTGAATCAGCTCCTAATGAGCCTGGGCCTTGAACGCACGAGCATTTTAACAAATACAAAAACATATCGCTGGTTCGTTTGGTTTGGAAACATTTGGAAGGAAATCGGATGGGATTCCATTATTTATTTGGCTGCGATCACCTCGGTGGAACAGGGGCTTTATGAAGCGGCTGCGATTGACGGTGCAAACCGTTGGAAGCAGCTGTGGCACGTGACTCTTCCCGGAATCCGCGGAACCGTTTGTACAATGCTGATCCTCTCAGTAGGACAGATTATTTCCAATGGATACTTCGACCAGATTTATAATACTTACTCGGCTACGGTTTATGAAGTGGCAGATACATTGGACACCTACATCTTTCGTGAATCCTTTACTACGGGCGGCATGAATTTCGGTTACTCTACGGCGATCGGACTGTTTAAGTCTGTAATTGCGCTGATTATGGTGACTGCCAGCAATAAGGTTGTGACAAAGGCTGGCGAAGAGGGGCTTCTGTAAAACAACACGAAGAGCGGTATATGGTCATGAATAAAAAACAAAAGAATTTCAATTTAACAAGTCCGACCGGAGTAGACGTCTTCCTGATGGTAATTCTGATCCTGATTGCCATTTTGACACTGCTGCCATTTTATCAGGTGCTCTTGCTTTCATTCTCGGATGTGGTATCCTATGCGGAGCATCCGGTATATCTGTGGCTATATAAACTCGATTTTACCGGCTATAAAACAGTTTTCAGTGATCCGCGCTTTTTTAAAGCATTGGGAGTTACACTGTTTGTGACGGTTGTTGGAACGGCAATCAGCATGTTTCTGTCAGTTTGCGGAGCATATGTTCTCTCAAGAAAAACACTGTTTGGACGAAAAGTGTTCCTGTCTTTGGTCGCGTTTACGCTGTGGTTTGGGGGCGGAATGATCCCGAGCTATCTGGTGATAAAAAGCCTCGGCCTGATCGATAAAATCTGGTGCATGATTCTGCCCAATGCGATCAGTACCTATTATCTGATCATAATGAAAAATCACTTTGTTGCATTTCCGGATAGCCTTTTGGAAGCGGCTAAGCTGGATGGCGCCAATGAGGCGACAATTCTGACAAAAGTTGTCTTACCCGTATCAAAGCCTTTTATGGCGACGTTCATCTTGTTTTATGGTGTAGAAAGATGGAATGAATGGTATCTTTGCAATTTATATGTCAGCAAAAAAGATCTGTATACGCTGCAAATTTACCTGAGAGAAGTGCTGATTAATATGAGCAACACGCTTTCTTCTATCGCAAAACAGATCATGCAGCAGTTTTCTCAGCAGAAGGTGAGTACAGTCGCCATTCAAATGGCGGCAATCATCATTGCAACAGTTCCGATTTTGTGCGTGTATCCTTTTGTGCAGAAGCACTTTGTTAAGGGAGTTATGACCGGCAGCGTGAAGGAATAAGGGCTAAACGAGTTGCTCGTTTATAATAAAGGCCAAAAATAAGGAGGAAAAAACATGAAACACATCAAAAAATTCCATGCAGCGTTCCTTGCAGTTTGCTGCATGGTTGGCCTGCTGGCAGGATGCAGCAGCGCTGAGGGCAATACGGAGCCATCCGCTGACTCCAGCACCCCATCGGCATCGGATTCTGTGCCCAGCGAGGCGACCGAGCTGGAGCATATGGACATCTCGCTGGCAATTTGGGATGTTGAGACCTGCTTGGGCGGCGGAGACAGCGACAAGGTTTTGAAAACCATCGAAGACAAGTTTAACGTGACCTTTGTTCCGATGAACATTACCTGGAGCGATTATAGCGACAAGCTGCAGATGTGGGCGGCCAGCGACAGCCTGCCTGATGTGTTTGCAGGCGACTTCCGCACCAGCGGCACCTTCTCAACGTGGGCAAACGACGGCATTCTGAAGGCTATTCCGGAAGATCTGTCTGCTTATCCCAACCTTGAAAAGTACATGGATTCCCCCGAAAAGAATACTTGCATGGTAGACGGTAAGACCTACTGCATTTTCCGTCAGACTTATCTGGAGCAGGCCAAGACGGTTGAGGATCGCGCGATCTATTACCGCTGGGATCTGGCACAGGCTGCAGGTGTGGAGAAGGAGCCTACGACGTGGGACGAATTCCGCGCAATGATCCAGAAGATCATTCAGGCGGATCCCGAGGGCAAGAAGATTGCCGGCATGACGGCAGCTTCTACTGATCTGCCCGTTGGTATGCTCTTCTGCTATAGCATGCCGGCAGCTGTCGTTGGCGGAAATACGTTCAAGTGGGTCGATAACGGCGACGGCACCTACGTCCCTGCCTATTTTGCGGGAAAGAATCTGGGCGATGACGCTCTGGCAACATGGAAACTGGCGCGTGAAATGTATCAGGAAGGCACGATCGATGCCGATATCGCTCTGGCTAATGTGGATACGGCATACAACAAGTTCCTCAACGGCCAGAATGCCGCTGTTATGACTGCCGGCTTTGGCGGTGTCTACAATGGCATGCTGCAGTACTGGGATGAGATGCACGACGTTCCTGCGGAAGAGGCCGTTAAGGTTCTGGATCTGATGCCCGGCGTTGATGGGAAAACCTACTACTGGGAATGGGACTACGCATGGTCCGAATCCTATATTTCCGGGAATGTCGATGATGCAAAGCTGGATCGTATCCTGCAGATCTATGACTACCTGCTGTCTGATGAGGGCGTCATGATGAGCCGTTATGGCTTTGAGGGCGATACCTACAACATTGTTGATGGCAAGTATATTGAAACCGGCGATACCTCGAAGTATCCTTCCATCGGTGCATTCTCCAGCCTCGTTGCATGGACGCCCGAGCTGCCCAATGGTTATGAGTTTAAGAATACCGAGCCGCAGTGGCTTGTGGATCGCTGGTTTGCCATGGATGATGTGGCCAGAAACCTGCCTTCGCCTGAGGTCAAGAGCGAATGCACGCAGGCGTTCATTTCTTTGAACTCCGGGTTCGGCCTGCATCTGCCCGATGATCTGGTCACCATTATGACCAGCGACCGTCCGGTTGAGGACGTGTGGAAGGAAATTATGGATGCCTACAAAGCAGATGGCCTGGAGGATATCATCACGAAGGTGAATGAACTGGTTAAGTAAGTAAAACAAAACGTTAGCGACTTAACGGGGGCGTGGACGAATCAAGCCCACGCCCCCAATTCCATAGGGAGGAAAAGCAATGCCTCATCACCAAGGCGTTATCACGGCCGGGGAAGAATTCTTGTATCCGGACAGTGAATTGAGCGTACTGCCGGACCGTGTCACAGTAGATGTAGCAAAAAACGGAAAGGCCGGCATCCAGATCCTGCTGGAAACAATGGAGCATACCGGAAGTGTCCGTGTTCCCGGAAACGAATTTGATGTTGAGTATTTTCAAATGTTGGATGTACCGGTGGAATACAATACCGGCGATGATGAGAATCAGGCCGGGCAGATGGTCCTGATGGAGCCTTCGCAGGTCTGCCCGCCGTACGCCACACGCAAGGCACCGTTTCGTGTCTACGATTGCCTGAAACCCGTTTCCGGACCGGAAATCTGCTGCACCAAGCAGCGCTTGGCGGCATACTTGTGCCTTTCGCCGCGACCCGATACAAAACCGGGACACTATGAGCTGCTTCTCCGAGTTTGCACAGGCAGCTTCGTGCACCGGTGCGTAATCGCTGTCTGCGTGCATTCTGTATGGATCCCTATGGATGAATTTCAGGTAACCAATTGGTTTAGCCTGGACGCAATTTCGCGTTTTCATCATGTGAGGCCGCAAACGGAAGACTTTTTGGAGATGCTTCACCTTTATGCAAAGGCAATGCGCCGAACGCATCAGACGGCGTTTTTGATCGAGATCGACAAGGAATGCCTGATCTCACAAAGCCCCTATCAGTTCCAGTTTGAACACCTAAAGCCGGTGATTCGCTGCTTCTTCCAAGAGGGGTTTCGGACATTGGAGATAGCGGGCATCCTTTCGTGCGGATATTTACCGAATGGAGCACAGGACAAGAAAACGGACAGCCTGAAATGTGCGCTGCTGCCGCATATTGCTGCGGATTCCGAAGAGGGATATTTCTATCTGAGCGCCCTGATGCGAGATTTAGGCACGTTCCTGCAAGAGAACGGTTGGACGGAGCGGCTTCTGCTGCATGTGATGGACGAGCCGGATGAACACTGCCCGGACGAACACACCTTACAGGCGAGGCGTGTCCAATATTATATGGCGGCAAATCTCGCTCGCCGCTATATTCCAAATGTAAAAATCATTGAGGCGGTAAAGTCTACGGCATTTCGCGGGGCGATTGATATTATGGTCCCGGTCGTGTCGGGGTACCAGAAGAACAAAGAAGAGTTTGACAAAATGATCCGCTTTGGCGATGAGCTTTGGGGATATGTGTGCTGTACACCGGAAGGCTTTTGGCTGAACCGGTTTTTGGACTTTGCGCTGCTGAGGGGACGTTTGCTGTTTTGGGGGTGCGCAGCAAATGCAATGAGCGGCTTCCTGCACTGGGGATTCAACCAGTTCTTGCCGGGAATGAATCCGTTTGAAGGAACCAGCGGCCGCAATACATCGGGAATTGGAACGGATTTCCCGTGCGGAGATGCATTTATTGTCTATCCTGGGACAGATGGGCCATGGCTGAGCATGCGTCTTGAGGCGGCACGGCAGGGTGCGGAGGATGCTTGCCTTTTGCGGCGGCTTTCTGCCCTACAGTCCGAAAAATGTAAGGAAGTAATTGCTTCTGTATTTGAGAGCTTCCGAGATTATAATGCAAACCCGGAGCGCTTTTCTGATACATACAAGAATTTGCTTACAATTTTTGAACAAATGGAGGGATAAACATGGGAAAATACGCAGTGCAGTACAAAGTGGACGTTCCGCTGGCGGATGTTCGACTGACCGAGGGCAGACTGAAGAAGTCCTTTGACGAAAATGTTCGGTTCCTGAAGGACTTTGACTTGAATCGCATGCTTTACTGGTACCGTGTTCATGCGGGAAAGAAAGCGCCTGGTGTCCCTTATGCAGCCGGCGGCGGCCATTTTGAAAACAATCTGAAGGGGCAGACTGCCGGAGAATTCCTGATGGGCGCTTGCACCTCCCTCTTATGGCAGGAGGATGACCGCCTTCGCCAAATGGTTCATACCATTCTGGATGAGCTGGAATGCGATCAGGAAGCGGACGGCTTTTTACTGCCGATTTCGCGGGATGAGTTTCAAACAATGGAATATCCGAATTACACGAGGGCATGGGTAACATTTGGCCTGCTGGATGCCGGATATGCCGGGGAGCAGCGTGCCTTTACCATGGCGCGCAGAATGACGGATCACTTCAACCAATGTGAGGTTTTGCCTTATGTGAAGGACATGAATCTGGGATTTCAGGGGATTTTGCCTTCAACGAGAATGTACGATGCCCCCTGCGGGAACAGAAAAGATGTTGATGTTGCACAGAAGTATTATGAGGAAAGATGGTGGCTGCATCAGCTCATCGATAAGAACCAGCGTGCAATTTATGAGCATCCGGGCAATCACCCGCATTCCACGTTATTGACGGCACTGGAAGGCTATCTGGATCTTTACCGGATTACCGGGGATGATGTGTATTTGCGCGCCGTAAAGTCTGCACTGGAGATGTACGAGGATCAATGGCAGCATGTCGGCGGCGGAATTGCCATGTGCGAATTTGATGAATACTATCCCGGCTGCCTTTGGCTGGGGGTAAACCATAACTATAACGAACTGTGTTCCTCTAATTTTTGGATTTTTTTGAATCAGAGGATGCGCAGGCTGGAGCCGGACAATGCGCACTATGCTGATGAGATCGAGAATACACTCTATAATGTGCTGCTTGGAGCGCAGGTTGGGCATAAGGGATTTCACTATTTGAATTTTCTTGAAAAAAACAAGGATTGGAGATATCTGGATCGCGCGACCTGCTGTGCCAGCCTCGGAACCCGAATCTGCGGCTTGCTCCCGCAATTTCTGTATGCATACAAAGAGCGTGATGTATACGTTGATATTTACGCCTCCAGCAGGGCAAAGCTCCCGAATGGCGTGGAACTGGAGTGCTTGACAGATCTTCCGGATGGAAATAATGTAAAAATCACGATATGGAAAGCAGACGAGCCGATCCGGCTGCATTTGAGGATTCCAAGATGGGCTGCTGTGGACAGAAAATCCTATTACCGAATCCATGAAAATGTAAAGACTGGGGATGCCTTTGAACTGAAATTTGAACGTCGGTATCATGTGACGCGTTACACCGGTGCGGAACGGGTGCCGGAGCAGGAGCGCTATGCACTGGAGTATGGGCCGTTGCTATATGCTGCTATGGGCGCACCAAATCCGATCCTGGTTTCGTGGGACCCAGAGAGACCAGAGAAATGGTTTAGAGCTGCAAATAACGGGAAATTGCAGCTTCTGGGCGATAGTATGCATGAATATTGGCCATATTGCGATATTCACGATGAACCGTTCAGCGTTTATCCGATTGTTACGATGCCAAAGGAATAAGGAGAATTACATGATTGAACAGAGTGCCCTGAACAAGGTGCTTGCCGAAGCCACGATGCCTTTGCCCCCGGAGGAAGTCTTCCGCCTGATCCCACAGTCGGGCGTGTTCCACAAGATTTTTCCTGCGGAGGAGCCGCACAATGCAATGTGGGATTTTGCAGTGCTGGACGATGGACGTGTTTTTATGAGCCTGTGCGGCGAGATTTGCCATGCCGTGTATGTCCGACTGTATGAGTTTCTCCCGGAGAGCAAAGAATTTAAACTCCATTTTAAGCTGGAAGATCGCGTATTTCAGTTTGACCGTGCCATCCGCGCGAGTAAAATTCATTCTTCAATCTGCAAGATGAAGGATGGCCGGCTGATCATGACCACCCATACTACAGCAAAGTCGCCGTATCATCCGGGCTGGATGCCAGAAGCGTACTATTCCCATCTGTGGGAGGGATATCAGGGTTCTGTGGTTTTGATTTACAATCCGGATACGGGCGTGCTGGAGAATCGTGGAATCCCAATCCCGCACGAATCTATTTATGGCGGTGTTTACGATGCGGGGCATGATGCATTTTTCTTTACTGGCTATCTCAGAGGGCATCTTTACCGCTTAGACCTGCGCACAAACGGGATTCGCGATTTTGGACAGGTGACTGAGTACGGCTCTTTCCGCCTGCATATCGGACCGGATGGAAATGTCTATGGTAACTCCCGCTCCGGAAACCTGTATCGAGTCGATACAGAGACCCTGGAGATCAAGGATGTGGCTACCATCCCTTCAAGCTGGGGAAAAATGTCCGAAGGAGAGCGGCAAATTCATTTCGTTGTCAATGCGCCGGATGGGTGCATGTATATGGCGCTGTATTACAGCCCGAACCTTTTGCGCTTTGACCCGCGGACGGAAGAGCTGAAAGAGGTCGGATGTTACCGCCCGGATGACTATCCCGTCCCGTTCTACCTCGATTCTCCCGGCGGCATGACAATGGATGACAAAGGCGTTCTCTGGTATTCTCTGTCAACCTCCTTCCGCCCCAGGGGAGCTTCCAGCTATCTGATAAAGTGGGACTTGCTGCATGGTGAAAGACCAAAATACTTCGGCGTGCTGGGAAGCAGACAGCGTACAGTCCACGTCGTCAGCGAAATGTTCTGGCGGAATGGAATACTCTATCTATCCGACACGAATCACCATTTTGATCCTCCCGGCGTTATGACGATCGACTTGGAAAAAATGGAAGAAAGCTTTGAGAAACACGGCCTTGGGCCATTATCGGTTGATGTATGGGATTACATAGCCTATGCGGACGGTGCGAAGCAATACCCCGGGGACGATTTTGTCAGACAGGTTGAAAAATATCTTGAACAGGATCAGATCACGGTCGATCAGACAAAGGTCATTCAAACAAACCCTACGGACTTCATTACCGATAAAGTCGCTTTTATCCGAGTCTGGCGAGAAATCGGGACAGAAATCTCACCGGTAAAAGCGCTTTCCTGGAAGGATCAGAATACACTGCTGGCCTATTGCCAGGGGAAGAATGTTACTACAAAACTGATCATTCGGAATGATAAGCTTGCCGCGGCAGAAACGGTGGACGGATTGCCGGAGGCGGAGGAAATTCCAAAAGAATTGGCAGCGCTTGACTATCCGGCAATCCCTGGGCGACAATACCTGGCGGTTGCCAATGCGTTCTGCAAATTTGAGAATGGCTATCTGGTTGGAACAAAGGATGGAATGCTTGCCTTTGTAAAGGAAGGAAAGGTGTGCTCTCTAGGCGTGGTAACTGCGGGCGGAGCCATACGGGCGCTTACGGCAGATCAAAAGCACGGCGTGGCCTATGGAATTGCCGGCGATCCGATGGATATGGGCATGGTATTCCGTTACGACGCAGAAAACGGCATGCGCCTGCTGGGGCGGGTGTTTGCAAACTCCTATGAAATCCCGGCAATATACGGAAGCTATGAGCTGTCATGCTGTGCACTTTCAGCGGATGGCAGCAGGCTGGCAATCGGCACACAGGATCGGATGGGAATGCTCTATATTTTTCATCTGACAGGCGTCGCAGAATGGAGAGTTGAGAGATGATTGTCAATGTAATTCATCGCCCCGGACAGGGGAAGCAGTATGAAATGTTTCGCCTTCAGCAGCGTATAGCGCATGAGTTGAATCTGAAAGTTACGCTGTTGATTCCGTACGACTTTATGTTTGACGCAGAAGTGGACGCGGATCTGATGCGCTACCACGAAGCCTATGGGGATGAACTCGGAATCTGGATGGGTGAGTTGACAGGGGGAAGAATGCAACAAACGGTTCCGTCCAAAGAACCTTTTTTGTGGCTGCACACAAAGGAAAACAAGGTTAAAATCCTGAAAGAGGTTTTAAGAAAGTTCCGCACCGTGTTTGGTATGGAGCCGCACTGCTTTGGCGGGTATCATATGGATGCGTATTCTCTGTCCGTGCTGCATGAGCTCTGTCCGGCGGTTGAGATCAGTATTGCCGGGTGCTTTGAAGAGGGTGTCAAGGTGTTTCACGGCTGCAATAATTCTTGGTATCTTTTTAACGAAGGAATGCCGTGGGGACCATGGTACCCGGCAAAGGAAAACTCGCTGCGTCCGGCTTCCGGCGCAGAGGATTGGTGTGGAATTGTCGGTGTTCCTCATTTGTCGCGTGATATGGCTCTATCCTACGAGGGTCGCAATGACTTCTTCGCAAGCCATCCTGCCAATGTCCAACGGGCGATGGCGAATGACGGCGCAGTGGCGCCTTATACATTGAACCTCCTGGATGTTTACCGCTATCAGGAGAGATTCAATGACGGCTTTTCTTATACCAATGTCTTCGTCGGGCCCAATTGGCTATCCGGAAGCGCAAATGTGCAGGACAGCGACGAGATTACACAGGGCCTTTACAGGGAGTATCTGGAATACTATTCAACGCTGCAGGAAGAAGGAAGCTTGCAATCCATGTATCTGAGCGAATTCGCGGCGTGGTTTAGAAACAATGTGCCGATCGGGAAGGCGCAGGTCTTCGATGCCAAGGAGATCCTTTATGGTTCTATGAAGAATTATTTCTGGTATTGTGACTGCGATATGCGTGTAATGTTCGACTTGTTTCAAGGATGCAGCATTGGTGATCTGCGGCCATACGTTGCGCGGCAGCCGAGATGCACCGGCGCGGATATGCCGCAAAAGATGATCGGCTCAAACCCATATTTGATCCAGTCGCAGTATCGTACCGGCAATGCGCATCACTTCGCCGATGGCGCAAGAAGCACCCTGATTCTGTCCTGCGGAGGAGAGCACATTGACTTGGCAGGAATCCCCATGACACTTCAATCGGTTCGGCACGCAGAAGATATGCTCATCCTGAATTTGAAACCGCAGATTCTTTGCTTTAAAAACGGGACCAATGTGGAGTTCACAACGGAAATCGTGCTTCGGAAAGGCGGAATCATTGAGTTCAGGCGCAGGCTGCTTTCTGTTTCGGGAGACGAAAACCAAATCTTCGCGACGGAGTACGTCAAGGGCTGCTGGGGGACAACAGAGTACCCGGAGGAAATGCACGGGCTGGAGTTGAAGATGATTGACACGGAACAAGTGAGATCCATTGTCTACAATTATGAGGGAAGAATTTTGACCGGCAGCGGGAAGAGCACAATCGAGGTCACTGTCCCTCAACTGGAGACAACAATTGCCCTGTCTCCGCTGGAGGGAGACTTTGTGCAGGCGGAGCTGGAAGAAGGATTCTTGTTTAATCCCTACTATACCATGAAGCAAACAGCTCGAATCACACAAGAGAAAGGAATGAGAACACAATTATGTATGAGAAAAGGGTGATCTATCGTTGCCCGGTTTGCTTTGCAAGGGAAAACGACGTGGTAATCAGAGAATACGATGGAGTTTACCGCTGTGTAAAATGCAGCTTTTGGGGCAGTGAGGAAAAAATTCAGGAAATGTATGCAGATATGAAAAAGAAGTATGCATTTCGCGGAAAACGGCTGACTTTGAGCGATCTGGAAACAGAAAATTTACAGCAGAGCTGATAAATAACAGAAAGGAGATAAAAAATGAACAGTACGCTAAAAAGGACAATTGCATCTGTTTTGGTAATGGTGTTGCTTCTTGCGGGAATTCCTTCTACAGCGGTCAGAGCAGAGGATGAACCGGCACAGTCGGAAACGGTGGAGTACAAGGTGACGGATGTACTTACGGGCCTTGCCGTGGGCGATGCAGCCGCATATCAGGGAAAAAGCGGCTGGTATTTCCAGACAGAGCAGGACGGGACGTATACCAACCTGACCCACATAAATACCTGGGCGACGTGGTTCACGGTTTTTGCGAAGGGAAATAACGACGGAGCCTATGGCGGCATAGGCAAGTGGAGCTTTACGCCCAACGGAGCGATTCGCCATTCGTATACGTTTGAGATGCCAAGAGATGGCAGTGTTCAGATTGGGGCGAGCGACCTGCTGCGCTTGCAGGCGGGCGGTACAGTCAGATTCTCAATTTACAAAGCGGACAAGGCCGGAAAGCAGGTAAAGGTGTGGCCTGTGGACAGCGACTATGTGGAGCTGACCAACAGCGGCGCGGAGGCGACCTATAGCTTTGCTGCAATCACGCTCTCCGGCAAGGCAGGGGACAGACTGTACTTCCTGGTTGCCAACGGTGAAGGGAGTAACACGAATAAGCAGTATGTTTGGAACCCGGTCGTGACCTATATTGGAGCGTATGACCGAATGCAGGATCCCTCTGTCGAAGAGCAGCCAGAGATTGTGGAATACAAGGTGACGGATGCACTTACGGGCCTTGCCGTGGGCGATGCGGCCGCATATCAGGGAAAAAACGGGTGGTATTTCCAGACAGAGCAGGACGGGACGTATACCAACCTGACCCATATAAATGCCTGGGCAACGTGGTTCACGGTTTTTGCGAAGGGAAATAACGACGGAGCCTATGGCGGTATAGGCAAGTGGAGCTTTACCCCCAACGGAACGATTCGTCATTCGTATACGTTTGAGATGCCGAGAGATGGCAGCATTCAGATTGGGGCGAGCGACCTGCTGCGCTTGCAGGCGGGCGGTACAGTCAGATTCTCAATTTACAAAGCGGACAAGGCCGGAAAGCAGGTAAAGGTGTGGCCTGTGGACAGCGACTATGTGGAGCTGACCAACAGCGGCGCGGAGGCGACCTATAGCTTTGCTGCAATCACGCTCTCAGGTAAAGCGGGAGACAGACTGCACTTTCTGGTTGCCAACGGCGAAGGGAGCAACACGAATAAGCAGTATGTTTGGAATCCAGTCGTGACCTATCTGGGCAGCTATGCAGAAGAACAGGATCCGAATGTCGACGCCTACGAAAGGGTTACATACAAAGCGGTAGATGCTATGCCCCAAGACTATATGGCAGGCAGCGCGGATGCCTATCAAGGCAAAAACGGATGGTATTTCCAAACGGAGGAGGCCGGTGTTTACCGAAACCTCAGTGCGATTGGCACATGGTCGTGGGTAAGCCCTGCCTTTGTTGGAAAAAATAATAACGCAGGTTATGGCGCCCTCGGCAAGTGGAGTTTCAGCACGAACAGTACCAGAAACCAGGCACTTACTTTCTTGGTTCCCGTGGATAGCACGATGGAAATTGAAGCTTCGGATTTGATTCGCCTACAGTCAGAAGGGATGCTTCGCTTTTCTATCATGAAAGAAGATTGCTTGGGAAGAACAAGCCAGCTATGGCCTGAAAACGAAGAATGGATGACACTTAGCGGCAGCGGGCAGGAGGTTACTTACTCGTTCCAGAAGATTACCGTAGCAGGCAAGGCAGGGGACAAACTGCACTTCCGGATCGGAAATGCTGAAGGCAGTTATACGAACAAACAGTATGTTTGGAATCCCGTGGTTTCATGCGTTGCGGAATATGAGGCAGATTTGGACCCGGCTGGCCCGGTCAATGATAGCATCTTTAAGATGGAAGATGCCCTGCCGGGCGAGTATATTGCAGGGGATGCCCGATTGTATCAGGGCAAAAATGGTTGGTCCTTCCAAACGGAGCTCAATGGCATTTATACCGATCAGACACAGATTGGCTCCTGGGGGCAGTATGAGCCTGTTTTTCGCGGAGAGGAGGCGCAGGCTGCACAATTTGGCGCTATGGGCGCACAGAGCGTAAGTACCAATTCGACCAGAAATCAGGTGTTTTCGTTTGCCATGCCTTCTGCCGGTACCGTGCAGATTTCGGCGACCGATGCAATGCGGCTACAGCAGGAAGGAACGCTGCGCTTTGCAATTTATAAAGAAAATGCGGATGGCGGCGGTGTGCGAATTTGGCCCAAAGATCAGGATTGGATGACCATGACCTCAACCGGTACGGAGATCAGCGAGGATTTTGAGTCCTTCAAGGTTGCGGGCAAAGCGGGAGAAAAAATCCGCTTTGTCGTCAGTAATGGCGTGGATAGCTTTGCCGGAAAGAAGTATGTCTGGACGCCGGTAGTTACATATATCGGAAGTTATGATGAGACTCTGGATGTAAAATCGCTTTCCTTTGTATACAGCGAAGCCTTTTCTGATGTACAGGGAGCAAACTGGTATTATCAATACGCGTCATTTGCAGATGATTTCCCGTATCAGCAGGTGCGGTATGTTGACGGCGCGTGGAGAAACGGCGCAGGCTCCTATTATACCGGCGTGATTGCAAAAGACCATATTGTAACCGGAACAGACTACGACCCAATCGTTTCGTTCAGGGTGCCCTACACCGGTGTGGTAAAAATCTCAACGGAGGGCGGAATCTATGTGGAGGACAGCAGTGCCACACCCAATCCCGGAGACGGAGCAAACTTCGGTATTTATCTGCGCAGCGAGGGCGATGTCATTAAGAATGTTTACCCCGGCGGTTCCGCGAAGACGTTTGAAAGCATTGCAATGGGCGGACAATCTGCCTTCCGCGAGGTTACTTTGTCGGTCAAGAAGAACCAATACATCTGGTTCCGTTTTAATATGGGGAATGGCGCGACGGCCAACAACTGGCACGATGTTGTCTCCTTCTCGCCGATGATTACCTATATGACCGTGGAGAAGGAAGATGCCGGCGTAAGAGATGAAACGGGCAGCGCAGCGCAAAAGCACACAGGGGCTGGCAGCAATCTGGATATGACCCAATTCCCGGTAATCGGACGGGAATTTGCAGACAGCTATATCCGAATCTCTGCCAATGAATTCCATGAAAAACTGATGGGTGGCCAGCTGGCTGCCGGCTGCTATGAATTGGGCGCGGATGAGATATTGGTATTTGATCAGGATGACAGCAACAAGACGGTTGATGCCCGCGGAATCAAGGTCAGAATTTCACCCAGCGAAAAAACGGGCGTGCTTTTCGATAACGTATCGGATCTGAAGCTGAAGAATCTGACAATCGAAATCACGGGAAAGCCGGCGCAGCTGCTGAAAACAAACAGTGTTAGCGAACTGAACCTGAAAAACTGGGAAATCAGTTATTCCGGAATTGCAAAGAACATCAATTTGCTGACGACAATGGGCACTGCACCCTCCGAGGATGTTGTTAGCATGGTAATCGATGGCCTCCGTTTTGTTGACGAGAGCAATTCTGTGAGGGGAATTGTGTTTTCGGACGCCGCCGCCTATGCAACCATAAAGAATAGCTACATAGATGGAATCAGCGGCTGCATTGTAACGGACGATGGAACAGCGCCCAACGGAGTTTGTATTGAAAACAATATTCTGAAAGGGAATCAAATTGCCGTACACATTGCGCAGGATAGAAGTATTGTGAAATACAATACGATTACCGGAGACATCGAGGCAGCGCAGGCGAACTTTGTGCTTGTAGCGGCAAACGATGTAGACGGAAACGTAAATGTGTGCGGAGGAAAACTTGGCTCCATTGTTCTGAATGAATGTACAGGCAGCATCCGGCTGTCGGATGGGATTGGGTATGCGCTGGCAGACAATCAAGCCGACGAGATAGCGGTTAAGGCAAGCAACACGATTGTTGAAGACAATTCCGGAACCATTGCAGTCAGCGGAAACGACAACTACGGCAGTAACGTGTTTGACCAGTCTGTCAGGCGTTCGGTGGGCGTTAATCAGGACCTGATTCCCAAGGTAGATAACACACTGTTCCGCGGCGAGAAGCGGGCAGAGTATATCAACGACGGGGGCACGCTGCGAACGCTGGGGACCTACATTTCCAAAACGCTGCTTGCCGAGGACGTGGTGATCCTTGCACCTGGAGCCTATTCGACGGGAACAATCTCTGTCGGCGGCATAAAGAATGCACAAATCTATGGTTATGCGGCGCTGATGGAAGGGCGCGATTATGCAAACTTTGCACTGACGGTTACAAATGCCGACAACGTAAAGATAAAGGGCGTGAGCATTACCTATGCGGAGCAGGCCAATGGTCAGGCGACTGTTACCGAGATTGGTGATGATTATATCCGCGTGATCGCCGATCCGGGCTTCATTTCCAATATTACCGCCGAGGAAGGGAAATACTCGGTCGATGCGGCGTTCCAGGGCTTCCGTGCAGGAAGCGATATTCCGTTTGGCGACTATTACTTCTATAACAGAAGTTATGACGCCTCGACAGGAATTACGACGCTTAGCACGACCACCGGGACAGCAAAGCAATTTGTAAAGGGCGACAAGCTGACACTTCGCGGCCTGGGCAACAAGGTCGTCTACTGCGAGGCGATCGGGAATGTTCTATTTGAGGATGTTACATTGTTTACCGGCGCAGGCTTTGGCTTTATGGAATGCAACGGCTATGGAAATACACAGTTGAATCGTTGCTCCATCATTCCGTCGGCCCCGGCCGAACTGGACGCGGACGATCCGCTTTTCTCTCAGTGGCAGACTTATGGATTGGTAACGGAAAAGGATGGAAAGTTCTATGGCCCGGCGGCATTGGTTGCTACCTGCGATGCAACGCACAGCATCAATATGCGCGTCGGAATGCAGATCACAAACTGTATTTTTATCCAGATGACAGACGATGCGACGAATGTCAACGGCTGTTACAGCCGCGTATCCGGGTTTGACAGGGAAACCAAAACGATTACCTATGTGGCCGGAGCGTACAACTCTTATAATGCGCCGTTTGAAGCCGGAGACGAAGTCGTGGTATTTACGATGGGCGGTGAACTGCTTTGCCATGCAAGGGCGGTTTCGGCAACGCGAAGCGAGGGCGGCGCTTATGCGGTTCAAATCGACCAAACCTTTGATTTTGCCGGAAGCGCAATTTTACAGAATCTCTCTGCCTGCGGCAACGGGTTCCTGTACGATAACTGCATCGTTGGCAAAAACCGTTCGCGCGGCTTGCTTATCAAGGCACACAATGGTAAAATTATTAACTGCGATATTATCGACACCGGTATGTCCGGCATTCTGGTCAAACCGGAACTTCCGGACGGCTGGAGCGAGGTCGGTTATGTTTCAAATTTGGAAATCCTGAACAACCGCCTATCTAACAATGGCTATGTGGTATTTGACGGGAAAGAGGTGCTTTTTTCCCCCATCAATATCAGCGGGGACGGGCAGAATACGACCGATATCCATTTTCAGATGCACAGCAATATCAGAATTGAAGGAAATGTGATTGAGAGACGGGCAACGCCTTATGCAATCAACATTGATTCAGCGCGGGATGTCGTGGTTCGTGGGAATCAGCTTAAGGGAGGAAACGGGAAGGCGGATGATGCGCAAACACCGATCCGAATTTCTACTTCCACAGGCGTTGAAGTCTCTGATAATGTATATTGCGACAGCCTGAAGCCCGAAAGCCGCGTTTATGCAACGGATACCGCTCGAAGGGTTTTCGGTACGGATATTGTGGTAAAATACGTTGCGGATTATGTTGACACCACCTCCGAGGTCATCTTCAGCGGCGGCCGGTGGTATGTCGTGTTGAAGATAGAGAACATTTCTGATGCCGCTGTTTCGGTGCAGCTTTCCGATTTTGAAGCAAGCGGTATGGAATTGGATACCCAACGGCGCGTGGCGGAGAATATTGCTCCCAGCGAAATTGCAAAATTCTATATCCCGGTTACAAAGCTGCCGCAAGATATGATCCCGCCCGTAAACAGCGGAAATATGTCTTATCGGATAACTTTGGCAGACGGAATTTCCGGCGACGGGCGAATCAGCAACCTTTCTTTCAATGTCATTTCCAGAACGGAGGACGGAAGCGCACATGAGGACAACGCCCTGACTGCAAAAAATGATGACGGGCTTGCAATGACCGGAAGCTTCGCCTATGATAATGACAACTTATATGTGAACATTACGGTCAGAGATCTGGTCCATTATCAAACGCAGCCGGACTGGAACATGTGGACGGAGGACTGCGTGCAGATTGCTGTAGATCCGGGAAGGGCAAATGGTTTTGCATCAGCCGGGCAATGCGAGCTTGGTGTCGGACTCTACCAAGACGGAACGGTGAAAACCTACGCTTGGAGCAACTCTATTTCTACGGAATCGCATGAATTGATACAAGCAGATGTGCAGCGGGATGAGGAAAGTAAACTGACAAATTACAAGATTAGCATCCCGTGGAAGCTGGTTGGGGTTGGCGGTATGGCGCCTCAACCGGGGGATGAAATCGGTATCAATGTGGTGGCAAACAATTTGGATGGCCCCGGCGAGGAACGCTCCTATCTGGAGCTGTTCGGCGGAATTGCAACCAATAAAAATGCCGCAAACTTCGGCGCGTTTTTGATTGAGGACACGGATACCGTGCTGTACGACATAACTGTGGATGAAAGCAGCGCAGATTATGTTACGGTCAGCACAGACAAAGCCATGCCGGGCAATCTGGTTTATATCCGCTTTGACGGCAAAAACGCGAAAGAACTGGTAAAATGGGAGCTGACGCCGAGCACGGAGGTTGACCCGGAGAGCGCAATCCGTGTTGCGCTGGCGCAATCCAACCTGCTGATTCGAGCGGAAATGCGCACGGTCGAGCAAGAAGATGACAGGCCAGGCGATGATTCGGACAAGAGCAACCCGGGCGCGGACGGCGGAAAGGACACGAAGTCACCGGTAACGGGCGACGCCGAACACCCGGAGCTGTGGGCATTGGCGGCGCTGCTGGCCGTTAGCACGTGCTTGATTCTGGCCTGGCTGAAGAAAAAAACCGTCGTTTCAGCGGATAAATAGCCTGAAAGACAAACATCATACCGGCTCCTCCTTCCTGTCAAAGAATATGCTGCGACAGGAAGGAGGAGAAGTTTGCGTGAATAAATTACCACAGGGGAGAGAATTATGAAGATTTTTGCACGGAAAAACAGTATACGGACTCAGCTTTCTTTGTATATGGTTACTCTCTCTGTGGTTTTGCTTGCGCTGTGTGCAACCCTGATCCATGAGACACAGCAGACGCAGCTGGAAAAAGCGGTAACGGCGGCATGGAAGAATCAGGAAATGTTTCAGCGCACAATTCAACAAATCAGAGCGCACGTCGATGTTGCGTTTTCTTTCCTTGAATATAGCGAATCCTGTCAAGAATTGGTCACCTGCGAATCCTATGCGCAGGTGACGCCGAGCCTGGCTGCACAGCTAAAAAAGGACATCAGTTTTTCCAGGATAGCAAACGGCTGTGTGGATGTAGCAATCCTATCGGATTTGGTTGCCTATTCCTCCATCTTTTTGCAGCCGGAGTTGGAGACGTTCTCCCAAAGAATGCCGGCGGGGCACGGTACTGTGCCGTTGGGGTTGGTTCATCCCCGAAGCCCACAGTATGGTGGTACTTATTTTCTTTTCGGCTATCATTACTATGCGAATTCGAAAAAGCTTGGAACGGTCTTCTGCACCATTGAATTAAGCGGTGTTGAGACGCTGCTGCCGCTGCCGCAGGAGGATGGCTGTTACCTGATTTTAGAAGACGAATGGGGAAACCGCCTTATATGGGGCGGAGAAAATTCAAAAATAGAGAGGCGGGATCTGCTGCAACTGTTGGAAAATAATGGACAGTTGGGGCAGAATGAAACCCTGCGGAGCAAAGAATTCACGGTACACGCATTGAAGCTTCAGGAAGTGAATGGAATGCTGTACAGCGTGATTGACATGAGAACAATTAAAAGCAACTTGAACTATATGTATGGATTTAGTTTGGTGCTTGCTTGTATATTGATTGTGATTTATTGGTTCTATAATGCAAAATTCTATAAGAGCATCGTTAAGCCCTTGAATCAGTTCAGCCACTATGTTCTAAGATGCCAGAAAATGGAGAAGCTTGAGGAGAACATAAACACGCCGATTTCGGAGGGCTGCGCTGAGATGCAGACGATAGAGAGAGAATTCAACAATCTGCTGCAGGCAATCAGCAATCTTACAAAAGAGGTTCAACAGAAAACAGATGAGCTTTATCAGGCAGAGCTTCGCTGCAAAGATGCAACAATCAAGGCTTTGCGCAGCCAAATTAATCCGCATTTTTTATATAACACCCTGGAATTGATTCGCGCAGATGCGATTGCGGGGAAAACAAAAGAAGTGTCTGCAATCACGTCGGCGATGGGGAAAATGTATCGATACGCAATCAAAGGGGCACAGACTGTTACGCTCAAGGAGGAGCTTGAGTCTGTGAAGGCATATATTTGTATTCAGCAGGCGAGATCCAACGGCCGTTTTTCTGTGATTTACAGTATTGCAGCGGATACGCAATCAGTCTGTATTCCTAAAATGATTCTCCAGCCCTTGGTTGAAAACGCATTTTTGCATGGACTGGAACCGCGAAATCAGGAAGGAATCATATTTATTGGCACATCGCTGCAGGATGGATGCCTGGAAATCTGCGTGCGCGATGACGGAATCGGTATTGCAAAGCCACAGCTCGAGCAAATTGTTCAGCAGATTGAGGGAAACGGCGATAAACGTAACAACATGAGCGTAGGACTGGAAAATGTCGTGGCCCGGCTTCGCCTGCAATATGGGGAAAAGGTGAGTTACAGCCTGACAAGCAGCCCAAATGCGGGAACTTGCATTATACTAAAAGTGCCGATGTAATGGAGATTGACAGATGTACAACGTTTTATTGGCTGACGATGAGCCGGCAATCACGGATGCCATGCTGCACGAGATCGATTGGAGCGCGCTGGAGTTAGAGGTTGTCTGTGTTGCAAGGAGCGGAAGACAGGCATTGGAATACGTGATTTCCCACGCGGTAGATATTGTGATTACAGATATCCGAATGGGAGATATGGACGGCTTATCATTGTGTAAGCGAGTGAATGAACTGAACAGGGATATCCAACTGATCATTATCAGTGGCTTTGCAGAGTTCTCTTATGCGCGGCAGGCTCTAACTTATGGTGCGGTCGGATACTGCCTGAAGCCCTTGGAGTATTTGGAATTAACAAAGTATCTCTCCGTTTGCATCAATCGAATCAAGGAGAAGAAAGGAACAATAGATAAGGACGCAATCCTGACGGCGCTGTATGAGGGAAACGGACAGGAGCTGCAGCGTATTTTGCGAGCCTTGGGATATTATGGTGAACGCTACTACATTGGCGTTAGTGCCGGGAAAAGTCTCCTAAAACCGTCCGGCGGCTTGTATGTCCCACTTGGGTATCGGCGCTACGGGTATATTTCCACTGCACCAATTTTCGAGGAGTCCGCTGCGCAAAAACTCATAATGCATCAGTGCCAGGGAATTGCGTATTTACCGCAAAGTGTTTTTCCATCCGCGATTCCGGGATTGATGCGGGAATTGAGCGACGCTGCTTATCAGTTCTTTATGGATAAGAATCAGAGAATTACAACGGAGCTCAAACACGGTGATGCAACTGCAATACTTCGTGATATCCGGCATTGCAGCTACAAGGGCGATAAGAAACAGATGGTTTCTGCACTTCAGAGATTCAGAGAAACGGACAAATCAAATTATACGATCAGAGAGGCATGGCAGCTTTACAGTATTCTTGCATCCAGTGAAAAATTCAACCAGATTGCGGCCGGAAGCGACGTAAACAACGCAGAACAAATGGTGCAGCAGTATCAGTCGTTCAACAATATGCTTGATGCTTTTATTGAGCAGATTCAGCAAGGCGCCGAGCAGCAGGAAGTGCAGAATGATAGCAACCTTTTGTTTCTTCGCATTGTGAAATACGCCGATCAGAACCTGTCCGGATGCTGCTCTTTGGCTACCTTTGCGGAAGAATTGGGAATGAATGCAAATTATTTGGGACAAGTATTCAAGCGTGAGACAGGAAAAACCTTCACGACCTATGTGACCGATATGCGCATCGAAAGGGCAAAGGAGATGCTGATGACTGGCAGCGTTTCCATTGGCAGTATCGCAGATGCGGTCGGATTTAACGATTATTTCTATTTTTTGAAAACCTTCAAGCGCGTAACGGGTACTACGCCAAAGCAGTATTTGCGGGAGAACAGAGAATTTTTGCCGGAAGAAAACGCGGAGGAGAATGATTGAACCACATGGAGACGAGCGCCGCAGAGATGGAAGGAATTGTTTTCGATATAGAAGAATTTGCAGTATTTGACGGGCCTGGGATTCGCACAACGGTTTTTTTGAAAGGCTGTCCGTTGCGCTGCAACTGGTGCCATAATCCAGAGGGGCTGCAAAAGCAGCCGCAGAGGATGGTTTCCGGCTTGTGTGTAAATTGCGGCACTTGTAAATCAGTGTGCCAGAGCCCGGAGCACTGCATTGGGTGCGGAGCGTGCGTTGCGGTTTGTCCGCGGCATTGCATTACAATTTCCGGCAGGAAATGGACGGCGGAGGCCCTTGCGGCGGAGCTTTCAAAGAACGCCGATATTCTGAAAATGAATGGCGGCGGGATTACCTTCAGCGGCGGAGAATGCACCATGCAGGCGGACTTTATGCTTGCAATACGCCGGCTGTTGCCGGATATCCATATGGCGATTGAGACTTGCGGGTATTGCAGTGGCCCTACATTCCGTAAGGTCATTTCGGCGATGGATTTGGTGATAATGGACATCAAGCATACCGATCCTGCGATTCACAAGCAATATACAGGAGTAGATAACAGCCTGATCCGCGAGAATTTGCGGATTCTTATGGGCAGTAATACCCCATTTTTGATACGAGTTCCTTTGATTCCCGGCGTGAATGATTCGGAGGAAAACTTGACCTTGACTGCGCAGTGGATCCAAAATGCGAAAAATCTGCTGGGGGTGGAGCTGCTTCCCTATAATGAAGCGGCGGGGGCGAAGTATCACAGCCTGAATATGAAATATCAACCGAAATTTAACACGGCGCAGAAACCACGACTGTACACAGAATGCTTTGAGAAACTGGGAATTGCCGTGAAAATTATGTAAAAGAGGGAAACGTGTGAAAGCAGAATTTTATAAGCCGCTGGAAGCGAAAAGATTTGAAGAACTGGCGGCGCAGATTCAAAATCCGGATGATTCGCTTGTTTTGCGTGCAGCAAAACGACTCAAATTGTTCCTCGAAGAGGAACGCATCATTAAGGTGCAGGGGACGCGGATTCCGGCGTGGCGAACCATAACGGAATTTCCGGATATTTATGCTGCCGGAGAAAAGAAGCGTCTGCAGGCAGGGCATTTTGTTCATGAACAGGGACGGGTCTGCAATATTTCAAGTGACTGGCAGGGCGTTCTCGAAAGCGGGTTAATCCCCCGCAGAGCAAAGGCGGAGGAAAATCTCAAAAACGGTACCGGGGAGGCGGAGTTTCTAAAAGCCGCCATCCTTACCATAGACGCTGTGGTAGCTTACGCAGATCGCTATGAAATTCCGACGTTAAGCCGGGCAATCCGATATGGCGCGTCTCATTTTGAAGATGCTCTGCAAACAATGCGAATTTTACATTTTGCGCTGTGGGCATCAAATGTTTACCATAACACGATTGGAAGATTCGACCAATACATGTGGCCTTATTTAAAAAAGGATCTTGAGGACGGAATTCTCACAGAGCAGGAAGCTCTGGAGCTTCTGGAAGAATTCTTCCTGTCCTTTAATCGCGACAGCGCGCTTTATACCGGGATGCAGCAGGGTGACAACGGCCAGAGCCTTATGCTGGGCGGCTGTGATGCGCAGGGGAACTGCGCGGTCAATAAACTTACGTTTTTATGCCTGGATGCCAGCCTGCATAATAGAACCATTGATCCGAAAACTAATTTGCGTGTTGATCGAAACACGTCGATGGAGCTATATGAAAAAGCGACGATGCTCACCAGACAGGGACTTGGATTTCCGCAGTATTCCAACGATGATGTGGTGATTCCGGCGCTGGTGCGCTTTGGTTACTCCTTGGAAGATGCCAGAAATTACACGGTAGCGGCCTGCTGGGAGTTTATCATTCCCGGCGTCGGCATGGATATCCCGAACATCGGCGCGGTTTGTCTGGCAACAGCGACGGATGAGTGCATTCGAAAGCACCTAAAAGAATGCAGAAATTTCGAACAGTTGTTGGATGCAGTAAAAGAAGAACTGCGTCGGCGGGCAGTGGCTACCGCAGCCTCGGTGGAGAATCTATGGATGGAACCGGCGCCATATCAGTCGGTTTTGATGGATGGTTGTATCGAACGCGGCTTTGATATCAGCCAAGGGGCAAAATATAACAATTACGGCATTCACGGAACCGGAGTGTCGGATGCGGTCGACCAATTGGCAGCCATGAATGATCTGATATTTGAGCATAGAAAAATGACGGCGGAAGACTTCTTGCTTGCGTTGGAGAATAATTTTGCAAACAATGCAGATCTTCTCAATTACCTCAGGACACAGGCCCCGAAAATGGGGAGAAATTATGAGGTAGAACCGATTGCTGAAGCTGTACTCAATGCCTTTGCCGATGCTTTTGCGGGATTGAAAAATGAGCGGGGCGGAATCTTCCGTCCGGGAACCGGCTCCGCCATGTATTATGTGTGGCATGCGAAAAATGCCGGAATGCTTGCCGACGGACATAAACCCGGAGAGAATTTCGCCGCAAACTTCTCACCGTCGCTGCTCGTGACGGACGCGGGCCTGCTGTCTGTCGTTAAGGGTTTTTCCTGCAAAGCGTTGCCGCGCGTGTGCAACGGCGGCCCGTTGACACTGGAACTGCATGATACGGTCTTTCGCAACAACGACGGAATAAGAAAAGTGGCGCAGCTGGTGCGGACGTTTATACTGCTGGGCGGACATCAGCTCCAGTTAAATGCTGTTAGCAGGGAAACGCTGCTGGATGCCAAGAAGCACCCGGAAAGACATCAGGATCTGATTGTGCGGGTTTGGGGATGGAGCGGCCGCTTCGTCCGGCTTGATCCGGAATATCAGGATCAGATCATTGCCAGAACATCTTATCAATCTGTGTGAGCAGGAATTATCAGAATGCTGCTGCGGGCTTGACGCTTTCTGGACAATCCACTGACTTGCTTCGTAAAATGCCATAAATGCGTGAGACAAAGAGGCACCGGATACACTGCGTTCTTTGAATTTTGATAAAGTGGAGTATGCAATATGAAAAACCTGTTCAACGTCGAAGGAAAATTCATGGATTATGGAACTAAAGTTGCGAATCTCATAATCCTGAACTTTTTGACGATCTTGTTTTCGGTGTCGATCGTTACAATTGGGCCTGCACTGACCGCAATGCACTATACGGTTTTTCAAATTTACCGGGATAGGGAAACATCAATTTGGAGATTATTCTGGTCTTCCTTCCGGGGAAATCTGAAAGAAGGAATTGCCGCGTGGAGCATTTTTCTGCTGCTGGGTGGCGTACTGATGCTAAACTACTTTTTCCTGGTGCGCGGAATGGTCATTGTACCGTCACCATTGCTGGCGCTGCTGTACTATGTGCTGCTGGTTGCTGGAACGCTTGTATATTTATCGGTACTTTCGTGGACGTTTGTTCTGCTGTCCAGATATCAGAATTCGGTCGGCCGGACATTGAAGAATGCTCTGCTCATAAGCATAGGAAAGCCCGGGAAAACGATAGAGATGATTCTGCTTGGGTTATTGCCGCCGGCAGTTCCACTGGTCAATATGAAGCTTTTGGTGATCCCGCTGATATGCGGCCTCGCAGTGACGGCATTTTTGCAGGTCAATGTTTATAAAAAAGTGTTCCTCCGGATAGAGACGCAACAAAATGAGACCATTGATGCACCAAACGAAGGCGAGGGGAAGTGAACCTTCAGTATTGGGCGGCGCTTTGCCATTCTGTTGATGAAATCGTTTTGCGATATGTTTTTTGAACGCCATGTGATGTTGACCCTGCGAAAGACATTTCATTGGTGTCAAACTTGCCACAGAAAGGGTCTGTCTGCTTTATGAATCCGATGCTTGAATTGAGAGGTGACGCGGTCGCCCGCTCGCAGAAAGCGTATATTGCGCAAGCGACATTTGAATACTTTGTAGCGATTCTCGTGTCCGATGCGTTCCTGGCAAAATTGTTGACCTATATGGGTTTTAGTGATTCCCTGATCGGAATTATCTCATCATTGATCTCTTTCTCATTTTTATTCCAGCTTTTTACCATAGCGATGATACCGCGTATCAAAAATACAAAGAGAACAGTGGTGATTTTTGATACCGTCAGCCAGCTTTTCTTTGCAGGCATTTATGTTGTTCCTTTTTTGCGTTGTGGTATCCACATCAAAGCAGTTATCATGATCGGCTGTTTGCTGGCGGCATATTTTTTAAAGTACTTGATCTCAACAGTATTTTTCAAATGGGCAAATTCGTTTGTTGAGCCAGAGAAGCGCGGCGCTTATTCTGCAAAAAAAGAGATGGTATCGCTGGTAAGCGGTATCGTGTTTACCCTATTGGTCGGATACGCGATCGATACATTTGAAAGAAATGGAATGATCGTCATTGGCTTCGCCGCGATTGCGGTGACCATCACCGCGCTGAACGTATGCAATCTGGCATCCTTGCTGCTGATTTCCGGAGAGAAAAGAGAGAGAAACACCGAGAACCAGATTCATTTCAAAGAAATCTGGAAGAATACCATTCGAAACCGCAGCTTTATGAATGTGGTGTTGATGTCCTCTCTGTGGTCGGTGGCGTATTATATGACTATTGGCTTCATGGGAACCTTTAAGACCTCTGAACTGATGCTGAGTGTCGGGGCCGTGCAGGTCATCAACATCGGAGCCAATCTATGTAAACTTGCAATTTCAATGCCATTTGGGCGTTATTCCGACAAGACATCCTATGCAAAGGGCTTCCGGATGGCCTTGGTGATTCTGGCTGCTTCCTACCTGTTTAATATGTTTGCTACGCCGGCGAGTAGATGGTGCGTTGTGGTGTTCAGTGTTTTGCAGGCTGTCAGTCAGGCGGGATCAAATCAAAATAAATTGAATATCTGCTATAATTATGTTCAAAGTGATTATCTGGTGTATGCCATGACAATTCAGAACAGCGTCAGCGGCATTGCAGGCTTTGCGGCATCATTGATTGGCAGCGGCATCCTTGCTGCGGTGCAGCGGAATAACAATCAGATTTGCGGTATCCCGGTGTATGGTCAACAAGTGCTATCTGCGATTTCGCTTGGGATTGTATTGATCACAATCGCATTTACAAGAGAGGTCGTGGAAAAACAAGAGCGCGTGATTCAATAAGTGTAAGACAAACAACGGCGTGCGATATTAGATGATAATAAATGATAACTTATGTTGGAGTGATAATATGAACCGGATATCCACAAAATTACATGACGTCCTCGCGGCCTATGACTTCCCGGAAACGCTCGTGGGCGCGGTACGCTATGGCTGCGGGCACATCAACGACACCTATTGCGTCCTCTGCCAGCCGCAGGAGGGCGACTGCGTGCGCTTCATTTTGCAGGGGCTTTCCTCCGCGGCCTTCCCGCACCCGGAGGAGCTGATGGAGAATTTCGTCCGCATCACGGACTATCTGCGCGAAAAAATCAAGGAGAACAGCGGTGATCCCGCCCGCGAAACCCTGAGCCTGCTGCCCACGCGCGACGGAAAACCGTATTTTACCGACGCCGCCGGCAAGGTCTGGCGCGTTATGCCCTTCATCGAGGACACGGACTGCTTCCAGCGTGCGACGCCGGAGCTGTTCGCGGCCTCTGCGCGGGCGTTTGGACATTTCCAGTACCTGCTGCGCGATTTTCCCGCCGGGACGCTGCACGAGCCAATCGCACATTTCCATGATACCGAAGATCGTTTCAGAAAGTTCCTGGCGGCACGCGAGGCCGACCGGATGCAGCGCGCGGCAAGCGCCGCGGAGGAAATCCAGTTCGTTCTTGATCGGGAGGTCGACTGCTCGGTTGCACTTCAGGCGCTGCGCGAGGGAAAGCTGCCGCTGCGTGTGACGCATAATGACACAAAGCTCAACAACATTCTCATCGACCGCAAGACCGGCGAGGGCATCTGCGTCATCGACCTTGACACGACCATGCCGGGTCTGTCCATCAACGATTTCGGCGACTCCATCCGCTTCGGTGCGAACCACAGCGCAGAGGACGAGAAGGACTTGTCAAAGGTCAATTTTGACATCAAACTATACGAAATTTATGCGAAAAACTTCATCGCCGGTGCGCAGGGCGGCCTGACGGAGGCGGAGCTTGCGTACCTTCCGTGGGGCGCGCGGCTGATGACCTTGGAATGCGGCATCCGCTTCCTGACGGACTACCTCGACGGCGACCGGTATTTCCATATTTCCTACCCAGAGCAGAACCTCGACCGCTGCCGCACGCAGTTCAAGCTCGTGCGCGATATGGAACAGCAGTTCGAGGAAACGCAGAAAATCATTGAAAAGTACATCTAATAAAACAATATAGTGGCGAATTGCAAGCTATTTCTTCTGCCTGCCTTTGCTAATTTTATATGAATTGCCCGGAAAAAGAATCGAGGAATTGAAATGAGAGAAAAAAGAGAAAAAAGAGAAAAACCGGTATTGGTCGTTATGGCGGCCGGTATGGGCAGCCGCTACGGCGGACTGAAGCAGATCGACCCGGTCGGCAATCACGGACAGCTTCTGCTGGACTATTCGATCTATGACGCGAAGCGCGCGGGCTTTGAGACCGTGATTTTCGTCATCAAGCGCGAGATCGAGCAGGCGTTTCATGAGGCGATCGGGAACCGCTTCTCCGGTGCAATGCACGTCGAGTACGCGTATCAGGAGCTGGACGATCTTCCGGAGGGCTACTGCGTCCCTGAAGGACGGACGAAGCCGTGGGGGACGGCGCATGCGATTCTGGCGGCGCGAAAGCTGGTGCATGGGCCGTTTGCAGTCGTGAACGCGGACGATTATTACGGCCCGCAGGGCTTCAAGGAGATCTATGACCACCTGTGCGGCCAGAATGACTATTGCATGGTCGGCTATCTGCTGGGCAATACCGTGACGGAGAACGGCCATGTTGCGCGCGGCGTCTGCACGGAAAATGCGGCGCACGAGTTGGTTTGCGTCGTCGAGCACACGCATATTGAAAAAGACGGCGACGGCGCGCGCTTTACCGAGGACGGCGGGAAAAGCTGGACGTATCTGCCCGGCGACACGATCGTGTCGATGAACCTCTGGGGTCTGCCCCGCGAATTCATGGACGAGGCGTGGAATCGTTTCCCGGCATTTCTGGAAGGCGCAAAAGGAAATGAAAAGGCGGAGTACTTCCTGCCGTCCGTTGTCAGCAGCCTGATTGAAGAAGGCAAAGCAACCGTCAAGGTGCTGCGCAGCACGGATAAATGGTACGGCGTGACCTATCATGCGGATAAGGCGGCAGTTACCGAAGCAATCGCGCATATGACGGCTTCCGGGCTGTATCCGGACAATCTCTGGAAGTAAAGGAGAAAGAGAAATGAGACTGATTCGAGCAAAGGACTATCAGGAGGCGAGCCGTCAGGTCGCCAACATCATTTCCGCACAGGTGATCCTCAAGCCGGATTCCGTGCTGGGCTTGGCTACGGGCAGCTCGCCCATCGGCGCGTACCGGCAGCTCATTGAGTGGTACAACAAGG
>ERZ779840.813-NODE-813-length-33007-cov-9.184116_pt1 | contig 33007 bp, 27 predicted proteins | sample MGYA00511561_ERZ779840 | MGnify/ENA primary metagenome ERZ779840 (study PRJEB29588, sample SAMEA2162036) | human gut metagenome | biome: human gut; feature: human-associated habitat; material: faeces | place: Denmark | collected 2008/2010 ...
TCATGGGAATTTGAAAATCTGGATTCTTTTTCTTGATATCTACAAGACTAGTTGAGATATCATGAACTTTGTTTTTGTTTATTATCTTTTGCATGCTTTCTTCTCCCTTCTCTGTTGCATCTTAATAAATTTTTCGCCATTTTCCAACCTCCTTTCCAAAGAGGGCTTAAATATCCCCCTCTAATAATATTTATTACCGGTCAAGTGCCGTTTTTCTTTTTTTTCAGGCAAACTTTTTCAAAAAAATGCCAAAAATATCAAATTTTACATAAATTTGACATAAAATAAACAAAACACCCAATAAAAAAGACTACATCTATGTAGTCAAAATTTAATCTTTCTTTTTATCCTTTTTCTTATGTTGAAATAAAATATCAGTCTTCAAAACAATAAATAATAAGAAAATCATTAATATAACATAAATTGCAATGGCTTGTTTCTGATCTCCTAATACAAAGAATATTGAAACTAAACTAAACATTGCTGTAATAAAATAAATAATTAATATTGAAGTTCTAGGTGAAAACTTCATTTTTAATAACTGATGATGAAAGTGTTCCTTATCCGGAGTAAATATTCCTTCTCCATTTAGTAACCTTCTTAATATAGCAAACGCCGTATCAAAAATAGGAATCGCCATAATACATATTGGAATAATAATACTTGTTAAAGTAGTCGCTTTAAACCCTAAAAGAGCAATTATACCAATTAAAAAACCTAAAAAATCACTACCACAATTACCTAAAAATATCGATGCCGGAGGAAAATTATAAACTAAGAACCCTAAAGTCGAACCCAACATAATAAACGCTAAAGTTACATCTAAACCACCCATTTGATTTAAAATAAGCGCAATAATAGCAATCGTTAAAAAATATATTGAAGAAATACCCGCTGCAAGCCCATCTAACCCATCTATCAAATTAAGCATATTAATAAACGCCACAATAAAGATAATCGTTACAATATAATTAAATGGATAACTAAAAGTTAAATTAATACCCAAAAAAGATACATCATTTAACACCAAACCGCCATATATAACCACTGTCGATGCTGCAATTATATGCGTAATAAGTTGATACCTCGCCTTAACCGGATTAATAGAATCAATAAATCCCACCAAAATAAGTAAAAAGCTCCCCATTAATATCGATAACATCATCGTACTAGACTTAGCAAATAACATATACCCTAACATAAACGACAAAAATATGGCAACTCCACCTAACCTAGGCATTGGTTTCTTATGAATTTTCCTAGGTGAATTAGGGTAATCCATCGCATTAACATGAATAGATACCTTCTTAATTATTGGTATCAATAATAAACTTGTTAAAAAAGTAACTAAGACAATCACAAAAATATTATGGCCATTTATCATAAAGCTCATATAAGCACCAACTTTCATTAATCTCATTATACCTTAAAATTTCAAAAAAAAGAAGAGATAAACTCTTCCTAATCTTTAACAATCACAGTTAAATTACTTAAATCATTCGTATTAACATCATAGTATAGCTTTAAGATATACGTTTTATTATTCTTATAAGCATAAACATTAAGATAAGTCTTATTATTTTCATAAGTAAAATAATAAGTATGCCATATAATATTACCCTTTAAATCATCATCTACTAAAGCATTTATCTTATCCTTATATACATCACCTAATTCACCATAGCCATATATCCGATTTAATAAATACATTAAGTATAAATCATTCTTATAATCTTTTTTAACTAAACTAACTAAATTTTCTAAAACCTTTCTAACACTTTGCCTATCCTTATAATCAAATCCTTTAACATTATCTAAAGTCTTATAAAACTTTATAAAATCTTTAGTACTCATTCCATTCTTATTAACCAATAAATCATACAAAGCATAAGCTGGCTTATCAGCTAAATATATCCTATTTACTATATCTTCACCAAATAACCTATATAAAATATTATACGTTGTAGTATATGAATCATACGTTGAAGGAATTCCATTGCCAAAGTACTTTGATGAAAATATCTCCGCTCCACCTTCCATTATAAATGTCATTGAATTAAGACTAATGCACTTACTAATATCACTTACATCAACCAACAATTTATATAAACTACCATCTTCACAAACAGCGCCTTTTTCTAACTCTTTATCATAGGTAAAATCAACTAAATGTGTTAATTCATGATATATAATATGTTCATCTTTATAGTACTGGCCATAAAAATTAACACTCCATTCACTAGCATTCCCCGCTTCTCCAATTGGACCAACATCTTTATTTACCTTATTTATCCTTGTTCCCTTAGCCATAGCAACAAGCTTATCTTCATTAATATTATCTTTATAATCAGCATAAATACTAAATAAATTCAAGAAATACTTTTGATATCCATCTATCTCACTATTATGTAAAATATAATAAGCATACATATTAAATAAGTCTTTATTACTTTCTATCTTACTTTTAATATTATCTAACCCATAATCTTTTATAACCTTAGCAATATCTACACTCTTATTAAACTTATCAATATCACTACTATCTTCATAACTATCTTGATTAGTACCTATTTTTACAATATAATTCCCATATTTACCATATACATAGTACCCATTATCATTTCTAATAATAGTTTTCTTTTCAAAAGGTAAGATAAATTCATTTTTATTATTAATTACACCATAATTACGATAATCCTTAACCATACAAGTATTATCACTATAACAATCTATTATAGGGTATTCTCCAACTACCTCACCCTTCTTATCTTTAAGTTCATAGGTATTTGAATACTCTCCCTTAACCTGACATATTACATTATCACTATCTGGTTTATAATAAACTAACTCATTATCCCCACATACTGTTATCTCTTCTTGTTTATCAACATCAAAGTATTTTTTCTTTTCCTCATACTCAGTAACAATAACATCAACTAAGTCATCATTTGCCACAAATAATCTATTACCCGTTAATCTCTTAACCTCGTCATTAGTATAAAATATTTCATTACTTTCTTTATCAATATAATATCCTTTATCTATATAATCAATATTATAAGAACCACACTTATCATTAATAACATCTTTCTTATAGTATACTTTATAACCCTTACTACAATCATCTTTCTTTAAGTAATAATACTCATTTATTTTAGGAATATCTAAACTTCGATACTCAGTACCATCATCATTAACATAATACTTTGTATCTTCATTACTAAACACCATAATATCGTTTTCTTTATTAAGCTCTTTAAAACTACCAATATATTTATTATTATATACTTCGTAAGTATCATTATCATAAATATAATAAAATTCTTTATTCACATAATAATCTTGATATTCTAAAATCTTTTCTCCGGTATTTAAATCATATACTCCGTCTTCACTAAATACTTTATTATTCTTAATAACTGCGGTATTCTTAAATTCTTTATTTAATGTTGTTATCTCTTCTAAACTACTATCATAAATTTTAATCTTACTACCCGATACAACGGCATTATACTTACCCGTATCTAAGTTTCTTAAATAAGTAATCTCATCATTGCTAGTATCTATATACTTACTACTTTCTACACTATAAAGGTGATTACCAAGATAAATATAATCTCCATAAGCATCACACCTAGTATAAATACCATATAACTCTTTATCAAAGGCTCCTAAATCATTAAAATCATTATCATATAATTTATAACTATTATCATTTAAAGTTATATAATACTTACCATTACCACAACTAATAACATCATCAAATCCATAATACTTAATAACCCCAACAGTATCAATATAATTTCTTTTATTTTCTTGATATATCTCATCTTTCTTAAAGTTATTAGCCTTATTCTTAAATACCAATATTCCAACGACAATTCCAATAATACCTAAAACTATACACCCAATAACAAGCAATAACTTTTTCTTATCTTTCATATAAACTCTTAATCATCTTCTAATATGTTATATACGCCAGTCTCCTCTATTTTACTTTCTATCTTTTCTTCGTTATTATCTTTCTTATCTAGAGCTTCATCTATTAACTTATCTAACTCTTCGTCTCTTAAAAATTTTTTATCTTCTTTATTTTTAATCGTACTTTTATCTTTCTTATCTTTAATATTTTTATTATTTAACTTTTCTTCTAAAGATGCAATAACTCTTCTAATCTTTTTCTTACTATTTAACTGAGCAATAATAATAATCAAACATAAAAATATTAAAGTAGCACTTCCTATTAAAGCATACATATAAAAATTATTATCATCATTCATCTTATTTATTAAATCTATATCAAAAGTTTGAAAAGTCTTCTCTACTTCATTATATAAATAATACCCTCTAGTACCATCACTTAAATTAACCCCTCTAATTAAGTAATAACCATTATCTAAGTCTTTATAATAATACCCTTTAACATCAATATCATTTATCTTTATATCCTTAGCTATAAAATTCTTAATATTTATTTCTTCATTACTTGGATAAATTATTAAATTATCCCCAGTAAGTTCAATATACTTAGTATACTCTCCATTATCATATATAAAGAATCCTACCTCACCCATACTATTTTTTAACGCTACTAAAGTAATATTAGAAGCCTCATTTTTAAAACAAGGTACTTCATTACCATCTATATTTATAGTACTTTCCGTATATAGTGAAGGTATTTCTAAGTTTCTACTAGTCTTTAGGATTGAATATTCATAATTATCTACCATGACATATATTGGGTTAGAATCTTCAACATTAACAGTAACTATATAAGTTCTTAAAGCCCCTGATTCGGCTGTTACTTTAATTTCAAATTTATTTTGTCCTTCATTAACTTCAAATTCTCCTGTACCTTCTACTTTTGAAGCATTATCTTTTCTAGTTGCATCGATAGTAACTTTGGTCGTTGTTGGTGGTACACTTACACTATATTCTAGTGTATCTTCATTAAATTCGGGACTTAAATCATATCCCGAAACACTTAAACTTTTTAAAGTATTAACTGTTGAATCTGGTCTTTTTTCTACTACCGTAACTCTCTTTGAACCACTAATATTAGAGTTAGTACCATCACTACTAGTAATATCACCACTCAAAGTAAATGATATAACCCCCGTACTAGTTGCCCTACAACTTACACTAAAAGTCTTAGTCGCATTAGCACCAGTTCCACTATCTCCTACCCATTGGTTAGAACAACCACTAGTATTACCAGCAGATGTAATTTTAACATTCCAAGCCGCCGTTTGCTTAACCGTTACTGATGCGGTTACTTTAGAACCATTCTCTATTTGACTACTTGAAACATTAAACGAATAACTAGGAGCAGCATAAACTACCCCTAATGTTACTATATTAACTAAAAAACTAAAAACGATATATTTTATTCTTTTCATAACTACCTACCTTATATTTGTTTTATATTAGTTTGCCCTAATAAATATTGTCTTATTAATAATAAGTCTGCTGAATTTATTTTACCATCGCCATTAATATCGGCTGCTTCCTTATAAGCTCCACTTAATGGGTTAGTATTAAGTAAATGTAATCTTATTTTTAAGATATCAGCTGAATTTATTTTACCATCACCAGATAAATCCCCTAGTAATACACTTGTATAAGAACTACCATCATCAAAGTTTAGTACAGTTCCTGTCTTAATTATATCAGTATCACTATAAGTTACATAAGAATCACTATTTTTTAAACTATCTATTGAAGTTCCTACATTAAATCCTCTAACATAATTATTTAATAATTTAACTCCCAAGTTATTCATTGATGTTTGATAGCTTACTTTTGGCTCTGGCACAGGCTCTGGTGTTGGGTTATCCGGAGTTGGATCAGGATTTACTGGTGGTGTGTAATCACCACAAATCGTACAATACCCCCCAGTTGCATATTTAATTCCCTCTCTTACGGGGTTAGATGCACTAGATACAGCCCCTATATTAAAGAAATTAAATACTGATTGATATGTCTTTCCTTCATACTCTAAAGTCTCTCCTGTAGTAGCAATAGACCCCTTAGTACCAGATTCTTGTTTTGCTAAACTAGCTAAGTATATTGGTGATATATTAGCAGTCTTTCCCGCTTCAACGAATATCGATTTATAACTTTGATTATCCTTATTAGAATTACCTTCCATAAATGTATTATTAAGTATTGTTTGAACAGCATCCTCCGTATATAATTCATTATAATTTAAAGCTTCAAACTGTAAGATATATTTCTCAGTTAGAAAGTTTCTTGGATCCATATAATATGCCGTTCCCCTAAAGTTAGGTTGATACCATCCTGGTTCGACTTTTATTGGATTTCCATTTTCATCTCTTTCGTACAAAGCACTATATTGTGTAGCACCCGTTCCCTTTTCACAATTAACCACATAGGTAAAGTCAAGGTTCGTTTGCATAGCTTGAAATGTCCAGTTAGGATGTATTTTATGTAAGTATCTTAATGCTTTTTTATAAGTTTCAGGAAATCCTTCTTTATCTAGTAAGGTTTCAAATTCTACATCTTCAACACTCTCTATTACTTGAACTGTATCTATATTTCCTGCTGGGCTGTCATATTTGTCAGCCATTCCCGTATATACAGGTATATTAAATACTAACCCTAAGTTTAGTAAGCCATTTTTTAAGTATGCATTATAGCTTGTTTTGGCTTCACTAGATGGTGCATGGATATTAGCCATGTATTGATGGTTAAATAATGCACTATCAGCATTGGGGTTAACATTATATTTCTTTAAGTATGAAGTAAATTGCCCTCTTGATATATAACCATAACTTATCCATTTAGCACCCCCTACAATAGCTTTTTTAGGAGTATTCCATGGTCTATCATAGATATCATTTCCTGGATCTCCCAAATAGGTTCCATATACATATCCTTCTTGGCCATTATATTTAATTCTAGCCCACTTACTTCCGTTTACTTTTTCTTCTAGAAGTTCTACTATGGAACCAGTCAAGATTTCTCCAATGGCATTGCTACTACCATCGTCATTGTTTTTGGTTGTTGGTTTGCTTCTAAACCAAAGGTCAGCTGTTGCAACTCGGTAAGTTGCTGCTCTTACCCTAACTAACCCACCGAAAAAATAATTAGTAGTAATGCCTAAAATTAATATTATCGATATAATTTTAAAAAGTTTAGATTTAGTATACTTCATATCTTTATCCTCTATCTTTTTAAATTATATCAAAAAGGACTAGTCTTTTCTAGTCCTTGTCTTATTTATGTGTAAATAATTGTTGTGTCTAAAGAGTAGATTGCATTCAAGTTGTGAGTGCAATCGGCTACAGCCGACATATCGTCTTCTTCTCTCACTCTATAGAATCTTCATACATCTATCATGTTTCTTATTAACCATTCTCTATATCATCATATATAGTTTTACCTGTTGATAAGTCCGGTGGCGGAGCCGGCCTCACACTGCCGAGGCAGCGATGCTTGGGTGACTACCCTACTTTTAGCTGATATGGAGAATTTGAAGAACCATCTCCTACTCCTGATAACGAGATATTAGATTTCAGAAAAGCGGCCGGGCGAACCCAAAAGTTAGAGCGTGCATCGTAGTTGTAAACATCTCCTCCGTCGCCCACCCTGTAGACGCTGCTAGGAGCCAAAGAATCAGCTGTTAATGTCCACTGAGAATAACTTGATTTATATAAATAATCGCTATCTTTGCAATCTGTTACATTTGAACCACCCAACCAGTTCATAGGTGTAGTTAAACATGTTGCTCTATTTGTAGTTGTACCACCTGCTGTGGCATAGCCATAATCGCTTGCGTACATTAATCCAATTTTTCCAATCCATGTTGCTGCTCGACTACCAGAAACCGTTGTTCTTCTTTCTGCTGTATAATAACCCCCAACCGCTATCCCAGTTGTTTCTCGACCTAAGTTCCATACAACACTTTCAATTGCATTTCTTGTTAAATCATTTTTTAGACCAGTCGAGGTAAAATCTATTGAAGTACAACTAAAACTTGAACCTGATGTAATTGCTGCCGGCTTACATCCTGAAGTCCCATTATAATATGAGCCCATATTCTGATATATTTCTTGACCATTACTATCTTTTACTACATTGTTTTCTATTGTATACCCAGATTTTAAATAATCTGTTGGATTTAACATCATCATTAATTGACTATCTGTCCAGTCACCTGATCCATAAGAAAATACTGAAGTTCCTACGCCTTTTTGTTTGTTATCAAACATTAAAGTAGTATTATCCAAAATGTCATCTCTAATAATCTTGACTAAGTCTGCTTTAGAGCCATCTTCCTTAGTCATATTTTTAAAAACACCAATGATACGCCATTTCTCACATGTACTATCACTTTGATTTGAATAATCACTACAGTTGAAATATACATAGTTATTTGGGTTTGCACCAATGTATCTTATATTATTGTCTGGATCGTCAGTGGCAATCTGAGTTGTATCAGTAATTTTCTTACCTAATATTTCAATTGGTTCAACATACTCTTTAGTTTCATTAATAGATACCTTAGTACTAAATGATACATTTTGATTATCATCTTGATTCTCATCATTATCTAAAAACGTAATAGTTAAGGTATAAGTATGTGTCTTACCTGCATCAATAGCATAATTACTTACCATAGCCTCATTAGTACTAGGCACTTGGGTTTGTGCTACATTCTTACCTCCGTCAGTACTCGTTAACGTATATACTAAATCAGTCTTATCAACAAACTTATTAGATAGCTCACTAAAATAAATAGTATAGTTAGTAGCAACATTTCCTGTATTCTTTACAGTAAATGTTTTAGTAACAGAGTTACCTGGTACAGCATTAGCTAAAGTTATCTCATCACCATCAGTATACTCTAAAGCCATAACACCATTAGTAACAACTACATTATTAGTATCTTTATTACCAGATACATTAGCAACAAAGTAAGCATAAGATGTAGCTACTACTATACTTACTAACAACAAAACCCCAACAATTGATAAAATTATTATTTTTTTATCTTTCATATAAACCTCTTTTCCATTATTTTAAACAAAATAAATAATTTTATTACACATGACTTATGATGTCATATGCTTGCAATATCATAATACCACAAATTATCATGTTTGAAAATAAAAATTTTTCTAAAAAGGTATATTCATACTAAACCTTAATAAAATAAAAATAAAGAAAGATACTATGTAAACAAAAAAGAACTATTAACTAGTCCTTTGGTTTCATAATAGGAAATAACACAACATCTCTAATAGACTCTTGATTATAAATTAACATCATTAATCTATCAATACCAAAACCTAAACCAGATATTGGAGGCATACCTTGTTCCATAGCAGCCATAAAATCTTCATCTAAGTCCATAGTCTCGTCATCCCCCTGTTTCTTCGCATTTAATTGTTCCACAAAGTTTTGTCTTTGAACCTCTGGGTCAACAAGCTCACTATAAGCATTACAAATCTCTGTCCCACAAACAACAACTTGGAATACATCAACTGCATTCTTATCATTATCATTTCTTCTAGCAAGAGGTTTTAAAATAGCTGGATAATTATAAAGAATAGTTGGTTGAATAATATTAGCGCGAATCTTCTTCTTGTATACAAAGTCAATTATTTGACTTAAAGACTTATATTCAATCATATCATTCATCGTAAATAAACCTTTACTTACTACTAATTCTTTTAATTCATTAGGGTCTTCAATCTCTAAGAAATTATCTCCAAGTAATTTCTTCATTTCTTCAATATAATTAATTCTTGTCCATGATTTCCTACCAAAATCAAGTTCATTACCACGATAATTAATTGTTGTTGTCCCAACTAACTCTAATAAAGCATTTCTAATAAAGTCTTGGAAGAAAACAATCGTATTTTCAAAATTCCAATATGCTACATACCATTCTACTTGCGTAAATTCTTGTAAATGTTCTGTATCCATACCTTCATTTCTAAAGCACTTAGCTACTTCATATACTCTATCATAACCAGCCGCAATACATTGTTTTAAATAAGTTTCCGGAGCAATTCTTAAATTCATATCTAAATCTAAGGCATTATGATGCGTAAAGAAAGGTTTAGCAGCTGCCCCCGATACAGCAGTTTGCATAATAGGAGTCTCTACTTCTAAAAATCCATTTTCTCCTAAATACCTATGTAAAAAGTTATAAAACTTACTTCTACCTAAGAATACCTTTCTACTATCTTCATTCATAATTAAATCAACATATCTTTGACGATACTTCATTTCTGTATCTGTTAAACCATGAAACTTCTCTGGTAATGGTCTTAAAGCTTTACCTAGAAATTTAAAACTATGTACTCTTAAAGTCTTCTCACCAGTTTGAGTAGTAAATATCTCACCAGTCGCTCCAATAAAATCTCCTGTATCAATTAACTTCTTAAAGAAAGCATAATTCTCTTCCCCAACACAATCAATCTTAAACTCTAATTGTAAATCAGCTTCTAAATCTCTAATTCTAATAAAACTTAACTTACCCATTTTACGCATAAATATAATACGACCAGCAACACTTACATCCGTAGTCTCATCACTTAAATTACGTGCTTCAAGTAGTGTATGCGTTCTTTTAAAAGAATCAGGATAAGGATTACAAACTTTACTAATTTCTTTTAATTTTTCTCTTCTTACTGTTTCTTGTTCAGTATATAATTTTTCATTCATATAAACACTTCTTTTCTTTGTTTTTTCATGTTAGATAATACCATAAGTTCTAATTCTAGTCAATTTTATCTTCACTAATTTCTTCAAACTTTTTATCTTTAACCTCATTAAATAACTTACTCATAGTAATATTACCCTTAGTTAACCCCCTAATACTTAAATCTTCGGCTTTATTATTAGCAATTCTTAAATTATTTTCACTCGATAACAATGCCTCTTTAGTCTTCTGTAAATGGTCTATTGTTTTATCTATTTCTTCAATAGCTTTCTTAAACTTATCACTAGCTAATCTATAGTTTCTTCCAAAAGATTCTTTAAATTTATTCATATTATCTTCAAAATTAGTTATATCTATATTTTGTTCTTTAATCGTATCTAACTCTTTTTTGTATTCTAAACTTTTTAAACTAATATTTCTAATTAACGTAATTAATGGTATAAAAAATTGTGGTCTAATAACATACATCTTATGGTATTTATAAGATACATCTACTATCCCCGTATTATATAATTCATTATCTATTTCTAGTAATGATACTAATACGGCATATTCACAATTCTTTTCTTTTCTATCTTTATCTAATTCTTTAAAGAAATCTTCATTCTTATGTTTACTACTAGTTGTATCTCCCTCATTCTTCATTTCAAACATAATCGATACTATCTCAGTATGATCACTATCAAAATCTCTATAAATAAAATCTCCCTTAGAACCATTCTTACAATCATTATCTTTCTCAAAGTAAGCATGAGGAAATAAAGCCCTTAACTTATTAAATTCCATACTACAATGTTGTTCTAAAGACTCTCCTATCATTTTAGTAGATTGTCTTGCTTTAAAATCTTTATAATACGCTATTTGTTCATCTTTCATTTTTATTTTATTTTCATAAGAATCTTTAAGATTAGTTTCTTTATTTATATATTCTTGTTTGCTTATTTCTATTTTATTAGCTAAATCAGTTATTTCTTTATCTTTTTCATTTAAAGATGTTTTTAAGTCTAGTTCATACTTAGTATCTTTATTTTTTAATTCTCCCTTTAGTTTCTCTATCTCTAAGTTTTGTTTATTTATTTCTTCTAAGTAATTATTTTTTATTGTAGTTTCTTGATTTCTTAGCTCATTCTTTAAGTTAAGTATCTCTTCATTCTTCTTACTAATATCTTTACTATGTTCTTGTTCAATATGATTTTTAATAATCTCTAGTTCTTGTTCTTTATCTTTCTTATATCTATTTTCTAATTCTTTTATTTCTTTATCATATTCTTGATTTTTAATTTGTTTAACTATTTTATCATAGTCTGTTTCATTTATTTGGAATATTGTCCCACAGTTAGGACATTTTATTTCATTCATGAAGCACCTTCTTTCTAAAATATTTTAGGTATAAAGATAAAACCCCCAATTATTGCCGCTACTATAGCTAAAACAAGTACTGCCCCAGCCGCAATATCTTTAGCTAACCCCGCTTTCTCATTCTTATAAGGCATAACCATATTAACAACAGTCTCAATTGCCGTATTAAATAACTCCGCTGAAATAACTACCCCAAACAAAATAAAACAAATATACCATTCTATCATACTAATTTGATAAACAAACCCTAATATAACAACCAAAATAACAGCTAAACAATGTATCTTCATATTTCTTTCTGACTTAAAAGACTTATAAATACCCCAAAAAGCATATTTAAAACTATTAAATAAATTCTTAGCACCCTTAATAAATACTTCACTCTTACTCATCATAACTTTTCTTTAAAACCTTCCTAAAACTATCTAAAGACTCTTCCTTAGAATAACCTAATAACTCCATAATATAAACATAAGTATCTAAATCAACATCATTAACCCAATTAGAATTACTAATCACTCTACTAACAATATTCCTTAAATTTATATCTTCTATATTATCTAATCTTTTCCTAAACTCTTCTACTATCAACACTAATCTCTCCTATTCCTGGTAACGCCTTATCTTTATCACCTTCAATAAATCTATAAGCCCCACTAGTAAATAACATTTCTATATGACTACCCATAATATTATTAAAAACATTTCCATCATATAAGTAATATTCATTATTTTCTATATCTTCTAAATCGCCATTACTACTAAAAGTTATTAAACTAACCACCTTTAAAGGCTTATTTCTAACAATATATTTTATATTACAATAATTACTACATCCATATATCGCATCTCTACATTTAAGTAAGAAATAAGCCATATCACTCATCATAGTATCATCATGTATATAATCTCTAAACATTGATAATATTATACTCTTTTTTTCTTCTAAAGTAACTATATTTGCTCTTAAAGCTTTTCTTTTTAGTATTTCTAATGAATCTATGTACTTAAAATCTTTATCTTTTTTATCTAAATACTCATTAACTTTATTTAAAGACTCCATAAATTCATCTTGTTGTAAGATAGAAGATCCTAAGTACTCAAACCCCTCTAAGTTCATTCCTAATTTTTCTTTAGCAATATCTGAAGATAGAACTGACTTAGTTGAATCAACATGAATTATAAAATCATTAACTAATATAACAGCCTTAGAATGTCCTTGAAATAAACTCTCTTCCGTCTTAATTCTATTTTGCCCATTAAGTATTTGAGAAGGTATCCCTAAGGTCTCACATAATTTAGTAAATATTAAAACAAACTCATGACATATAACTAAATTATTCTTATCATTAATACTTTCTATTCTTTCTATACTCTTATGCGGTATATTAACAACATCACCCATAGCCATATATAAATCATCATACGATAACTTCTCACATAATCTTCGATATAAATAATATATTTTCTCTAACTCATTAAAGTTAGTATTACTAATCTCTCTAAGCAAGCTATTCTTAAAATCACTATCTATTTTAACTTTATCTAAGTTAGTTTTATACTTAATAAAATTATCTTTATCTACTGGTATTCTACTATAATGTTCTGTAAAATAATCTAACCCCATATTCTTAAAACCTCTAAGTACTTCATTACCAAGCCATATTTTCTTTAACTTATTAACCACATCTTCTATATCTAATCCCAATACTTTTTTAGACTTTAACTCATATTCATAATCATCCTTAGTACCACTATTAAAATTATCAAAATACCTATATAAATCATAATAACTAATATTACCATCAATAATTATTGTACTAGCATATACCCTATAAAGCATTCTAACATTACTCATAATCTTGTTACTAATCTCTGTTGGAAAGTTAAACCTCGTACATATATTAACTCTTCCTATATCAATTGGATCTTTATTCAAAGTTAATAATAACTCTTCTAAGTTAGTATTACTAATCTTGCTTAATATATCATTAGAACTTAATAACTTTATAATATCATCAATTCTTTTATTATCTACTTTTCTATCTTTAATATGACGGTAATAATATTCATAAGTATTAATACTTTCTAACTCCTTTATCTTTCTTCGTTCTAAAATATTAAATTGACCTAAATTTTCTTTAAAAAACCATCTTAATTCTTTATAATCATAACATATACATACACTAGTATTTTCTTTCGATAATCCTTCTAAATTAATACTTCCTTTATTAATAAGACTTTCTTTAAGTAAATGATATACACTACCATTATTAATAGCCATTTTAATTAAAGGAACTAAACTATCATTATCTTTATGGTATTTATCATCATCAAAATAAATATTATTATCTTTAACATATACTAAATTATTATTTATAAATGGTATCTGCATCGTTATCACCCTATAGTAAAAGTATACCAAAATTTATTGATTTAGAAAAGATAATGTCTTTTCCCATACTTATGGGCTTTTTTTTAGCTTCATTTCAAATTAGTCAGACTTCCATTCTAAAAAAGTCAAAAATTATAATATAAAAGCCAATTTTATTACGCTACAGGCGTAATTTTTTAGCAAAAATATTAAAAAAAGCAAAATATTACAGTTTTTCAATTTCTGTAAAAAAACTTATACCATCTTTAAAAATCAGCACTATTTTCAAGCAAAATATATCTAGCATGATATATTTTGGCTTACAAAAATTCAAAAACAGTAATTTGAAGTATATGAAAAAAGATAGTATATTACCACTCGAAGGAGAAAAAAAATCTGTTATTCTATAAATTACCCCTTAAAAACTATATATAAACTTAAAATTCACTATCCAATCTATTTTCTCCTTCAAAACAAAAAGAGTACTCGGAAAAACACACCCCGCGTACTCTTTTTTTAATTTTCACTTAATTTTTTATAATATTCATATCTTTCTTTAGCATTTTCTATTTGCATATCAAGTAATTCTTTAGCAAGGCTTCCATCCTTATTCATTAAAGAACGATATCTAACTTCATTCTTTAAGAAATCTTCATACTTCGCATAATCTGGTTCCTTACTATCCATATATAACTTCTTATTAACTGGGTTATAACGCATTAAATTAACATAACCACAATTAACTGCTAACTTTTCTTCATTTATTGAACAAGACATACCACCCTTAATACCCTGTTCAATACAAGGACAATAACAAATAACAATACTTGGTCCCTTATGTTCTTCAGCTTCTTTAAACGTCTTAATTGTTTGCATCATATTAGCGCCAAAAGATACACTTCCAACATACGTATTAGGATAACACATTGCAATCTTGAATAAATCCTTCTTAGGTACTTTCTTACCCATATTAGCAAATTCTGCAACCGCACCCAATCTTGTTGACTTCGAAGATTGTCCACCAGTATTAGAATATACTTCTGTATCTAAAACGATAATATTAACATTCTCACCACTTGATAAAACATGGTCGATACCACCAAAACCAATATCATAAGCCCAACCATCTCCACCAACAATAAATACACTTCTTGCTGGAACATAATCAATTAACACACGTAAATCTTTTGGAATATCTAAACTTTCTAACTCTTTCTTAACCTCGTTAGTCTTTTCAAAATCATCCTCATTATTTAACCACATATCATATAATTCTTTAACCTTATCATCAACCGCACCATAAGTACTTTTTATAATATTCTTAATACGTTCATGCATTAACTTATAAGAATTATAAATACCAAAACCAAACTCAGCATTATCTTCAAACAATGAGTTAGCCCAAGGTACTAAATAAGGTGTTGAAGGTGCCGAACCACCATAAATAGAAGAACAACCAGTTGCATTGCTAACAACCATTTTCTCTCCAAATAATTGACTAATAGTCTTCAAGTAAGGAGTTTCTCCACAACCAGCACAAGCCCCACTAAATTCAAAATATGGTTTTCTTTGACTACAACCTTTAATTGTAAATTTATCAAATAACTCCGGATTTTTATGCGTATCAAACATCTTATTAGCGTATTCTTGATTCTCGTAAGTAGCATTACCAAATTCTAAAGCCTTCGCTCCATTCTTACCAGGACAAATATTTATACATAAGCCACAGCTAGTACAATCAGCTTCACTAACCACAATTTCATAATTATAATCAGTCTTACCTAATACTTTAATACCACGTTCAGACTCACCTTCCGTAATAATCGGTCTAATAACAGCATGTGGACAAACCGAAGCACATAAACCACATTGAATACAATTTTCTTTCTTCCATTTTGGAACACTAGTTGCTACACATCTCTTTTCTTTAGCAGCAAGTCCTTGAGGAAAACGCCCATTTCTTAATTCCATAACATCATTAACACTTAAAGAATCGCCCTTACGATGATTAATTACTTCAAAAATATCTTTATCTAAACTCTTTTCTTCCGTAACTAAATCCCAAGGATTACTAAATAATCTAACATTGTTAATCGCACCATCTAATGCCTTTATATTCGCATTAACAACATCTTCACCCTTATTCATAAACTTCTTCTTAATAGAATCACCTAAACATTCTTTAGCATTAGGAAAATCTAATATTCTTAAAATATCCATTTCCATAATCTTACTAATCTTACCCTTAATTCCGCAATCTATAGCTAAACTATCCGCATCAATAACAATAATTCTTGCATTCTTATTTCTTAAAATATTAACATCTTTCAAACTAAATAACTTCACTAAATCATTATCACTCTTATTAGAGTTAATTAAAATTATGGGATTATTATTAAGATTATTAAATAAATCAAAAGTCTTTATATACTCATCTTTAGTAATAACTAATAGATTAGGATTAGTAACATAGTATGGAGCATTCATCATATGATCCCCTATTCTTAAATGACATACTGTAACCCCACCACTCTTCTTACTATCATATTGAAAATATCCTTGAACATAAGAATCCGTATGCTCTCCTAGTAAATGTAATATATCTTTCGAAGTACTAACCATACCATCTGAACCATAACCATATATTAATATTTCTCTATTACATACTTTAAAAGTATCTTCAATAGGTGCTAAGCTTAAATTAGTAACATCGTCATTAATACTTATTGTAAATGAATTTTTCAAAGTAGTTTCTAACATATTATATACTGCTAAAATATCATTAGGAGTAGTATTCTTACTAGCAATACCATATCTTCCGCCAACAATCTTTATGTCTGTATCTTTTAGAGCAGCCACAACATCTAAGTATAATGGTTCCCCAATTGAACCAGATTCCTTAGTTCTATCTAATACAGCAATATCACTAACAGTACTTGGTAATACGTCCTTTAAATGTTCTACACTAAATGGTCTATATAAATGCACTTCGATTAAGCCATATTTTTTACCTAGTTTATTATATTTATCTACAACTAATTTTATCGTATCACAAACACTACCCATAGCTACAATTACATGTTTAGCATCAGATGCCCCATAATAATTAAATGGTTTATAATCCGTATGCATGATTTCATTTATCTTATTCATATAATCGACTACTACATCTACAGTCTTGGTATAATCATTATTTCTTGCTTCTAAACTTTGAAAATAAATATCTTCATTCTCTGCCATACCAGCTTGATAACCACATGCCACATTTAAAGCTTTATGTTTAAACTCCGCTACTTTATCAAAGTCAATTAAACTTAAAAGCGCTGTTTCATCAATTGCTTCAATAGTATTTATTTCATGACTTGTTCTAAATCCGTCAAAAAAATGTAAGAAAGGTACACTAGCTTCAATCGCACTTAAATGCGCTACTGCTGCTAAATTTTGAGCATCATAGACATTAGTGGACGCTAAAATAGCAAACCCCGTTCCACGTGTAGCATAAATATCACTATGGTCTCCAAATATTGATAGCGCATGAGTTGCCACAGTACGAGCGGCAACATGCATAACTCCTGGTAATCCCTCACCTGCAATCTTATACATATTTGGTATCATTAAAAGTAACCCTTGCGAAGCCGTAAAAGTTGAAGCCAAAGTACCACTCAAAAGAGCACCATGCATACATCCAGCTGCCCCAGCTTCACTTTGCATCTCTATTACTTTAACATCTTCATTAAATAAATTCTTCTTTTTATTACTTAAATTATCTACATTACTAGCCATTGGACTAGAAGGAGTTATTGGATAAATTGCCGATAACTCACTAAAAAGATAAGCAACCTCACTACAAGCTGTATTTCCATCTACTATTTTTTTCATTAATATTTCCCTCTTTCTTTAATTAAACTTCTTTTCATTGGTCTTTCACTAAATAGTTCTAACCTTTTATATACTAATTTATCTCTTAAATCAATAGTAATCCACCAAACCCCTAACTCTTGAAAACTATTTTCCATTCCTTTATGTAATCTTTTATTTACTAAGCAAGGAATATGCACTATATTATCGGGATATTTTACTACATGGGTATGACTATGACCCCTAAACGCTAAATCTATATCATAATCTTGATATCTTTCAAATATCTTTTGATTACTTTTATGACCATGCATCATTAACATTGTATAATCATTTACTTTAAATATCCCATCACTACCCCCTAAGTACTCAATATCATCCCTATTTTTACTAATATACTTAATAATATCTTTATCAGTATAATTTTTCCACCAACCATCATGATTTCCACTAACCATTATTGTTGGCACTCCAAACTCAGGATAATTTTCTATAAAATACTGACTTTGCATTTCAAAACTATAATATCTTAAATTATCTAATTGGTCTTGAAAACTAGAAACTCCATCTACTACATCACCACAATGAATAACATAATCAACATCATTTTGTATTACTTTATTAGCTAAATAATCTAATATATCTTTTCTATCTTGATAACACCCTAAATGTGTATCAGCAATTGCTAGTAATTTTATATAATTTCCAGGTATTTCTTTTTCAATTAATCTTTTTCTAGCCTTAGCATCTTCATTCGTCAAAGCCATCTCTAATAATTCATTTTTTAAATATTCCAAGTACTCTTTTTCCATATTACTTACACACATAATTATTACTTTGATAATAATCTATTATACTTTGATATTCACTTAAATTATTAGGTACATTAACATTCTCGCTCTTCGTAGCTTCCTTCTTCGTATCATCAAATGTATAACTACTATCACTCTTCAAACTTTGATAACCACTATCTTGATAATAATTTCTCGTAATATTTCTCATACTTCTACTTAAAATGTTATTAGCATTAAAATATAATAATATCTCTTCATTTTCATAATAACTAAAATCCTCTGCAAATGAACCCTTAGTACAACTTACTTTAACACTAGCATCCACTACATTAACGCTTATTTCTTGTTCACTTGTATTTCCTAAGTCATCTTTTGAAAGTATCACTGCTGTTACAATACCAGCCTTAGATGTATCAACACTAGATTTCAAATCATATTCACAGTTTGATAAATCATTACATTCCGCTACCAGCATATCCTTAGTAATTTTATCGCCAATATTTACTTCAATATTACTTTTTGGGGTAATTACTGGTCCCTTAGTATCTTTAATTATTATTGTTCCTTGTTTAATCGTTGTTCCATATCTTACAGTATAAGGATAACTTCCAACTTTTTCTTCTACTTTTGACAAATCCAAAGTATAATCTAAATCACTTATATTAGTTAAATTAATATAATAACTACTAGCTTGTGGTATGGTATCTCCCAGTTCTAGCGTTACAACTTTAGTACTAAAATTGGCGGGATTATGTGATATCAAGTAATAATATACTAAGTACCCGCCACCCCCTAAGAACGCAATAAAAAATATACTTAGAATAATATTTGTTATTCGTTCGCGTGGCGTAACAATTCTCACCTTTTTACCTTTTTTATTTACTTTAACTTCTTCTTTTTTGTTGTAATCAACTGGTTCTGGTAAGCTTTGAGCTTGCATTACAACTCCCTCATTACTTAGCGACGCTAACACTACTGTGTTTTTGGCTGCCCGAACATCACTTGTCTCGCTAATTACTACTGCCCCATTATTTTCCCCGACATTATCTGTTGTACTACTTACTTCTTTAACTGTACTTTGAGGGTTACTAACAGCCTCATTAACTGGTGGACTAGCATTTACATTAGTATTTTCATCTGGATTCACTACTGTTTTTTCTTCTATTTTGTTATCCTTTTTATCCTTATCCATAAGCATACTCTCCTAATATAAATATTACTATTTTTTTTACTTTTTTTCAACCTAAAAATATTAATGTTGCTAACTTTTAGCCAAAATAAAAAGATAGTTCTAAACTACTTCTCTATTACGTGAAATTAGAAATCAATTGTGTTTGATAATCACTATACTTTTGAATAAATTCTTTTTTGATATTATCAGTCAAAGTACCAACCTTAGATAAGAGCTTTGATTGTGAACCAGTATAAATTTTAGTAGTTTTTATAACTGAACTTCTTGCCAATCCCATTTTTTAAGCTTCTGCAGCATTAAGTTTCACATCATATTTTCCACAATCAGCAGAAGAAGAAATAATTACATAATTGATATCAACGTATTTCAAGCCATTTTCTAAATTATTACCAACTATCAATATCGGCCTTGTTTTTAATAATCCGTCATTAGGTTTTGTTGCGTTATATGTCCATACTTCTCCAGCCATCAATCCCACTCCTCTACATCTGGTTGCAAGATATCATTAATAAAATAATTAGCAATATCTTTTTTATCAATTATTCTAGCCCCTCTTTCGTCACTATCTAATCCTTTTCTTGAAAAAATCCATGGTTCTTGATTATGCGTTAAATCTTCTAAATACTTTCCGTCATATTTTCCATAATTTTCTACAACATAATTTAATACTTCTAAAGCCTCAGAACTAAGTTCAACATTTTCATACGTTGCATCAATTGGATTGTACTTATAAGAACTAAATATTCTATAGATACTAGGAACAACTGGCCCATGGACCCATCCCTCAATTTCTTCCTTAAAAAGAGGTTTATCATAAAAAGCATAAGAATATCCCTGTGCTAAATACAATAACTTTTGCAATTTTAAAGGTTCAGGATGTAATTTATTAATTAACCATTTTGCAATAACTAAAACATCATAACTTTTTTCCATATTTCTATCGCCTTTCATTTTTACTTTTAGCTAATAAATTTACTTTATGTTCTATAACATATCTATTTTTTTGCTCTCTCAATTAGATTATATACCCTAAACAAATGTATGTCAATAAATTTTGGAGTTTTTTTGATTTTTAGCAAACAAGCATTTTAGAAAAGTGAGCACCTAAGTACTCACTTCTTTATCAAATCCATTACTAAGCTATTATTTCTTGAAACAATATACACTAAATAACCATTATATACCCCTTTATAACGATTTTGTACTAAGTTCAACTTTTCATTATCATTTTCTTCAGTTAACTTACTTTCCAAATTTTGATAATATTCTTCCATGGCTTTATCTATTTTCTTAGCGTCACTACTATTCTTTGGTTTAATAATCATATACCCCGTAACCTTACTTACTATCATAGCATTCTTAACCATATAATCGCTACACCAAGATGTATCTATCCCAAACTTATCTTCAATATCATCTTTCTTATATTCTCTTAAAATATCAAAAACTCTTATTTGAGTCTGCTTAGCTTTACTCATAACCGCTAAATTATTACTACTATTTATGTAAAAATGATATCCATCATAATCAGCTGTATAACAATCTATCTTATTCGTACTAATAAAACTATTTATTGCATTCTTTACCGTTTCATCTTGATTTTCTTTCGGTTTAACAACCAAGAATAGCTGTTTATTATCCTTATTATATCTAAACTTAATCTCTGCTATATTATCGCTATCTAACTTCAACATATTCTTGTAGTCATATTCATAATATTCTTTTAACTTAGCTGTATCATAAGCTTTCGAATTAGTCACTATATTATCAGCCTCATTAATATCAAATTTAACTGTCTTTAACTGGTCAATTTCACTAGCAATTAGTTCTAAGTCTAACTTTTCCATAGGTTTAAATGCTACCTTAATTCCCACTAACAACGATAAAAAGATAACTATCCCACAAAGTATTACTGCTAAACTATGCTTAGGAATTACACTAAATATTCCATATATTTTAATCTTTCTTTGTAATCTTTTTATACTATTTAATACACTACTATTCTTTGTCCTAGCAATAGCACGAGCTTTCGATACTTTCTTACTTCTAGTACCCTTACTACCACTATTTTTAACTAATTCTTCAATATTTATTTCTTTCGTATCAACAATTTTCTTCTTATTAGAATAATCTGTTTTCTTAGTTATTTTCTTAGCTCTAGTATTAACTGGTTTTGTTGTAGTAACATTACTCTTTTTAATAATACTTTTCTCTTTATTATTATCAGTATTTTTCTCTACTGCCTTTTTAACATTCGTACTTTTAGACTCTTTTTTTACCGGTTCTTTAACTATACTCTTAGTACTTTTAGATTCTTTTACTTCCTCTTTAGTACTCTTAGTACCAGTTTTATTAATCTTTTTTACACTTGTATTTGTCTTCTTAGGTGATTTCTTGGTACTACTTTTAACATTCTTACGAGCTTTAGTATTTTTTCTCTTTTTCGCCTTTTTTGTAGCCATTTTTATCCCTCACTAACACTTGCTTATTTTATTATATTTTTTATAATTAAGCAACCATTTTAACAAAATAGAAGAAAAAAAGAAGCACAAGACTTCTTAAATACGATAGAATTTTTTATTTTTATTTACTACTAATATTGCGATTAACGCTACTAGTGAAACACCAGCAATAACTGCATAATTCATAAATGCCCCAGTATCTGGTGTAGGACAATCAGCATCTGTACATTCTTCTACAGTAATAACTGGTGCCATACAAACAGGGTTTGATATTACAGTAGCGCCACTATTAAAGAATGCAGCATTTAAACAAATATTTCCACAATCACCATCAGGTAAGTTTTTAGCTTCTTCAAGTAATGTTAATGTAAATGAAAATATTTGTATATCTTCATTTGGTGTAACAGTACCTGAATAAGTAAATGCGTAAACTCCAGCTTGACCACTTTGATCATTTTTTTCAGTTATCTTAGTATTAGCGGCATCAACACTCCAACCAGTATTTGCATTAACATTAGTTACCTTTAAATACTTACTATTCTCAATAGTAGCGGCAAAACTAGTTAAAGCAGTTTGACTAGTCTTACCAGTTACTGTACAAATTGTTGACTCTCCGGGTTTTAAATTTGTTTTATTGCATTTCATACTTGCCGAATCTTGAGCGTGTGCTAACCCTACAAAAGCAAACATCGCTACAAATCCAAAAAGGATCTTATTAAATTTCTTATTCATAAATATTACCTCTCTTACTATATTATTCCCTTTTATCATAATTTTATTATAGCAAATTTTTCTAATAAAGCAATATTTTTTATAAAATTCATGTCAATTTGTGTTATTATATTAATAAGAATAGAAATGAGGTTTAGCATGCAAAAAATTTTAATCGAAATTAAAAACCAATACCTAGAATTTTTTAACGTAACCTCTAAAGCCCATATTTCTAACGATCTTTTAAATACTAATATCATAAGCAATAACAAACTATTATTTTCTAAAGACTATATTCTTGAAAATATTAAAATGGTCTCTAGTTTTATCAAAGAAATAACTATCGATAAAAACATTGAAACAATCTATCTAAACGATTTAAGTATGATTTCCCTAGTATGTCAACTTATAAACAAATGTCAAATTAAAACCATAATCTCCTTAGAAGAAAAAAACTTCACCTATGAAGCTTATGAAACCATATCAAAAGTTCCTAGTATTAAAAAAGTTAATTGCTATTCAATTCCTACCTTCATGATTGAACTTTTTGATCAAAAAAACATTATCGTAGAAAGCCGCAGCGAGATTTTATTCACATCTAAGTTCATGCAAGAAAACAACCTTAACCAATACTCTAAAATCTATTATAAAATAGCACTTCGCCTCACATCCCCCCTAGGTCCAACTGACCTCACTGACTTTCTAACATTCCTAAAAATAAATAAATACTTAAAAACTATTCACTTTAATACTCTAAACATTAATGACTTAAAAAGCATTATAGGTATTTTAATCAAAGAACGTGTTAAAAATATCCGTCTCGTAATTCACTCTAACGGCATCGATAAAGAAACTGCTCTTACTTTAAAAAAATATAATCAAAACTTAAAGAAATATCACTTAGTAATAAAACTATCCTACTCCAATGAATACATCAAAGAAAACTATCTTAAACAAGTAATTATAACTACCCTAACTTATTGTTTCATTATTATTATTTGTCTTTCCTGTATGGCCATAAGCTATGTTTTAATTAATAATAAAGCCAGTGAAGCCAATGTTGCTAAGATAAATGAACGTATCAACACGGTTATTGAATCTTCTAAAAATAATACCTCAACACCAAGTGAAGAAACACCCGAAGAACCAAGTGACAACCTAGAAAGCCCTATCAAAAATAAAGAATTAGAAAGTCTTTTAAAAATAAATTCCGATACCGTAGGGTGGCTTACTGTCCCTAATACTAATATCGACTACCCTGTAGTTAAAACCACGGATAACGACTACTACCTTGACCACAACTATGAAAAAAAATATGACTACAATGGCTGGGTCTTCATGCATTACTATAACTCTACCCATAATCTTGATAAAAACACCATAATATTCGCTCACAACAGATTTTACAGTGGCATCATGTTTGGTACCCTAAATGAAGTAACTAAAGATACTTGGTATAACAATACCAAAGAAAACCTAATAACATTCAATACTTTATATGATAATATGCAATTTGAAGTATTCTCTATTTATAAAACTAATATCACAGCTGATTACCTAAAAACCACATTTGATAGCGATCTAGAATGGAACAACTTTATTAAAATGATTAGAGAACGTAGTATGTTCCAAAATAATGTAAATGTTGGAACAAACGACAAAATAATAACCCTATCAACCTGCTTAGATAACGATACTAGATTAGTAGTTCATGCAGTATTAAGAAAAATATGATATAATAAAATTACTTAAGATTGAGGCGATGATATGAATACCAAAGAACTTTTAGTTAAGGCAGTCCATTATAATATTTATGAACATAATAAATTTAACAAAGAATTAAAACGTGAATTAGATACTTTAGCGCAAACTCTAACCGACTATTCTAAGTTAAAAAATCTTCTTGAAGTTTATAACACTATTAAAACTACAGAGAATACTCCTTATTTAGATAATATTCTAGAATACCTTCTAAGTAAAAACACTTATAAATTAGAAAATATCTTAAGGTTAAATACCCCTCTTAAAGTTAAAAAAACTTTCTTTTTAAAGTCTTCCACCAAAGAAAAACTTAACTTTTTAAAAGACAAAAAAATAAAGGATGAACTTCTCTTAATTGTTAATGCTGCTTTAAGTACAGATTATAACTTTACTAAAGCATTCCTTAAATCTACTTTTAGTATCGAAGGCACTCTAACTCCTGCCCTATCTTTTTTAGATAACCCTGTTCTAACTAATGAACCAATCATTAAAACTTTTGATAAAGAATTAACTACTAAGTTAGCAAATAAATACTTATTTAACTTTAATGACTTCCAAGAATATTATCTTAAAAACACCTGGATAACTAAGTACCTAGCAAGCTATCGTCTATGTTTAAAAAATATATCTGATACTAACTTTAAAGACTTTATTAAAGAAAATCCCTATCTTTTAATCTATCTAGACCCTAATCTTAGTACGAAGTATCTAAGTAGTGAAGTTATATCTAGTATTTTAAAATCCCATAGTAGTAAATCCCTAGAAATAGTATGTAAAGAATTACTATCTAGTAAAAATAATACTCTAGCTAAAGAATATTTCACTCTTGATTTTCTAAAAAAAGTATCTTTTTATTCTTTATCGTTGTATCCATTCCATTACTTAGATAACGGCCTAACTTCAAAAATTATTTATAATTACGAATACTTAAAAAAATTCAACTTCAACTGTATTTATTTAATAATCTCTAAGTACTATCATGAAGAAGAAATAATCGATTTACTTCGTAATAAAGAATTTACTGAAGACGTACCTGGTCCTATCTTAGAAAAAATATTATCTCTAGTTTCCTTCAAACAAGTCTTCAACATGCTTCAAAATAAAACCATCTTAGAAAAAGTCTCTAACTTAGAAGTTAAATTAAAACTTATTGATAAGATATTCATAACAGGATACTTAGATTCCCCAACATTAGTAAGTAAAACTAACTATGAAACCTTAAAAAATATGTTCTATCTAGTTGATCATAATACTTTTAAAGATTATCTTAAGTACCCCTACATCCATAATAAACTACGTATAGTAGATATACTAGATATCTTTATTTCTCATAATGAAAATATCTTCTATTGTCTTGACTACCTAGATAATATTAAATTTAATAAGAACGAATTAACTTACTACATCAATGCTTCATGGCGTCGTTATGGTATTAACTATAGTCTTGTATTCCAACCTGAAGTCTTCGATAACTGCTTTAAGTATCGTCTTACTAATCTATCTAAAGAAGATCGAAAAAACATTAAATACTTATTCGATACTATTTATACCAAAGGTCAAGCTTTAATTGAATGCTCAACCATTGACTTAGATGCATTTAAAAGTGTTGTTATATCATATAAACTTCTTGGTTTATCTAAAACCCTAGAATTATTTAACCGTGGTAATCATTCCACTACCCTAAATAAAGTTCTAAAATTATGTAAAAATGAATTAGAAATTCTTTCTAAAAAAGAAAGTAAAGAATATAACTTCAAAATTAAAGAAGCTCTTAATGAACTAAAAGCCACTACTTTAGAAGACATTGATAAAACAGAATATCTTCATGATATCTTAAAAGATATGGATACTTACAACTACTCTAAGTACACCAATAGCGTTGTTCTAATTGAAGAAAGCAAAAATAAAAAAGATAAAAACGCTAAAATATATTTAAATAACTTATTTAATAATTACAAAGAATATCATAATAACTATATTTGTAATAACATCAAGTATCACTTTAATGAAATAATTCAAAGTAATTATAAAATAAAAGATAATATCAAATATCGTTATCAAAAAGAAACTGGTAAAGAATTCCTAAGTGATTGTAAGTTAAAAATCTTAATGAATACTCTAACATCATCTAACTTAGAAGATTATCAAAAGTATTATAAAGATATTGATATTACTGAGTTAATGAATACATTTACTACCTACTTATCTAAATACCCATTTAATATTGATGTTATAATTCATGATTTACTTTACCCCTATGCTCTAAATAATAAAAGTATAAAAGAATGTCTAGAACATGTTGGTATCAACTGTCCTGAGTATGCCTTAAACTACTTTATAACTAAACAAGAAACTCTTCGTATTAATAAAATTAATCAAGAACTAAACAAAGTATTTAAACATTTACAAGTACCTAAACGTATTTCTATCTTAAATCATATTTGTTATAACTATAACTTAGATTTCTCTTTAAGTACTGATATTTCTAAATATATTGAAGACTTACGTACTGAAATAATTAACTTCAATGGTAAAGTCGATGTTTCTAAAACTACAAATAACTTAGTTTATACTAATCTTTATACTTTTGATAATATTGACGAATTAGATAATTACTATAATTACCTGATAATGGTCGAAAAACTAGCTCATAAAGCCAAAATATTTGCTAATAAATATATCATTGATAGTGAGACCAAAGCTTTATATCGTGAAGAATACACTAAAGTGTTAGAAAGTACACCATTAAATTTAGAACTAAATACTCACAATTATTACTTAGTAAAAAGAAATCTTACTCTAGACGACTTCAAGCATATTTTCTATAATATGGACATACTTGATTATGAAGAAGCTACACCACAGTTATATAACTTCCTTCTTAAGAATATTCCTTATTTTATCGATGGTTATTATAAGTGTTTCTTAAATAGTTTTAAAGATATTATCTTAAATTGGAATTCTTTATCTAGTATTAAAGATTTAAATTTATTGAAAGCTGTTAAATATTTAGGAGACTATTGATATTAAGTGTATTTAATGGTAATATCAAGATGTAAGTAATAAGACTTACATAAAATAAAAAAAGAACATTTAATTTACCTTTGAATGTTCACATCTTAATAATAGAGTAAGACACTCAGACACTCTTTCAATTATGAAGAGTGTCTATTTTTTTGGCAATAAGCTAAAATTCAAAGTTTTCTATAATTAAATTTTGACATTATTAAAAATCTATGATATTATTTGTATATAAGCAAGGCGGCTTGCATAAAATAAAAAAGGAAATACTTAACTTTTGCTTGTTGAGTACTTGCCTAAATTATAGGATTAATGTGCTCAATCAACTTGATTGAGTACTTATTTCTTTATAATAATAATCATTAAAGAGATTATTAATAAAAGGATAATAATTAGTAAAAAAGAAATTAATAAATCTTTTTTCCTCATAATATCAAGCCTCCTTCCTTATAGAAGTTGGCAAGTACTCAACAGTCAAATATTTCCTGCATTTGATTATACTATAAGTAAATATATAAAACAAGCGAACAAATCAAAAAAACATCGAAAATCTACAAATATAACCAAAACTAAAGACATTTCCTAAGATTTTTGATACAATTATAATGGTGATAAAAAATGTTAAATGAATTATGGGAATATTTAATTATTCTAGCAGTGCTACTTATAATCGCACTAGTAGTTATTAAGTTTCATAAAAAAGACTTCGCGGACGAAGTTAATAAACTAGTAAAATACTTAGGTGGAAGAGATAACATCATAAACGCCGAGTGTAATATGTCAAGATTTAAAGTTATTTTAAAAGATGTTTCAAAAGTAAACAAAGATGGTATAACCTCACTAGGAGCCACTGGTATCGTTGAAATTGATAACCAACTTAAAATAATATTTGGCAAAAACGCTAAAGAACTTAAAAAATGCATTGACCAAATGCTATAGGGCTAACTACCCTATTTTTTTATTTCCACAATACTCTTAATACTATCCTCGTCTAATATATCATTATCAATCGTAAGCAACTTATTACCCCTCCTACTTATAATACTCGAAGTAATAACCTTCCCACTTTTCAAAGTAATTAAATAACGATGCTTAAAAAGATACTTACTACTATCAAATATATCGTCTAAATTAATACTACTCTCCTCATTAATACTCGTAACATCCTGATTATTATTAATATTTCCCTTAATCGGGTTCACAAAAACTTTTGGTAACTTAGAATTCATAAAAATTCCTCCTACTACATAATATGTTTTTTCATAAATTATGTTTCTTTTGCCATACTAATAATATGAAAAGAAAATATTTAATGTTAATACCAATTTTTATTCTATTATCTATAAGTATCTATTATCTTCCTGATACTTATCGCCTTAAACAACTACTATGGATAGCAGTAGGGCTTTTTATCCTTCTAATTTTTAAATTTATTAAACTAAGTTGGATAAAAAAAACTACCTGGTTATTTTATATAATATGTAATCTATTACTAATCTTTGTTTTATTCTACTCTAAATTTACCAATGGCTCTCGTGGTTGGATAGAATTTAAATACTTCTCCCTCCAACCATCTGAACTTACTAAAATATCTTTAATACTTATTTCTAACTACTTAGTATCAAAAAAGAAAAAACATCCCTTTATATATATAATATTATTTCTTATTCCTAGTATTCTAACCTTCTTAGAACCCGATACTGGAGCAGTTATTATATACGCTATTATCTTTCTTTCCTATCTTAAATACTTCTTTAAAACCAAAACTGTTAAATATCTTTTACTTATATTCACTATAATACTTAGTTCCTTTACTATCCTTTATTATACTAATCACAAACTATTCATTAACCTGCTAGGTACTAGTATGTATTATAGAATAGATAGAATCACATCATTCAAAGAAAATAATAACCTTCAAACTACTAATGCTCTTATCTCTATTGGATCTAATAAAACTATGTACTTTCCTGAAAAATATAATGACTTCTTCTTTTCATACATTCTAAGTAATAATATCTATATAAGTATCATTATCATACTAAGTTATATCACTCTTTTATACTTACTTCTTAAATATAATTCTCTAACTAGTACAACTTGGTTCTATATCTTACTTTTCCAAGTACTAGAAAACATGGCTATGAATTTATCACTACTCCCTGTAATTGGTATTCCTCTACCTTTCTTAAGTTATGGTGGTAGTCATATTATATGTAGTTTTATTATTTTATCTCTAGTATTTAAAGAAAAGAAAAAGAGTATATCCTACTCTTAATATGGTCTTGGTCCATACCCATAGTTATAGTTGTAATATCCTCCATATCCGGGATAGTATGGATAATATGGATAACTTGGTGTATTTACATATACTGGTCTAGGTCTAGTTAACCCAACAGCCGCTCCGCCAGCTAATCCCCCAAGTAAGAATGGTACAACAAATCTTTCTCCGTTGTATCCGCGATATCCATATCCTCTAGCATAGTAGTTTTGATACATAATAAAAACTCCTCTCATTTTATTATATGTTAAGGAGTTTTTTTGTTCCCTAATTATAAATTGTAAAATAGAAAGTCATAAATATTTCAAAGTTAAAAAGTCATAGCTTTTAGTGTTTCTGGCTATTTTTGATATACTTATATTATCTCATAATAAAATAAATGAGAAAAGATATAAGTATTGAAAGTATGATTGGAGGTGATAAAATTAATAAATCGGAATTAGCTAGAAAATATAATTGTTGTGGGTGTACTATTGACAGAAGATTAAATCCTGATAAGTATAAAAAGAATAAAAAAGAAATTCTGTAATTTTTTTAAAATAGTGCATATTCCGCAAGAACTGCGCATCCGTTCCAGAGGAACGGAGCACCATTCCGCTTCAAACTGAGCAAAGCTCAGCAGGTTTATTAGTTACCGTTGTTTACTCTACGATCTCTGCCAGGAAATTCAAGACGATATGCCTTGGATGTCATTCGGCTTAAGCAGGCATCTGCATAGGTGGAATCTCCAGATTGTCCCTGATAAATAAGAGGCGAAATGACCATGTCCTTTTGATGTAGTTCATGCTTTGTCATGTTTATACCAGCCCTGGACGAAGACAGACATTCCTTGTATTTGCGGTCTGCAAAGACAGCATCGTAACGGTACTTGTGAGCAATGGAACAATGATGGATGGCTTTCGGACATCCATTACAGACGTAAGGAGCCTTATCAAGACGGTTACACTGTTCTTTAACGAAATCAGGACAGGTTTGGTTACAGGTTGGACAGGAAGTACACTTAATGTTGCAGAGTATGATTTTCCTGCATACATTTGTTTTTCTGCAGTGATATCTATGAATGCAGAAGTTGTGAGCGTTAAGGAAGGATCCTTTATGATACCAATCACTTACACGATGGAGTTTCACTTCCTTCGAAATAGTTGTAGGATCTTTGCATAAGAAGCGGGCGATATCTTTAAAAGTGCTGCCGTTATTCAGGGAACGCTCAATGTATTTACGGTCTTCAAGGGAAAGATGTTTCTGGTTACCATGAATATATTTACTCATAGAGATCTCCTTCTACTGCTGTCAGAAGGTCTTCATGAGCATAGCACGAATATATGAAAGATTAAACTCCACTCATGTAGGAGTAAATTCCACCGCATAAGCGGACGATGGAATTTACTTTTGAAATTTTCAGTGAAAGAATTTAGCTTTTAATCACATGACAACGACAGGGTATGATGCTATAATGAGTTTAAAAATAAGAAACGGGGTGACGTTGTATGATGTATCCATATATGACACTGGCAGATGAAACGGAGATTGTTCATTCACAAATTGTTGAAAAAGATGGAATGAAAAAAGTTATTGTAAACTTTGAACGACCAACAGAAGATGGATTTGATTCGGCAAGGTGTGAATTGCCTGATTACAAATGGACAGAACGCCAAGGATATTCGGATGAAGAAATAGCAATGTTTGAAGAACTCCTGCATAGTAATGCTCATTTGCTATACCGGTATGCGGAGAATGGGGGGATTCAAATTGCCTAAATTGTTTATGGTATGTGGATATACGGTATATTTTTGGTCTAATGAAAATGGAGAACCAATTCATGTTCATATATCAAAAGGTAAGCCTACTCCAAATGCGACTAAAATATGGCTTACAAAGTCAGGTGGATGCATTTTGGCAAGTAATGGAAGTAAAATTTCCAAGAAAGAGCTGAATGAATTGATGGAATTTATATCAGCACAGTTTTTCTTTATTTGTGCAAAATGGAAAGAGGCATTTGTGACGGATGAGATAGGATTCTATTGTTAAGCATATTGTAACTTATAGTACATCGGGGACCGGTCCCAAGGCGGTCAATCCAAAAGAAGATCACTATAATTCTGATACAAAGATAAGATTAAAAGATTTTCCTAATATTCCCATGACCTTAGCAAACGAGACACATGGGGGTATGCCCTATGAAAATGAATAGAAAAAGCGAGTAAAACGGCAGGGGTCTCGAAAAGGAGACGGCTGCCGTTTTACTCGCTTTTTACCAGGGTTTTCCAGCAGTACGATAGTTCCCGTCTACTCAGATTTTCATAGGGTCAGACCCCTAGAGTTGCGTGGACCAAAGGCTCTGGGCGACATCCGGGGCGTGACCTACATATACGGAATGTTCTACCGCTTCGGACTGATTGATGTGCCGTAAACGAGGCAAAGCAGAAGATAGGATCAACTTGCCATTTGAGTTCCCAAATGGTAAAATCAAAATGCACTGGGATATAATATCCTTTGCC
>ERZ779840.828-NODE-828-length-32624-cov-9.617428_pt1 | contig 32624 bp, 32 predicted proteins | sample MGYA00511561_ERZ779840 | MGnify/ENA primary metagenome ERZ779840 (study PRJEB29588, sample SAMEA2162036) | human gut metagenome | biome: human gut; feature: human-associated habitat; material: faeces | place: Denmark | collected 2008/2010 ...
CGAATTCTTCAGCCCACTGTTTACTGCTCTGAGTTTTACCTTTATATGTGATGAGCCTCGGATCTCTGCCATGCTTCCCGTTGACCGATTCTTTCTCAATCTCTTTCATTGACCAACCCTGCCTGTATCGATAGTTAAAGGTACATAGCTTGAGACCAAATTCTTCAGCCCACTGTTTACTGCTCTGAGATTTACCTTTATATTTGATCAATTTTGATGGCTGACGGTTTCCAGAGGTGGCAGGTGTGCTTTCTATACGCTTCATAGGCCATCCAGATCTATATCTGTAGCGGAAAGTATTCTTATCAAGTCCGAATTCTTCAGCCCACTGTTTACTGCTCTGAGTTTTACCTTTATATGTGATGAGTTTGCATCGTGAATACTGTACTGCTTCACTTTCTATTCGTTCCATCGACCATCCTAACTCACGGCGACCGTAAAAGGTTTCGAAGCTTAGTCCGAACTCTTTCGCCCATTCAGAAGCATTCTGTTTTTTACCTTTGTATGATATGAGTTTCTGAGCCCTGGCGACCGCTGGCGTGCTCTCAATCTCTTTTATCGACCAGCCGGACCTAAAGCGCCGCCTAAATGTATCATAATTCAGACCAAACTCCTCAGCCCATTCTCTCATTGTCTTATACTGACCTTTGTAGCCTATGAGCTTCTGTTCCCGTCCCATTCTGACATGTATCGCTTCGCTCTCGATTCGTTCCATCGGCCAGTCGCGGGCAAGACGACCACGGAAGGTAGAGCGACTTAGACCGAATTCTTTTGCCCAGTCAGAAATGCATTTGGTTTTGCCTTTGTAGGTTATGAGGTGGTTCATAGCAGCGCCTTCACAGACATAGTTAATGATCAGTAGTCATCTATATCTCCCATTTCAGAGTCTACAAGCTCCCTTGCCTCCTCCTGGGACAGCGATACACCGTCCAGTTCTACATCGCAGACTATACCAAGCACACTATTAGCGTGATATTTTGGCATCCATTCTACGATTGTAAAATAGGTGAAAATATAAGCCTCACTATCAAAGTCCAATTGATAGTAAACTCCGTGAAAGTGGAGTTCATTATCAAGCTTTGAGTTCTGGTAAAACTCAAAGCAAACTCTGAGACTTTATGTCTCCATCTCCCTCAGGGGAGATGTTCCGGCCTCCTTATAATACATGATTGCTTTTGATGCTTAAAATAGTTTTGAATCCCTTAATCTTGTGTTTTTTAAATCTTTTTCCGGAAGATCTCATAATTGATACGAATCTCTTTCTAAAGCCTCCTTAAGAGAGCATATCTGGGAGGCGTTCTTTAGAATAATCTTAAATACCCGAGTCTTGATTAGAATCTTACGCATCCGCTCCGAGATCGCTGGTCGTTTATGGCTTATAAGGGATGTTAGGAGCTTAATCAGATCCGTTTCTCTACGGATCTGGGGATGCCTGTGCACCTATCATTTATTTGGTTTCGCCGCGTAGGCTTCACCTTCTTTATACTTGATTTTTTTAAGTTTTTTAACATATCTGTCGTCATTTTTATTATATGCGCTGCCGATCGCGCCAACAACAAAATCGTGCGTTTGGAGAGATTTCGTATCTTTAGAGCTTACTATCTGACAACCGATGGTTTTTTTCTTTTTAGATGCTGCTCTTCTGCATATTCTGCATCCTAAATCTGGATCCTTTTCTGGACTTATTGCTGTATGCTCATCCAGCAAGAAATAGTACTGCTTGTCGTCTGAATCCTCAAGTATAAACTCAGCAAACTCACTCAGAGCCTTTCTGTACATTTTTCCTTTTTCTCCCCACCGGGGGCTTGATTTTAAGACAGCGGCTGCATAGATATCCGGATCTAATTTAGAGATCTCATCCAATATTTCCATTCTTACTTTACGGGATGACCTGTTGAATTTAAGCTCAGAGCCGGCTTTATTGTATTTACTGCTGTTCTGAGGTTGTGAACCAGCAATTCTAACATATTCTTCTGGTTTGTCTGTGACACTGGCTGCAAATACCAGATATGGATCAGACATTGGAGATTTCCCCAGATCTCCAGACTCATCGATAAGAACGACATAGTTTTTAGCGTCTTTATGTGATCGAGTCTTTTCTGCTGGATTTAATAATTTTTTCCTAGAATCCACTTGTTTCAAAGAACTGCGGCCCCCTCAAAAAGTGCGTACATAGTCAACAACAAATCGATCACTGCCAACACCTGCATAACCTCCCAGCTCTTTATCGTCCAGCAGACAAATATCACTGTCAGGTTGAAGGCAACCGCTGCAAAAGGAAAAAATCCTTCAGATTCATAGAGTGCGGCAAGAGAATCAATGCTGGTTACGCCGGTAATTGCAAGAAAAAAGACAGTGACGATTGTCAGAATCGCCACTATCCATACAATGCGTTTCATGGTACCTCAGATTTTAACTATTCCCTTTTTCTTGATCGACTTAGCTACCGACTTGCTGAAAGGATATTTTTTCCACCTGCCTTTCTTCGATTTTTTATATACATTTGCTGTGTATGTCGGGGTTGCTGACACCTCCATGGTTACATACACAACACCCGGTTCAATCTCAATGACCTTTGATTCATTGGGATTGATCATCACCTTCTTGGAACGGCCTTTCGGGTATCGTTTTTTGTTGTTTTCGTGTAGATTCAGAGCAGCATCAATGTTCTTACCAGCGTTGGGACTGAGAACAACAATTCCGCTGTCGGTGACTGTTGCTTTGGTATCTGAGCTTTGATACTTTCCCCGCACCGCCTTTACTTTGCTTGCCGGTACAATGACTGTACCTTTTTCACCTTCACCGGCCAGCTCTGGATAGGCTACATTTCTGACGCCTCTCTCAGCGCCTGTTTTTCTTTTTTGATTTGTTCCTTTTGCTGATGCTTTTGATTTGCATGTCATTTTTATTACCTCTTTTAATTGATTTTTCAGCTGTTCCGTATCCCAGATTCAGTTTTCTGATGTTCAGGCTGTTCCAGTTTTCCTCTACCGCCTGCAATGCCTTCTTTCCCTTCTGTCCGCCTTTGAGCTTTCTGCGGTCATCTTCTACAAGCTTTCTCGGATCTCCGCGGATGTAAGTGTAGTAAGAAAGCCCGGGAGAACCTGGAAATCTGGCAATTGTCTCTGCAGTTGTCAGAGCCTCCTCTGCCGCAAGATCTTCATAGGCAACGAAAACTGACCTTCGGCTTCGGTTCTTTGTCTTCAGCAGTCCCTTTCTCCCATTGTCTATCATCCTCAGAAGATGCACTGACTCGTGAACAACCGGTTCATTTTCAGAAATATGCTCTGGGTCGCAGATGATGAAATGCACGCCTCTGGATCCGGTATACTGAGCAGAAATCCCTTCAGGGAGATCCCTCACTGAAAAAACAGTCCCTGCATCGGCCATCTCTTTCTGCTCTGTTTTGGTGAATGAGCCGGAGATGGCCTTTTTGATCTGTCTGATCTCACTAGGTGTCCCTACGATGCCGATGCCCGTTTCGGTGATGTATTTTGCATCTGCAGTATCGATATCTTCGAGATCTGCAGATCCGGGGTTGTCCCACCATCCTGCGATTTTCTCAGCCGTAAAAGGCCTCTTAATAATCTTGACAGATGTCTTTGCAGTATCATTCCCTGCACGGCCTGCTGAAAGCAGGCGGGCTACCAGCATGTCATCCGGCACGATGCTGTTTTCAGTCGGAATGCAGTACGATCTGCCGCCTGCTGAGACACGGGTGCACTTTGACATTTCACCACTCTGGCAGATCTTTCTTGTATTCTTCGGCTGACCTTTTTGGAGGCATGATCATTTCCTCCGGGTCTGCTTTCCTCTGCTAGTCCTTCCTGATGTTTTCTTCTTGGCTGCCTGTTTTTTGGGAGTGTGTTTCTTTTCAGAAAGGGCCGGTTTCTTCTTTGCTGCTGCAGACTTGGATTTATTGGATCTGCCCTGTGCAGCACGGGGCTTTGTCGGAGCTTTAATCGATCCTGTAACGGCTGACATTGCTGAAATGGCACTCTTCGTTCCAGGCAGCTTCAGTCTTGAAATGTTGCTCCTGGACCAGTTTTGCTCAACAGACTCAATTGCATCTCTTCCCGAGAGCGGTTTATTGGTGCCTTTAGTGAAGAGAGCCCGGTCTTCCCTCATCATATCCAGAGCTTCTTTTTCAGTTGGATATCTCCATCTTTTTTTATTCTCATCAAAGATCTGAACAAATTGATAATATCCGCTCGAAGGGTCTTTGCCTCTGGCCATCTGCTCTGCCACGGTACAGGATTCCTCAATCACCATGGAATTTTTATCTTTGATATCCTGCGCGCGCGTAATCGGTCCTCTGCGGTCCTTATCTACCATGCGCATGTGATGCAGGCCTTCGTGAACAACAGTACTGTTGTTGAGGCCGTGCTCCATATCCAGATTGATCTTGTTCTTCCAGTAGTCTCCTGCAGATTCCTCAAGAGGCCTGACGGTCACCGTGATGGGGCCGTCAGCAACTAGTTTTTTCAGCTCGCTCTTGGGATAGGCTTCGTTTATCAGGGTCCGCACTTCTTTTTCCATATGCGGAGGGCAGACAATGCCGATTTTCTTGTGCACACCCTGCAGATCCTGGTCTTTTATACCGCTTACATTGTAATGCGCTTTGCCAGGAGCATCTATATACTCAACATCATAGCTGTTGGGGGATACCCACCAGGCAGCTGCTTCCCTGGGGGTCATCTTTATCGGCAGAACCACTGATGCATGTTCATCGTAGTCTTTCGGCCTGTTTCTGACATGTCCCTGCTCCACAACAAAGTTGAATCTTTTGATCAAAGATTCTACCGGGACATATCCGTCTTTGTCTACAGGGATGTTGGCCTCCTTTCCGTTGGAGAGGACTATCCTTTCAAATCCCGCCTGGGGCAAATCAGACCCTCCTTACCTTTGCCGTCTTGTTGTTTGGCATCAGAATGTCATAGCAATGATATTCGTCCGGGTTCTTGACTTGATGGATAACTTCGCGCATCCCTGCAAGATACTCTGAAAATTCCTTATCGGACAGCTTCTTGATCACTGCTTCGTTTGGCACATTAACGCTTAATTTGTACTTCTCTCTGAAGGGATCCAGAATCAGATCTTCTTCCGTTATTACTATGTCCGGATGCCAGCTTAGTGTACGAGGGGCATTTTCCCTATAGGCATAATCTGCCTTTGCCCTCAGATTATCAACAATTTCCAGCCTCTTTTTATTCCTTGCTCTTGTTTTTGCAATTTTCTTTCCAGCTGACTCCTTCTTGGGCTTCTTTGCAGATGCTGACACTGCGTTCAGCTTGGATCTGCCGCATGAGCATTCTGCCTTTCTTGTCTTAGTATTTGGTTTGGTGGTTTTTCGTGATTTTGTCGGTGACATACTACCTCTTTCTCAACATTTCCCCGCTGCAATCCTGTTCTGATGCTTTCTCAGCTAGTTTTTATCGTTATTTATCTTCCATTTCAGATTTTATAAGCTTCCTTGCTTTCTGCTTAGACAGTGATACATCGTCTACTTCTACATCGTAGACTACACCAAGCACATTGTTGGCATGATAATCTGGCATCCATTCCCCGATTGTGAAATATTCTGGGGAATTGTCACTATAATTCGGCAGCAGCCTTATCCGGTTTGATCTGCCGAACTCTCTCTGTATAATCGTCTTTACAGATTTTCCGCTGTAGTCCTCGGTTTTCCCGTCTCTGCGTATTCTCAGCGTCACTTTTTTCTTCTGCTCGGGATACATCAGCGTTGACTGTCCGGAAACTGGAGACCGTGATTTTGAACCTGTACTGGCAGCAGTCTTATTGCCTGCGGCAGATCTGGTTCTTGTATCCTGCCCCTTCACATCATACGATCCGGGTCTGTTCGTCCATTTGTAGAATTCCTCTGGTGTAATAGGCATGGTAAAAGTATTCTTGGCATCGAAAGAGCCGTCAGCGGTTCTTGCATTTTTACTCCTGCCGGCCTGGAACTTATCTACCACATTCTGAGGCACATATCCGTCTGCTGTGACGGGTATCTTAACTCCTTTGATCGTCTTGGTGCCTACGGCTGTCTGAAAACCGCTGTTGGCCGGTTTCTTTTTGACAGGAGGTTGGATGCAGTCTTTGATGTTTTCTTGGCGCTTGTCTTCTTTGCTGGTTTTTTAGCTGCCTGTTTAACTGCTGGTGCAGTAGACTTGGCTTTTTCCTGCGGTTTCTGGGGTTTGATCCCCAAAATATAGATGTGATTGTCTATGTACTCGTTTCCTGTTTTTGATAGTCTGGTCATTGGTTCTTGCGGCATGGTACCTCTTTCTCAACGTTTCCCCGCTGCAATCCTGTTCTGATGCTTTCTCAGCTGGTTTTACATGTTCTCATCTCCTGCTTTCCTGCTCTATTCGGTTATCTGCAGCTGTCACTTCTTCAGCGGAATCTTGAAGTCCCTGTCATAGCGGCGTGAGTAGTTATCTGCCTGTTTGTCGGCCCATGCTCTTGCAAAGAGCACGTTCTGTTCACGTTTCCTCTTTCGTGCAGACCGCTGCTTACTGCTCAGCTTTCTCTTTTTTTTAGGATGCTTTTTATTGACAGCAACTGATTTAGATGGCGGTTTCCGGAATCTCATAGTGCCTCCTTGGATGCATCATCCCTGTAATTTTCGGCAGAAACGCTTAAATATAAGTTAGGGGTAAAAATGCCCTCAAAATCGAAAAGTGTAAATACTTGTTTTTCAGGGACTTTACCGCTCCTTATACTCGCGCGCGCGTACGCCCGCGCGTAGACACTGCGGCGGATTTTTTGCAGCACATTATACGGCATCTCTGCAGAGCACAAAGAGCACCTGTCGGATGTGCAGTCATTCATCATCTTCACCACCCTCCCTGCTGTAATTGTACGCAAGAATCTCCCGGTAGTCTTTGATCAGAGACTCTATCTTCCGGCGGTCAACATTCTCTTCAAAAGCAATCAGGGGCAGCGGCAGTTTGTCGATATAGTGGCGGTGGAAATATTTCGCAGCAGCTGCTTCCGTGCCGATTGCACACTGCGCCTCCATGGCATGCATCCTGATCTCCCAATCAGCAATCTCTGTTGATTTTCCAATCTCGGACTGGGGTATCCTTCTCTGGAATGTGTATCTGTCGCGGACCAGCATCTCCCTGTAGCTGTCATCCAATGTTGACAGACCCGAATGGAAATATCCAACGCCTCTTGTGCTCCCAAGCGCGGGAATGAATGCAATCGAGGTGGATTTTGCCTGATTGTTGCGCATGAGGATCTGTCCGGAGATATCCATAAGCTCGTTGTACCATCGTTCGCCAAGATTGGAGATCATCCATTCTGTGTCATTGCGCTCAGCCACGGCGGTTTTAAAGATGATTACATGACCGGAACGATATGATTTTCTCAGCTCGGTCCAGCGCTGCCAGCCGAAGATACAGATGACGATCCCTCCTTTACGACCGGACACTTCTTCATACTCATGCCTTAACTGCTGAAAGATTCCGGCTGCATCCATATTGTCCTTGTCCATCATATTGAGGGAGCTGGCACACTTAGCTGCATCATCGATGATCATCATCTGCACCTTTCTGGAATCGATCTGGTCAATGGCAATCGCCAGATCGTTGCAGTAGCAGTAGTTGACATTTTCCCTGCCGTAAAGGTTGAAGACATACTCGGTAAGCCACATGAAAAGCTCAGTTTTACCGCATCCCGGCCAGCCCACGACACAGGCATGTACCCAGATAACTTCCTTGTCTGGAATTTCCGTAGGAAAGAGAATAGCTAGTGCCAGATCGGTGATGTCTGCCTTAGGTTTCTGGGCAATCAGAGCATCAGCGGGACCGCGCATATGGTAATCTGTTCCTGCGGATCGCAAGCTGTAATAGATATCAGATTCCTGCTCCAGCTTCTCCTGCTCATACAGACGGACTTTTTCCATGCGTTCCATCAGATCCGCTGCGGACTGGGAATTCATCAGATATCACTCCCGGATATGTCTGATTCAGTGTCTGCGGTCTGAGAAAACAGCATTTTTGAGGTCAGGACAACATCGTTCTTTATGCTCTTGAGGTAGTCGTTGAGGCCCATCAGGTAATCATAATTCTGCTGATTGCGGCTCATGACAGACCAGCCTTCACTCCTGGCCACATCCGAAGCGTAGCGGTCGGTGAGGGCGATCATTGCATCTTCCAAGAGCTGCGTCCGATCCGCCATCCCTACCGGTATGGAAATCCTCCGCACAACATCATCGCCCAGAGGTGTCTGCGTAAAGAGATGGTCATTCCCCAGAATGAGCTGAAGATCCTTGCATTCGTCATCTGGGAAGATGATATGCCCCTCTTTTTCCTGGAAACGGGCGATGTCAATGTCATCGCCGGCCAGATCATAAATCAGGCTGTCTTTGATGTTGTTGAGCACCTGGCCCTGCAGCATAAATTGAAGATGGTCTTCGGAAGACAGAATTCCTACTTTGACATCGCCGGTCGGTTTTATGCAGCTCTCGCTCATTGTCCGCACCCCTCTTCCGGCGAGAAATTGGTGAAACGGCCTATGAGCGCTTCCACTGTCTGAATCTCTGTTTCATAAAAGACACTGCTCTGATATGCGTTGGCGGCGTCTATGACCTTTCTGGCTTCTGCGGCCTGGGAGGCGGGATGACGCAGGTCATGGCGGTAGATTTTACCGCTCTCGTCTTTGTAGCATGTTAAGACTGTGTCTTTCAGCGTGAAGATGTCGCCTGCATCGTCCTGGATGATTGTTCCGCCGTCATTTTCAAATCCCTGGACTGTCAGATCGGCCCTGCTCTTCAGGAAAGAGTATGCCGAACGTGTCTGCTCCAGTATCGGAGACAGTATGCGTTTGTCTTCATTATGCGCCTCCTTGGCAGTGATGCAGAATATGGAAGGTGCATCCACTCCGAGGAATTTCCGGCCTGAATCGCGCCTCATCGTCCCACCTCCTGAGTCTTGATGGCCTCGCTGTTCTTGCTGTAGCCCATGCTTCCGAGGACTATGGCCTGCGGATCATAGCCTGCCTGCTGTTTCAGGAATTCAGCCGCTGCATAGAGGCTTTGAGATCCCACTGCCTGCCGCAGGCGGTAATTTTCTTCAGCAGTCTCTGCATATTTCTGGCTGAGATCGTTGAATGCCCGCAGCTTCATCAGCAGAGACAGAGCCGAAAGGTCGGCAGATTCAGCGAGAATGACGGTTGTCACAGTCTGCATTACCTTCAGTTCTTTCTTGGGTACATACTGCCCGTTCCTTTCAACCATCTTTTTAGATCTTTTGACAGTCCATTCGACATATGAATCGTGGACATATTCTGCAAAGACCAGCCTGCCGTAGATGGGTGGATAAACCAGCGGTTTAAAGTCCGTCTCTATCCTGCCGTCAAGATCGCCGTTTGCCTGAATGACATGATGAATGCCCCAGCGCCATTTGATCCAGAGAGCCTTCCAGGTCTGATCCTGTCTGCAGATCTGCCCGTCTTCATTCGTATAAACCACCCACGGCCTCACATTGAATCTGACAATCTCATTGTTGGCAGTGTCCAGCTTCGCTAGGTAGCGGTAGTCCTGGCGGCCGTTGAAGTAGTATCCAACGAAGTAGAATATGATCAGGCAGACCAGCAGGAACGCGAGGCTCCCCCTGCCTGCGGCCTGTGCCCATACTGCAGCTATGCATGGTACCACCAGCACAGCCACCGTCACCGGGTCCACAGGGAAAACAAAGTTTACGATACTCTGTATCTTTCTGCCGATAAGCACTCCCAGCAGGGCAGCCAGACATGCAAAGATGACACTGAGTGGATCTATAGTGATCATCTCATGCCTCCGGCGGAAATCAGGTCTTCTCTAAGTTCGGTTATATCGATTGGTAAATGATTTGTGGAAACAATTTTATCTGAGGCCAAAGTGTGCCCTCCTTTCAAAACTAAGCATAATTCAGGGTCAAAGACAACGCCCTGCGGAACATCGCCGATTTCCCATCTTGCGGTGCACTCGGCGATGAAATACTTGGTGCGGCTGCTGTCATACAGGCCGGCGCCGGTAAAGTCCCCGGCAATGCCTGACACCATATGAGCTGTTGTTGCTGAAGTGGGTATGTATATCAATGCCGTGTCATAGCCCAGCGCACCCATCAGCGATGAATAGAGCGCGGCGACATCCTCACAGTCTCCTCCTCCATCCACTAGTGTTTCAATCGGATACTTCGGATACTCCTGGTATCCTGTCGATTCGTAATCATCTATATACTCCAGGCTTTGAACGAATGAGAGGATGAAAGCCGGTGTGTCGTCCGTGTATTCTGCCAGGGATTCTGCGAGAGCTGATACTGACCGGCAGTCAATATAGTCTGCATATGAGCTGAGCGTGACGGTTCCGCGGTTTTCAGCCCTTGCGGCAAGGTATTCCGACTGAGAAAACTCGGCAGTAAGCACGTATCTTTCACGTTCATAGACCCAGCTGTATGTGTGAGACACCAGCGTCTCTTCGATGCCGGTGTCTGTCTTGATCTCCTGCTGTCCAGCATCATCTGCCTGAAGGAAGAATGCCGTTGCCAATACGGCGATGACGGCAACTGCTGCTGCGGCTTTCATCACGGGTAGACCTCCAGCAGGACATAAACTGTAAACAGCGCTGCCAATGCCGCCACCAGCCTGACAAACTTATGCCTCCATGCAAAATGTGCAGTTGAGAGGACTGCCGCAAATGCCAGCAGGCCCTCTGAATGAGCGAGGATGAAATCTGCCGCCGCTTCCATCATAGAAACCTCGCTAAACCTAATATCGGACCTGCCAGAAGCAGGCCGCCGATAATTATCACTGCACCGGCAATGATCAGCGTCCAGTTGAATCTCGCAAGCAGGCCGCCGATGATCATCAACAGGCCTGCGATGATGCAGATCAGTTTGACGATCTGTTCAAGCGTCAGTCCGCCGCCTGGAACTGAATCTGTGGGATCCGGATCCGGAAACTCAGAGGAATTTATCAGTTTGAGTTTCGTGACTTCAAGACTGACTGATGAAGACGGGGCATTGTCGTAGTACATCTCGTATACGTCAAGCATGCAGTTCTCCGACATGTTGACCAGACTGGCATCATTCATGTTCGCTGCAGCATTCCAGGAAGACAGCGGTGTGCCTTCCGTAGACCATACAGCCATGATCCCAGGCTGATTCAGAGTGTTTTTGCCTATATTCAGATTAAAATTCTGGCCATAGACGAACGGTGTGAAGATTACATTCTCATAGAGCTTATCACCAGTACTTGTGTAGAGATCTCCCCGGACATACAGCGTCAGAGATTCCTTTGAAAAACTGTAGTCTCCGGTTTTGATCTTCTGATCATTTTTACTGTAGTAATCGCTAAGCTGCTCCATAGCCAGTACAGTCAGTATTTCCTGCTGCTCCTGTGTGATGCTGATGTTGTCATAGTTATCCGGCATCATCAGAGTGGTGAGGTAGAAATTCGCCTCTCCTGCTTTGTCAAAGATGTTCCAGACTGTGGCAGCGGCATTGGATGCTTTGGTAATCGAGACCCTGATGGTCTTGAGGAGCTCATCGTAATCAGTCATCAGCTCTGTAATGTCCACGCTTTTGCTTTCTGCACCGTCTGGATGGATGGTGATTGAGATTTTGTCTCTTACCACATCATCAACGATGATTCCCTGAGATGTCAGCTTGGCCAGTTTCACATCGTTTCCGGCCTTGAGAACCAGCGAGGTCATGACTGCCGCGGCATTGGCATCAACAACCGGCAGAATGCCTCCTGCATAGGACCTGCCGGACTGCAGGGTATAGACTCCTTCACTGAATCCTGACATTGAATCAAGGCTGTTGCGGCCTTCGTTGAGTGTCAGCCTGGCAGCATCGCTGGAAATCACAGCGGACCCGCCGAACACCCAGATGTCTCCTCCGGTTATGTAGACCTTATTTTTTGCTGAAGTTGCATCGACAGCAGTACCGACATAGGTCTGTGCAGACGACTTGGAAGAGATGCTGTCGAGTCCGTATGATATCTCGACATTCATCATGTTCCTGTAGGTGTCTGTGCCGTTCCAGATCTGGATACGCTCATTGAGGTTATCAAAGTGGGAATTGACCTGGGCAGCGGCATTTCTGAGCATGTATGAGGCGTTTGTGTAGAATCCGCTTGAGTCGAGTATCAAACTCGGATCATATGTCAGATCCTTGCCCCAGTTGTATGCTGATGTGATCTCTGCCTGCCTGATGTGGTGCTCGTTTGTCAGCGGCCAGATCTGTGAGTAGTTGGCAAGGGCATTGTCGTAGTAGGCCAGACCGCTCAATATCGACTGTGCGACAGCCTTTGTCTCTTCTCCCCTGACATATGAATCTGTATCTCCAGTTCCTTTCTCAGTGAGCTTATCGTATGCCTCGTGAATCGCATATCCTGTGACTGCTCCCATTACAAAGAAGACGACCATGATTGTAGTCACAGCAAAGCCCAGAGCCGGTGCTTCCTGAACCGGTTCTTCTGCTTCTCCGACTATCGAGGGAGCTACTGCAGCAAAGACAATGAGCACTGCAATGAGTGCTGAGACTGCTGCCGTGATTTTCCTGTTCCGGCAGTTCATCCGATCAGCCCCAGACAGTATAACGCGGCTGCATAGACCGCTGCAATGACAGCCGCAACCGGCAGTCCCTTTACTTTCAGGACAGCCAGGGCGAGGGCTGAAAGGATCAGCGCTGCGAAAGTCGCAATCACAAAATACAGAGTGCTGCTGTCTGCCGGTGTCTCTCCATCGGTGATTTCAGCATACAGTGTGATATTCTGCGTAACGGGTGATTTGAAATCGAAGCGGTCTTTGAACTCTGTATCGGTATACCAGCCTGTCAGTCTGCAGCCTGAAGGTATATCTATCTCCGGCTCGGCAGCCCTTTCACCTTTCAAAACTGTTGATTTGATGATCTGGCTGCCGTTGATGAATGTGACCGTATATACAGGCAGGTCTGTCAGATTGTAGGGCAGGCTGGATGAAACGGAGCTCTGGTCGTCAAGCGCAGTGGTGATCGTTATCCTGCCGGCACTGGGCGAGGAATACGAATGGGAAAAGGTACTGCCGGTTTTCATCTCAGTAGTTCCGTCTCCCCAATCGACAGTGTGAATCATTCCTGCATATTCAGCACCCATACTTACGCTGACGATGAGATAATTGCTGCTGACGGTGAAGTGCCTGTTCCACTGGGCAACGAGTGTCATTGAATCCTTGACAGGGTTTGAAAAGTCCCAGTCAGATCCGCCGACGACTCTCCAGGCGGTAAAGACATATCCGTCCTTGACAGGCTCTGGCGGCTTGGAGACCGTGCTGCCTGATTTAACGGTCTGAGATGCAATCGAACCGGATCCGCCGTTGAGATTGAAGATGACAGTCACATCAGCAGCGGTCGATTCTTCCCACTGGGCATATAGCGTGAGACTGTCTGATATGCTGACTGCCTCACCGGGACGGTAGACGGAGCCGGCAGCTCCTGATTCTGTGCTCCAGCCGCTGAGATTAAAGCCTGATCTGTTGAAGCCGGATATCGGCAGAGCAATTGATTTTCCAGCCTCCAGCTTCTGAACTGAGATGTTTCCGGTACCGCCGTTGGCACTGTATGTAACTGTCCTGCAGGAAGCGCCCTCAGCTATCCAGTAGGCATAGATCGTTGTCTGCCCTGATACAATGTATGTGTAACCGGGAGCATAGACGACATCTGGATTGTCTGAGAGGTACCAGCCTGCAAGCGTGTAACCTGATTTTGTGAAGCCGTCATCCGGTAATGTGACCAGATCATCGGTGGCTGCAAGATATTTAACATCTCCAGTACCGCCGTTGGCATCAAAGACTATCAGATTGCTGTCTGCTGTCCATTTAGCATACAGTCTGATGTCAGAAGACACGGTGTAAATCGATCCCAGATTATATGTCGGGCCTGAGGCAGAACCTTCAGACCAGCCGATCAGGGTGTAGTTGGAACGGCTGATTCCCGAAGACGGCAGAATAACTGCGTTGTTGGGCTGTGCATTCATTGACGGAATGCTGCCCGTACCGCCGTTGGCATCAAACGTGACGGTGTATGCGCCTGGAACATCCTCTGTGACTGTGATGTACCATTCTGCCTTAGAGGCATTGATGTACGGGGCATTGTCGCCTGCAAGTGAGATCACCACATGGTAGACGCCTGGCTTTGCCGGGGTTCCTTCGAATTTCAGCTGCCGTTTGTCACCAGTCTGGCTCAGCCAGTCTGGGCCGTCATATGATATTGAGTAATTTGTATTGCCTGAGACTTCGATATACAGACCCCAGACCGAGGACTGCATATTCGGCGAGAAGGAGTATTTTTCTCCCAGTTTCACTTCTGCCGGTGCTCCATAATCGCCGGTGGGAACGGCTACCCAGCTGGCATACATCACCGCATCAGAATTGGCCGCATATGCAGACCCGATGTCATAGAATCTGCCGGAAGTGCTGTCGAGGTTCCAGCCGGCCAGAATGTATCCGGCGTTGGTAAATCCGCTCTGAGGAAGATTGATCTCGGTTCCGGATTTTACAGTCTGGGAAGGTATTGTTCCCGTGCCGCCGTTGGCGTTGAAAGAAACGGTGCAGACCTCAGCTCTCCATTCAGCATAGAGTGTGAGATTGAATGTGGTGATGTTGCATGCTCCGCCCAGATCATAATGGCCCTGTCCGCCACTCTGCGGGTTGGCCTTCGAATTCCAGCCTGAGAGCACATATCCCGGTCTTGTGAAACCGCCTGCCGGCAGGGTTACCTTAGTGTAACTGTCGGCGGTAATTGAGCTCACAGAGCCGGAACCGCCGTTGGCATCAAACGTAATCGTATACTGTTCAGCTTCCCAGACAGCATAGAATTTGACATCGGAATTGAGAGTGTATGATGCTCCCAGGTTGTAGAATGTTCCTGAAAGCGAGTTGAGCCTCCAGCCCTTCTGCGTGTATCCTGAATGAGTATAGCTGCTGCCTGGAAGATGAATTGTTTCTCCAGTCTTGGCAGTTATCGGTGAAACAGTGCCGCTTGGCACAGTGCCGCTGCTGACGCCGTGGCTGAATGTTGCGGTGGAAGTTGTGCTGCTGCCCTCTTCAATGTTCAATGTAAACCTGTAGGTCAGCTCCATTTGTGTGAGACGTGTTTTGACAGCCACATCATATGATCCATATGACGGATAGCTGCCTGTAAGAGTAATGACCCCGTTGTTCGCTGAACCAGACAGCCAGCTAGGTTTATCCACCGATATTAGACTCATCAGGTAGGTCGGTTCCATTGTTATGGTGACAGACCCCGATGAAGGGTTCAGGGTGATTGTTCCCATATCCGGATCTACGCCTATGGTACCAAAATCATAAGAATCACCGGAAGCCAGAACGATTTCGTCAGTGCTGTTGTTATCATCTGTCGCTGCGCAGGCCACGGCCATGAAGCATAATGCAAGAAGCAGCGCTGACGCTCCGATTAAATATTTTTTCTTCAAAGGATTACCCCCAGAATGCAGGCGATCAGAAGCAATACCGTGGCTACGATTATCAAAAAGATGACTTGTTCCCACCTTCTAATGGGTAATATTATCCAGGCCAAAACCATGCAGATGATTGCCGCAACTATAAATATGAGTGCAAAGTCAACAGTATTCTCATCAGCCGGTTCTTCATTGATTATATCTGTGATCTCTAAATCGTAGAATACAGGCTCTGATTCGCCTGCATTGTTGACCGCCACTGCCTTGATCTGATAATTTCCAGGATCAGCGTATGTGTAACTGAAGCTGTTGGTATATGTCTTATAAACTTCACCGTTTCCCATGTCCCAGATGATGTATTCGTAATTTTCAGCTGCAACAGATGCAGTTATGGTTCTGTCATCTATGGTGACCTTGATATCGCTGATTGACGGGGTAGAAGTAAAAACAATGTCTTCATACCATTTGGCATAAAGGGTGAGGTTCTCTGTAGCATTGAGGCCGAATGCGTATTCATCTGTCAGAGCCGCATCGGTATACCAGCCGCCGAAAGTAAACCCGTTCCTTGACGGGTTTTCAGGCCGTACAGGCTTGTTGCCGTGCGATATGATCTGAGCATCTACCTCAGAACCTCCATTGCTGTTAAATGTGATTGTATAGCTTTTGAGGCTCCATGACGCAAATAAAGTCAGGTCGGAAGTGACTGCAGAATTGAAATTGTATTCTTCTGTCAGAGTCAGGTCTGTGTACCATCCCAGGAAGGTGTATCCGTCCTTAACGGGATTGGCCGGTCTTACTGCCCTTTCCCCGCTTTTTATCTGCTGGTTCTCTATCTCTGAACCGCCGTTGGTGTTGAAGGAAACGATGAACGGATCCACCCATTTTGCGTACAGAGTGATGTTTCCTGTTATTTTTGAATTAAAGTTAAACTGAGATGTAAGATTTTCATCGGTATACCAGCCTCCGAAGGCCTTATTCCCCTTGGAAGGGTCTGCCGGCTTGGAAGCTGTCTTGCCGTGCTCTACAGTCTGAGACGCTACAGAGCTGCCCCCGCTGCTGTTGAATGTGACAGTGTATGATTTAGCAGTCCAGTGAGCGTAAAGCGTGTGGTCGGCAGTTGCAGTTACCTGCGTTGATGATGTGACTTTGGATCCGCCTGACGCTGATGTGTACCAGCCTGCAAAGTCATAACCTTCTCTGGAAGGATTCGGCAGATCTCCGTATGTGGATGAGTAAGTTACAGTTTTGCTGGCAGTACTGACTGTACCTCCGTTTGGATTGAAGGTAACCTTGTATGCTGGTAACTTTATGTCGTACGAGACTGTATACAGTCCGTATTCACCGTCATCGGCATCGACAAGATGTCCGGAAACAACAAGGCTTAACGAAGTTTTGCCTGCCTGATTCGGCGTTCCTGAAACGGTATATACATAATCAGAGAGCTTGGTGACTGTGAGTCCGTACTGCGTTGCAGTTCCATTGTTGAATTCTGCAAAGATCTCATTGATCTCGTCAAAGCTTGAGAGATCCGGCGGGTCGAATGTGAATGTTTCAGTATATGCTGAACCGACATAGATCTCGACTTTGTAACCGCCGCCTGTAATGTGGGTTCCCTGCGGCTTAATCCATTTGGCATATATTGTGGTATTAGAGGTGATTGATGAGGATTCAAAATTATATTTGGTTGTCAATGATGAATTTGTATACCAGCCCTCAAAGATGTATCCGTCTTTTGTCGGAGGCGGCGCCGGCAATGATGCTGAACTGCCGTGGGTCACTTGCTGTGACGCTACCGAAGTACCGCCGTTAGAATTGAATGTAACTGTGTATGTGATAGGTGACCATTCGGCATACAGTGTCCGGTTGTAGATCGTATCTATCTTGTATGATGACCCAAGGTCATAGTGGGTTCCAGCCCCGTTCATAAGGCTGTTCCAGCCTGTGAGAGTGTATCCTGCTTTGCTGAAGCCTCCACTGGGCAGGGTGATCGTGCTCTGGTAATCCGCGCTGATAGAATTTACTGTCCCGGTACCGCCGTTGGCATCGAATGAAATCTTGTATTTGTTTGTAGTGTATGCTCCATAAAATGAAACATCAGAGTTGACGGTATATGATGCTCCGAGGCTGTATAGAGTTCCTGAAGTGGAATTAAGCCTCCAGCCGGTAAGGGTTTTTCCATTTATGGATGCACCTTCAGTAAGCAGGTTTATTCTTTCCCCGGCCTTTGCGGTCTTTGTTGCATATACTGTACTTCCTGTAATGAATTTGACGCTATAGACTTCTACCGTGCCGTCTACATGAATCATCGTTCCGGTGAATGTTTGCGATCCCTGCATTAACTGACAGGTGACCGATATATTGTATGTTCCTGAGTTGGTAGGCGGTGTTCCGATCAGGGTGACGGTACTTGTGGAAAGATCGCCGGAAGCGCTGAGCCAGTTAGGACTGTTGACAGTTACGACAGCTGACTTCAGCGAGGGGTAGGTAGTGAACTTGATAATGACCTGTTCCGAATTCGAATTCATTGTCCAAGTTCCCAGGTTTGGCGATGTTACTACTCCCATGTCATATGTGTTTACATTCCCGCCGAGAACCGGCGAGTCTGCAACTTGGTGATCGTCAGCTATCGCTGGAGAACAGAGGAAACATAACGCGATGATGAGGGCAAGAGCCCCCAAAATGCGTTTATGCTTCATGAGCTTCCTCCTTGCCGTTCAACAGGCCGGAGAACCAGTCTTTGATCTCATCGAATGAGACCACGTTGAAGAAGAACAGAAGTCCAAGGGCAGCGATAATCACTCCGATGGCGGCAACTGCAATTCCGCGGCTGTTGATACCGATTCCTAAAAGACCGACCAGAACTAAGATGACACCTACTGCTGTGCCGATCAAAGCGTACCAGCAGTAATCACTGTCTTCTTTTTTCGGGTCGTCTCCTCCAGGTGCCGGAGCTGGGTCTTCACCCTCTCCCAGTACTACTGAAGTAGATGATGTTTTTTCACGGCCTATCTCATCTTTGACAGTGACTCTTATGTCATATGCTCCATCGTCTGCGAAAGTGTGGTTAATGCTCTTGGTTCCTTCATAGACTGTGCCATCGCTGAGCACCCATGTTATTGAACTGTAGTTATCAGCGACTACTGAAGCAGATATGGTTCTGCCGTCCACTGTGACTTTAATGTCGGACAATGAAGGAGCTGAGTTGAATGCAATCTGGGTCCAGTTTTTGATTTTAAGCACCTGAGTGGCAGTTTCGGTTGAACCCCCTGCAGTGCTTGTAGCTGTGATTGTTACATTGGTATCAGCAAACGGAGCTGCTCTGCTGACTGTCAAAACGCCGTCTGTGAAAGTCATGTTGGCATTGAGGCCGCTGGCTGAGAGCGTGGCATCGCTGGGCTTTGCTGTGACTGTGTATGTCCAGGACTGGTCCTTATCTTCGATCAGCCAGACTGTGAGACCGGATCCCTGGTGTCCTGACGGTGTCGAAGTAATTCCCACCGTATCATAGGTACTGATGGTAGCGGTAGCTGATTTGCTCTGCGCAATGCCTGATGTGGTACTGGCAGCGGTGATTGTTACCTTAACGGTTCCGACTGTGTTCTTTTCAGCAGATCTGGTCAGCTTGTAAGATGTCTCGGACACCTTTGTAATTGCAAATCCGGCAGTCGTGGCTTCAGAATTCAAAGATACTGTCGTTTCCCCGGTAGCGTCTGGATCAACATCTGTTATCGAGAATGTATATTCATATGCAGTACCTGCCCATGAAGCTGTAGAGGGTGCTGCAGTAAGTTTTAATAAGTTATAAATTGAGTAAGAAATCCACTGTGTTGCTTGTCTCACAGGCCCGCCGTCATTGGAAGTGGCTGTGATGCAAATCTTTTCTTTACCTTCTTTTACGGTACCTGAAAGCACATTGCCGTCCAGAGTGAGGCCGATATCTGCAATGCTGCCTGAAGTAACTGAGTATGTTGCGTTTACATTTGCCGTCATTGTATAGCTGTATTGATCTCCTGCGATGGCTGCAAACTGATATGGGTCTGCTTCCGTACCCGTACCGGATACTGCAGCACCCAATGTAAGACTGCTGTCATTGCTGTCAGAGCCGAACATTCCTGCCGGAACTATGGCTGCCAACATGGCAACGATTGCAATCGCAAAGAGTTTTAGGTATGTCTGTTTAATATTTATTCCTCCAGATATCCTCCTGGGCTGAAAGCGCGGAGGAGTCACCGGCCTGTCGTCTGATAAATGTGAAAAATATGATGCCAGATGCCGCAGGTCGGCTCATGGCATTATGATATCGTATGATCGTTTATATATCCTTGATTTTAAATAAGAAAATATTTTTATTAAATTTTATGCAGTGTGCTGTTCATCTCATATAGGATTTTTTAAACAAGTATAAACCATGATACGTTCACTGCCGCCGTGAGCATCATATACCGATAACAGACTGAAATATCCGTCAGAGAGGAGGAGAGTTTCAGACTGTGCGGAAAAGATCAAGGTAGATCATCATGGCCGGGTCCAGAAAAATGAGCAGAAAGGCGCGGCTGTGGAATTATGGGTTTTTGAGGATGTGCAATAAAATGAAGCTGCAGGAGTCTGATGGAATACTGCATATCACATCCGCCGACTATGATTTGATCAGTCTTTAAAAATCATATCATAATCCAGGTGATCCAGGATATGTTCTTTATAAGGAGAATCTGGAGAGATATCAATGATCTCATAATCTGTATAGTTCCAGCCTGCTGCATTGCCGATCCTGCCCCATGGATTCGCCAGGTGGGTTCCGGCAACCGTTTCACAGTAGTAATAACAGACATCATTGTACTCAAAATAGAATCCTTCAGCTTCAGGGATATTTACGGCTGCACACACGTGTGCACTCTCTGAATCAGGATTCCAGGCATGTACCAGGATTACATCATAGCCCAGCTTCTGCATTATTTTTGCATACAGGATCGAAAGATCCTCACAGTCTCCCCCGCAGTACAGTGTTTCATAGGCTGACTTCCAGTAATCAAGTTTCCCTGTCGAAGCAAAATCTGATACATACGGTATGCTTTGAACGAATGCTAAGACACAACCTGCCCTGTCCAGATCGCTCATGGACGCCGTTCTCTCGCTGAATGTGTCCGCCAGATCAGAAATTAAACTGCTTTCAATGTCTAGTATGTTATTTGCCAGATATTTCATGGTTTCAGATGACGGAGAGTAGTAGAGGGCATTAAGAAGATGTGAACATCTTTGAGCTCTGTCATATTCCGATGGAGAAAATTCTAATGTAACTGTGTTGTTTGGAGAGATTCCGCAGCTGACCGCACCTTTTGCATTGTATGACCATTTATATGCCTTGGAAGTGCCGTTTTCACCTGGATAATCTGGATGTTCAGTTGTTATGCTGTCCGCGATGCTTGGTATCAAAAATGTACTGACTAAAAAAACAGAGATCAGAATCATACATAATCTAAACGCGTCAAGGCGTTTCTCATCCATGACGGTATGATATTGACCTGAAGAATATAATATGTTGATTTTAAAGAAGAAAATATTTTTAAGGTTTTACAAGAAAAAGAGATCCTCGGAGAGGATCAGAGAAAGTGTTTAAGCAGATAGATGACAACTGCTGCGACAACGCCTGCAATAATACCTGCAGGGATATTGAACAGGTATGAAACAACTGCTAAGACAATAACACCTAACACCAGGGCTAAGACTGCAGCTGTCCAGTCCGTTCCATGCTCTGCGCCTATCGACACTCCTAATTCTGTTTCAGCTGTACCTTCAGAGTTTACTGCAGTGGCTTTGATCTGGTAGTCTCCAAATTCGTCATATGTGTAAGTAAGTCTGTTGGTGTATGTCTTGACAGTTTCACCGTTTCCCATGTCCCATAAAATGTAAAGGTAATTGTCTGCTGCTACCGAGGCTGTTATAGTCCTGCCGTCAACAGTGACTTTGATATCATTAATGGACGGGATCGATGTAAAGACCAGATTGCTGTACCACTTGGCGTAAAGAGTAATGTTTGAGGTTACAGCAGTTGTAAATGTATACTCATTCGTCAAGGATGCATTTCTATACCATCCTCCAAAAGTATAACCATCTTTAGTGGGATCATCCGGCTTACTTGCAGTTTTATACTCTTCTACGGCCTGTGACGCTACAGAGCTGCCGCCGTTAGAATTGAATGTAACAGAATATGTTCTCGCTGTCCACTTAGGATACAAATCTAAATCGGCTGTAACAGGTGAATTGAAATCATAGGCGTTTGTCAGAGCAGCATCTGTGTACCAGCCGACAAATGTCCTATTATATGTTGTTGGGTCTTTTATCCTTGATGCTTTTTCCCCATCTATAAGATACTGTGTATGCGATGGATAGCCAACAAAGTTTACCTCATAATTATAAACATAGAAATAGGCATTAGTATTGCCAGTGTGAGATATGCCTGAATGACCATTTATAGATCTTGCTATTTCGAAATAGATATATGGCGTGTGTGCTCCACACTCAGTGGGTGTAAATATATAGGAATTACCACTTAGTTTTATCTCCGGACCAGAATTCAAGTATCTAAAAACCACTCCGTGTTGAGGGTCACCCCCAGTTACTATAGGCATATTATAGCTTTCTCCTAATCTTAAATAGTGAGTTTCTGGAGGCTCACCTAAATCATAGAAATCTTCCCATTTAGCGTAAAGTGTAATGCTGCTGGAAATCAGGATATCAAAATCATATTCCTTAGCACACATAGGTTCTGTACACCAGCATAGAAATTTGTAACCCGATCTATATGGATCCAATGTTGGTTTTTTTACACAATCACCATCATTTAGATACTGTGGATCTATTGGAGTTTTCCCTCCCACAAATGTCACAAGATAATCGCACCATTTGGCATACAAGGTAATATTTTCATACACAGGAGTTGAAAAATTGAAAGAGGTCGTTAAAGAACTATTTGAATACCAGCCTACAAATACTTTTCCTTCTTTTGTTGCAGTCTGATATGTTGGAGAATCCCCCATTGCAATTCTTTGAGGTGGAACATCTAAGCCGCCATTGGAATTAAATGTAACTACGACTCCTGCTTCCCAATGAGCATACAATGTATGATTCAAAGCCAAAGACACATAAGTTGTGTTTGTTATTTTGGTTCCGTCAGATGATGAAGTGTACCATCCCAGGAAAGCATATCCGTCTCTTGTCGGTGTCGGCAGTGATCCATAGCCTGAGCCGTAGGTCACATTCATACTTTCAGGACTGACTGTACCGCCGTTGGCGTTGAATGTAACAGTGTATGATTTGCCATTCCAGTGAGCGTAAAGCGTGTGATCGGCAGTTGCGGTTACCTGCGTTGATGATGTGACTTTGGATCCGCTGAATGATGACGTGTACCAGCCTGCAAAGTTATAACCTGTCCTGGTAGGCGTCGGCAGGTCTCCATACGTTCCGTTGTAAGTGACGGTCTTATTTGCAACCGGAGTCGAACCGCCGTTGGCGTTGAATGTAACGGTATATGTTGCAGGCGTCCAGTTGGCATAGAATGTAACATTTGTACCTATTCTGTAGTATCCTCCGAGATCGATCAGCGTCCCATCCGTGCTCTCAAGATTCCAGCCTGAGAGTACATATCCTGACTTGGTAAATCCTGAAGTCGGCAGGAACAGGACTTCCTCTTCATATCCAGACATGCTTGCTACCGTACCGGTACCGCCGTTGGCGTTGAATGTGGCAGTATACGGTGACATTTCTACCCATACTGCAGTCCACCACGTCTGCATATCATACGAAGTTCCTGGTTTAACGATATTGCTGGAGAACTGCCCTGGATACCATCCTACCAATTTATAGCCGTACCTGCTTACCTCGTAGGATCTGGGAAGAGTATAAGATGTGCCGGTGTTCATTGTGATATATTTGGTGTCGGATCCGTTGCTGAACACTCCGCCGTTGGCGTTGAATTCTGCGTAATATGTGCTGGATGTCCATTTGGCATAGAATGTTGCATTGGCAGTTACTTTGTATTTTTCTCCAGGCTCATAGACTGTTCCATTGACAGAATTCAGTGTCCAGCCTGACAGAATATAACCGCTCTTTGACACCCCGCGGGTCGGCAGAGTGACGCTGTCTCCTGAAGTAACAGTTTTGGATTCAATTGAACCAGTACCGCCGTTGGCATTGTATGAGACTGTGTAAGATGTCGTTGAAGGCGTACTGCTTGCTAAATTCATAGAACCAGTGAATGTTGCCGATCCCTGCATTAACTGACAGGTTACAGAAACAAAAAATGTACCTAGATACGGAGGGCTGCCGGTCAGGGTGACGGTACCTGTAGACAGATTGCCGGAAGCGCTGAGCCAGCTGGGATTATTGACCGTAATGTTTGTGCTTTTAAGAGACTGGGCAGGCCGGAATGTAATGGTGATGTTATCCGATGTAGGGTACATAGTCCATGAGCCCAGATTGGTGCTGTTCACCACACCAAGACTGTGGCTGCTTGATGCCAATACCGGCGAATCATCGTTTGGATCATCCGCAGGCAGCATTGCAGCAGCTGAAAGAATGAAACACAAAGCCAAAAGGAAACAGGCTGTTCCCATTATCTTGGATTTGTTTTTCATGTGATTACCTCGTAAATCCTATTCATAAAAATCTCTCCTTTCTGATTGAGGCCAGTTTCCAAAAAAATGAAAAATAAAAATTTGGAGCTAACCGGCTCATGCCGTAGTGTTAACAGATTACAGCATAAATAATCTTTATTTTAAAGAAAAAATTATTTATTAAAAAAAGAGATCCTCAGAGAGGATCAGAGAAAGTGTTTAAGCAGATAGATGATGACTGCTGCGACAACGCCTGCAATAATACCTGCTGGGATATTGAACAGGTATGAAACAACTGCTAAGACAATACCTAAAACGACTACCAGCGCCAGCACTGTCCAGTCTGTTCCATGCTCTGTGCCTATCGACACGCCTAATTCTGTTTCAGATGTACCTTCAGAGTTTACTGCAGTGGCTTTGATCTGGTAGTCTCCAAATTCGTCATATGTGTAAGTAAGTCTGTTGGTGTATGTCTTGACAGTTTCACCGTTTCCCATGTCCCATAAAATGTAAAGGTAATTGTCTGCTGCTACCGAGGCTGTTATAGTCCTGCCGTCAACAGTGACTTTGATATCATTAATGGACGGGATCGATGTAAAGACCAGATTGCTGTACCACTTGGCGTAAAGAGTAATTTCAGAAGTAACCGGTGTAGTAAATGTGTATTCTGAAGTCAATTCTTCATTTACATACCATCCTCCAAACACATACCCAGAACGTGCAGGGTCTGCAGGCCTGGCCGCTATCGCATTGTGATCGACAGTCTGAACATTAACATCTGAACCATTGTTGGCATAGAATGTAATTGTATGCGACACAGATTTTTCCCAATGAGCATACAGTGTCATCTTTGTATTTTCAGATCTAATAGTTGTATCAAAATCATATAATTTATCGTTCAGATACCATCCCTTGAACGTATATCCAGATCTTACTGGATCTGCAGGTTTTATCGCTTTGTTATATATTTCTATAAACTGCGGCTCTACATCAGTACCTCCGTTGGAATCGAATATGATTGGTGCTATATCGCTATAGTCCGCGTATGGGCGCACCGTCCACATAGTATAAAAGGTGTCAAAAATCACATCCTCTACAAGTGTCAGACAGAAATAGTTACTATTCTCAAATGGTCTGGAATATCCCAGATGACTGTCGGATGCAAACAAACTCAAACTAAGATTTGGATCGCGTGATTCTGTAACATCAAGAATGCGTGTAACTGTACCATAGGGCAGAGGTCCAGGAAATTCTCTCCCCATTAGATTGTATGTTGAATACCCTATGGCATCTTTGAGAGCAGTATAAGCGTCAGATCCATGCCCCACAATTATAAGATGTTCTCCATCTCTTATAGAGTTCACTTTATTGCCGTACACATCAATAAGTGTCCTATCTGAAACTAAGCTATATGCATTATATCGTGAAGAGATATCAAAATATACTGCAAATTCTGGAGTGTTAGCAACCGATGTAATGTTACTTGTATCTATCATCTCATCATCTATGTATGTCTCAAGAGAAGGAGGTACAGCGGTCGATTTATCACCATATTGTAATGCAATATTAGCGCTTTGAAGATCAGCATTATAATCATTAAAGCACCTGTAGTGGCCTATTGAATAATCGCATGCTATCCATCTATTCCCAATGAGTGCGTATGCATTCCACACGCATCCACTTTCACTATTTCTGTGCCCCATGAATTCCGTAATCTCCCCATAGTTCGTAGAGATCCACATACTGTTTGAAGGTCTATCATAATACTCCATCTCTACCATCGAGTCAGTACTTTTCCAGAAAGTAGTTGCCCGTACCGCCTGTGCACCATCATTGGCAGATACTGTTTCATACTGCCAGCCGGAACCATCATCAACAAAAACGGTAAACTGGCCTAGATAGGTTGACTTCCATTTAGCATACAACGTGAGGTTTTCATTAACAGGCGAATCAAAATAATATTCTTGAGTCAATTCTATATCTTCATACCATCCTCTAAAAATAAATCCCGTTTTACTCGGATTGCTAGGCTTAACTGCATGACTTCCCTGAGCTATTGTTTTCGAAAATACATCTGATCCTCCGTTAGATTCGAATGACACAACGACTGTTTTTTCCCAATGAGCATATAATGTATGACTCAAAGCCAAAGACACATTAGTTGTGGTTGTTATTTGGGTTCCACCAGATGATGAAGTGTACCATCCCAGGAAAGTGTATCCGTTTCTTGTCGGTGTCGGCAGTGATCCATAGCTTGAGCCGTAATTCACAGTTTTACTTTCAGGACTGACTGTACCGCCGTTGGCGTTGAATGTAACAGTGTATGATTTGCCATTCCAGTGAGCGTAAAGCGTGTGGTCGGCAGTTGCAGTTACCTGCGTTGATGAAGTGACATTGGATCCGCCTGACGCTGATGTGTACCAGCCTGCAAAGTCATAACCTGTCCGAGCAGGCGTTGGCAAATCTCCATACGTTCTGCCGTAGAATATGGTCTTGGAAGGAACAGATGATCCGCCGTTGGCATCAAAATTCAGCGTGTATGAGGCAGTGCTCCAGTTGGCATAGAATGTAACGTTTGTACCTATTCTGTAATATCCTCCGAGATCGATCAGAGTTCCATCCGTACTCTCAAGATTCCAGCCTGAGAGTACATATCCTGATTTAGTAAATCCTTCAGTCGGGAGATAGATGGCCTCTTCGGCGTAGGCAGACATGCTTGCTACCGTACCGGTACCGCCGTTGGCATTGAATGTGGCAGTACAAACAGGTTTTTCAGTCCATACTGCAGTCCACCATGTCTGCATATCATACGAAGTTCCTGGTTTGGTAATATTGCTGGAGAACTGACCAGGGTACCATCCCACTAATTCATAGCCGTACCTGCTTACCTCGTAGGATCTGGGAAGAGTATAAGATGTGCCGGTGTTCATTGTAAGATACTTAGTGTCTGATCCGTTGCTGAACACTCCGCCGTTGGCGTTGAATGCTGCGTAATATGTGCTGGATGTCCATTTGGCATAGAATGTCGCGTTCCCTGTGACTTTGTATTTTTCTCCAGGTTCATAGTTTGTTCCATTGACAGAATTCAAAGCCCAGCCTGCAAGGGTGTATCCTTCCTTAGACATACCGCTGGTAGGCAGAGTGACAGTGCTGCCGGAAGTGACTGTGCTTGATGCTATTGATCCGGTACCGCCATTGGCATTGTATGAGACTGTGTAGGAGGTCGTTGAGGGCGCTCCGTTAACGATTTTAACTGTACCGGTGAATGTTGCCGATCCCTGTGAAAGCTTGCAGGTTACAGAAATGGGAAAGGTGCCGAAGTAGGGGACATTTCCGCTCAGGGTGACGGTACTTGTGGAAAGATTGCCGGAAGCGCTGAGCCAGCTGGGACTGTTGACAACAAGATCCTGCTGCAGAGCACTGAACAGCGGCAGCGGCGTAATGAACGAAACAGTGATGCGGGAAGAAGTTACAGACATGGTCCATGAGCCCAGATCGGTGCTTGTGACCCTGCCCAGATTTTGACTGTTGGATGCTAATATCGGCGAATCATCGCTTAGATCTTCAGCCGGCGAGAGAAATGCTGCGGAAGAGATGAGACAGAGAACCAGAAGAAGACATGCTGCCCCCCCCCCGCCAAAGACTTACTCTTCAAGAGACATCACCTTGTCATGTTTAATATTCATAGGAATGCTGCTCCTCATGTGGTCGAAGGCCAGCCTCTCAAAACTGCAGAAAAGAATGGTGTCAGGAGCAGGCTGGCTCATGACATCAGCATATAGCTTTACAGGATATATACTATTGATTTACAAGAAAAAAATATTTTACATCCTTACGGTTGTTCGAAATCAAACAAGAGTAAGGACATAAAAAAATGGCAGATATCAAAGAATTATAATTCTGGAGCGGTTACAGATACCTGATCTAAGCTGAAATACATATTGATCTCTGGTATTGTTTTGCAGTAGCTGTTCCAGTGTTTGATCCTTTTATAAGCTACTCTGCCAGATGTTTCAAAGACTGTGTATCCCAGAAAATGTCTTCTGTGCCGCCTTGTCCTGACCTTTCGCTGCATGTTGATAACTCTCTGTACAGGGATGCCCAGATCCTGAGATATCTCTTCATTTGACTTTTTATCGACAGATTTAGCAATCATAACCTTATATTCTGTGCTTGTGAAGCAGTACTTATCATCCAGTGTCATGTGATTGAACCCTCCATAGATGTTACTCTGAATCGATTATTTTATCAAAAGAGACTAAATTATTGTCTCTAAGTTCTCTGCATTCCTTTTTAATTCTGCGAAGCAGCTTATTCTCTTTTTTCTTGAGTCTGTGGCACGGCAGGATGATCGGAATGTCGATCATATAGCAGATCATGGCTGAACTGATCAGATTCTTGATTAAACGCTCACATGGCGGGTTTTTGTTAGAATTCCAGCATTTGTCACAGGGATTAGGCGACAGCTTAAGGCTGCGGTATATTCTGTCACGCCTAATATAGAAACTCGATATAGACTTGGCCGGCATCGAAAACGAGAAAAACATTAGCAGTATGTTGCCACGGAATGCAATTTCATCCCCAGTCAGGTCTGTTTTATAAAAATCATAACCATCTGGATATATGGCATCATTCAAAGGATCACGCTTCCTCAGTCTTTTTCAACAACGTTAAATTCGACAGCTTCACGCGCTGCATCGTGTATAGACGGACAAGTATTTAGTGAGTTTTATATGTCTGTATCTCAGGCCTTTGCGCTTTCTTGGCTCTGCTGACTGCAGCGATCAAGTCTGGAACATCTGTCATTTGCATCTTTCAGCAGCGCAGCAATTTCTCTGCCTTCATCAGTGAGAGATACATATGTTGTTCGATACCTGCCTACGGGCTCTGATTTCTTAACCAGTCCAGACTGCACCAGCGATTCTATCAGATCAACCAGAGTTGAATAGCTTTTGATATAACCTCTGATTTCATTCAGCTTGCATTTGTCTGAATCCAGCATTAATACTAATACATATACCGCGTATCGTTTATAGAGAACAGTTTCCGGCGGATTAGTATCAAGTGCCACGTAGTACTCAATACATTTCTTATTTTTAATAAATTAGTAATGGTTACTAAGTAGTACTCAGTACTTATTTCTATGATCAGTCATGAGTCTGCAGGATGAGGATTATACTCTCTAGTCTATGACATCAGGCTGCGCATTCGACATCGATTATCATCTCGAAGTCAATAGTCTTCTTTTCATCGGGTTTATATGTACGATCCCAAGGAGTGCCGTTTTTATGAGCCTTATCCACTAGTTCACGGGCAGTCTTATCCATGCAGTCTTCAATCAGTTTATCAAGCACTGCGACTGCTTCCGGGGAGAATGGTTTTGAAGGTTCTTTATCTTCTCTGATCGGTATTCCTGCATAGATGTAATATTGATAGTAAACGTTTGGAACTACAGGACCTAGCATCCATGCTTCTATCTTATCATTAAAAAGATACTCTTTTGTCTCTTTGTAGTATCTTATCCATGCAAAATACAGCATCTTCTGCAGCTTAAGATTGGTCACTGGGTTTCTCATCCCATAGTATTTCTTTATGATGTATTTAGCTACATCCAACGCGTCATATGCCATATCGCTTCCACCGTTTTGAAGAGACTTAGTCTTAGCGTTGTGCCTTTTTTCCAATCTTCTGCACCATTTTAAAGTCCCCCTTTCCCAAGGGCATATTGGTCTGTTTCGCATATTGTTGCTTGATACCACGTGGTGAGAAATTAAAACTGACTGCTGAACATACATATGTTGATAAAGCAGGCAGAACGTGACATTTATATATTGTGACATTTGTAAAATAATCAGACCATCAAGGTCACTGTCTGAAAGGAAGGGAGTTTAATGACTGATAAAGATGATACGAAAATCACTCAATTGCAGAAAGATGATCTCATTAAAGCACGCAGCAATATTGCACTTGTAATGCGCATGATGGATACCATGTCATCTGATTATAATTCATGGCATGACAATCATAATGGCATGTCTGAGGATGAAAAGAAGATTCTCAATCAATCTTTACATCTCATCGATGCTGCAACAGGCACCATACCATCATATATTAAGAATGCCAAAAAAACTGCTGCCGAGGATGGATGGGATGAGTTCTGTTAATAAGAGGATTGTTTATAAGAAAGAGCAGAATAGTTGATAAATGGAAAAAGTAATTCTAAAAAGAAATCATTGATGATCTACCGGTCAAACTCGTTTTAATGATTGTAATCCTGAGCGTATGCTATCTGTGCATTAGACCCAGCTATAGAACTTTCTGGGCATAAAATTTATGCAAAACAGAGCCAATATCAATAGGGCATCTATCACACAAGCTATGCCTATCGCACATGGATAACTGCTATATAACGTGCAAGCTATAGCTGTGACGAGTGCTATTGCTCCTAAGGCAATGGAAGTTACACGTATAGTACGTCCGTATCTAATATCAAAACTTGAAGAGGCATGGCTTGAAATGCCTTCCATGGACTTGCTTGCTCGATCAAAAGCATCTATTTCTGAATTTACATCTATGCCCAGACGACTTAAATCTATATTAAAAATTTTAAGAAAATTCACTGCATAATAAAAGACTCCTTGAGCGAGTTTGGCATAATCAACTATGAGATCATAGATTATTCTGGATTCATGTACAGATACCAATTCATGGTATCGAATTATCCTAATCCTATACTGATCTAAAATTTTTTTAAGTGCTATATCCATATTTACACATACATTGCCTGCAGGTATAGCTTCACACCCGATTATGCAGTCGGCACTATAATTTTCATCAGAATGGTGACTGTGTACATGAAAAAGCTCTTTAACTGCATTAAATATTTCATGAAACTGATTCTCAGATTTTGAATCAGTCCCCGTCGAGTATTGAATCTTACTAGGATCATATTTACCATTGTTGAGATCGTCTCGAATCTTATTAAGATCGTATTGAACCAGTAAAGCTTCCTTACTTTGTGAACTATGTGAGACTAATTTGCACAGGCCTGATCCATATATATGTGCATAATATCTGGATATTTCTAACCTATTGCTTGTATCTTTAACTTTAAGAGTCTCTATTAAGTACAGTTTAGGTTTTGTGTAATCAAATGATTCAGAAGATGAAACGATCAGTACAGGTAAAAAGGTATAAGGAAATTCATCTTTATATATGCCTTTTAAGGTGTAATATAATTCTTTACCCTCTGTTTGGCTAAATTCTTCATTATATATTCTCTTTATCTCGCTCTTGATTGCCTCAATTAATTCTTTCTTTTTATTATTAATTCCCTTCCTAAACTGTCTTCTTTGATAGCATCCCTTAATCCTCTCCTTTGCAACAGACCCTAGCATTACAATTTCGTCACGTATGGATTTTACGCTCTCTATCATCTGAGTAGATAAACGATTATCCATCAGATATGGGTTAGACATGTCTAGATCTGATTCTTGTATGTTTTGGTCGTCATTTATTGGAGAAAATGTATCATAATCGTTTGAGTTCAATATGAGTTCAAAAATATTATCCGCAGAAATATTTCTAGAGTGTTTATCAGCTGAGAGTGTTAATTTTTTAGAATCAAACGTCTTTGTTGTAAAATGTAATTGGGGCTGGCCATTGGGAACCAACCCCAATATTCTACATCTCCCACTCGCTCACCAAAATAATCTGAATGAGACGCTGTCTCTTCCAAGTGGTGTTGTTTTTGCAGTGGCCCTTTTTTTATTGTCGTTGTATCCACATCTCATTAACCCTACGGATGTTAGATACTCAACCGCATCTTCATCTCCTTTATCGATGATGCGTCCTTGTCTGTATTTTTTCAATACATGCTTTTGCTGGTAAGTCATCATTGTATCAACGCCTACACCTAGGGTGGCGATCAAATAACACAAATATATACAACGGTTAACTGTTCTAGAACTTAGAATTTCATGAATGAGCTGGACATCGAAAAGATATTTGGAGAACCAATTGTAGTTCTTTATCATTTATATGATCATAAAGAAAAAGAGATCCACAAAAGAGATCTCAAATATGAAGTTTTAAGCAACTATAACCGGTTAATGAATATATTGGATACGCTTAAAACAGAAGAACTGATTGATATCCATGATGATGGAAAAAGGCATATTGTGTCTATAACTCCAAAAGGATGTAAATTAGTGGAAAAGCTTAGGGAAATATCACATTCACTATAACAATTTAAATTTGAAATGATGCTGCAAATATGTTTTATAAACACGAATTGTCGTAGATCTCTAAGCATTTTGTGAATATCATATTGTACATATAGATGGGATTTACATTTCAAACGGTGAACAGCTCGATTCTCTTTGTGAAAATAGACCTATCTAAATCATCGATCGTCTAGGATCCAGGAAAAACGCTACAATAATCACAATCACATCTGAAGGGGAAGAATACATTCGCCTTATCGCTGAAGCTCAGAGGCTTATTGATTATGTAGGAAACCCTAGGGGCCAGCTTTCATATCCAAAAAGCCGGCGCCCAATCGGG
>ERZ779840.831-NODE-831-length-32565-cov-3.372532_pt1 | contig 32565 bp, 28 predicted proteins | sample MGYA00511561_ERZ779840 | MGnify/ENA primary metagenome ERZ779840 (study PRJEB29588, sample SAMEA2162036) | human gut metagenome | biome: human gut; feature: human-associated habitat; material: faeces | place: Denmark | collected 2008/2010 ...
TCTTCCCCGTAAGGGAATCTCCCACTTTGATCTCCCATTTGTCAAACCAAACGTTGACGCCGACGCCCTCAAGATCTTTGGCCAGCTTTTCAACAAAAGTCTTTTCTTCCTGCATGAAAGGATAGAAGTATGCAGATAAACGATAGTATCCTATGTTTTTCAATACTTCAATACAGGCCGAAGCATTATTAATTATGCATCCTCTGTCGCGCAACTTATTGAGCAGTTCGTCATAGGTTGAGAACTTTTTCACTTGATCCATAGACTAAATTCACCCGAATACAAAAATGCCTCCCCTGGGACACATCAACGAGAGGTGCGGGGAGTCCTGTTAAGATTATTATACTCATAAATCATGGGTTTGTCAATAAAAATAAAGCTTTTTACAAGAATATATTAATTATATTTCTCCCCCGCGATTCCGTCCCGAAAAAGTCATATCCCTCCCCCGTCCGCATATTCTGTAAAAAGCCCGTCTGCTGTTCGTGCGGGCGGAAATCAAAGGCGGAGGAAAACTTATGAGAAGACGAAACCTGAAGGTTGCACTTGTAAACACGGTGCTTGCGGCAATAATTCTCGGGCTGTATTTTGCACTCAGCCTGTCGCACAGGGCACAGCCTGCGAGCGTATCGGGCTTTCCGATTTATCACGGAAACAACAGGAAGTGTGTTGCGATAGAATGCGCCGTAACGTGGGATGCCGCCGCATTGGATGAAATATTGGCGGTGCTTGAGGAACGCGGCGTGCGCATAACCTTTGCCGTCAGCGGAGAATGGGTTGAGCGCAGTCCTGCAATGCTCAAAAAAATAGCAGCTCAAGGGCATGAAATCGCAACCATGGGCTATGCGCCGTCAAAGGACGGAGGGGTGGATTTTGTTTTGAAGGATATTCAAAAATCGCTCGACTGCATAGAAAGCGTGCTGGGCGCGGCGGCCGTCCCGACGGTTTATTATTGCGGCAGCCGTGCTTCCGGCGTGTCCAACCGCGCGGCGGGAAGGCTTGGGCTCACAACGGTGCTCTGCACTTTGGATCTTGTCTGCACAAAGGGCAGCGCGGAAGACATATTTAAGCGCACTGAGGGCAACACTAACGGCGGCGACATCCTGCTTGCCGAGCCGACGGCAGCATTTTCAAAAGCTTTACCGTATATTTTGGACTATATATCGGGAAAGGGGTTGACGGCGGGCTCAGTAAGCGGTACAATATATGATTGAGGAGGTTTATGTGCGCTGAAACCGGCACATTGCCTTTTCAAGAAAGAGGAAAAGGCAATGAATATGATTTATCGTGAAACACTGAAAAACGGGCTGCGCATCGTCGGCGAAACAATGGAAAACTATCGCTCCGTTTCTGTCGGAGTCTGGATAGGCGCAGGTTCCGTTTTTGAAAGAACACCTGCGGAAGCGGGCGTGTCGCATTTCATCGAACATATGCTCTTCAAGGGAACGTATCGCCGCTCTGCGGCCGATATTGCGGAAGAAATTGATTCCGTCGGCGGCAATCTGAACGCCTTTACTTCAAAGGAATGCACCTGTTTCTATGTTAAGGTGCTTGAAGAAAACCTTCCCGCCGCGCTTGACATTCTTGCGGATCTTGTCTGCAATTCAAAGTTTGATCCGGGCGATATTGAGCGTGAAAAGGGCGTTGTGCTTGAAGAAATCGCAATGAACGAGGACTCTCCCGAGGATCTTGCGCATGAGGAGCTTTGCAAAGCCTATTACAGCGGGGACAGACTGGCAATGCCCGTTCTCGGCAATGCGGAGAGTGTCGGTGCGTTCACGAGGGATACGCTGACGGGCTGCATGAATCAGTTCTACAAGCCGGACAACATGGTAATATCCGCCGCAGGATGTTTTGACCCCGCACGCTTCCGCGAACTTGTTGAAAATGCTTTTACAATAACCGGAAAAGCCGAAAAGCACGATTTCAATTACGGCAGCCCCGCCGGGGAAAGGTCGTTCAACCTTTTTGAAAAGGATGTTGAACAAACGCATATCTGCCTCGGCTTCCCCGGGTTTGCAGCCGAATCCGACGGGCAGTATCCGCTTTATATGCTGAATAATGCCGTTGGCGGAAGCATGAGTTCACGCCTGTTCCAAAGCATACGCGAAAAACGCGGCATGGCATATTCCGTTTATTCCGCTCCGTCCTTCTACCGCAACAGCGGTTACTTCACGCTGTATGCCGGCACGGGCGAAAAGCAGACTGCGGAAGTGTTGAAGCTGATGCTGGATGAATACAGCGAGATTTGCAAAAAAGGCATTACTTCCGACGAACTGGTGCGCAGCAAAAACCAAATGAAAACCGGTTATCTGCTTGGGCGCGAGAACACTTCGGCGCATTCTTCCGCAATCGGGCGCACGGAACTTATGGGTACGGACTATCTTTCCGAGGAGGAGATCATCCGAAGGATCGATGCCGTGACACTTGACGATATTCGTGCGATACTGCCGACAGTCTGCGACTTTTCAAAGATGACCGCCGTATTTGTCGGAAGAACTGCCGAATATGCGCAGGAACTCGAGGATATCATCCGCGGACGCCGCTGAGAAGCAAAAAGTGCCCGGGAACACGGATACTGCCGAAAAGGTTTAAAAACGCTATGGAAAAAGATATGAACAAAACCGCCGAGAACCGCCGCAATGCGGCGGAATCGGTGCTGAACGGCGGAATCGAATATTCCGCATTCGAAAACATGGACAGGCTTGCAGCGATATTTGCAATGCAAAAACTTCTGAATGATGATATTGCGGTGCGGCGCGGGTTGGATTTCTCCGTTGAGGAATGGGAACAAAGGCTTGTGCTTGCGATGATAAGCGAGCTGAGCGAGGTTCTTGATGAGGTCAACTTCAAATGGTGGAAGAACAAACGACCTGTCAACACCGAGGCTCTGCAGGACGAGCTGGTTGATGTGCTTCACTTCTTTGTCAGCATGTGCCTGCGGGCAGGAATGAGCGCGGAGGATCTTTATCGCAAGTATTGCGAAAAAAATAAAGAAAATTTTAACAGGCAGTACGGCAAAAGCACAAAAACGGGATACGATCCCGCAGACAGCGTGCAGTAAAGCATCCGCAGGCTTGCCTTCCCTGCCGAAAACATGCGGGCAATCCCGCAAAAAGAGCGACCGGGGGTTGAATTGAACACAAACAATGTAATAAAACTTAAGCGCAAACGCATAAAAAAGATAAATCCGCTTTGGATAATTGCGGGGTTGCTTGCGGCAATTCTCATTGCAGTGCTCGTGATACTTGTTCGCGGCGGTGCCGAAGGCATTGCCGAGACGGGCAGCGTCACGGTTGATGTTGATTATAATGCTGTTATTGTCCGCAACGAAAAGGTTATCACAAGCGAAGCATTTGATCTTGCGGATTATTTTGCGGAGGAAGGCGCATGGGTCGAACCCGATACAAAAATAATGCAGATCTATCGCCGCGGATACAGCGAGGAACAGGCAGCTGCGCTTATGCGCAAACATGCCGAAATTTACGACGAACAGCTTGCACTGCTCGGTGAAACAAGGGATAAAACCATTCGCGGGTATAACGAATTGATAGCCCTGCTCGAGGAGAACATTGCAGAGGAACTCATGGCGGGCAACTCTGCCGAGGTGCCCCGACAGGAGGCGGAGCTTCTTGATGCGCTTTCATCCCGCACGGATTACCTGCGCGAAAATTTGCAGGAAACGGAAACACTTCGCGCCCTTTATTCGCAGGCGGATGCGCTTGCGGAGGTTGTGGAGACCCAGCGACACGTGCTTTATTCGCAGGAATCCGGGTTCGTAAGTCTCTATTTCGACGATTACGAAAACGCGCTAAATGCGGACAAGCTCTCGATTTTGACAAGCGACCTTGTTTCATCCGTCATAAAGGGCAAGGGCGGTGCGGCATGGACAACGGCTTCGGACACATCGGCATACAGGCTTGTCGGCGGAGATGAGTGGTACTGCGTGTTTCTGACCGGCGCGGATGAGGCTTTGCGCTGCGTCGGCGGACGGAGCTATTCAATCGCCGCAAAGGGTCACGGAACTTATACCGCTGTTGCGCTTGAACCTATCGTGAGCGGCAAAAAAGTCGTAAACATTCTGAAGGTTGAGGGCGCACCGACAGAATTTCTGAACACGCGCTGCATTGAGCTGACGGTTCGGTTCGATGCTTCCGATATTTGCGTCAGCAAACAGGCGATTCAATTCGAAAACGGTGTCCCGTATATCGAATTGCTGCTGAGCGACGGCAAATACTGCATATTTGTTAATGTACTTTCGGCGGATGACAAACGTGCGGTGATAAACGTTCGCGAAGATCAGGATATGCCGATAGCCGTCGGAGTTCGCTATTGGATCCCGTGAGATATAAGAAAAACAGGAAAATTTGAACTATGGAAGATAAACTGTTAAACGAAGAGCCCGTTGCGGCTCAAACTGCGGAAAATTATCGCCGTGTTTGCGATGAAATTGCGGAAGCAGCATACAAAGCCGGCCGCGATCCTTCCGAAATTCGGCTTGTGGGCGCAACAAAATTCAAAACCTGCGCGGAGATACTGCCTGTGCTCAAGGCCGGACTTGCGGAGGTCGGCGAAAATCGCGCACAGGAATTTCGCGATAAATTCGATTTTTTCACCGCGCAGGGCGTTCGGCCGCATTTTATCGGTGCGCTGCAAACGAACAAGGCGAAATATGTTGTCGGCAAAGCGGAGCTTATCCAATCTGTTGACAGGCTTGCGCTTGCCGAGGAAATAAACAGGCTTGCGCAAAAAGCGGGGCTTGTCCAGCCCGTTCTTATCGAGATTAATATCGGCGGTGAAGAACAAAAATCGGGCATTCTGCCGGGCGAACTGCCCGAATTACTCAAGTTAGTTTCCGACATGCGGAATCTTTCCGTAAAAGGACTGATGTGCGTTCCTCCTGCGGGCAATGAGGACGAAACACGGTACTTTTTCGCAAAGATGCGGGAGCTGTTCCTTGCAGCGGGAGAGTTTTCCTTCCCCAATTTTGCGGCTGAACAGCTTTCAATGGGCATGAGCGGAGATTATAAAGCTGCCGTTGCCGAGGGCGCAACGATGCTGCGGATAGGTTCCGCAATTTTCGGCGCAAGAGACTACGGCAGGGTGCGGGTTTAGGCCGATGCACCGCGGGCGGAGTTTGTCGCCGCCCAATTTCTCCAAGTGCCAACGGAGAATATTCTTTTGGAGGAATCATACCGAATGGCAAAGATCCTAAACAAATTCATGGAATATATCGGATTCGGCAAGGACGATGTCGAGTACGACGAAGAACCGGAGGACGGTCTCCGAGAGACGGAGACTGTTCCCGAGGAACGGAAAAAATCCACGGAACGCCGCGTTTTGTCAACGGGAAATGTTGTCAGCCTTCCCGGAGTCAATTGCGGAAAGATGATCGTTTATCGCCCTGTCAGCTATGAAGACACACAGAACATCATCGACAATCTGAAGGGCAGAAAGCCCGTCATCGTGAACATGGAGCAGATCGAAGTTGAAACGGCTCAGCGCATACTCGATTTTATGAGCGGCGCATGCTATGCCGTTGACGGAAGGCTTTACAAAGTCTCCGCAAGGATTTTTCTGGTTGCGCCCGCGAACTATGATATAATCGGGAGCTCCGACGGCTTCAGGGAGTGATGCGGATGTTTTGCTTCAGTCAGTGCCGGACTGCGGAGGGGTTCGCCCCTCTGCGCGTTCGGATGCATTGACGCCATACGAACAAGTGTACCTGTCCGACGGCAGCGCAATGCCGCATCGGCTTATTCGGAGAACCGTTTATGGAATGTGAAGATATAATCAACAAAAAGTTTAACCGTTCGTTCATCGGCTATGATATCGGGCAGGTGGATGCTTTTCTTGATGAACTTTATTCGGAAATGCAGGCGTTGAAGGCGGAGCTTGAAATGCTGCGCGCGGCGCGGCAGATGAATTCGGATTCAAAACCGAAACATGAGCCGGAGGAGAATTCGAAAACGGCGGACGAACAGTAAATCGATGCACGCTGCCGAACCGACAGCAAAACGCCGAAAACAAAACAGAGTCAGCATCAAAACGGGTGTTCGCACCCGTTTTTTTCTTTTGCATTTTCAATATACACAGCTGTACCGAAAAAATGAACGAAAATCTGAAAAAACTCCCCCGACGGGAACCCTTTCGGGAATAATTATGCACATCTGCGCAGACGCTACGGATATGAAGAGAAAAGGAAAGTTTGAAAACCGAAAAACGGCGCGCAAAACGGAATGCAGGCGGAGCCGCAAACTCGGAAGCTGTCCCGCATCGGAAGTTTCAAAGCTTCAAAGGACTGTAAATTCATTTGCTTATACACTTGAAAAAGCACATTTTTTGGATTATGTTCAATACGCTTCGAATGAAAAGCGGATATTCCGCCGTGCTTTTTTGACAGGATTACTGCGAGGCTTCGGCACGGCGGTCGGCGTGACGGTGCTCGGAGCGGTGATAATCTACGCTTTTCAGGCATTGGCAAAAAGCAATTTGCCGTACATTGCGGATTTCATTTCGGACATAATAGACATTATTGAAAAAACACGAAAATAACAGAAGGCTCGGTATTGATTAATGAATCGTTTTGATAATGAAAGTCGGCGGACTGCGGAAGCGCGAAACGGAAACGGCGGTGAACTCGGCGCAGCGGCGCGTGAGCTGAGCAAAATCGCGGTTGAGGAAACCAAAAGAACAACAGGCTTATCGCAGCGGGCCGCATACAGAAAGCGTCTGTTTGAAATGCGGCGCGGGTTGAACGGGGAATATCGCAGGAATTATGCACTTGCCGCCGGCAGCGTTTTTTGCGGTGCGGTCGGAGAAGTGCTCGTGAACGAATACTATCGTGTTGAAAAACAGCTTCGGATTGCCGCAGCGGAAGCGGAAAGTTTGAAATTCGGACGGCTGCCGTGTTTTGCGGCGGGCGAGGCGGCGGGCAGCCTTCGCTGCGCAGTGCTTGCAAAGAAACTCTGCGAACTTTGCGGCGGTGCACCGGGCATTGGCTCCGTCGTTGAGTTTTTCGATGAGTACCAGCAAAACAGACCCCTGACAACGCGTGAAATACAGCTGCTTCCCGCGATGCTTCGGCGGGCGGAGCTTGAGACTTTGTACGGCATTGTATGCACGTCAGGTGATGGCCCACTCGGAACCGGGCGCGCGGCAGCTCTGCAGAACGTGCTTGCCGCATTATCAAGAATTGACGATGCGGATTTTTCGGAGTGCATTCAAAACCTGAACATAACCCGCCGCAGGCTGGCGGATGCAGCGGATTTTTCGGCTTCCGATGAGTCAACGCAGCAGCTTTATCTTAAAGCGGCGGCCGAAATTTCGGAACGGACGTCGGCGTCGGAACAGACCGTGGTTCGGAAGGCGTTCGAACTATCAAAGGGACGGACGGGGCGCCGCGCTCTTGTGGGCTGCAGTCTGCTTGCGGAGGGGAAGCCGGAGCTGATTCGTGCGCTTCGTGCGGAGAAAAAACGATTAAAAGGATTAAAAAACGACAACGGCGCAAAGGATCCCTCCGATTCGGGAAAAAGAACCGATGTCCAAAAACATAAATACGTAAAATTATCAAATTCGACAAAATGCGCACTGCTTACGGTTTTTGAAGCATTGCTTGCGGCTGCGCTTCTTGTGCCTGCGGCGGCAGCGGCGGGAAGACTCGGCTCGGCTTTTTTTCCCGCAAATACCGGCGGCAGTGCATGGTTTACGGTATTGACCGTAATATTCGGGTTGATGCCCGCACTTTCGGCAGCTTTTGCAATAGAAGCGCGGCTGATGCCTGTGTTTAAAAAACCGCGTCCCCTTCCCCGCCTTTCGCTCCGCGGAGGCATCGGGGAGGAAAATCGAACGCTTGTTGCCGTTCCGGTGCTTATAACGTCCGAAAAGTCCGTCAGACAGGCGGCGGAAACACTGGAAGCGCATTATCTTGCGGCGCAGAGTTTGCAATACTTGCGGATTTTCCCGATTCCGCCGAGAAAACAAAGCAGGGAGAAGCGGAACTGATCGAGCTTGCAAAGAAACTTACGGATGACCTGAATTCGAAGTTTTGCGCCGGTAAAAGGCCGGTGTTCCATTATCTGCACCGGGAACGTGTTTTCAATTCGGCGGACGGTGTTTATATGGGCAGGGAGCGTAAGCGCGGCGCGGTGGAGGCACTGCTTGACTGTGCCGCGCACGGGGATACGCATGAGTTTTGCTGCAATTATCCTGATATTTGCAGCGAAAAAGAACGCTTCCGCTTTCTTGTTGTTCTTGATGCGGACACAATAATGCCAAACGGAGCATTGCGCAGGCTGATTGGTGCGGCGGCGCATCCGCTCAACCTTCCCGTGTTTGAAAACGGTGCGGCGCGTCCGTCCTTCGGATTCAGCATAATTGCTCCGCGCATGGCGGCAACATCGCGTTCGGCGGCGGAGAGCGGGTTTGCCGCGCTGATAAGCGGGGAAAGCGGCATGTGTGCATATTCCGTTCGTGTTTCCGATTTCAATTGGGATGTTTTTGAGGAGGGGAACTTCGGCGGAAAGGGCATAATCAATATTGATGCATTCCTGCGCTCGGTCTCGGGCAAAATCCCGGAAAATACCGTGCTGAGCCATGATTTGGCGGAAGGCTGTTTTGCGCGTGCGGCATATGCGGCCGATATTGTGCTTTATGACGGCGAACCGTCCGCATTGCTGCCGTGGCAAAAGCGGCGTCATCGCTGGCTGCGCGGGGATATGCAGCTCCTCCCCTTCCTGTTTCCGCCGCTGAATTCGGGAATTGATGCAGTATCGCGGCGAAAGATCCTGTTCAATATCCGTGCGGCTTTCGGCGGCATAAGCTTCGCCGCCGCATTCCTGCTTGCCGCCGTTTTGGGGCTTCGCCCGCTTTTTTTGCTTGCTGTAACGACTTTTTTCATTGATTTGCTGTTGGAAGCCGCATTCCTGCTGCTTCGTCTGCCCTTTCGAAAGTCCGCACTTCGTCCGCTTGTTCTGCTTGCCGGGCGTCGGCTGTATGAGCTTGCGGTGCTGCCCTATTCGGCTCTGCGCGATGCGGATGCTGTTTGCCGTGCGTTGTACAGAATGATTTTTTCGCACCGAAACATGCTGCAATGGCAGACAGCGGCGGATGCGGAGCGCAGCAGACCGCAAAATACAAGGGAATATTTCAAGGCACTGTTTCCGTGCGCCGCATTCGGAACAATTGTTCTCGCCGCCGCCGTTTCTGCGGCAATTGCAGCGGCACGGCAGATACACAACGGCGAAACCGCAGGCATGGCGACGGCGGTGCTTTGGCTTTGTGCGCCGCTGATTGCGGAAAAGAAGGATAAAAAGCCCGATTCCTATCGTTTTACCGCAGCGGAGAGAGGCAGACTGACGGAAATTTTCGCCGATACTTGGCAGTACTTTGAACAGAACTGCACCGAAAAAACATCGTGGCTCCCTCCCGATAATTTTCAGGAAGAGCCTTATCGCGGTGCGGCAATGCTGACTTCGCCCACGAATATCGGCATGGGGTTGATGGCTGTTGTTTCGGCGCATGATATGCATCTGCTCGATGAGCGCGGAATGTTCACGCGCCTTGAACGCATGGTGAATTCCATAGAAAAGCTTGAAAAATGGCATGGGCATCCTTTTAATTGGTATAACCTGCGCGATTTATCGCTGCTGCGTCCGCGCTTCATATCGACTGTTGACAGCGGGAATCTGTTCGCCTGCCTTATCACAACGGCATGCGCGCTTGCTGAATGCGCGGGGCAGGCGGAAAAGACCTCCGCAGAGTTTGCTGAAGAACTGAAAAAGCTTGCGGCGCGCTGCACAGCGATCGCAAGGGCAATGGATTTTAGGGTACTGTATGACAACACGAGAGAGCTTTTTCATATCGGCTGTTCGTTCGAGGAGGGAAAGCTTACTCCGTCACATTATGACTTGCTTGCATCAGAATGCAGACTGACGAGTTTTTCTGCAATTGCGTTTTCGCGGATTGGGTCGGAACATTGGTTTGCGCTTTCGCGCCTTATGTGCGATGCTTCGGGCGGGCGCGTACTTAAAAGCTGGAGCGGGACGATGTTTGAGTATCTGATGCCGCTGATTTTCTTTGAAACCGTACCTTACAGTATGCAGTTTGAGGTTTGCCGCAATGCGGTGCTGACGCAAATCCTTGCTGCCGCAGCGGAAAAACCTTGGGGTGTGTCGGAATCCGGGTATTATGCGTTCGATGATGCCCTGCGCTATCAATATCGTGCTTTCGGCAATCCCGAACTTGCGCTTGCACCGGGCAGAATGCGGTCGGATGTTATTGCACCGTATGCATGCGTGCTTGCACTTGCCGTTGAGCCGAAAGCAGCGGCGGAGAACCTGCGCCTGCTCTGCCAAATCGGCGCGGCGGGCAAATACGGGCTTTATGAAGCGCTCGATTACGGGGCGGCTGAAAAGAATGGATTTGCAATTGTAAAAAGCTATATGGCGCATCATCAGGGCATGAGTCTGTGCGCAATCAACAACGCTTTGAACAACAATGTGCTTGCGCGAAGATTCATGAGCGTTCCCGAGGTTCGAGCGAACGAACAGTTGTTGTTTGAGAACATGCCCGTTGACCCCATTCGAATTAAAACCTATGAAAGTGAAATTTTCAGGGAGCCGCACGCGGCTCGTAATGCGGATGAATTTGTTCGCATTATCAAAAAAAACGCTGCGGAAGCGAAGCGGAACGAATCACCGCGGCTGCGGGGAGCGTTTATTCGGAGGAAGATAAAAAACCCGGGCAATCGGAAAAACGTAATAGAAATGCAGCCGACCGAGGGGCGGACGGAAAATAACAGCGGGCAGGCGGTCAACGGACAGATTATCACAAACGGTTCATACAGCGTATTTGTTGATGAAAACGGCTGCGGCTATTCAAAATGCGGCGGTGTGTTGATAACCCGACTGCGCGGCAAGGCATGGGGCGCGTTTGGTGAAGATGCGGCAAACACTTCGGAATTCGGCTTTGTTCCGCCGAACGGTGTGGACTTTGTAATTGCAAAATATGATTCCGAATCAGGTGAAAAAGCCGTAAAACGCATTTCGGGAAGCATCACGGCGGAGCCGCACAGAGTTGTTTCGGAGGATCGTTTCGCTTCAATTCGGGCACGTCTCACTTCAATGGTTGCTGCTGATTCGGATTGCGAAATCCGCACGCTGGAGCTGATTAACTGCGGCAAAGAGGAAGAGACGGTCGATATCGGCATGTTCGCCGAAATCGCGCTTGCACCGGCGAGGGAATTTGAGGCGCATCCTGCGTTTGTGCATGTTTGCACCGAATCCGAAAGGGCGGACGACACATTGATTTTTACAATGAGAAAAAAACCGGGGAAGCCGTCTTATTCCGCTTTTTTCAACGTGGCATCGCTTGAAAGGGTGCAATTTTGCGCGGATGGTTTGGTTTGCCCCGGGCGGCACAAAAGTCATGAAGATGCTCTGCTGATGCAGTGCATTTCGGCAGCCGACGCGGAAGAATTGCCGACGGTGCAGCCGGTTGAGCCGTACTTTTTCGCAAAAACAAAGGTTCGTCTCGGGCCGGGCGAAAGCGGAACCGTGCGTCTTACGATCGGATTCACAAAGAACAAAACGAGAATTGATGAGATTCTTCATCGGCAAAGGCAGCGGCTGCAAAGTGCGGAGGCTGCGGCGCGAATGCATTCGGCGGGAATACTTCGTGCATTTGAAATCGACGCGAAAACAAACGCATTTGCACAGATTTTGAATGCGTTTATCGTGAAAGGCGTTGTGTCAAAGGGCAAGAGTGATATAAAAAGCCGGCTTGGCGGCATTCGCGGCCTTTGGAAACACGGAATCTCCGGCGATCGCCCGATCGTGCTCATGCGTGTCACTCGTTCGGAGCAGCTGAACGGGGTGCGTATGCTTTTGAATGCTGCGAAATACATCAACATGTGCAATGCAGGCAGCTGCGGAACGGAGAGGGACGAGTTCAACGAGGGAAGTTGCACGGACGAGCGGCAGGAAAAGCTTTTTGATGTTGTTCTTATCGGAGAATACCCGCATGAATATGCGAACGCTCTGCGGGCGGCGCTTGAGGAATTGCGGACGATCTGCCCAACCTGCATACTTTTGCACGGATTCGACTTGACCGAGTCGGATCGCGCGCTGATTCACGCTGCGGCGCAGATTGAAATTGATGCCGATGCACCGCTTGCTTTTGCAGATGACTCAAAATATATTTTTGAGCACGGCAGCATAAACGAGAAAATGGCGGAAACAGAAACGATGCGCCCAATGCTTACACAGCCGAACATAACGGATGCACGAAAAAAAGCTTGCTTCTCATGGAACGGCTGCGGCGGATTTGATAATGAAAAAATGGAATTTGTTATTGAAAATTCGCCGAGGAACATTACTCCTCTGCCTTGGAGCAATGTCCTTGCCGGAAAGCGCATGGGTGCGCTTGTGACCGAGAGCGGCGGCGGTTACACATGGTGCGGAAACGCAAGAATGCTGCGGATAACACCGTGGTCAAACGATGCTTTGTTTGATACAAGCGGAGAATTTTTGATACTGTTTGATATTGAACGAGAAAGCAGGCTCAGCCTTTTGCCCGCATTCGGCAACAGCTGTGTTGTGTCGCATGGGTTTGGGTACAGCCGCTTTGAATGGCGGACGGATGAGCTCAGAGTGCAGCTCACGGTGACGGTTGACATGGAGTTACCTTTGAAATACTCAACGGTATGCATCGAAAACCTGACGGCAAACAGAAAAAAGCTGCGGCTGCGCTGCGGGGCGGACTGGGTGTTGGGCGAAAAAGCACATCCCGCGTCACTGCAATTTGAAACTGTCGGCGAGGAGGGTTTCCCGCTTTGCGCTGCGGCGCGCGACACACTTTCGGAACATTCGGAGTGGGGCTTCCTCTCGATTTTGGGCGGTTCGAAAAGCCTTGCCGCGAACGGAAATCAAATTGCAGCCGAATTCACCGTTGAACCGCAATCAACCGCAAAGCTTACGGTGCTGCTTGGGTTTGAGCAGTTTGAACGCATTCCGAAGCTCATTGCCGATGCGGACGCTGAAGCGGCGTTGAATGAAACAATGCGGTTTTATAGGCAAAAAACAGATATGTTAAGGATAAAAACAGGCGATGCGAGCTTTGATGCACTCGTGAACGGGCGGCTGCTCTATCAAACATATTCGGCGCGCATAATCGGGCGAACGGGATTTTGGCAGTGCGGCGGTGCGTTTGGCTTCCGGGACCAGCTTCAGGATGCAGCAGCACTTGCCGCGACCGATCCCGAATGCACAAGGAATATGATAATCAAGTGCGCTTCACGTCAGTTTAAAAAGGGCGATGTGCTTCACTGGTGGCACGAAGGTTTTGCAGACGAGCTGCCGCGCGGGGTGCGGACAATGATAAGCGACGATCGCCTTTTCCTGCCGCTTGCAGCGTGCGAATACGCTGAGGTCAGCGGGGATGCAGCGATTTTTGACGAACAAATACCGTATCTTGCCGACATGAAGATACCGTACGGACAACAAAACATATATTGTGAAATGGAGAGGTCCGATGATACGGAAACCCTTTATGAACACTGTTGCCGCGCCGTTGAGCTTTCATTTGAGCTGCGCGGGGCGCACGGGCTGCCGCTTATGGGCACGGGTGATTGGAACGACGGCATGGACGCTGTCGGTTCGGACGACGGCGAAAGCGTTGTTGTCTGCTGGCTGCTGCTGCTTGCGGCGAGGGCATTGCTGCCTGTTTGCAAAAAGCGGGGAGATACTGCACGGGCAATGCTTTTCGAACGTGGATCCGCCGCGCTTCGTGCTGCAATTGAAAGCAATGCGTGGGACAAAAACAGATATATACGCGCCTTTTTCGGTGACGGAACAAGCCTTGGAAGCGCGGACTGTTCGGAATGTGCCGTTGATTGCGTAAGCGAATGTTTTGCGGTTTTCGCAAACGCCGTTCACGCCCGCGAAGCGTTTGAAACCGTGCTTGCGGCATTGACGGACCCGGTGAACGGGCTGATTCGGCTGCTGACTCCTCCGTTTGACGGAAAAACGAGGAACGCTGTGGGCTATATAGAGGGTTACTTGCCCGGAGTACGCGAAAACGGCGGACAATACACGCATGCGGCGGCGTGGTGCATAATAGCCGCATGTCGGCTCGGTATGGCCGATACAGCGGACAGCTTGTTTAAAATGATAAACCCGATTGAACACGGATCCGCAAATTCAATCGAACGCTATAAAGGGGAACCCTATGCCGTTGCGGGCGACGTTTATTCGGTCGGAAGGCTTGCAGGGCGGGCAGGCTGGGCGCTTTCCACGGGATCGGCAGCATGGCTGTATCGCGCCGCCGTCGAAAACATTCTCGGAATCCGCAAGAGGGGAACAAAACTTTTTGTTGAACCCTGCACCGTGCTTGATGCATTTTCGTTTGAATACCGTTTCGGAAACACCGTTTACAGGGTCGATATGCACCGCAGCGCTTCGAATGCAAAAGAGCGGCACGGTGCATGTGTTGAACTTGTTGACGACGGGAAGGTTCATAATTTATCGCTTGAATACAGGTAAATTCGGTGCGGACGATGCAGAGTGCTCGGGCAAAAGCGTACGCAGCTCCGCATCGCTTTCGCCGCGGAGTGCGGCATTCAAAACAATGTTTTCATCAAGGATGCCGACAGTCGCTCCGGCCTCAACAACAAAAATGATGCCGTATCCCCTGCCCCCTATAAACGAAAGTGCTTTTCGCACCGTGCAGTCGCTTCGCAGTGCTATCGGCACAACGCGAACCGCAGAACCGGAACGAAGCCGTGATAATCCCGCAAGACTTGCTTTGATATTGGTGCCGCAGGAACAGCGGAATTCCGAAAGTGCCGAAATAAAGATGAAAAAACCTGCCGCAAGCGGGGTCGGGTTGAATGCGGCGTCCGTCGCTGAGACAAGCATCACGCCTGCGCAAAAAAGCAGAAAACCGAATATGATGCCGAACAAAGAAAGTGTTCTTTGCGCACGAGCCCGCCCGGTTCGCTTCTCAATCAATGCAAGCGCAAGCCGTCCGCCGTCAAGAGGCAGAAAAGGGAGAAGATTCATTAATCCGAGCGATAAATTGAAAGAACAGAAATCTTGGAAGGCTGCCGATGTATGCCCGATGTATTTGCCCAAACCTGCGCCGCAGAGGGCGATGAGCAGGCTTGCAAACGGTCCCGCTGCCGCAACCGACAGGCATTCCGACGGGGTTCGCGGCGGCGTATGCAGTTCAGCGATAAAGCCAAAGGGCTGCACCTCAATCGAGGAGACAACAAGCCCCAGCCTTGCCGCCATAAATGCGTGGGACAGTTCATGAACCGCAAGCGAAACAAGGGCAAGCATGAGGGCGGGCAGCTTACCGAGCACGGCTGCGGCAGGAACAAGCAGCAGAACGCAAATTGAACAGCGAAGTTCGGTTCTGCCGAAAACGGCAATCTTCAATTACCCGAGATTCGCCTTGATGCCAAAAAAATCAAACGGATCGATCGGCCGCCCTGCCTTGGTGATTTTGACACAAATATAGTCACGCTGCATGTTTCCGAGAATGCTGCGCTGAACGACAGGCTGCCCGCGTTCAACACAGATGTCCCGCAATCCATAGTAGGTAATCTCGATATCATCCGAACTGAAAACGGTCAGGCTGCCGCCGAGGGTTTCGTCAAATGAAACGGTTTTTACCGTTCCGTCGAGTGCGGACAGAACGGGAGTGCCTTCTCCGGCATAAATCTTGGCAACCATGCTGTCGTTATCAACGATCACGCTGTCTGACTGCACAGGGCGTATCGGGTTATCGGACGGCGCAAAAACGGTTAAAATTGAAGGCAGCTGAACAAGCTGAAGCCGGCCTGTCGCACGCGAGTCATCGCCTTTTGCCGCATCATCCGGTGAATTGTTTGAAGCAAAACGCAGAGGGGAAAACACGGCAGCGCTGTCAACGGTATCACCGTTCACGAGAGAGCCGCTTTCGGAAATGCGCAGCGCAAGCAGCAGAGAGGCAGCAGATGCGCAAATAATCAGCATCATAAACCCGAAAACACGGCGGAATCCGAGAGTTTTGCGGCGCGGTCTGCAAAACGTGACTTTTGTCGGTGCCTGGTTTCTGCTCTGACCAAACGGTTTTGAAAGTAACGGATTGTTCTTCAATTCGAAATACTCCTTTCGCAATGCCGCACAGCCGAAGAGTGCACCGAACGCTGAAGAATTTCGCGTCGGCACACAGCGACAGCAACATGTGCTCGGCATGCTGCATTTTATGCGCATTGCGGCAGGGTTTATGCCGAAAAGCCGCTGATGAGGGTTTTCAGAATCTAAGCCGCGTTTCAATAACCTTACCGATTATTTGAACATCGCCCTCGGAAACGATCATGGTGTTGTATGCCGGATTGGACGGGGTGAGCGCAAGCTGCTTTCCGAAGCGCTGTATATGCCGCAGAAGCACCTCGTCTCCGATACGCACAACGCCGATGCAATTGTTGTCCGCCTCAACACATTTCCGCACCAGAACGAGCGAGCCTTCAACGATGTGATCCCCCGTCATGCAGTCGCCTTCAACCTGCATGAAGAAACAATCTCCGGAAGATACTTCGTTTGCGGAAACGGGTATGTACTCGGTTATATTTTCATCCGCAAGCATCGGCAAACCGGCGTGAACAAACCCAACCAAGGGAACACCGATTGCGGGCGCATGCGGCATTGAAGAGGAAGAAAGTTTTGCCGAACTTGATTTCAGCAGCGGAACGACTTCATCCGTGCCGAGAAGATAATCCGCGCTGACTTGAAAAATTTCCACAAGCCGCATGATAACGCTGTTCGGCATGTTGACTCTTCCGTTTTCATATTTGCATATCGCTGCTTTTTGAACTCCGAGCATACGCCCCAGCTCATCTTGGGTGATGCCGCGTGAATTTCGCAGTTGTTTCAGTCTGTTCATCGTCGGTTCTCCGTAATTTACTGTCCGTATTGTATCTCGATTGGAAACAAAATGCAAGCACAAATAAAAATATATTTATTTTAACGTGCAACAGTACGGAAAAAGGTATTGCAAGTATCCTAAAAAGATACTATAATAGCCGTGCGGTCAAAAAACAGCAGCCGATTTCCGGAAAGGAAACGCGCTTTTAAAAACTGTTTCAGGATTTGTTGCCGAAACGGAAACTGTGAACAGCGATGTTCGACCGTAAAACCGATTGATTGCGGAGGTATTACAATGAATTACTTTGGGTTGTTTTTTTCCTTTCTTATTCCGGGAATGATCATTGGCGCACTGATTGCAGTCGGTGTTTGCACCGATAAATTTAAAAAATCTGAAACAACATCGAATTTCAGAACACACAACGTATGCGTACCCGATGATGCAAAAAGGGGGGAGCTTCTGCCGGCACCGACATATACTTTGCGCGAACGTGCTGCACAAAGGAATCAGACGGTGAATCGAAACGGAGAAGTTGTCGATGAGCCTTCAAGAAAAAGCTCGGCAGCCTGACATGCGCATTATTAAGAATGTTTGATGAGGTGCTGTTTGATGATGTGCAATGAATGCAAAATCGACCTCTGTACGTTGACAAAGGCCGATTTAAAGCTGAAAAGCAGGTTGAAGCCGTTGTGCGGAGCTTGTATTCAAACTGCCGGTTCGGGCGTCGCTGATGCAGCAGTATGCACTTATGAATCCGGTATAAATCAGGATTTATTTGCCGGGCAATTTATCGGGCTCGGGCAGCTCGGGGCCGCTGATCGTGATTGATTTTATCACAACGGGAGTGACGGGACGGTCATTCGCACCGGTTTTGACGGAAGCGATTTCATCAACGACTTCGATGCCCTCAATGACCCTGCCGAAAGCGGCATAGCTGCCGTCAAGGTGCGGAGCGGCAGCGTGCATGATGAAAAACTGACTGCCTGCGCTGTCGGGATTGTTCGAACGTGCCCAGGAAATCACGCCGCGCTCATGCTTAAGCGTGTTGTTGAAGCCGTTGCTTGCAAATTCACCCTTGATGGAATAGCCGGGGCCGCCGTAGCCTTCACCGAGGGGGTCGCCGCCCTGAATCATAAAGCCGGGAATAATTCTGTGGAAAGTTAAGCCGTCATAGAAGCCGGAACGCGCAAGCGAAACGAAATTGTAAACGGATTGAGGTGCAATTTCGGGATACAGTTCAAGCTTCATGACCCCACCGTTTTCCATTTCTATGGTTGCGATGATTTTGTCTTTGTTCATGTCATTGTCTCCTTGGTTTTCGTTTGGTTTATCTGTTCCGCTGCTTTTGCAGCCGACAGCTGTCGCAGCAAGCGCAAGTGCCGCCGCAAGAACAATGCAAAGCAGCAGGGTTGAGATTTTTTTCATAAATACAGTTTCCTTTCTGTCTGTTTACGGGGTTGTTTTGCGGAGTTAACCGTTGCAGCAGGAAAACGGAATTCACAAAACTCGATTGAGGTAATCGGCTTTTGATCCTTCGCTTCCCCGCCGCGCCTGCTGCAAGTATAGCATTATTGCCGCCGAAATGCAATATAGTATTTTCAAACGGGAAATTCTTGTTGCATTGGGAGACGAAATGCTATATAATCATTAGGAGAAATGCAGCACCGCTTTGCAGGTAAAAAACGCAGATGACGCGTGCATGAAACAAAAAGGAGATTCTCTAATGTCATACTCAGGCAGAATGCAGAACAGCCACTATTACAGCGTCTTTTTCGCACCCCGAGGACGCGACAGGATATATGATCTTGGAATGCATATTGCGCAGATGTATCTCAGCCCGTTTGATAAGCTTATCGGCATTATCGGCGAGGCAGGCTCGGGCAAGAGCATGTTGATAAAAGGCATGTTCCCCGGGCTCGAGCTGACAAACGATGATAACGGAGTGAACACTCGCCCGCTTCCGATTCTTGACATTGAGCAGCAAGGTTTTTTTACTGCGCACACATATCATCTTGACATACGCTTCGAGGCGGCATTCACGCAGATGGGAGTGCTTGCCGATGCAATTTTGAACGCTGTTCAACGCGGCAAACGTGTAATCGTTGAGCATTTCGACATGATTTACCCGTTTCTTAAGACCAATGCAAACCTTCTGATCGGCATGGGTGAGGAAATAATCATAACGCGCCCGACGATTTTTGGTCCGCTGCCGAATGAAATCTACGATATCGTTGCAAAATCGGTCGATTATCGCAGAATGGCGCATACGGCGGAAGATCTTTGCGAGATTTTCCTTCCCGGTGATGACGGATGCAGGTGCAAACACAGCGATGTTAAGCACGGCTTTGTTTTGTCATTTGACGAACCGAAACCCGAGCTTGATCTTGACGAGCTGGAAAGCAAGGTTCTTGATGCAATTGCAAAGGATTTGACAATTTCATATGTTGACGAAGGGCACATTATGATCGGCGACCTGCTGCACCCCTGCACGGGTCCGAGAACGCATGTGCCGAGTACGGGATGCGTACAAAATTTTCGTATCGTGAAACATATATTCTATGACCCCATTGAGCGGCGCTATCTCCTTGCGGGCAGGGTCGGACCGCGTGAAAAAGGCGAGGATGTTTATGATTTCAACAACATGGAAAATTGATGCCCGAAGATGACGGGCATCATATGAAGCGGCAATTCCGCTGTCAGAATATGCTCAATCTAAGCATATACATGCAAAGGAAAGCGACATATAAAACGCAGGTGCACCCATAGACCGCCTGCGTTTTCTTTTTTGTTGTGCACAGGGAGGCAACGGATGCCGTGAGCGGCAGCGTTGCGCAAAGGTAGCGAACTGCGGAAAGCAGCCATGTGCAGCCCATTGCAAGCACGTAGTAAGCAAGGAAGAAGACAATATAGGCCGAAGGCAATTCCCGCATACGAGCGGTAATCAGCGCAAGTGATGCGAATGCAATAAGAACTGTCGGAATCCAAAGGGAATAAATCACGCTGATGTTCCCGTTCGGAATTGCGTTGACGCACCAGTCCCAAATGTATCGCATGGTGTCAAAAAACAAACCGAGCTGCTGATCCCAGTTCAGTTTTTCATACTCCATGAAAATGAAAAAATCGCCTGAAACATTATAATTAATGAGCAGATAAGCCACCGTTCCGAGTGTTGATATAACAAGCGCGGCAGCAACCGCAATAATTTGCTTTCCGCATTTCTTGCCGTCGCGAATGTTTCGGACGATCGTGCCGACTCCTTCAATGAAGATTGCAGCAGCAAGCACGACCCCGAGAGACCGCGTGAAACCGGCTAAAGCGGTAAAAACAGCGGAGAGTATAAATTTATGCTTTTGCAAACAGTAAAACGCACAGAAACAGAACAGCATGAAAAGCGGTTCCGTCATTGGTGAATTAAGAAAAATTGCACCCGGAAGGAGAAGCGAAAGCAGTGCGGCATGCACGGAACGCTTTTTGCCGAGAATTCCGTACAGCGTTAAATATGCCGTTCCGGAGGCGAGGCACGTTGCAATTGTGTTGATAATTTGAGCTGACACAAAGCTGTTGTGAAAGACCGGATTGAGCATTCGCATAAGCAGAGGCAGCATAGGATAAAAAACGATCAGAAGGCGATCTTTTCCATCGTTTACATACCAGTTTTCAGCAATATTAATATAATGAGGGACATCGGTGTTGTGCTTTGACCAGGAAGTCTCCCATAATTCAAACAGATTGCCGCTGAAATCAGGGGTGAAAACCCGATAAAGCACCATTCCGAGAATGGTTGTAACAATGTGAATCGCCAGCGCGGCAAGCATAATCCGAGAAAAATCCCTGCGGGCGTTCGGAACGGGGACAAAGCTGCAAAGCCGTTCGCCGATGAGCGTCTTTAAAACGAGAGGAACAGCTTTATAAGCTGCAAATGTGAAAAGCGCAAGCAGTGAGGCGGAAAGTATTCCGCCGCCGATGCTCATTGCCCGCAAGTTGGTTATGAAATAAAAAACATACAATGCAGCGGCAAAACATATGAGCACAGTTCTGATTATTCGAACTGCGCGCCGAAAGCCCGTGCTGCCCGCTTCTTCCGCCGGTTTTGTTCCGGCGGTTTTATCGGTTAATCGAAAAAAACTCATCAATAAGTTGCGCACGGAATAAACCCATGCGCGGCTCCGTTCGTAAAATCAGCGGACAAACAGCAGGTTCGCGCCGCCCGGTGCTTAAATTATACATATTAATCCGCGGATTTCAAGCCCTGCCGCAAATTTGTCCGCAAAATCCGACCGTATGCCGCAATGCTACTCAATATCAACAACGCGATGTTTTTCCCACTTTGCGAACTTGAAATATAATGCGGTGATAAGACTGCACAAAAGCCAACCGGCAGGATAGCTCAGCGCAATGGGTTTAATTGTGTTGCTGATATAGTTCGCCATGATAAAAAGATAAATCTGACGAAATACAACAAATGAACCTATCATTATGAACATCGGTGTTCGACTGTTGCCCGCTCCGCGAAGCGCACCCGCAAAAATCTGATTGATGCAGCAGAAAACATAAAAGGGCGAAATCAGACGGAGAAGCATTGAACCGTAATCCACAATTTCACGTTTTTTATTAAAAAATTCAACAAGCTGCGGAGCAAAAATCAGCACCGGCACCATTAAAAGCGCGGTGCAGGCGACGGCCATAAGCATTCCGGCGCGGATTCCCTTTTTTGCGCGCGCAACCTGATTAATGCCCAGATTCTGCCCGACAAATGTTGTCACAGCGAGCGAAATGCTCTGCATCGGAAGGAAGAGGAACTGATCGATTTTGACATAGGCTGTCCAGCCGCCCATGCAGTCCTCGCCGAAACTGTTGATGTATGATTGCACGAAAACATTCGAAAATGCCGTAACAGCCATTTGAAGAGCGGCGGGAATGCCGACTTTCAGAATTTTTGCGAACATGGAGCGATGAATGCGCAATTTCTTAAGCGAAAGCCGACAGCAGTTTTTTGCACGGAGGAGTACGATGAGAACAAGTGCGGCCGAAAGCGTCTGAGCGATGACAGTTGCGATCGCAACACCGGAAACTCCCATTTTGAACACAAGAACAAACACAAGGTCAAGCACAACATTTGTCAGCGCTGAAACAACAAGAAAATAAAAAGGGCGCTGTGAATCGCCGATCGCGCGAAGAATGCCGGAGCCCATATTATAGAGCATAAGACTGATTATTCCGGAGAAATAGATAATAAGATACTGCGTTGCCTCGGGACGTACGGAGTCCGGAGTTTCCATCAGATTCAGCATCAGCGGCGTCATTGCAATGCCGATAATGGTGAAAACAACGCCCAAGATAAGCGTCATCATCACAGACGTGTGAACAGCGTCCTGCACGTGCTCATGCTGTTTTGCACCGTAGAATTGCGAAATGACAACACTTGCGCCGGTGCTGAGCCCGAGGAACGTGTTTATCAGCATATTAATGATCGGGCCGACAGTGCCGACAGCCGAAAAAGCCGTGTCGCTGACATAGTTGCCGACGACCCAGCTGTCAACCGTGTTGTAGAATTGTTGAAAAAGATTCCCGAGCAGTAAAGGAATTGCAAAACACACAATATGACGTGTGATTCCGCCCTCCGTCATATCAACATCACGACGTTGACCGAAAGACTTTAATTTATCCAGCAGCTTCAAATCAGACCATCCCTTCGGGCATTGCCCGCTCTTCTCATTTTCAGCCTGATTATAGCACCAAAGTAATTTTTTGAAAACACAAAAATTAAATATTAATAAATATATTCGCTTTGCGAAAATAGATGAATTTAAGTTAAAACCGCGCAGCATTTCCCGGGAAATGAGCGGCGAGATGCAAAAAACAGAAAATTCCCGAGAAACAGTCCGTTTAAACAGAGTATTTCCCGGGAAATCATGTGAACAAATCAGCGTGAAAACAGTCACATCCGACCGAGAGCCAAAAGCGCAGTGGGTTATTTGTTACATTTTCTGAACAAATACTTGTCGATTTTATCTCGCATGGAATCGGAAATTTTGCGCTCGATCGGGAAAATCGGAGCATTGACAACTCGTTTCGAAAATTCCAGAGCCAAGTTAAGCGTTATGCCGAGTGCATCCGCCGAGAGGAAATCGTTTGCAAGTGCATCGCGGCGATCGTGAATAAAGCCGGTTCCGTTTGCATTTACCCTCGTGAAGTTTATTGCAGGTATGCCCTTGTCGGAGAACGGAGTTCCGTCGCTTGAATAAACATCTTCATGATATACAACGGCGGCGCCGAGTTCGTTCATCATCCCTTCAACATAACTCTTCATGGGCGCATCCCCCATGATAAATATATGCTCAGAGCCGAGAACGGGACCGGCCATATCGACGTTGACCATCAAACGATGCTTTTCAAGCTCCGCCTCGTGAGCGGCAACATACGCTTTGCTACCGAGAAGGCCCTGTTCCTCTGAACCGAACCAGTTGAATTTCAATGTGCGGCGCGGAGGATTTGCCGCAAAATAGCGCAATAATTCCATGATGATCACGGAGCCGCTCATGTTATCATATGCGCCCGTTGAAAACAGAACGCTGTCGTAGTGCGCGCCGAACGACACGATTTCATCTGCAAGATCCGTTCCGCGCAGTGTAACGCATACGTTGCGTGATTCGCCCTCAGTCGCAGTACTGCTGACAAACAGCTTAACCTTTTTTGCACCTTTTGAAACAATTTCAAGCGCATCCTTCGCCTTCAAATTAACGAGGATGTTGTCGCCGAATTCGGCGGTGTAGGTTTCGCGGATTTTACAGATACCGTGATCGGTTTCGTCATCTTTATCGAGGATGTTGCCGGTAAAACCGATTATTGCGGCAGGTTTTGCCTTTTGAATGCGCCCGTAAGCTTCAAAACCGAATCGTCCGTTGACAAGAACGGCCTTACCTTCAACACCGAGCAGATTTGCGGGGAGCGCGTTTTCAACGTAAACAAGTTCAAGCTCCAACCCGTCATCAGGTGTGCTGTCGGAACGCAGATAGGCTGTTACCGGGTATTCTTTCTCATACGGTTCGGTAACGATCAACCTTGCCGCGGTAACGGTGCCGGTTGACGCCTTGAAAACTTCAATTTCACGTTGTATGTCCGAACGCGCCCATGTAAATGAGTCGATTTCGGCAAGCAGTGCCTCTGCCGTGCGGGTTTCTTCCGCCGTGCAGGACACGCGTTCGAAGGAGAGCTTGTTCAGCAGCTCAAATGCTCTTTTTGCGTTTACTTCCATTTTGGATTCCTTTCGTATTTTATCAGTAATTTAAATCAATTTCGGTTTGCCGCCGCATTCCGTCGGGCGTCCAAGCGTTCGAAATTATGCATCCAGTCGCCTTTGAAATAGTAGAGCGTGAAACAGACCGAGCTGAGCATCCATGTTATCGGATATCCCCAGAAAACTACGCGGATATCGGGAATAAAATGCACCGTTATTGTAATATATGCAACGCGGATAACGCACCAGCAAATCAGCATGATAAGCATCGGAACCATCGTTTTCCCCGCTCCGCGGATGATTCCGGCCATGCAGTGTGAAAGCGACAAAACACAGTAAAAAAGTGCTTCCGTTCGTGCCTGCATTGCGCCGAAAGCGACAACCTCGGGCGAACTGTTAAACATGGCAATAAGCGACGGTGCAAAAATCACAAAAACAATTCCGATGAGTTCCGCAAGTGCAACGCCGGAGACAAGCCCGAATGCAGTGCCCTTTTTTACTCTGTCATATTGCTTCGCTCCGAGGTTCTGACTTGTAAAAGTCGTAAGTGCAACACTGAAACTTGTTACCGGGAGAAAAGCAAACCCCTCTATTTTGAAATACGCACCGCAGCCCGCCATCGCATCGGAGCCGAAATCGTTGATGTTGGATTGAACGATTACGTTTGCAAGCCCGATCACGGAATTCTGAACGCCTGTCGGCAATCCGGTCGCAAGCACTTCCCTAAGCATCGGCCAATCAATACGAACATCACGCGGGACGATTTTGTGGACGTCGTCAACAGTGGTGAGTTTAACGAATGAGATAATTGCGCTCAGGAACTGCGATATAACCGTTGCTGCTGCAGCCCCGCCGACACCCCATTTAAAATATTTTACAAACAGAATATCAAGAACAACGTTGGTAATTGATGAAATTATCAAATAGTAAAGCGGATGCCGACTGTCGCCGCGCGCCTGAAAAATGCCGTTGAAGGCATTATAAAGAACATTGCCGAGTGCGCCGGCAAAATATAAACGGAAGTATCGTATGGACTCGGGCAAAACGTCGGCGGGAGTGTTCATCAGGCGGAGAATGACCGGCGTGAGAAGCATTCCGGCGGCGGTAAGGAACAAGCCCGACAGCACTGCAAATGCGGTTGTGGTATGAACGGCGGTATGAACTTTTTCATTTTCGCGTGCGCCGTAATATCGTCCGATAACAACTCCCGCGCCAACAAAAACGCCGTTAATGAATCCGACAAGAAGAAAAATCAAACTGCCGGACGAGCTGACGGCCGCAAGTGCCTGCTTGCCCAAATAACGGCCGACCACGAGGGAATCTGCAACATTGTAAAATTGCTGAAAAAGCTGCCCGATAAAGATCGGCAGCGCAAACAGACTGATTTTGCTGTAAATCTTGCCTTCCGTCATGAATCCGCACCCTTTCGCACTTTTTTCTTGATTATAGTGCCGTGCTGTCCGTTTGTCAACAGCGAAAACACAGTCGAGGTCGGCGCACGCGGCAGAACAAAACGGCAAAGGACGGACGGTGTTCAAAAATTACTTTGCGGGGATTGACAAATGCACAAGTTTATTTTACACTTAAAACACGGAAAAGGTAAAGTCCCTGACCGAAAAAAATCAAAGGAGTTATTATGGAAGCTGACAGCAGCACAAGTGCGGATGTTCCCAACCGAAACGAGAACATGATGCGCGGAAAACAAAAACATGTACTGAATGCGCCGAACAAACCCTGTATGACTCCTGCGGTTGTACTGTTTTGCAATTGAAATTTTGCTGTTGAAACACAAGTGATTTCATATGGCAGGCTTTTGCGGCAGGCTTGGAGCGGAATTTTAGCCGTTCCTGTTTGCGTTCTTTCACATGAACCCGCAATTCTGCGTTCAACCTCCGGCTGAATCATCCGGGCAGCGAAATTTGAGAAAAAAACCATAGGGAGCTTTCGAAAAATTGTTGTGCGAACAACAGCTTGAAATCGGGGTATACCCGGGATTTGCTGCGTATCCGCGCAATAAGTCATCGGCGGCTTTTCTCAATCGAAACCATGCTGCAAGCGCAGGTCTTTTGCCTTGTTTCTCGACCTGCGGCTTTCAAAAGAAGAACAATGGCAGTGTTTTCAACAGATTTATCGCAGACGGTGGAAGTTCTGCTCGAACGCAAGAATTACAACAGCGTGAAAGATATTCTTTCAACCGTTAACCCGGCAGATATTGCCGTGATTTTTCGTGATCAGCCTGCGCAGCGGCTGCTCATGCTTTTTCGCCTTTTGCCAAAGGAAACGGCGGCGGATGTTTTCGTTGAAATGGAACCCGTGCTGCAGGAGCAGCTGATAAATGCTTTTTCCGACAAAGAGCTTGCTGATATTGTGAATGAAATGTATGCGGATGACGCGGCGGATCTTGTGGAGGAGATGCCCGCAAGCGTTGTTAAGCGCATATTGAAGCAGGCTTCGCCCGATGTTCGACGTGACATAAACGAATTGCTGAAATATCCGGAGGACAGCGCAGGAAGCATAATGACTCCGGAATTTGCGGATTTGCATTCATCCATGACCGCCGCGGAGGCACTGGATCATATTCGGCTGACCGGAGTAGATAAGGAAACGATTGACATCTGTTATGTAATCGAAAAACGCAGGCTTATCGGCCTTGTTTCTTTGCGGACGCTTGTGCTTGCCAATGCGAGGGCCGTTGTTTCCGATCTGATGGATGAAAATGTTATCTCCGTCGGAACACTTGATGATATTGCAGTTGTTGCGGATATGTTCGCAAAATACGACTTGACAGTCATGCCTGTTGTGGACGGCGAAAACAGGCTGGTAGGTATAGTTACGGTTGACGATGCGATCGACGTTATGCGCGATGAAGCGACTGAAGACATTGAAAAGATGGCTGCTATCACCCCGTCGGACAAACCGTATCCGCGGCTCAGCGTGACGGATCTGTACAAAAGCCGCATACCGTGGCTGCTGCTTTTGATGCTTTCAGCGGTTTTCACACAGCTGATAATCGGAAAATTCGAAGCTGCGCTTGCAGCAAACATCATCCTGACATCGTTCATCCCGATGCTGATGGACACGGGCGGCAATTCCGGCAGCCAATCATCCGTAACGATTATACGCAGCCTTTCTTTGGCGGAGATTCGGTTTTCTGATATTTTTCGGATCATGTTCAAGGAGGTGCGCGTTGCATTGCTTTGCGGCGCAACGCTCGCTGTTGTAAACTTCGGAAAACTGATGCTGTTCGATAGACTGGGGGTTTTTGTTTCGCTGACGGTAAGCCTGACACTCTTGGCAACGGTCGTTGTTGCAAAGTTTTTCGGCTGCACGCTGCCCTTGCTTGTGAAAAAAATCGGACTCGATCCCGCTGTCATGGCAAGTCCGATTATTACAACAATTGTTGATGCGATTGCGCTGCTTATTTATTTTGCAATCGCTTCTGCAATGCTCGGCATTTGAGCAAAACAAAAAAGTATGTTGATTTTGTGCAAAGCACAGCAAAATACGGAGGATAAATGGTAAATCTCGGCAACGATTGGGACGAAATTCTTAAAGACGAATTTCAGAAAGACTACTACAGGAATTTGCGGAAGTTCCTGGCCGATGAATACAGAAAATGCGTTGTGTATCCGAATATGTATGATATTTTCAATGCGCTTCGGTATACATCGTTTGAAAACACGCGGGCAGTGATACTTGGACAGGATCCGTATCACGGGCCGCACCAAGCGCACGGGCTTTGCTTCTCCGTTTTGAAAGGCATTGCCCCGCCTCCGTCCCTGAAAAATATTTTTCGGGAACTTTCCGACGATGTCGGGTTCACTCCTCCGCATCACGGAGAGCTTACCGAGTGGGCAAAGCAAGGCGTGTTGATGTTGAATTCGGTTCTCACGGTGCGCGAACATCAGCCGAACAGCCACAAGGGAATGGGCTGGGAGATTTTTACGGACAGGGTAATTTCCGAGCTTAACAAAAAGACGGAGCCGGTTGTTTTCCTGCTTTGGGGAGCGAATGCGCGGCAAAAAGCAAAGGTCATCACAAACCCGATTCATGTAAAGCTTGAAACGGTGCACCCGAGCCCGCTTTCGGCCTACAACGGATTTTTCGGCTGCAAACATTTTTCAAAGTGCAACCAAATCCTTGCCGATTCGGGACAGAGAACAATCGAGTGGCAGCTTTCGGATTAAGCTTTGAACAAAAATCAAAGGAGCTGAAAATTCTGTACGAGCCTGCCAAGCCCTTTGAGCACCTGAAATGGGCCAACGGCCGGACGCCGGATCTGGCAACCTATATGAAGGAGCACCCCTATATGTATGCCGGCGACAATGTCCGGGCGGTGTTTCGGGTGGCCATGGAGCAGTTTGCCCTGAATTTCTCCCCGGATGTGACGGTGCCGGAGCCCCAGCGCCGGCGGGAAAAGGTTAAAAACGCTTTGGAAAAGGCGTTGGAGAAATATGAATAATATAAGCAAAGGAGATAGCACTATGAATCAGCTTGCCGACAACAAAAAACTAATGGATTTTCTGCTGTATAGCTACTTTGGGTGTGAAAGCGAGGATCTTGCAAGAGAAGGTATACAAAAGTGCGCGTACCGCGCGTATTTAGATTTGAATCGTAGAATTGCGTTCAAGTATTCTTCCAGTGAATTAGACAAAATGCAGAAGGAAAATACAGATTTAGCAAAAAAATACAAAGAGGCAAAGCACAATCTTGTTGAGAAGATTTGTAGCAGAATTTTGAGCTCAGTACCAGCCTGTCGGCGATCTGGCCAACATCTTGATGAATACCAATGTGTTGACGAGCAGTTCGGTTTGTGGCATAAGGCCAAATGCGAAGAAATAATGGGTACTATGAACACGGCGGTATTTCAAGATGATTCGCTGATTCTTAAAAGCAATTCTTTTACATATGGGCTTGCACAGAAATGGGTGAATATGACGCTGAAATATCTGTGGCTGCTTGATAGGCTGCCGGAGGATCTCACCGCTAAATCGCTGCATGTGCCCATTGATAGTTTCATTCTTAAAAAGATGCAAGAAGATGTTGATGAAATCAGAAAGGACGGAGACACATATAAATACAAAGGCAAGTCGTGGAGCCAATTAGATGATTACGATGTCTATCTCGATATTCAAGCGAAAATCGGACAAATTGCGGGAAAAACTTTTCCTATTGAATGGGAAGGTCCTGCATGGATGGATGTAGCTAAAACGAGAAGCAGCAAATGAATAAACCTACAGGGGCTGTTGCATTAGTCCCCAAAACAAAACCGGGCAACTCAAGAAGGGTTGTCCGGTTTGCTGCTTTCGTGTATAATTAAATTGCTCAAAAACCAACAGAAAACGAGCTGATTATGCAATGAAAACGAGCAAAAATCAAGCAGTCATGCCGATAAATGTTGTAACAATGATTGACGAAAACGATCCTGTATTTAATCGGAAGAGTTATTCAAAGACGGACCTCGAAGCAACTTTTATGAGAATGAAAGACGACCACATGGGAAACGGACAGTTCAAACCCGGGTACAATCTTCAGATAGGCGTTGAAAGCGAGTATATAGTTGGTCTCGGATTATTTTCGAACCCGAACGACACAACAACATTGCTACCATTTCTTGAACGAACAGCGGAAGGAACCGGCCGAAGGTACGGCAATATCGTTGCGGATGCAGGGTATGCAAGCGAGGAAAACTACACTTACCTTGAAAGCACGGAGCAAAATGCATACATCAAACCGGCGGATCATTAACTGAAGAAAACAAGGAAATTCAAGAAAAACATCTATCACAATGATAATATGCCGTACAATGCGGAGAGTGACAGCTTTACATGACCGAATGACAAAAGACTGCTTCATGCATATGACAGAACCGGAAAGACTGATAACGGCTGCATGATATTGAAAAGTTATTATGTTTGTGAGGACTGTTCCGGCTGCTCCCGCAGGGAAAACTGCTTTAAGGGACAGTACGAGAACCGTAAAACAGAACTTTCAAAAACAATGCGTCGTCAAAAAAGATGAAGCAGAAAAACGCATTTCAACCGATAAAGGCATTCTTCTCCGAATGAACCGTTCGATCCAAGTTGAAAGTGCTTTCGGCGTTTTAAAACAGGATTACGGGTTCGGAAGATTCCTCACCCGGGGGAAGACCAACAACGAAACCCGCCTTTTTATCCTCGCAACAGCATTCAATATCCGAAAACTTTGCAGTCGGCTTGCTGACGGACGATTCGGGAAAGCACTGTTTGAACCGAAAACAGCCTGGAATAACCTTCCGAGAACAACAAAACTTGAGTAGGTCTGTTTGCCGTACACAAAAATCACACTTTCTGCATGAGTCGGCTTCGCTTGAGCCGAAAAATGTAATGTCCGGCACTCCACGGATTGCCCTCCTAAAAAAAGAAAGGTGCTGCTGCAAATATGACTTGATTTTGCAACAGCCCCAATGCTTGCTGATACATAGCAGATTACTTGCAGTATGTAAACATTTTGTGAACATTTGGAGGGGCTTCTCTCCCCCCAACTGTCACTCTCACGGTAAAGGAGGCAACTATGGGAAAGATCAAGCTGATTGTTCACGAGTGTTTCGCAGGCAAGCAAAATCCGGAAGATGTCTTTACAACTGTATTTTGCAAAGCGTTGCCGTTCCAGCGTCATAGCTGAAGCGGAGAATTCTTGTGCTGCTGCCCGAACCGACAGTCATGCCTATCAAAAGGCTGCCGTTGTAATAATAGTTTGTTACAACGCCGTTTGAGTTTTTCAGCGTCCGTATGCCGTCCTCGTTGTATGCAAAATTGACATACTTTCCGGATTTGCCCCAATACTTGAGCTGTTTGCCTGCCCAAGTCATGGCTGCACCGAAGTAACGGGTCGGGTTACCCATTTCATCATAAGAAACAGTGTTGTTTTGCTTTGAACCGGTCGATACCGTTCCGTCCGTGACCGCCGTCAGCAGATCGCCCCATTGCGAATCGGTGTACTGATATTCCGCAACGATGATCCCGAGCTTGTTCGCAATTGAACCCGTTGTGTATGCATAGCGATTCTTTCCGAGCATGTTGCCGTAGGAATCGTATGCATAAGTGTAAGTTGAGTTCGCGGAATTGTTTTCTCCGTAGTACAGATTTTCGCGCACAAGCTGATTCATGGAATCATACTCATAGTTTCTTCTTTGCTTGGTGAAATAACTCATTCGCGCGGCAGGAAACCACGAAAAATGCACTTTGATTGTGTGCATTTATGCCGAGTCTCCCGCCGCGCGATCGGAATTCGGATTCACTTATTCGCATTCGCGAAAAGCTTTTGATCAGGTGCAATCCATAACGATTCGTTCTTCGCCCGTGTCAACGTCAACAAAATGGTGTTCACGCTGATCAGCATTAAGCCGTACCGTTGAAACGTACTTCATCGGTTTGCCGTTATTTGCGGGCCAGTCGGGCTCCTGAATCCAATACGGCCATTTTCTCCCTTCAATGTGAAAGGCATCCTTAATCCGGCTTCTTGCAAGCGCAATTCGTTTGCTTTTCGACAGGTTTTCGGGCAACTCTCTAATGATATTCTCTATCGTTTCAGTTACCTCCACGCCGCCGATATAGCTCGGGCATGCGTCCAATGACAAACCATACATTTCGTTCACTTCATCCGTCAGATTGATCTTCATGTCGGGAAAAGCTGCCTTAACGAGCCTACTAATGACGCTAAATATATCAACTCGAACTCCCAACGAATACTCTCCTTTGCCTCCGAACATTGTCTTTTCTTGTTTAATGAAGAGACGAATATCGAACGGAACAGTGCGGCTTTCATAATGCCCGTTAACGAATTCGCCGGCTTCCATCCTCTGGTCTTCCGGCACAATGCTCTGTACCCAATCAAGCAGTTCGGGATGAGTTTCGAACAGTTCTTCAAGCTCTGCTGGCTTGATTCTTCCCTCAAGATAGTCGATAATCGTTTTTTTGCAGTCCATGTTTTTACCTCCGGTATTTATTATTTGTTAAACAGAAACGGGTGAAGCATTCTAAAAGATCCCGTATGCGTTGTTGCCAGCATCTCTGTATATTCATAGAAATCGTTGACGATACCATAAATATGGTGCAACACTACAGATTTGTCGTCAGTTCCAATCGGCGCACACCCACGAAGCATTCGGTCCAAATTGCGCTCTGTCACTCTGTATAACCCACTTGTCGACATTTCATTGGTTGGGCCGTTTGTGTATGAGGCTGCTTGTCTCTTCCAGTAATTCCTTCGTTCGCTGTTCCAACGGCTGTTATGATTGCAGCTATTATGCACCAGCACAAACTCATCCGAGTCAGCGTTTGCCGAAACATAATAGGTGTGAAAATCCTCGACTTCAAAGTTATAGACTTTGATCGGACTCTCGAGCAGTTCATGCTGAATCTGCTCAACAATGACATACT
>ERZ779840.844-NODE-844-length-32309-cov-7.001953_pt1 | contig 32309 bp, 29 predicted proteins | sample MGYA00511561_ERZ779840 | MGnify/ENA primary metagenome ERZ779840 (study PRJEB29588, sample SAMEA2162036) | human gut metagenome | biome: human gut; feature: human-associated habitat; material: faeces | place: Denmark | collected 2008/2010 ...
CAGGTGGTCGCATACGGCGGCGGCTGCGGCGGCGATGTGTCAGGCCATAGAAGCGGTGACCGGGCAGCAGCCCGGCATTAAATGGGTCAACGACATTTTCCTCCATGGCAAAAAGGTCTGCGGCATCTTGACGGAGGCCGCCGTTGGTCTGGAAACCGGCGCTCTGGACTACATGGTGCTGGGGGCTGGCGTCAACCTCTACCCACCCGTGAAAGGGTTCCCGGAGGAAATTCAGCCCATTGCCGGGTCGGTTCTGGAGCGCAGCTGCCCGGAAGCAAAAAACCGGCTGGTCGGAGAATTTCTGAACCGCTTTTGGGATTTCTATACCCACCCGGAATGCAGGACATATCTGGAAGACTACCGTTCCCGGAGTCTGGCAATCGGGCAGAATGTCACCGTTCTCTCCGCTGGGCGTGCGGTCAGCGCCTATGCCTACGGCATTGACGACGATTTTCGTCTTCTGGTACGCTACGAAAACGGGGACACGGAAGCGCTGTCCTACGGAGAAATCCGCATTCAGCTGGCTGAAAGCGCCCCTTAACGAACACACAAAAAGGCACCCTGTACTTTCTCGTACAGGGTGCTTGTCTTATCGATTCAGAAACGCTTTCGTAACCTCGACAATGTGTTCCGCGCTCAGGCCGTAGGCTTTCAGCACCTCGGCCGCAGTGCCGGAACAGCCGAACTTGTCGTTCACGCCGATGCGCTTGACCGGGACGGGACAGGTTTCCGCAAGATAGCTGCACACCGCTTCGCCCAAGCCGCCGATGATGCTGTGCTCCTCGCAGGTGATGATCTTCCCGCATTCTTTGGCGCATTTCAGCACCAGCTCCTCGTCCAGCGGCTTGATGGTTGACATATTCACAATCCGGGCGTGGATGCCCATGGCTTCCAGCGCTTCACCGGCCTTGATGGCCTCGTAAGTCATCAGACCGTTGGCGATGATGGCGATATCCGTACCCTCGCGCAGGATCTCGCCCTTGCCGATCTTGAATGCAAAGCCGTCCTCATGGAACACCGGAACTGCCAGACGTCCCATCCGCAGGTAGACCGGCCCCTGATATTCATACGCCGCCTTGACAGCCGCCTCAGCCTCCACGCCGTCGGCGGGGCAGATGACGACCATGCCGGGGATGGAGCGCATCAGCGCGAAGTCCTCGCAGCACTGGTGGCTTGCGCCGTCCTCGCCCACGGACAGGCCGCCGTGGGAAGCGCCGATCTTCACGTTCAGGTGGGGATAGCCGATGGAGTTGCGGATCTGCTCGAAAGCCCGCCCCGCGGCGAACATGGCAAAGGAGGACGCAAAGGGAACGAAGCCGTTGGCCGCGAAACCTGCCGCCACGCACATCATGTCCGCTTCCGCAATGCCGCAGTTGAAGTGGCGGTCAGGGTACGCCTTGGCAAACATGCCGGTCTTGGTGGAGCCTGCCAGGTCGGCGTCCAGCGCCACGATGTCCTCATGCTCCGCGCCCAGAGCAACCAGTCCCCGTCCGTAGCCCTCGCGGGTGGCCATTTTCTTTACATCTGCCATATTACATGCCCTCCAGATCGCTGAGCTGCTGCTTCAGCTCCGCCATAGCTACCGCGTACTGCTCGTCGTTGGGCGCCGAGCCGTGCCAGCTCGCCTGATTTTCCATGAAGGAAACACCCTTGCCCTTGACGGTCTTCATGATGATCGCGCTGGGCTGACCCTTGACGGTCTTCGCCGTGTCCAGCGCCGACGCGATGGCGTCAAAGTCGTGGCCGTCGATGGTCTCCACGTGGAAGCCGAAGGCTTCCAGCTTCTTGTCAATAGGATAGGGACTCATGACCTTGGCAATATCGCCGTCGATCTGCAGGCCGTTGTTGTCGATGATGACGCAGAGGTTGTCCAGCTTGTAATGGGCAGCGAACATGCACGCCTCCCAGACCTGCCCCTCCTGAATCTCGCCATCACCCAACAGGGTGTATACCCGGTTGTCCCGCTTCTTCAAGCGGCTGGCCAGCGCCATGCCGCAGGCAACGGAAATGCCCTGCCCCAGAGAACCTGTGGACATGTCCACGCCGGGGACGGAGTTCATATTTGGGTGCCCCTGCAAATAGCTTCCCAGCTTACGCAGCGTCACCAGATCCTCCACGGGGAAAAAGCCCCGCAGCGCCAGCGCCGCATACAGGCCGGGCGCGGTGTGGCCTTTGCTCAGGACGAACCGATCCCGATCCTCCCATTGGGGATTTTTCGGGTCCACGCGCAGTTCCTTGAAATACAGATAGGTGAACATGTCCGCAGCAGACAGACTGCCGCCGGGATGTCCGCTTTTGGCCGCGTGGACGCCCTCGATTACGCCCATACGCACTTTGCAGGCCATGACCTGCAGCTGCTTTTTTTCCTGGGGTGTCATAGTATCCTCCTTGAAATATATAAATGCGGAATTTTCTATAGTCACACTAAGACGAGTATATTATACATATTGCGGGCTGCATTTGTCAAGCAAACCTGTCTGAAAATAAGCCCTGTCCCTGCCTTTTCAAAAAATCAAAAAATTTTTCGTCCCGGTGCAGCAAAATGCCCGTCTCAATCGTATTGTATATAGGATTCGACACGGGATTTTTGGGGGGGAGATCAGGCAGTGGACGCGCTGAGCTTATTTCATCGCTACCGGGATGACGTTTACCGACTGGCAGTCAACTATACCAGCAGCCCCCGGGAGGCAGAGGACGTAAGCCGGTCTGTATTTCTGAAGCTGGTGGCGCGGGAGGATCTGACGCCGGGAACGGAACGGGATTTTCTCATGCAGGCAACTGCCGACGAATGCCGCAGCCTGCTCCGCTCCGGCGGCTGGAAGCGCACCGTGAAGGCGCTTTTCTTCGCCCCGAGGACGGGCACGCCCCGGCAGGACATTCTGCGTCTGCCGCCCAAGTACCGGGTGGTCATGTACCTGCGCTATTACGAGGACTTTACCACCGGGGAAATTGCCCGGCTCCTGAAAATCCCCCAGAGCACCGCAGCCGCCAGACTCTCCCGCGGGCGGGGACTGCTGGAACGGCAGCTGAGAAAGGGTGCGGCGTGAATAAACAAGTGATTGATGTCTACAATGAGATGGCCATGCCCGCAGACTGCGCCCGGCGCATCGAGGGAGAAATGAGCCGTGCCATCCGTCAGAAGAAAGGTGAAACCAAATTTATGAAGAACGAAAAGAATGGTCAAAAACAAAGCTGGGGCTTTGCGGTCGTGCTGGTATGTCTGGTACTGGTGCTGTCCGTGGGCGGAGTGTTTCTCTTCCTGAACGTCTCCGGGTCGAAGGATGCGCCCGCCGCGCCGGCGGGAACTGAGCAGCTTACCCGGCCCAGCGTCTCAACGGAGGCCTCGGCGGCAAGTACAGAAGCGGATTCCTTTGCCCTGAGCGAAACCGGCAAGGCTTTTCTGGAAAAGATGTGTTATTTCCTGCCGGACTGGTCGGACGACGCTTCCCTGAACGACGAATTCTGGCGGAATTTCCTGTTCTCCTCTTTCACCTGTCCGGACATGGTGGACGGTGAAACGGCAATGACCATCTGCGGTGAACAGGAACTGGTCACCACCTCCTGGGGACAGGCAGTGAAGGTCAGCCGGGAGAACAGCGTAGTTCCTTACGTCCGCCTTGCTCTTGGTCTGGAAATGCCCTCCTATGCTCCCGCCATTCAGGACGTGAGCGCCGGACAGACCCTGTTCTATTTTGAAGACGGCTATTACTATATCGGCCTTTCCGACTTTGGCGACGTGGGCTACTCCTTCCGCGGCTGCTACCCGGATTCCGTCAACGGCGCTACTGTCATTTTCGATGTCTACAGCGGCACCCCGGATGACACCATCGGCACCATCTGCTTTACCCTTGTCCCGGCGGACAACGAAAACGGCTTTACCATTGCCGCGAAAAGCTCCGATTTTGGCGGATGATCCGCATTTTTGACCATTTATGATGCTCCCCTTGCCTCTCTCTTTGGGAGAGGTGGCCGAGCGAAGCGAGGACGGAGAGGGGAAGCAAGGGTGCAAGACCCTCTCCGTCACCTGCGGTGACAGCTCTCCCAAAGGGAGAGCCAAGGGGTTGTACCCCTCCCCCGTCAAATATACGAAAAATGGAGCGTATCTGCACCGATACGCTCCATTCACTATTTTACGATTACCCATCAAACCGGCAAGGGAGGTTTCTTAATCTAACGTTCAATTGACAACCTTCTCATTGCCCTGTATAATAAACGGTATATGGAAAATCCGAGGTGTGCATATGAAAGGAAGCAAGATTTTATCTGCCGTGTTCGGCGTTCTGGGCATTCTGCTGATGGTGGCGACGGCAGCGGTGAGCATCGCGTCGCGGAACGCCCAGCCGAGGATGCTGGAGTCTCCCGAAGCCGCCTCGGCGCAGGCACAGCGCATGATGGACGCTCTGTGCGCCGGCGACTATGCCACCGCCCAGAGCTGCATTTACGGTCAGCCGGATCTGGGTGCGGGAGAGCCGGAGGATGCTGTGAGCAAGCTGCTCTGGGACGCCTTCACGGACAGCCTTTCCTACGAATTTACCGGGCTGTGCCGGATCACAGACACGGGATTTGCCCGGGACGCGACGGTCACCTGTCTGGATGTGTCCGGCGTGACGGCGGCAGTTCCCCAGCGGGCAAAAGCGCTGCTGGAGGCAAAGGCCGCGGCGGCAGAGGACAAAACGGAAATTTACAACGAGGATAACAGCTACCGAAACGAGTTGGTAGATCAGGCGCTGAACGACGCGGTAACGCAGGCGCTGAGTGAGGACGCCCAGACCGTCACCCGTGATGTGACGCTGGGTCTCATCTATCAGGACGGCGCATGGTGGGTGGTGCCGGATCAGGCGCTGCTGCAAATCATCTCCGGCGTGGCGTAAGGAGGACGGACATGGCATATCAACCGAAATTTGCCCGGAAAAACCACCGGGTCAGTCCGTTTTTCGTCCTTCTGGGGGTCATCGTGGTGCCGATTTCTCTGGCTCTGACGGCCGTTCTGCTGGGAAAGATGGCACAGTCCCTCAGCCGTCCCAAAGCTGCGGCGCAGACTGCGCCCGCGGACATGGCGATCATGGAGCAGTTTGACGGCTTTGTTTCCGCCAAAATGGACGCCGCCCGGGATACGCTTACCGCCGCGCAAACGCCGGAGAACGTTCCCGAAACCACCGTCCCCGTGAGGGAAAAGGTCATCATCGAGATTCCGGACGACGCGCAGGTCGCCCCGGAGCCGAACCCGGACTGCTACGGCCAGACCGACGACCCGGCCTCCCTGCAATGGCTTCTGGACGAAGCTGCCTTTCTTCTGGACGGGCAGGAGCTGTATTTCAGCACCGACGTGGAGCTGTTTGAGGGCAGTCTTGTCAACTATTATCTGGACGACACCATATTCGCCATCACATGGAAAGAGGTACACGACGGTTCCGTGTACACCTTCTCCGAGGTGAAGGTCAACCATCCGTCCCAGTTCCGGCGGCATCTGGCCGGCGGCGAATACGGTTCGGCGACCCAGTTCTACACCTCGGAAATGGCGGAAAGCGTCAACGCGGTGGTGGCTTCCTCCGGTGATTTCTACAATTTCCGCAACTTTGGCATCATCGTCTATCAGGGGCAGGTGCGGAAGGTGGAAGGTACCTACGCCGAGACCTGCTATATCGACCGCAACGGCGACCTCCGCTTCACCTACGGCGGCGACATTACGACCACGGCGGCCGCCAAGGAATACGTGGCGGAGAACGACATCTGGTTCAGCCTTGGCTTCGGCCCGGTACTCATTGACAATTACGAGATGATCGACCACACATGGTACGGCGTGGGCGAAATCACGGAAGGGTACGCCCGTGCGGCGCTGTGCCAGATGGGCGAGCTCCACTATATCGTCGCCACGGCGAACACGGAAGGCCCCTGGCAGGACATCCCCACCGTCAAGACTTTTGCCAAAAACATCGCCGCCACCGGCTGCCGCATGGCCTACTGCCTGGACGGCGGGCAGACCGCCGCCATCGTGATGGGCGACCAGCTCATCAACCGCCCGGTCTACGGCCAGCAGCGGAAGATCAGCGACATCATCTACTTCGCCACGGCGATGCCGGAAGGAGGCTGACGGTATGGAAAAAATCGCGTTTATTTCCGGGGAGACCATCTATTACTGGAGTTCCATCGTGCTGACTCTGGCGACGCTGACCGCCATCTGCTTTTTCTGGTCGCTGTATCTGGGAAAAGGCGGCAATGGAATCGCCGCTTTCAGCGTGGTTCCGCTGGCCATCGCGCTGTCCCTTCTGCTTGGGCGGCTGGTTCACTGGTACTGCCGCACCAGCAGCTACGACAGCTTTGAAGCCGCCATGAAGCCCTTCTCCCCCGGCGGATATGCCCTGCTGGGCGTCTTCGCCGGATGTGTACTGGCGGCAGTTGTTATTCGCCTGCTGCATTTTGACCGGAATCTGCCCCAGATACTGGACTGCATGGCCGTGGCCGGGTGCGCCGGTATCGCCGTGGGGCGGCTTGCCTGCTTCTTCAATTCCACTGACCGGGGGCAGATCATTACTTCCACTCAGTCGCTTCCTTGGGTCTATCCCGTGACCAACGCCGTTTCCGGCGCTACGGAGTACCGTCTGGCGACGTTCATTTTGCAGGCCATGGCGGCTCTGGTGCTGTTTTTGATTTTGCTTTCGTTCTACCTGCCCAAAAAGCAGCGGAAGGATGGGGACACGGCACTGATTTTCCTGCTGCTTTACGGCGTGTCCCAGATCGTGCTGGACAGTACCCGGTATGACAAGCTGTTTTTCCGGAGCAATGGCTTCGTCAGCGTGGTGCAGGTGCTGGGGGCGCTGGGACTGCTGCTGGTGATTGTGGTATTCTCCGCTCGGATGGTAAAAGCCCGGGGCTTCCGATTCTGGAATGTGCTGGTGTGGCTGGGGATCGCCGCCTGCATTGGCGGCGCGGGCTTTATGGAATATTACGTCCAGCGTCACGGCGATTTGGCAGCCTTTTCCTACAGCATCATGAGCGCCTGCCTGCTGGCAGCGGCGGTGCTGGTTCTCCTGCTGCGCAAGCTGGCGCAGCCCGTCCGGCGCAGACGATAATTGGATTCCTGACGCAAAACCCTCCGTATGCACGAACTGTCATACGGAGGGTTTTGCAGTATTATGTCGGGGCGCTTTATTCCGGCTTCTCCCGGGCGATCTTCTCTCTTGTCCAGTCGTTGACCTCTGCCTTGAGCTGCTGCATATAGGGGGAAAACTGTACGTTTTCTTCGCCGTAGGTCATCTGCAAGTCATACTCAAGGGGCAGCCATGTGGAAATATCCGATTCATTGTGCTGGATCACCGCTTCCATTTTGTCCAGCGCCTTGTAGATTTTCGCTTCCTGTGTCTCCATGGCGTTCATCTCGGTGAGCAGCGCCGCCCATTCCTCCCGGGCGTCCTCCGGGAGGGTGTTCACCCAATTCAGCAGAATGTCGTCCTCTTTCCGGGTATCGGCGTTGGTTTTCTCAAAGGTCGGGATGTCCCCCGTGAAGGCTTCTCCCATGTCGTGGATCAGGCACATGCGAATCACCTTGTCCATGTCCGCCTCCGGGAACTCCTTCGTCAGAAGCATCGCCATCAGGGATATCCGCCAGCTGTGCTCCGCCACGCTCTCCCGGCGGCCGGAGGAGGTATAGCAGTGCCGTGTGTTGCATTTCAGCTTCTCCGCCACGGACAGAATTTCCAGCAGTTCTTTGGGCTTCATTTTGATTCCTCTCAGTAAAATCAGGGCGCGCAGAAATGCACGCCCTGTTGATCATATCAGGAAAGTAAGAGCTTGTCGTCGGCTTCGTCGGAGCCGGAGGCTCTGCTGAACAGATTCAGCAGCTGCTCCACCGTCAGATTCTTCTTTTCCTCTCCGGAAACATCCACCACAACATGCCCCTCGTACATCATGATCAGGCGGTTGCCATAGGAAATGGCGTCGCGCATATTGTGGGTAATCATCATGGTGGTCAGGTGGTTCTTCTCTACGATCCGCTGGGTCGCCTCCAGCACCTTGGCCGCAGTCTTGGGGTCAAGCGCCGCGGTGTGCTCGTCCAGAAGCAGCAGCTTCGGCTGCTGCAAAGTCGCCATCAGCAGCGTCAGCGCCTGACGCTGGCCGCCGGACAGCAGACCGACCTTGGTGGTCATCCGGTCTTCCAGTCCCAGATCAAGAATCCGCAGCTGCTCCTTATAGAACTCCCGGTCCGCCTTGGTGATGCCGGGCCGAAGGGTTCTGGGCTTGCCCCGGCGTGCCGCCAGCGCAAGGTTTTCCTCGATCTGCATAGTCGCGGCAGTGCCCATCATGGGGTCCTGAAACACCCGGCCGATGTACTTTGCCCGCTTATACTCCGGCAGGGCGGTCACATCCACGCCGTCAATGAGGATTTTCCCGGTGTCCACCTGAAACACTCCGGCGATGGCGTTGAGCATGGTACTCTTGCCCGCGCCGTTGCCGCCGATGACGGTGACGAAATCGCCCTCGTTCATGGTCAGATTCAGCCCGTTCAGCGCCACCTTCTGGTTCACCGTTCCGGCGTTGAAGGTCTTGCTGATATTTTTCAGCTCCAGCATCGTCATACCTCCTTCTTCTTGGGAAGCACGATGGTCTTCCAGTAGGGAACCGCCAGAAACAGCGCCACCACCAGTGCCGTCAGCAGTTTCAGGTCATTGGTGTTCAGGCCGAGCTGCAGGACGATCTGGATGACTACGTAGTAGATCACCGCGCCGATGACGACGGACACCAGCTTCAGCGCGAAATTGCGGAACACGCGTCCCAGCAGCACCTCGCCGATGATGACGGCGGCAAGGCCGATGACGATGGCGCCCCGTCCCATGTTCACATCCACCGCGCCCTGATACTGGGCAAGCAGGCCGCCCGCCATGGCGACCAGACCGTTTGCCAGCATCAGACCGAAGGTGATGCCCGACTTGGTATCAATGCCCTGTGCGCGGGCCATGTTCTGGTTCGCGCCGGTCGCCCGCAGGGAGCTTCCGTACTCGGTGCCGAAGAACCAGTACAGCAGGCCGATCAGCACCGCCAGAAACAGGATCACCAGCGGAATGGGGTTATTCAGCGCCAGATCCCGGACGTAGCGCTGGGAGACCAGCAGGTCGTACTTATCCACGCCGATGGGCTGGTTGGCCTTGCCTGTCATGATCCGAAGATTGACGGAGTACAGCGCCAGCTGGGTGAGGATACCGGCCAGAATAGCAGGAATCCCGCACCGGGTGTGGAGCAGACCGGTACACAGTCCCGCCAGCACACCCGCCAGAAACGCGCACAGCAGCGCGGCCCATGGATTCCACCCGGCACGCATCAGCATGACGCACACCGCGCCGCCGGTGGCAAGGCTTCCGTCCACCGTCAGGTCGGCCACGTCCAGAATACGGTAGGTGATGTACACGCCGATTGCCATGATTCCCCAGAGCATTCCCTGAGTGATCGCGCCCGGCATGGCATTCAAAAGGGATAGGAAGAAGCTCATATCTTGATACCTCTACAATAATAAAGAAATTGCCCGGTCCGGGCGCAGAATGACGCCAAGGCAGGACAGGGTAAAAGCCCTGCCCTGCCGCTTGATTTTACGGGAAAATTACCCCATCGGCTCGTAGCCGTCGGGAATGGTGACGCCCAGCGCCTCGCAGTTGGCGGCGTTGTACATCTTGGTCACCTGAGGGGCGTACTCCACGGGCATCTGGGAGATGTCCGCCTCGCCGGTGAGGATCTTTGCCGCCATCTTGCCGGTGGCGACGCCCAGATCGTAATAGCTGATGGACAGGGTCGCGATGCCGCAGCCCTCGCAGATGCCGGCCTCACCGGCGATCACGGGAACCTTGGCCGGCAGCACCACGTTGGCAATGGCCTCGGTGTTGGAGGCAGCGGTGTTGTCAGTGGGGATGTAGAGCACGTCGCTGGCATCGCAGGCCGCCTGAGCGACGGACGCAACGTCGTTGGTGTCGGTGAAGGCAAAAGCAGTGGCAGTCAGACCCAGCTCGGTCAGATACTTGGTCATTTCATCCACCTGATACTGGGAATTGGCCTCGGCGGAGCAGTACAGCAGGCCGATGTTTTTGGCGTCCGGGAACAGCTCCTGAATCATGGCAGCCTGCTGGTCAAGGGGAGCCAAGTCGGAGGTGCCGGAGATGTTGCCGCCCACAGTGCCCGTCCAGCCATCGATCTCCAGAGCGAAAGCGTAGTCGGTGACGGAGGTGCCCAGAATGGGGATCTCACTGGTCGCCGATGCGGCAGCCTGAAGGGCGGGGGTGGCGTTGGCCATGATCAGATCGACCTTGCTGGAAACAAAGCCGTTGATGATGGTGGTGCAGTTCACGGAGTCGCCGGAGGCGTTCTGGACTTCAAATTCCACCTTGTCTCCCAGCGCTTCGGTCAGAGCGTCCTGAAAGCCCTTGGTCGCGGCGTCGAGGGCGTCGTGCTGAACCAGCTGGCAGATACCCACAACGTATGTATCCTTCTTCGCGGCAGCGCCGCAGGCGGTCATGGACAGCAGCATCACAGCCGCCAGTACAATAGCAAGAATTTTTTTCATGTTCAATCCTCTCCTTTTGTTTCTATCCGGTGTACCTTTGTGCGTGCGCCGAATACTTATTGACATACTATACCACCATAATGCACAAAATGTCAACAGGAAATTGCGCAAAATGTAAAAAATTACGGATCTTTTTCCCGAAAATAAAAGATGGGGCGCATCCAAATGGGTGCGCCCCGGAAAATGTAATACTGTTTTCTGATTAAAATCAAGATTTTAATCAGAAAGGCACTGTCTGACGGCGCTGCCTGTTTTGTGATTTATAAGGAAAGAAATCACAAAACACATCTCATATGAACTTCATGCCCTTCAGGCAATTAAAATCTTTTTTTAAGATTTTAGGGTCTATCTGAAAACCGTCAACATGCCCAAACAGCGGGTCTTTTCCGCCTGCTGTGCACCATTTTCCCTTGTAATACACAAAGTATTCCTGCGGAAAAATGGCTTCAGCAGGCGAAAAATCCCTCGCTGTTGGTCATATTCCCGGTTTTCAGATAGACCCTAATTGGAGTTCAGTATAACTTAGTGACATTGGGCATATGCCCCGCTCCTCTTCCTATCCGCTTCATCCGGGTATACCGGGAATTTGTCAATTTTCAAAGAACAGCAGAGTCCGCCTGTATTTTGCAAAATGCAGGCGGACTTTGCTGGGGTTGTGCTGCATGCCCGAATCCGTCTGCTGTCAGGAATCGGGGGCACATGATTCTTTACCGCGTAGACCCTCTTACGATCACATTGGATGTTGTGATATAGGTTTGTATCTGCATATTTGGATGGCGCATGATGTCTGTCAGGAATTTTGCCGCCTGCGTGCCCATGTCCCGGACGTTGATGTCAACGACCGTCAGCGGCGGTTCTATGATCTGGGAAAACGGGAAATTATCAAAGGCCATAATGCCGATATCCTTCGGAATACGCAGTCCCTTTTTTGCGGCCGCATCCACGCACCCCAGAGCGATGTAATTGTTGGCGCAGATGATGGCGTCCGGCAGTTCTTTCTGACTCAAAAGACTTTCTGCCATACGGAAGCCGTCCGCCCGGGTGGATTCCCCGAGCCAGATATACTGGTCTTCCAGTTTCTCTCCCGCGTTGGAAAGCCCCTGCTTCACGCCCTGCAGGCGGAGGGCGGAACCCAAATCATAGGATTTTCCGCCGATAAAAGCAAGCCGCTTATACCCCCGCGACAGAAGGAAGCTCGCGGCAACCGTCCCGGAGTAAGTATTGCTGTTGTCGATCCAACATACCTGGCTGTCAAAGTCCGGTGCGCCCAGAACGATGTGGGGAAATTGCAGCCGGGTCAGCACGGCGGCCAGAGGATGGGACATGACACCCACGTGAACGGCAATGGCGTCCGCACTGCGGCGGGAAATGATCTCCTCCGCAATGCCGCAGGCGGAGGTCGCATCCGCGCCCCGCAGGATGAGCCGGTATCCCCGTTTGCAGAGCGCTTCCTCCAGACCGGAAATGATCTCAAACATATGAGGGTTCTGAAAAGCGGCGTTGGGGGCAAGGTTTGCCAGCAACACGACCGTGTGATTGGAGCCGCTGGCAAAGCTTTGGGCATTGGCGTTTGGGTAATAATTCATCTCCCGCATGATGCCGCGAACCCGCTGGGCTGTCTTTTCGGAAATACTGTAATGCCCGTTCAGAACCTTAGAGACAGTGGAAATAGAGACGCCTGCCGCCTCGGCTACATCCTTAATGGTAACACCCATCGTTTCTTCACCACCTTATTCTCCAGTATAACATAATTTTCCCCGGCCCGAAAGGGTCGGGGAAAAATTTACCGGAAAGTTACGGCAAATCCGCCGGGGGACAGAACGCCGTTCTGGAAGCCCTCTGCCCAATACAGCTTTTCTTCGGGGAAAGAAACTGCGGCATCGGCCTTCCCTGCGTTAATGGACACTGTCACGGACTCCGTTCCGGTATACCTGCGGAAGCGGATCACGCGGCTGCCCCCCTCGGCGGACAACATCTGAAATGAGCCTTCCCGCAATGGGGATAAGGCGTGCCGCATGGCGATGGCCTTTCGGAAAAAGCCCAGCAGCGCCAGATCGCCGCCCTTCCACGGCATGGGGGCGCGGTATTCTTCCTCCTGCATACCCTGAACGCCAAGCTCGTCTCCGTAGAAAATGGTGGGCATTCCCACAAAGCACATCATAAACAGGATGGCAAGGCGATAGCTTGCGGTATCCCCGCCGCACAGCGACAGGAAACGGCTGACGTCGTGGCTGTCCAGCAGATTCAGCTGCGCCGGGAGCATTTGCAGCCGGTAGCGCATGAGCATATCCGTAATACGCCCGGAGAATTCTGCTGCGTCGATGCGCTTTTCGGCGAAAAATGCGCAGCAGTGCTTCCGGAAATCGTAGTTCATGGTGGAGTCGAACATGTCCCCCTGAAGCCAGTGACCGGCACTCTCCCACACCTCACCGATCAGCAGCGCTTCCGGATTCTCGCGTTTGACCGCACTGCGGAACGCCCGCCAGAAGCCATCGTTGACCTCGCTGGCCACATCCAGCCGCCAGCCGTCAATGCCGTATTCCCGTACCCAGTAAGCGCCTACGTCGCAGAAATATTTCTGCACCTCCGGATTTGCGGTATTCAGCTTTGGCATCATGCGCTCATAGGCGAAGCAGGCGTAGTCCGGAATTTCCTCCGGGGTTTCGGGGCGATGCACAGGGAAGGTCAGATCATAGAACCAGCCCCTGTAGCGGGATTTCTCCTGATTTTTGACCACATCCTCAAAGGCGAAGAAATGCCAGCCGCAGTGATTGAACACGCCGTCGATGATGACCCGAATGCCGGAAGCGTGCAGCGTATTGACCATAGTCCGGAATGCCTCATTCCCGCCGAAGCAGGGGTCAACGTGGTAATAATCCAGCAGATCATACTTGTGGTATTCCCCGGCGGCGAAGATCGGATTCAGATACACGCAGTTGACGCCCAGCGCTTTCAGATAATCCACATTCTGCGCAACCCCGTCCAGCGTCCCGCCGAGCTTTCCCCGCACGGTTTGCTGTCCGAAGCGCTGAGAATGGGGCTGCCCGGAAATTTCACATTTCCCGGAGGCGAAGCTGTCCGGAAAAATGTTGTATACAACGGCATCCTTTACCCACGCCGGTACGCGGGCAATGTCACTGCGGTGGTTGAAGGGAAGCTTGAAGTATTCCGAACGATCCTGCGCGAGCCGGTCGGTAAAGAGATTGCTGTAGTACAGCGTCGTCTCCGCACCGTCGTCCAGCTGAAAGTAGTAATAGACCCGATTATAAGGGCTGTCTACAATCACCTGCCAGTAATCGTGACAGGCGTCCGACAGAACCTTTTCCATGGGGACGGCGGTAAACAGAATCGGATTGACCCGGCACGCGGTGTCGGCGTAGAAAAGCGTCACCCGCTGCAAGTCGCCTCTGGCGCAGCGCAGGCGGTAAACGATATGGCGCTCATCCAGCCCGCAGCAGTATTCCGACATGGGAATGTGCAAAACAGCGTCCAGTTTCATCCCTTGACACCTCCAGCCGTCAGTCCGGAGGTCATGTATTTCTGGCACAGGAAGAAGATCACAAGCACGGGCAGCGATACGGTAATGGCCGCCGCCGCAAATACCGGCCAAGAGCCGGTCATCTCCGTCGCCTGCAAAGCATTCAGTCCGGCGGCCAGCGTGTACTTGCTTTCCCCGGTCAGGAAGGTCGTCGCATAGATGTATTCATTCCACACATAGATCAGCACCTGCAGTGCGGTGGTGATGATGCTTGGCTTTGCCAGAGGCATGACGATTTTCAGGACGATCTGCCCGTCGGAAGCGCCGTCGATTCTGGCGGCTTCCTCAATTTCCGTGGGGATGGTGTCGAAGTAGCCCTTGGTGTTCCACAGGCTGAACACCGCCATGGTTCCCGTATAAACAAGGATCAGTCCCAGCCGGGTATTGACCAGCCCCATCGGCCGCAGCAGACGGTAAATCGCGAACATGGACAGGATCGCCGGGAAAGAATTCAGCAGAACCAGACACCGAAGTATGGCTTTTCTGCCCGGAAAGCGGCGGCGGGAGAAACAGTAGGCCGCCGGGACTGCCACCAGCAGGGACAGAAAAACGGTCACAACTGCCAGAAAAATGGTATTCCGGAACCAGAGGGTGATGTTCTCCCCAAAGAGGACTTCCCGGTAGTTTTTCAGGGTGAAATTTCTGGGAATAAACGAAAAATCGGAGCTGAGCAGGCTGTTGGACCCGCTAAAGGAGACGCTCAGGGCATAGAGAATGGGGATCAGCGTCAGGAAGCACAGCGCAATGAAAAAGACATTCAGCGCCGTCAGCCCAACGCCCTCCCGCCATCTGCGTTTCGTCATCAGGCATCCTCCTTCAGCTGGAATTTTGCGGAGAACAGGAGCAGAAGTGCAAAAATAATCATGGAAATGGCCGAAGAATAGCCGTAATTGTTGGTGATAAATGCGTTTTCGTAGGCGTAGGTCAGGATGGTGTGGAACCCGGAGCCGGTTTTCGCGCCGGCCTGTTGCGTCAGCAGGTAGACAACGTCGAACTGCTTGAAGGTCGTAAACACCGTGATAATCACAGCCGGTGCAATGATGGGGCGCATGGCGGGGATGGTGATGTACTTCGCCCGGGCAAAAGCGCCCGCGCCGTCCAGAATGGCGCTTTCGTAGTAGCTTCTGTCAATGCTCTGCAATGCCCCGTCCATAATCATGATCATGAATGGCAGCGCCAGCCACAGATTGACCACCGTGCAGCTCAGAAATGCCGATACATCGGAAGAAAGCCACTTGACCGCCGTCAGCCCCAGCTTGTCCATCCATTGATTCAACAGGCCAAACTGGGTGTTGAACATTCCGGTTTTCCAGAGCAGGATCCCCACATATCCGGGCATGGCCCATGGAAACATCAGCACTGTTTTGTAGAGCTTGCGCAGCCGGAGCTTTTCGATATTCAGAAGGTTCGCCAGCAGAAAGGCGATGACCAGCTGCAAAATCATACTGACGACTGTCCACAAAATCGTTGCCAGCAGCGCGGACAGGAATCCGGAGTCGAACACGAACAGCGCCCGGATGTAGTTGTCCAGCCCCACCAAGGTAAAGTCGAACCAGTGGTAGACATTCATATTGGTCAGACTGATGTAGAAGGTATAGAGAATCGGAAATACCACCATCAGCCCGATCAGCAGCAGAGATGGCGCTGACCATGCGTAAGAGCGTATCCATTCCTTCCGTTTCTTTTTCTCCATGGTTTTCTCCCTTTATTTCATCCCCGCGATCAGGCTTTCCGCCTGTTCTTTGGCCGACTGGAAGCTGGAGGGAATATCCTTGCCGGACAGGTTCACATCGGTCAGGAGGCTGCTGACCACAGTCCACATAACGTCCATTTCGGGAATATTGGGCATGGGGACGGCAATCTCCGCCGTCTGCCGCATGGCCTGCACCAGAGCGTCCTCCGCGACGCGGGCGTCGTCATAGCAGCTGCCGTTTGCCGGGGCGCACCCGCTGGCAAGCGCCAGAGACGTGCCGATCTCCGGTTTTGCCAACGCCGCCAGCAGCTGCTTTACCGCCGCGGTTTTCCCTTCGGCGGCAGCTTTCAGGACGTGAACGCCCTGCACACCGGAATAAGGAGCCAGTGCAAGCCCGGTTTCGTCCACAGTCGGCATGGGGGCAATGCCCAGATCGATCCCGGCCTCTCGGGCAGAGGGGACCATCCACGGGCCGCCGATGGTCGCGTCCGCTTTTCCTTCCAGAAACAGCGTGTTGACGGTATTGTATTCTGTCTCCCCCGGCATCAGCTTTACGAATTTCAGGTGGTAAGCAAGCGCATCCTGCACGGCCTGCGCGTCGGGGAATGGGGTGCCGCTGCTGTCAATGATGGAGCCGCCGAAACCGTGGATCCACGCGGCGGAATAGTAGGCGGTGCTGTGCTGCTCCACGAAGCCGTAGCGTCCCCGGCCGGTATTGTTCTCCATATAGGCGTAAAGTTCTTCCGTCGTGGCGGGAACCTCGCCGTCCTGCATATAACGGCGGTTATACATGAACAGCAGCGTTTCAAAATACAGCGGCAGCTGGTACAGAGTATCCTTGTAGGTAGCCGCCTGAAGGGTCATGGGCAGGAAGTTATCCAGCGCCCCTTCCTCCAGCAGCGGCTCCACCGGAGCCAGAATCCCCATTTCGGCAAAAACGCCGATCTTGTCGTGGGCAAACAGAAAAAGATCCGGAGCGGCGGAGGGGTCATTGCCCACCAGCTTCAGGGAATCGGTCAAGCTGGTTTTCTTTTCAAATTGGACATCCAGATTCGGCACGGCTTGCGCCAGATAATCGGAAAGGGCGGTGATCACCGCATCTTCCTTGTCATGCCAGATGACCAGCCTGTTTGTATCCGCGCTGTCCGTTTTGCCGCCGCAGGCGGTCAGGCTCAGCAGCATCGCAAAGCATAAAATCAGAATGAAAAACCGTTTCATAAAAGCCTCCTTGATAGACCGTCAGCGGGTACACGGCTGACGTGTACCCGCCGGGGATACGATTGAGTGTTTTAGCTCTTTTTCTTCTTTGCCACGATTGCCGCGCCGCCGCCAAGAAGGACGACTGCGGCGACAACGCCGACGATCACGCCGGTATTGCTGCTCTTGGCAGCTTCCTGAGGCGCTTCCGTAGAAGCGGGGACGGTCGTCTCTGCCGCAGGCTCGGTGGCCGCGGCATCCTGTGCAGGCTCTTCGTAGAAGACCTGTGCGTTTTCGGCGTCGGTCACCACGATCCAGACCTCCTTGCCGGTCTCAACGGACAGATCCGTCGTCTGGACAGCGCCCTCGTTGGCGTTGATAATTACGGAGTTAATCCAGCCGGGAACCTGAATGTTATACCAGTCGCCGTCCTTGCTCAGTGCTTCACCGGGCCAGGAGGCAAAGGCGTTGGTGCCGTCCGGTGCTGACCATGCCCAGCAGCTGGGGTCAGCCCAGTCCTCAGGAACCTGCGCATGTACGGTCACATCGTCCACGGCCTTGTCGGGGTCTTCGTAGCTCAGCTCGTAGGTCAGATCTTCATAGACGGTGATCCACAGCTCCTTGCCCTCAATGCTGACATCCTCGGTCTGGACGGTTCCTTCGTTGCCGTTGATGATCAGGGAGTTGACCCAGACGGGAGCTTTGCAGGTGAACCAGCCGTTGTCTCCCTCCTGCATAGCCTTGCCCGGCCAGCTTTCAAAGGCGTTGGTACCGTCCGGCGCCGACCACGCCCACAGATTCACGGTTTTCCAGGACAGGGGAACATAGGCGTGAACGACAAACTTTTCCACATACGCGGGAATTTCGCCCCGCAGCTGCGCCTCGTAGGAGACGGAGGCAGTCAGATCTTCCGCGACCGTGATCCACACTTCCTTACCGGCCTCTACCACGATGCCTTCGGTCTGGACAGCCGCATCGGTGCCCTGATTGGCGTTCACAATGACGTTCTGGACAAAAGCGGGAACATAGGTGTAATACCACCCCTCAGCCAGAGCGTCCATTTCCTCGCCGGGCCATGCCGCGAAGGCATTGGTACCATCATCCGCCCAAGCCCAAAGATTGGGCGTGCCCCAGCCCTCCGGAACCTGAACGACTACGGGGATCATGGTTTCATCCGCACTCTCGTCCGCGAAAGCCGTCACAGCCAGCATTCCGAGAAGCATCATAACGGACAGCAAAACAGCAAATATCTTTTTCATGGTTTACCCTCCTGTTTTTTGTTGGTAAGCCCAATATAACACCTGTTCTTTCCACCGTCAACGTTGGATTGCGAAAGTAGTTTCGCAACCTAATATTGTTAATTTGCTGCAAATTAATTCGTATAATTTGTGTAATACACACGAAATCAATTCCGATTATTAGAAGACTGAATGAAGGATTGCCTCCATATTTCCTCGTGAAAAAGAAAGTACTTTCTCAAATTGTTTACAACAATCCGACGTATTCGCGCCCACGTTCTGCTGTTATCTGCGCTCGCACGGCAGCATCTATTCATTCCGGGGCAGCGAAGGAAGAATTCGGCTATCAGCGGGGGGACCTGATGGGTATGCCGGAACTGTGCATTACCATCGGCATGAAGCAGATTCTGGCATCCCGGAAAATTTATATTGCCCTGAACAGACCCTGGCAGCATGGGCCGCTGAAGCATGTGCTTCTTGATCCGGAACAGCCTCAGTGGCCGGCGACGCTGCTCCGCCGGGTAAAAGAGCTACAATACTGTATGACCAGCGATATCGCCAAAGGGATCGTGACCGACTGATCAGGAAAAGGGCAGCCCCTGGCGGATTCCGATGGCATGGCGGCAGGGGAGCGCGCATTCGGCGGGCGGATAAACCCGGCGGGGGATTTCCCGGCACGGTTTGTCCCGCCCGCCAATGCTTTGCGCTGTTCACACGGGGCACGATTGTTATTTTTCATAAATTTGCGGATAAAACATTGGGGAAATTCCCTATTGACACCGGTAAATTGAAGACCTATACTGAAGAAAAGATTGTAACCGGTTCCAATGGAGAGAAATATGAAGCCAACCATTCGTGACGTAGCCAAATATGCGGGCGTTTCTGTGGCGACAGTGTCCCGCTATCTGAACAACAGCCCGCTGATCGCACCCCAATCCGTGGAAAGGGTCCGGCAGGCCATTGAGGCGCTGAACTATCAGCCAAGCATGATGGCCCGGGGCCTTCTCCATGGCAACAGCTATACCGTGGCGCTGGTGGTGGACGACAGCAATGTGGAGACCTACGGCAACGACTATTTTCTGCGGATCCAGTATGGCCTGGAGCATGCGCTGGCACGGGAAGGCTACTATCTCATGATCTGCCACATCGGCAGCAAAAATGTTTCCACCCTGGAATCCATTGTGAATGAAAACCGGATTGACGGCGTGGTTCTGCTCAGCGAACTGGCCAATGCCCAGGTTCTGGAGGTACTTTGGAAAAGCAAGATTCCCTTCGTCATCGGCGGCCGCTCCTCTGTGGAGCAGGCGGCGTGGGTGGACATTGACAACATTGAGGCGGGGCGGTGCGCGACGGCATGGCTTCTGGAAACCGGCGCGTCGGAGATCGGATTTTTGACAAACAGCTTTGAAAAGGTGTTTGCGGCGGAACGGTATGCCGGTTACAAGAGCTGCCTGGAGGCGGCAGGGCTTTCCGAGCCTGCGTGCGGTGCGGCGAAAGGACTGCTGACACCGGCGGATATTGCCGCCTATGTGGAAGCCCATCGGGATCGTCTGTGCCGGGCTTATGTGGCCTCGGACAGCGCCATTGCCTTCCATTTTATGCGCGAACTCACCAAGCATGGGGTTCGTATCCCGGACGATGTGCAGGTGGTTGCCTTTGACGACAGCGTACTCGCCAGTGTATCGGAGCCTGCAATGACGGTGGTGAAAATTGATGTGGTCAGTCTGGGCATGGCTGCAGCCAGAATGCTCATTCAGCAGCTGCGGGCAGGTGAGCAGAGTCCGGAACATCTGCTTCTGCCTGTCAGCATTATTGAGAGGGGGTCAACAAAAATGCGTGAATAAATAAAACGCGTTTTTTTACTCAAAAATGTAACCAGTTACAATCGAGAGATTGGAGGGGATTTGCTTTAAAACAGAATCTTTTCATGGTGATAGCAAACACAGCAGCGGACATTTATCCCACACTTTAAAATTGAACGGAGGAAACCATATGAAGAAGAAAATTTTAGCGTTCATTCTTGCGGCAGCCATGCTGCTCTCCCTGTCGGCCTGTGCAAAGGACGCCCAGCAGAATCCGGGTACGGAGGCGAATGCCGCCCCTGCGCAGACGGAGAATAACCCGTCCGCAGAGACGCCGGATACTCAGGAACCGGTTGAGATCACCTTCTGGCATTCTTACAGCGAAGGTGAGGAAAAAATCTTTACAGAGAGCGTTCTGACTGCGTTTGAACAGCAGTACCCGAATATCAAGGTAAACGCCATCCGGATGCCCTATGAGGGGCTGGACGAGCAGCTGATCACCGCCGTTACAGGTGACGCTGCCCCGGATGTGATCCGTTTGGATCTGACATGGGTTTCCCAGATGGCAAAGCTGGGCGCTCTGGAATGTCTCAACGATTATGCAGAGTTTGACGACATATCCGCCGGCATTATGCCCGGCTCCATGAGCACCACACTTTATAAGGGGCAGAATTACGGCCTTCCCCTCAATGCCAACACCACCGTTGCCGTATATAACAATGCAGTGCTTCAGGAGTATGGCTTTGACGCACCGCCTGAGACGCTGGATGCGCTGATGGGCGCTCTGGACAAAACCAACCCCGCCGAGGAAAAATGGCTGTTTGCCGTGTCCGGCTCCTATAACTGGGCGATGCTCCCGTTTATCTGGACCCTGGGCGGTTCCGTCACCGACGGGGATTATACGACGGCTTCCGGCTATCTGAACGGAGCGGACACGGTGAAGGCGCTGGATACCATCGTGGGATGGTACAAGGACGGTGTCATTGGCCCCGCCATTATGGGAGAGCAGCCCGATGGATGGGGCGGCATTGAAGCCGGAAACTATACGATGATCGTGGAAGGCCCCTGGTTCTTCAGCTCTGAGGACAAGCTCGACACCTATACGCCGGCGCTGATGCCCTCCGTGGACGGCCGGAGCATCTCCATTGTAGGCGGCGAGGACATCGTCATGACCTCTACCAGCAGCAAAAAGGACGCGGCCTGGACCTTCATGAAGTTTATGCTGGAGGACGCGCAGCAGGTTGCCATGGCGGGCGCCGGCATGATCCCGGTCACCTCCTCCGCCATGGAAAAGGTGGATACCAGCGGTTCGCCATATGTAGAGGTGTATATGGAACAGCTGAAGACGGCGCAGGCGCGGATCCCGTGCTCCAGTTGGCCGACCATCGAGACGATCCTCAACACTGCCTTTGAGAGCGTGCTCCGGGGGCAGGCGTCCTCTCAGGAGGCGCTGGATGACGCGGCAGCGCAGATCGACGCGCTGCTGGCACAGGAATGATCTCCGGTTCCGCGAGGGGGGTTACAGCCCCTCGCGGAAGAAATCAGGCGAATCGAGGTGCAGCGATGCAGACGGGAAAAAGAAAATTGCAAGTCGGCCTGCAGCAGTGGATGCAGGCATTGCCGTTTCTGCTGGCCGGTTTTGTGCTGATGGCGCTTTTTGTGCTTTATCCGCTGGTTCGGAATATCTGGATCAGCTGTACAGACTTCAATGTCATCCAGAACCGACCCAATGCATGGGTCGGCCTCCGGAACTATCTCAGCCTGCTGTCAGACCAGAACTACCGGATCGCGTTCCGGAACACCATTCTGTATGCCCTGGTGACGGTACCCGGACAAATGGCCTGCGGACTGGTGCTGGCATGTCTGGTCAATTCCGTCCGGCGGGGACAGACGGCGTTCAAGGTGATCTGTTACCTGCCGGTCATCACCTCCTGGGTTGTGGTATCCATGGTGTTCAAATATCTGTTTATGTCCGGCAAGGGCGGCATGGTCAACTACATTCTGATGCAGCTGCACCTCGTTGAAAGCCCGGTCTCCTGGCTTCAGCATACCTGGACTGCCAACCTGGTGTTGTGGTTGTTTGGTATCTGGAAGGGGACAGGCTGGGTCATGGTGATTTACATGGCCGCTTTGCAGGGAATTCCCCAGGAGATCTATGAGGCGGCTGAGCTGGACGGTGCCAATGGCATCCGCCGTTTCTTTGCCATTACGCTGCCCATGGTGCGCAATACCACAAATTATCTGCTGACCGTTCTGACAATCGGCGCATTCGGCGCATATATCCATGTCATGATGATTACGGACGGTGCGCCGCTGGGCACGACCAATGAACTGATGAATTATATGTACAACACTGCATTCTCGACCTTCGATTTTGGCTCCGCCGCAGCACAGGCCGTGCTGATGGGCGTTATTGTGCTGCTTCTGACGCTGCTGCAGCGAAGAGTCTCCCGGGATCAGACCGCGTAAAGGAGAGACGGTATGAGACGTATTATGACTTTAGTCCCCAAATATCTGGCGCTGATATGCTTTGCGCTGGCGGCACTGATCCCGTTTCAGTATATGCTGGCAACGGCCATGACGCCGTCCAGCTACTCCATACCGTATCCGCCGATTCTGTTCCCGGAAACGATGTATGGGGGAAATTTTGCGGAAGCGTGGAATGCCAATCATTTCAGTCAGTACTTTCTGAACAGTCTTATCATTGCGGCAGTGGCCACGGTGGTGATCATGCTGGTGTCCTCTGCCGGGGCATATGCCTTTGCGCGGATGAAATTTCCCGGCAGGGATGTCCTGTTCTATCTGTACCTGTTTTCCATGATGGTGCCGACGGTAACAAACCTGATCCCGCAGTTCCTGCTGATGAAGGATATGAAGCTGGTGGACAGTTATCTGGGGCTGCTTCTCATCTACATCGGAATCGGTGTCCCCCAGAATACATTCTTTTTACGGAACTTTTTCCTGGGGCTGCCCAAAGAGCTGGAGGAGGCCGTGATCATCGACGGCGGAAACCGCTGGCAGATCTACTGGAAAATGGTTCTGCCGCTGTCCAGGCCGGCGCTTGGCACCTTTGCCATTCTGGCCTATTCCAATGTCTGGGACGAATTTCTGATCGCCCTGACCATGATCAAGGCACCGGAAAAGCGGACGCTGCCCATTGCGCTGCGCCTGTTCCAGGGGCAGAATCTCAACAACTGGGGGCTGATTTTCGCGGCGTCGCTGATTGCCGTAGTCCCGATTTTGCTGATCTATATTGTCATGCAGAAAAAACTGATCCATGGCGGCGCCATGGATGGAATGCTGAAAGGGTGAGTTATGCAGATTTTACGTTATGAAATCGAGCATCATGCCGCTTATCCATGGCAGCTTGTGCAGGGCAGGGTTTGCCATCTCCGCCTGCGCACCGGGGAAGCGCTGCAATCGGCTGCGGTTCTGTACGGCGACCCCTTCTGGTTTTCCGGTGCGGAGAAACAGCCTGTACTGGCGCGAAGCGAGATGCAGCCTGCTCTGCGCTGCTCTGGGGAACAGTATTATTCTGTTTCGGTTCCCATGCGGACCCACAAGCTGCGCTATCATTTTGTGCTGACGTTGGAAGATGGAGATACGGTGTATCTCTCGGAGCTGGGCGTCACACCGCCGCTGCCGGAATCCGTGCTGCGGCCGTTCAATGTTCCCTATGTGTATGCCGGAGATCACCCTGCCCCTCCAGACTGGGCGGAGGGTTTCCTCTGGTATCAGATCTTTCCGGATCGTTTTTGTGACGGGAAGGAAAACCAAGGGAGCGAGGATTTTATTCCGACACGGGAAAATTTCTTTGGCGGAACCTTGCGGGGAATCACCGGGAAAATCTCCTATCTCCGGGAACTTGGCGTACAGGGAATTTACCTCAATCCCATTTTTCAGAGCGACTCCAACCACAGATATGACGCCGTTTCCTATACCGAGCTTGACCCGCGTCTCGGCGGGAAAACGGACTTCCGCATCCTGGTCGAGACGCTTCATCAGGCGGGAATGCGGATCATGCTGGACGGCGTGTTCAACCACTGCGGCTGGCGCCACCCATTTTGGCAGGATGTGCGCCTTCGTGGAAAGGCATCCCGGTATTACAACTGGTTTTGCGTCTATGACGCCGGGGAGCTGTCCCGGCTGCCGCCGGAACAGCTTTCGGACCGGCGCATGAAAGTGAACCCGCCCTATGAGTGCTTCGCCTTTGCGGCCAATATGCCGAAGTGGAACACCGAGAACCCTGAGGTGATCAGGTATCTGGTTTCCATCGCGGAGCAGTGGACGAGGGAATACGGCATTGACGCCTGGCGGCTGGATGTCCCGGATGAGGTCAGTCTGCGGTTCCTCCATGCATTCCGTACCCGGATGCGCAGCTGCAATGCGGCGGTATATGTGATCGGGGAGATCTGGCAGGACGCCGGGTGGTGGCTGGAACAGGCTGTCTTCGACGGTGTCATGGATTATCCGCTCTACCATGCCATCCGCGATTTTGCGATGACCCATACAGACCCGCTGGAAACCTTTGCCCACCGGATCCGGCGCTGGTATGCCGCAGCGCCGGAGGCGGTTCATCCGTACCAGTGGGCTTTCTGCTCCAACCATGATGTGCCCCGGGCGCTTTCCCTCTGCGGCGGGAACAAATCGGATTTCCAGCTTGCCTATGTGCTGGCGGCGCTGCTGGGCGGCAATCTGAGCGTGTACTATGGGGATGAAATTGCGATGGACGGCGGCCAGGATCCGGACAACCGGCGCCCTATGCGCTGGACGGATCCGGAAGAGGAAATCCGGGGCTTTTTTCACAGCCTGCTGTGGCTGAAACGGGATGTACTGCGGCACTGCCGCCTGACGGCGATGGAGCTGACAGACGCCCTGTATCTTCACTTTGACGGGCCTGGTTATGGAATTCTGGCAGTTGTAACGGAGCGGGGACAGGCTGTCACGCCCCAATTGGACGCTTCCGACAGCCTGCTGCTGGAAGCGCCGGAAGGGCACGCGGCGGAGGGAACGGTGCAGGGCTTTGCCGTGTTCCGGCGGGAGGTAACGCATGATGGAAACACATAACTGCTGGTGGAAGGAACGGGTGTTCTATGAGATCTACCCGCGCAGCTTTCAGGATTCCAATGGGGATGGAATCGGAGATCTGCGTGGTATTATCTCCCGCCTGGACTATCTCCAGTGGCTTGGGGTAGGTGCCGTGTGGCTCTGTCCCATCTATGACTCGCCCAATGCCGACATGGGCTATGATATCCGGAACTATGAGTCAGTCATGGCGGAGTTCGGAACGATGGAGGATTTCGACGAGCTGGTGACACAGCTGCACCGCCGCGATATAAAGCTTGTAATGGATCTGGTCGTGAATCACACCTCAGACGAACATCCGTGGTTTCTGGAGGCCAGAACGGCGAAGGACAGCCCATACCGGGATTATTATATCTGGCGTGATGGAAAGGATGGACGGGAGCCAAACAACTGGGCATCGTTTTTTACTCCCTCAGCCTGGAGCTATGACGAGGCCACAGCACAGTGGTATCTGCATCTGTTCTCCGAGAAGCAGCCGGATCTGAACTGGGAAAATCCCGAACTTCGGCAGGAAATTTACGGGATGATGAACCGCTGGCTGGATCGCGGTGTAGACGGGTTCCGGATGGATGTGATAAGCCTTCTGGCAAAGGATCCGCAGCTGCCGGATGGAACGGGAAGCGGCTATGTGTTTTCCCCGGAGTATTTTGCGTTCCAGCCCAGGCTGCACGACTATCTGCGGGAAATGCGAAGGGCGTGCTTTGACGGGAGGGACTGTATGTGTGTCGGGGAAACCAGCTTTGTTACCACACAGAACGCCGGTTCCGTGGTAGACGACGGGCGGGAGCTGGATATGCTGTTCCAGTTTGACGTCATGGACATGGACAGCGGCGAGACCAAGTGGGATGCGCGACCCTTTGATCTGATGCGGTTCAAGCAGATCATCTCCGCATGGCAGGCGGCCATTGGGTGGAACACGCTGTTCTGGGGCAATCACGATCAGCCGCGCCTGGTCTCCCGGTTTGGCTGCACGCGGACAGAGACTCTGCGAAGGCGGAGTGCAGCCTGCCTTGCCACGGCCATGTATCTCCTGAAGGGGACCCCGTTTCTGTATCAGGGCGAGGAGATCGGCATGACCAACTGTCCTTTCTCTGATATCGGCGAACTGCGGGACGTGGAGAGCCTGAACCTGCTGCGCCAGGCCGCAGAAAGCGGCAGGATGGACTGGGCATGGCGGGGTGTCCGGAGCAAAGGCCGGGATAATGCCCGTACACCTATGCAGTGGGATGCGTCACCCAATGGAGGCTTCACGGGTGGGGCGCCGTGGATCATGGTCAATCCCAATGTGCAGGAAATCAATGTGGCTGCGGCTCTCCGCGACCCGGATTCGGTGCTGCATTATTACCGGGCGCTGCTTGCTCTGCGCAGAGAGCGGGATGTTCTGCGGTATGGTGATTTTTCGCTGCTGCTTCACGAGCACCCGCAGGTATTTGCCTATGCGCGGACTTTTGAGGGACAGCAAATACGAATCTATTGCAATTTTACAGACCGGGATGCCCTGCTGCCGGAAGCCTTGTGTAAAGAGAAGGTGCTTCTGACCAACGTGAACTATGAGAAAACCGATGTTTTGCTTCCTTACGAAGCTGCGGTCGTTATGGCATAGAGCGGGAATACCCGTTAAAAACGGATTTATTCGTGGAGCTTGTCTCCAGGATATTTCCGCCGCCGCAGCTGCAAATCATGGGTGCAGTTCAATTGATTGGGTCTGTCGCGGACGCTTGCGGGGTTGATTTTCTCCAGATCAGATATTGGGGATTTGTCCCTCTTGATTTCCCATAAACCTTGCTGTATAATAGGAATTACAGAATTCCACTTGGAGGCAGCGGTTATGTTGATTTCCACAAAGGGGCGGTACGCACTGCGCGTGATGATCGACCTTGCTGAGCATCGGTCAGGGGAGTTTATTTCCCTGAAGGAGATTGCCCAGCGGCAGGAGATTTCCGAAAAATACTTAGAGAGCATTATCCGGACGCTGGTAAAGGCAAAGGTCGTGGAAAGCCTGCGGGGCAAGGGCGGCGGATACCGGCTGACGAAGAACCCCGAGCAGTACACGGTGGGCAGCATCCTGCGGCTGACGGAGGAGTCCCTCGCCCCGGTGGCCTGTCTGGAGGAAACCGCTGAAGCCTGCCCCCGGTCGCAGCAATGCCGCACGCTGGCGTTGTGGCAGGGGCTGGATAAGGTGATCCATGACTATCTGGAAAGCGTGACCATCGCCGATCTGATCGAGCAGTGTCCCGTTGGAGACGATTACGTGATATGAGAGCAAATTGCCCGCTCCGCATTTGATGGGTCGAGGTACAGCCACTTGGCTCCCCCTTTGGGGGGACTGTCACCGCAGGTGACTGAGAGGGTATTGCACCCTCGTTCCCCTTCTCCGTCTTCGCTTCGCTCAGACACCCCTCCCGTAGGGAGAGGCAAGGGGTGCAGTTCCATTATCCCGCTGTGTTTGTTAACTGTCTAATGCGGCCCGCCCATTCCGTGGGGCGGGCTTTCACCTGATGATCGATAAGCCTATATTCCCTACCAGAAAAATAGGAAAATATTTTTCAAAACCTATTGACAAGATAGGAAAGTGGGTGTATTATCTAGCCATCGAATCTAAGCAGATAAACGAAAGGAGCGGAATGCAATGTTTGAAATCAATTCTTATGCAGCACAGTCTTGTTGTCGAATGCGTATCTCCCGGGCATATCCGTATGGCGGGGTGCATTCGTATACATTTTGTTGCACCTGAAACGTGATTTTTCCGAAGGGATATCATAACGCCATTTGCCCGGGAGCTGATTGAAGCCCCGGCATTTTTTGTGCTTGGATTCCCTGAATTTAGGGTCTATCTGAAAACCGTCAACATGCCCAAACAGCGGGTCTTTTCCGCCTGCTGTACGCCATTTTTCCTTGCAATACACAAAGTATTCCTGCGGAAAAATGACTTCATCAGACGAAAAATCCCTCGCTGTTGGTCATATTTCCGGATTTCAGATAGACCCTAATCAAAAAGAGAGGAATTTTCCATGAAAAACTTTATTAAGAAAATAGGAGCCGTTTTCCTGAGCCTGACCGTCGCCGCCTCCCTGCTTGCAGGCTGCGGCGCAAAGACGACCGAACCTGCTGACGCATCTGCAAGCAAGGGCATCTTCCGCACGCTGGAGGAGATCAAATCCAGCGGCACCATCAACATCGGCGTATTCTCCGACAAGAGCCCCTTCGGCTACGTGGACGAGAACGGCGAGTATCAGGGCTATGACGTATACTTCGCCAACCGCATCGGGGAAGACCTGGGCGTAAAGATCAACTACGTCTCCACCGAGGCCGCCAACCGCATTGAGTATTTGCAGACCGGCAAGGTAGACATCATCCTCGCCAACTTCACCGTCACCCCTGAGCGGGCACAGGAAGTGGACTTCGCCCTTCCTTATATGAACGTGGCGCTGGGCGTTGTCTCCCCCGAGGACGCGGTGATCACGTCTCTGGACGAGATCGGCGCTGACGATCAGGTCATCGTGATCTCCGGCACCACCGCCGAGACCTATCTGGAAAAGAACAACCCCGAGATCAAGCTGCAGAAGTACGACGCTTACGCCGAAGCCAAGACCGCCTTCGAAAACGGCAACGGCGTGGCCTGGGCCAACGACAACACCGAAGTTATCGCTTTCTCCATTGAGAATCCCGGTTACGTGGTAGGCATCCCCTCTCTGGGCAGCGCGGACACCATCGCCCCCGCCGTCACCAAGGGCAACACCACCCTGCTGAACTGGCTGAACGACGAGATCAAGGCGCTGGGCAATGAGAATTTCTTCCACGCCGACTACGAGGCGACCCTGCTGGACACCTACGGTAAGGACTACGAGGACACCCTGGTGGTAGAGGGCGGCGCAGCCGCCGGTGCCGAGGTCGCGGAAACCGTAACGGAAAAAGGCACCATCACCGTGGCCGCTTCTCCCACGCCCCACGCGGAGATCCTGGCAGAGGCCGCAAAGCTCCTGGCCAAAGAGGGCTGGACGCTGGAGGTCACCGAGTTTGAGGACTATGTGCAGCCCAATCTGGTGGTGGACAGCGGCGAAATCGACGCCAACTACTTCCAGCACACCCCCTATCTGGACGACTTCAATGAAAAGAAGGGCACCGATCTGGTCGCCGTGGCCGCCATCCACTATGAACCCTTCGGCATTTATCCGGGTACCAAGACCGCGCTGAGCGATCTGGCAGACGGCGACGTGATTGCAGTCCCCAACGACACCACAAACGAAGCCCGCGCCCTGCTCCTGCTGCAGGACAACGGCGTTATCAAGCTGGCCGACGGCGCGGGTCTTGCCGCCACCGTCAAGGACATTGTGGAGAACCCCCACAACGTGAAGATTCAGGAGCTGGAAGCCGCGCAGGTTTCCCGTGTCAAGGACGAGGTAGCTTTCGTGGTGCTGAACGGCAACTACGCCCTGCAGGCGGGCTTCTCCGTCGCCCATGACGCGGTGGCCTATGAAACCAGCGCTTCCGCCGCCGCCAAGACTTACGCAAACGTTCTGGTGGTCAAGGCAGGCAACGAGAATAACGAGGGCATTCAGGCTCTGGTCAAGGTTCTCAAGTCCGACGAGATCAAGCAGTTTATCGACGACACCTACGACGGTGCAGTGATTCCTTTCGAGGACTGACAAATAAGCGGGCAGCCGCGAAATGATATGCTCCCCATAGAGTAGACACTCGAAAAAACAAAAGTTTTCGAGACTAGACTAAGGGGGCTATTTCTATGTCCAAACGAGTTTATCGGACGTACAGCGCAGAGCTAAAGCAAAAAGTTGTAGAAGAATATTTGTCAGGAAAAGGGAGTTTACGATACCTGGCAAAGCTGCACCAGATAGGTGATAAAAAAAGTATCAGAGAATGGATCATGTGCTATAATGGTCATAAAGAGTTTAAACAGTGCGAGACTGGGAAAGGGGCACTCTATATGACCAAAGGGAAGAAAACGACTCAGCAGGAACGGGCAAAGATCGTGGCATTCTGCCTGGAACATGGTAAGGACTATTTGCTGACGATGGAGCAGTACGGAGTGTCCTATCAGCAGATCTATTCCTGGATACGCAAGTATGAGGAAAAAGGCATTGACGGTCTGGCAGACGGCAGAGGGCGCACGAAGCCGGAGAGTGAAATGACCGACACGGAGAAACTGCAGGCTCAGGTACGAATGTTGAAAGCCCAGCTCCGGGACAAGGAAATGGAGATTAAACTGTTAAAAAAAGTCAGGGAATTGGAAGGAGGTGTTTGGTGGGAGAAGTAAGACAAGAGCCTTCTTACCTTGCGATCCAGTACCTGCATGACACCGAGCAGTATCCTGTCTCGAAACTGTGTGCCGCTCTGCACATTCCGAGATGTTCCTATTACAAGTGGAGAAAAAGAGAGAAAAATAAGAATGAATCGCTGAATGAGCAGGTTATTGAGTGGATCAAGGCTCTTTACATAGAGCAAAATGGTATTTTGGGTTACCGGCAGATGACCATTGCCATTAACCGGAATTACCACACTCATTTTAACAGAAAACGGATCCACAGACTGATGCGGGCATTGCAGTTACGATCCGTGTGCCGCAAAAAGCGCGGCAGCTATACCCCTTCCACACCGGAAGTCACAGCCGAGAATATTCTGAACCGGGATTTTCATGCCGACAAACCAAATGAGAAGTGGCTGACAGATGTGACAGAATTTAAGTGGTATGAGGGGCCGGAGATCCGCAAACTGTATCTGAGTGCAATCCTTGACTTGTACGACAGACGAATCGTGGCATACAAGATTGGGACCAGCAACAACAGCCAACTGGTATTTGATACGTTCGATGAAGCAGTTGCCCAGAATCCGGAAGCACATCCGCTATTTCATTCCGATGCGGGATTTCAATATACAAGTCCATCATTCCAGAACAAATTGCGAGAACATGGAATGATACAAAGTATGTCTCGAATCGGCTGTTGTATCGATAATGGTCCTATGGAAGGATTCTGGGGAATTTTAAAATGTGAGATGTATTATGGAAAGCATTATCGAACCAAAGAAGAGCTAATCCATGCCCTGGAGGAATGGTTTCATTATTATACATATGAAAGATATCAGAGACGATTCGGGGTCAGGACACCTTACGAAGTAAGAAGTGAAGCACTGAAGGCAGAGACACCGGCAGAATATAAGATCCCCGAAAACAAACGGATCATGAAATATAAACAAGAACATTACAAAAGCCAACAGGCAGAAATATAAAAAATCCATCAGACATTGTATCTGTTGGAGATATTGTAAAAGTAAAAGTTATAAAAATAGATAAAGAAAGACAAAAAGTTGGATTAAGTATGAAAATATAAAAAATAAAAAAATAAAAGTTTGTCATCAAACTTTTATTTTTTTTGTTTACATTTTATAAAATTTATTCAGATATAGGACCATTATCTTCTGGTTGTGTTTCAATTGGTTGGCTTGAAATATTTCCAGCTAAATCTTCATAGAATACTACTAATGCTACTTGCAAATAAGGCATTATCCATAAGAAACCAATTCCAAAAGATAAAGCACCTAAAAAGAACCATCCAATAAATGTGATTGGTAACCAAAACCATGCCCATTTATGACCTTGCATTAATTCTTCACTGCTTTCAACTATTGATTTTGAATCCATATCTGGGTTATCGTATAAAATGTATTGAGCTAAAACGTATGAAAATCCTTTAATAATTACCCATACTAAAGAAACAATATAAAGAATCATTCCTAATATAGCTAAGAATCCCATACCTTCTCCAGATACAATAGCTCCAGCTCCACCAATAGCAATTAGTACTATAGAAATAATTAATGCAATTACAGGAAGTATCATTTTTAATATTGTTTGCCCAATTACTCCCCAAACTTTTCCAAATTGGTTAAATCCATTTTTAAAGAAGTCAATATATCCAACTTCTTCATTTCTTTTTAGTTTTATAATTGAAACTAAAAATCCAAAAGCAAGTACAGGAGTGATTACTAAATTTATAATTGCTCCAACTACTGGAAGAAAGTTAAGTAAAAATGAAATTAAATAACTAATAACTCCAAATACTAATGTTAATAATGCGGCTTTTCCCCATTTACCTGTTAAGCTGTTACGAGCTTCTGCTCTGATTTGTGATGATACCATCATAAAACCCCCTTTAAATAATATATATATTAATAAAATTATTAATACCTATTTTGAATT
>ERZ779840.859-NODE-859-length-32099-cov-4.536637_pt1 | contig 32099 bp, 32 predicted proteins | sample MGYA00511561_ERZ779840 | MGnify/ENA primary metagenome ERZ779840 (study PRJEB29588, sample SAMEA2162036) | human gut metagenome | biome: human gut; feature: human-associated habitat; material: faeces | place: Denmark | collected 2008/2010 ...
TTAAAGATGTAAAAAACTATGTAGATGGTAAAAAAGCAGAACCTAAGAAGGAAGAAACCAAGGCAACTACAAAGAAATTCCAAATACAAACTTTAGATAAATTAAATGTTCGTAAAGTGGCAGATTGGAATGACAAGCAATAACGATATCACCAATACGACTCCTGTCGCACGGTTATAGAGACTGCCTGCCTCTTTTTCACTGTAGCCTAAGATCTTGATCATGGAAATGGACTGTTCATTTTTCTCCACGATCATTTTTGCTAACAGATAGATGACTAAAACATAGAGGAATACGGAAAATGCACATATCAGCCACATCATGTCACCCATGGAATCCTCTAACTGGTCCGCAATGACGGTCAGATCATCCTGCGTGATAATGGATGCAACCATGCTGCTGTCAATATCCTTTATTTTTTTATCCGTAAAATATCCGTTAAAATAATCCTCATCATAATCGAAGATACGGTTAAAATTCTCCATACTCATAAATACCGACAAGGTCGCCGGATAATCATAAGTACCGCTGACGGTAAAGGTATAGGAATCATCCTCATATTTCTTTTCTAAGGTTACTTTTTCTCCCTCTTTCAGACCATATTTTTCTAAAAATCCATCGGAAAGAAGCACTTTATTTTTTCCGGAAGGGATCTTGGCATCCTTCAAATAGGTGGAATCCTCTTCCACACCATAGACCGTGATCTCTTCGCCCCGCTCTGTCTGTAAGGACATCACTGCATATTTTTCCGCACCCTTTGTCTCTGTCTGAACAGGTGCCTTTAAAATGTACTGATATTTTGCAATTTCTGAATTGATGACTTCTGTTTTAAAATTCTGTAACAGAGGTGACATCATCATACCAAAGAACAGCAGAAAACTTGCAAAGAACACACCTAAAAACAGGGTCAGGTATGCTGAAATATTCTGGAACACGATACGCAGCCGGAAACGTGTAAAAAATTTAAACTCCGGCAGACGTATCACGCCTTTCTTTTTCTTTTTCCGCAGCTCATGACGTAAAAACTGCAACGGCGGCAGATGCATCATGGAAACTAAGATTAACAGCACGATCGCAAATACGATCAGACATGGAACTACGGTCGTCAGCCAGAAGGCTTCCGTATTCCAGATCGTTTCATAAGTCGGAAGTGAATAGCTGTGATAATAAATATCTACGACCACATCTTTCATGCAGGTATATCCTAAAATATTTCCGATAACTGCTGAGATCAGCGTAACCCAGATCGGCAGGGTCAGATAATGCCGGATCAGTTCACCCCGTGTGTAGCCGAGTGCCCGCAGGGTTCCTATGGTTGATGCTTCTTTTTCTATCGTACTGCGTGTCGTTACGGCAAAGACAAATGCCAGAACGACCATCACGATATAGAGCAGGGTAATGATCATGACCAGATCGCCGCCCATGTCCTCACCGGTAAAGGTGATCGCCTGATTATCACTTGCCTTGACAAAATCGGTTAGTAAGCCGGTCTCCTTTAAAATGTCTTTGACATCGTCTGACTTATCCGATGCTTTCTGCTCCGAATATCCGCGGTAATTCCAGCGGTATGCATAGCAATAATGCAGTTCATCATCAGAAAACCTCTCAAAGCCCTTTTTCGTTACCATGGCAACGGTAAACTTGTTAGCATCAAACATCATATCCGTATTGTTTTTAAACAACGCACTGTAGTTAGAAAATGCTGCCACTCCGCTGACCGTAAACTTTTTCCCGTCAACATCAAACTTGTCTCCGATAGCGATCCCATTATTTTCCGCATAAAGCCTGTCTATGATGATCTCATCTTTGTCCGCCGGGAATTTTCCATCCATGACGCAGATTTTATTGACATCGTCATTTTGGGTATAAATACGCACGGAATGTTCATTTTTACGCTCTACATCTTTATAAAAGATTTCACTCAGTTTCAGATGTTCTTTTTTTAATTTACTCTTTAATTCCTTATCTGCTTTGACTGCAAGTGTAAAATGTCCGTCTTCTATTTTATATTTTTCAAAACTCTCATCATATGCCTTGGTCATACTGCTGTCAGCAACCTGAAATCCCGATACAAATCCAATCGTCAGTGTCAGGAACAAAAACAGTACCAGATATTTTCCGGCATCCTGCTTTAACTCCCGCAGATATCTTTTATGTAATGGATTTTTCATACAGTTCCCTCCTTACCAGTCTAAATCTACGGCAGGAATCTTCTGCTCATTCTTATCATTGTGGCGGATCTGTCCGTCGTGCAGCTTTATGACCTGATCTGCCATATGGCGGATCGCATCATTATGTGTGACTAAGATGACGGTATTTCCAAATTTCTGATTTACGGTCTCAATGAGTTTTAAAATCTCTTTCGAGGTCTTATAGTCCAAAGCTCCGGTTGGCTCATCACAGAGCAGTATGTCCGGATTTTTGATGATCGCCCTTCCGATGGCTGTTCTCTGCTGCTGTCCTCCGGAAAGCTGGTTTGGGATTTTGTCCTTATGCTCCCAGAGTCCGAGTGTTTTTAACATATCATCCAACGGCAGTGGATCATTGCTTAAGTACGCACCCGTTTCAATATTTTCTTTTACCGTCAGATTCGGAATCAGATTGTAGGACTGGAACACATATCCTAAGTGCTTTCTTCTGTATAAGGAAAGCTGCTTGTCATTCATGTTCTCTACGGTCTCGCCATCAATGATGATGCTGCCCTCATCGGCTGTTTCAATTCCTCCTATAATATTCAATAAGGTGGATTTTCCCGAACCGGATGGTCCAAGTAAAACACAGATATCTCCTTTTTCTACTCCGCAGCTGATCCCACGGAGCACCTCTGTCCGGTTGTCACCGCTGCCAAAGGATTTATGAATATTTTTTAACTCTAAATACATAACAATCTCCTTCTTATGCTAGTTAGTTATTTCTAACCTTATTATAACGTTTCTTTTTGGAAATTTTAGTATTTTTTTGCTATTGAGAAACTTTCTCGTTAGTATTGGGTTAATACCACGTTATAGGGAAACTGATTGTACCTCAGTAGTTGCGGAACGGCACCTGTCAGATACTTCAGGTTTCCTTGTGCTGACCATTCCAATGAACCTCCTCCAAAGCAGGAAGCGTGTTCGCCAGAGGGCTCCACACTTCCGGGAGTTTCATTTCTATAGCACAAAAAGAAAACTTCCGTATCTGACAGGTGCCGGCTATATTTTCTTATGTTGAAATATATATTGCTTCAATACTTTATCGGCTTACTTTCCAGCCCACTGCTTCTTTTCTTGCATTTAAGAAGTTGATCGTAAAAAATTCTACCGCACTCAAACTGCCGCCTGCCCAGAGTCCTGTACCCACCGGGAGTATCATTACAAGAACTGCCGGCACAATGGACTGCATGGATGCCATATATTTTTGATTATCATGCATCCAGTCTACATAATACTGTGCATTGTCATTGACTGCATCCGCATATCTGCGATAAGAACCGGCTGACTGACTGAAGGCTTTTACAACCTGAATACCTCCGACATATTCTACGATCGCATCTGCCATCCGTTTTCCGGTCTTTACTGCTCCTTCCCAGCGTACTGCATAGGTTTTTCCACTCTGACTTGCAACGATCATACCGATTACAAACGTTACTAAAGATGCCAGACCCATGTGCCAGTCCAGTACAAAAATGTAAGCTGCAATGACGATCGGTACTAATACATTGGCTGTCATTTCCGGCAGAAGGTGCGCTAACGTTGCCTCCATTCCTTCTACTCTGTCTACGATCGTTGTCTTATACTGTCCCGATGGTGTCTCTAAGATGGTTCTCATTGGCACTCTCGACAGCTTCACGATCAGTTTTTTTCTTAAATCCTGCAGTGTGGCATACGTTGCCTTATGTGAAATTCCTGTGGATACACAGGAGAAGATCACCTTACCTGCATAGCCACCTAACATTCCGCCAAAATACGGCAGCAATTCATTTATTTCCTTACATCCTTCTAACAAAAGTCTGATGATACCCGCCGCACAAAAATACGGTATCATACTGCACGCCACTCCTAACACCGCAAATATAACTGCGGCATAAAATGAACCGTGATATGCTCCTGCCCATTCCCATAACAACTGATATGGCGAACGTTTCTTTTCCTGTTCCATGATTACATCTCCTCTTGCACTAATTTTTGTTAGAATCAACTAACCCATGGTCAAAAAACAAGAGAAATGTCTGTGACATTTCTCATTAAATCCCTAGTATCTTAAACCATCCGGCTGAATAAAAGATACGCAGCGTATCCACATAGGCTACTGCTTTTTCCTTTGGCGTATCATGGCGTACAGTCTCAAACATTCCGTTAAAAAGCGAACTTGCCAGAATATGTACCATGTCATCATCCAGTGGAAGGACATTTAATCCCTGCTGCTGCATTTTTTCCATCAACAGATGACTTGCGTTGACTTCTATCTCTATCAGTGTCTCTAAATAATATTCATATTTAGTACCTGTCGAACAGCAGGTGATCAGCTTAAATGCATCAAAATGGTCATAGACATAATCTACCATCCATACATACTCGTGATCTGCCACATCCGGCAATCCTTCTAGCTGCTCTTTTAAAGATAATTTTGCAAATTTCTGCTGACTTTCTCTGTAACGGTCTGCTAATTCCCTCGCCGGTTCTTCCACTAACGCCTCAAAGATGGCTTCTTTGTCTGTGTAGTAGCGATAAATTGCTCCGGTCGTCACCGCAAGCGATGATGCAATACTACGCATGGACGCTCCCTGGAATCCTTTTTCTAAAAATTCTTTTTTCCCTGCCGACAGAATGTCTGCTGCCAGCTTTTCGTTTGTTGGTTTCATGGTGCACCTCATTTTGCTCTTTCAGAAAGATTTTACATATACTCTTGGATTTATGCAATAGTTCTTTCTTTCATTGCAAAATAACACCGTTATTTAATACAGTGTTATTTTATTGTCTTTTGCTGGGAGTGTCAAGAGGAAAAGCTTACTTCTTTTTTAGCATTATTTATCATTAGGACGGAAGCAACATCTGTATTACTCTCTGGCATTTTTATTTGTTCTGCTGTGTTTAGAATGTTTAGTTGATTTCTTTTCAAACACATCTCTAATATGATTTAATAAAACTATTCCATTATTTCTCCAAAGTATCAAAAACAATTTTTCTTATTTCTATAAATTCATTTTCATTTTGACTAATTTTTTTCCACTCATCTATGATATCAGATTTTACTCCTCTTACATATAATTCTTTAGCAATCTTACAAGATATTATTCGACCTCTTAATTTGTACAAAGCTTCTTGTTCAAAATCTGTTTGTATTATAACAGTCTTATCTTTAAGTTTTAACAAACATGTAAGTACAGTCTGTACTTCTATTTCCAAATCCACTTTATTCTTTATTAGCACATAGCATAACTCTAATGCTGGTATATTATAAGGTACTTCACTACTTATTACCCTATATATTGAAATCTTAAAAAGCATATCGGAACACTTTAACAATATATCATTATTTCCTGATTTAAAATGATTTATATAAAGTGCATCATAAAAATCTTTAAATAAATCCAACTCTTGCTCATCAATTAACCAAATTTGATTTTGAAAATCTTCAAAATCAAGTTTGGTATCATTAGTAAGACAAGCCTCTGTAATGTCAATTGCAATAGAATTATTATATACCTCCCTTAATGCTTCAAAATATTCATGCACATTTTCTTTTTCCACCTTGGATAAATCGATATTATTATTTTCTCGCAATATAAGTAGTCCAACGGCAATTAAAAAACTTTGACGAATTCTCTCATTAGCATGTGGTCGATTTTTATGCATCCATCTTTTATTAGTTAACGCTAAATTCGTCATTACTTCAAATGCTTCTTCTAGATTAATTTCACAAATATCTATCTCTTCCAGAATTTTTATTAATTCTTCATAATTATTCCCTCCAACAGTAAATACTTGTGTATTCGAATCTGATTTCATTCTTTTTAATGTGTCTTCAAATATTTCTATTCTATTTTTCTTATACTTCTGTTTATCCAATATATATAATAAGTATTTATTTTCCAGTGTTTCTTCTCTTTCTAACAAACCATATAAATATTCTTTATCTTCCGCTCTCAACATTATAACTTGTGCAAGAATAACTAAACGATTTATTGCTGCTTCTCTCTTTTCATTCTCTGTCTCATTTATTGTTTGTTTAATTTGAAAAAGTATCCTATTATATATTTCAATATCAAGTACATATCTTTCTTTAGGTTTTGATATAAACAAAATTGGATCGCAATAATCACTCACTCGATCTGTATCCATTGGAAATTGTAATACTTTCTCGATTCGCTTATGCTGTTCCTGAATCGAAAACGCTTGGAATAATCCCTGAAATATTTTCTTAATTCCTTTAAAATTTGTTCGAATATTACTTAGACACAACTCCAGAATCAATTCAAAAATTTCATCCAAAATCTCAATTGAACATTTATAACAAAATCTTTCTATAATTTTTGGAAAAACTACTGCTGACTGCTCATAGATAGATTTTGCAAAAAAGAAATTCTCAGGTTTAACATTTTTCATCACAATCCGAAATATTCTTAAATATTCCCTCGCTATATCGTCCGTTTTTTCTTGTGATAACTCAGACAATTTAACTCGTCCAAACATTAAATCTAAATGTTTGTTATCCTGTGCTATTAAGATTTGCATAAGACACCAGTGCGGATAATATGGTGCTAATTGTTTTACTGTACTATGTAACCCCTTAATATTAGTAACATTCTGTAGCCGGAACGGATGCCCTGTTTGTTCTAGAAATCTTAAATACTCCAATGCACAAAATATATTTGAATTATCCTGTACCATGTGCATTACATATGTAGGGGATAGATCAAAATTATATTTCGTTTCAAAACTCTTACTATTTTTTTCTCCTGTATTTAAATATAAACAATACTTATCATTTTCATTCCACCAGGATACATCACTTTCATGTATACATTCTTCTAGCTCATCTATAATATTTCCCTGTCTGATAAAATTAATTAATGAAACAATACTTTCTTCTATCGAAGACAAATATTCATTCTTACCTACTTTAACCAATTGTTTCCGCACCAATGTAAGTGTATCTAATAGGATTTCTTCTGCTTTTGATAGTTCTCCTATAAGCGCATACATATTGGCCTTAACCAACGGCCAATATCCATCTCCCTTCTCTAAATCCCATGCATCTAACATTCCCGCCAATTTCTCAGCATGAAATCTAAAAAGCTGTTCCCAACAATCACATGCATATAAGAACTGTTTATTATCATAATCTAAATATATAGCTTTTATTTTTTTATGACATGCTTCATACTGTTCCCATTCTGCCAATTCTCTATAAGAACGCAGGAGTTGCAAATATATTACCTGCTCTTTATATTCTGACTCCGTTTCAATACCTTCAACTTGTTCACTATTTTCCTTTTTCTCTAATGCATTCCAAAACTGATCCACTACCTGAGAAAGAATCGGTCTTCCCGCAATATCCATAAACTTTACGTATTCATACATATAATTTACTTGATCTTTGAATGAAATCTGTTCAAATTTATTCATATTATTGAGTTCACTTAATACATAATGCACCTTATTTTTCATTTTCCACGGTAAAAAAATCCAACCCGGATACGATTTATTTAATTTTTCCATTATTTCTGTTTTTTTTACAAAATCAGTATCATGCTGCAAATGCAACTTCCCTAAATTAAACCAGTTATCTTTTCTCCGTTTTTCTTCCACTCTTAATTTCAATTCTTCTAAAAAAGAATCCAATCTATCACTAATACTTTTTTGGGGCCAAAGTTCTTGTAAATCAATAACAATAATATTACGTTCAAAAAGCAGTTTACGTTTCGCTTCTGTAATATGCTCAACTGAAACCATATAAATCTTTTGGGAACTACTCTTTCCAAGATTATCATGTATCCATCCAATCCAGTTTATAAAATTAGGATCTTCACAAGAAAATCCTAACATACAAAACACATTTTCTAATAATGCTTGTTGAACTGTATTAACCATTGCAGCAAACTTATATGGATAAGTTCTATAATCTTCTTCCGTAATTATAAATGGACGGTATGAAGGAAATGAACCATGCAATTTTAAAATTCTAGGTGCATCGTTACTATTTACTAAATCTTCTTGACAAATAACAACATTATATTTACGATTTGTTACCTTGTCTGCGGCACGTTCTAATAAAGTATCGTAATTTGTCGTAAATACATCCTTCCATGGCATTTCCATTAATTTTATATATATTTCGGACGGAACATATTCTAAATCTGGTACTGCTTCTTTAATTATTTTTTCCAGTTTTGGACGACCTAATGTTATCTCCACCTCTTGGGCTAACCTTAAGGAACTATTATACTGCTTTCCTACCCCCTCGTCTTTCCCATAAACTGTCTCATAAAACAACTCCGAAAGTTCATTCCACTCTAAAAACTTTTTGTCTGTAATAGAAATTTTTTCAGCATTCTTTGAAAAACCAGCTCCAACCATTAATACAGCATGCTTTTCAGATAAAGCTTCTGCAATTTCTCTAATATAATTCATACTCATAATCTCACCTTTCTTTCAACATAAAAATTATATCTGCATTTATATTTATTCTACCATAGTATATTAAATTTTGTCACCGGCTTATTCAGATTGCTATAAATTTCAAAATAACTTATCAGTCTTCCCTGTTCTATTACTCGTTCTTGTGCTGTAACTTATGATGCCTAGAACTTAAAAGCATATATCATCTTCTCTACTTTCCAATTTATGCACTAATGCTCGCAGAGAATCCAGATGATATGCTTCTATGTTCATTTACTTTTTCTCCAGATATAAGTTTTTGATTTCATAAAAAACACCTAAGCACTATATCACTTAGGTGTTTACAAAATCACTATATCTTTATTCCAAGCTGTCGCATCATGTAATATAAATTATGTACTTCTACATCAAAATGCTTTGCTATGTCCGGAATTTTTACACGTCCACTTTTATTCTTTGTATTAAGAGATCCAGATGCCTGTTCAAAGGTTATCAGTTTATATCCTCTTACCGCAGCAGCTGCTATAAGCCATGGATCTGCAACATCATTTCTCGCCCATTCATTCAATGCTTTTTCGTTATAGAATCCACACTCCTGAATATACTGCATTGTCTGTGCATACTTTGAAATAATCTCAGGATCGATGTGATTGCAAATCTCAAAATCATCCGTTCTTTCAGAGACCCACTCTTTCAATTTATCTTGACCTTTATCAATTTCAGCTTTGACCATATCAAGTAACACGATGGTTCCTCTTTTTATCTCATCTCCAAAGATTTCCCAAAACGAAGGTAATATATCATATGCATAGTATTGTCTTGAAGCCGTCATTAAAGTATTTGCATCTATTAAAAATTTATCTTCCAACTTTACCATAAAACACCTCCCAGACCACTCACAACTTCTGGAAATGTTTTACTAGTAGTATTTGTTAAACGATATGCTTCTGTATAAGAAGTCCTTCCACTATTTACACTTTCGCATAAAGCGCGTACAAATGCTCCATCTAACTTACTACGGGCAACCCTATAATAATCTCCTCCAGAGCTTTTTTCCTGTTTAGATTGAATATAATATTCAATTCCACAAGCTATTACCTGATCATATACAGTTTTTCCTATCATTTTATTGTCCAGTGCTCTGCGTGCAATCACACTCCCACTGCAACGAAAAATTTTAGAAAGTTCTTTTATCTTCTCATATATGTCATCATTTGTATTAAATTTCCAGTTTTCAATAAACTTCTCTGTCGGCACCATAATTTCTCCTGCAACTGCATTACATATAACCTCAAGTGGCTTTGTTACACTAAGAGAATATTTCCTATCATTATACAAATCATTTTTTCCTATCCAGAGATGGGTAAGTTCATGAAATAAAGAAAATAGACGTCCGCCAGCAGAATCCGTACCATTAATAAAAATTAATGGTGCCCACTCATTTACCATGGCAAATGCCCTAAATTCGTTTAAATCCAAAGCACGATGTGTATTCTTGCCCACAATACCATTTATCATTACAAGAACACCACACTCCTCCAAAAGCTCCCTGACCTTGCTAAATGCTTTAGAAGAACTCTCGCACTCTTTATACCATTCAAGATCAAGTCCTAAGTCCATACGAATTTTATTTACAATAACGTTTACATCCGTAATTCCATTCAAACTTCCAACAAACGCAACTTTATCATAATCTAATTCTTTTTTATAATCAGCCATCCACTCTTGCACAATTTCCATTTCATGAATGGTATCTAATAAATCCCGACTTGGATTAGCTAACTCAATACTATCCATTGTCCTATATTCCAACAAATCAATTTGTTCCTTAGGCGGTGTCTGTAAAAAGAAATACCCTATGGGAATATGCGACTTTTTACTAAACTCCTCTATCTGATTGAAAGTTGGACATTTAGAACCATCCAGCCAATGTTTTACATTTTCAACAAGTTTTTTCCCCAATTTTTCCTCATTTGTCTGCCCAAGTGCCCAATTGAGAATTGCCGGCTGTATATTTACATTTACTGTTGGCATAACACTTCCTCCTTTCAAAGATCTTTATTTATAGTATAGCAAAAATTTGTAATGTGAACTATCGTTTTTCAAAAAATCATAAATTATTTTTTCTATTCTTAACTTCATTTTCTCCTATTTAGTACAAGGAGAAATTAAACTTCTAACCAACTACTCCTCCATTTATTTTCACGCATGAGGAAGACTGTCTGCCACACACAACGTCCCCCACCCAATCTCCGGATTCGGATACTCCGTCACCGCTTCAATATGCCTTGCTCCTTTTATTAAGTATGCCTTTAATTTTTCTCCATACAAAAAAGGATCATTGCCATCTATAATCCCCCACTGCATCAGCAGTGCTGCTCCTCCTGTTACAAACGGTGTTGCCATGGATGTTCCCGATGCCGTGACATATCCTCCGCCCGGTGCGCAGGAGGTAATATTAACGCCCGGTGCTGCAAGATCCGGTTTGATCTGATTCGTTTCTCTGGTATAGCCCCGCCCGGAAAAATCGGCAAGCTGCATCGAATAGGCATCGTAGGCACTCACGGTAATGACTCTGGAGGCTGTAGATGGAATGGTCAGCGTAATCCCTTCCGACGGATACAAAAAACCGGTTCCTGCACTTAATACCGCCTGGCTTGGCAACCACAGATTATAATTTCCCTGTACGATCCTGTGCGGTATTAATTCAAATCTCCAGACACCGCTATCGATATAATCTGCAACCGGCAAAAATGAAATATAGATTTCCTGATACGGGCTATATGGACTCGGTTCTCCATAGTAAAGCAAAATTTCTGTTCCATCCAGTGTAAAACGCTGTGCACCTAAAATCTGCTGAAGCGGTCCAACCCTTTTTCCTGAGGGGGAGATCACGCTGATATCAAAATCATCGGTATAATTTTTCCAGATCTGAACACTTAATGTAGTCTCATAAGGTGCTACCGCTAACTGGATCTCTTCTGAAAATCCCTCTCTTAGAGTTCCCTGTGCGTGTCCGCTGGCTGCCCCTTCATTTCCACTGCCAACGCAGATCACATTTCTTCCGTAATTAGAAATATCATCGATATAAGTCTCTAACAAAGAAGTTCCACTGTGACCGCCATAAGTATTTCCAATGCTGATATTGATTGCTGCCGGCTTGCGGTATTCTATCGCTTTTTGCACCACATAATCCAGTGCCGTCATCAATTCCGTAGTTCTTGGAAATGCGTTCTCTCCTGCATATCCCAGCTTTACGACCAAAAGTTCACTCTCCGGTGCCACGCCTGTGTAACGCCCTGCGGACGCCCTGCCGTTTCCCGCTGCAATTCCTGCCACATGCGTACCGTGTCCGCTGGTATCACGGCTTGGAACAATCTGAAATCCTTCCGCTTCACTTCCAGCTGCCAATGCGCGATCAATGTCTTCTCTTCCAAACTCCACACCCCGGCGAAATTCATAGGGCGGCTTTTCTCCCTCTCTCGGTTGTAACGTCTGATCCCATAGTGCAAGGATTCTGGTACTGCCATCCTTGTTTCTAAAATCCGGGTGAAAATAATCAATTCCCGAATCGATAATGGCTGTGATGACATCCCTCCCCTCTAAAAAGTAAGGACTCCTGCGTACCGGAAGTACACAGGACTGCCGAATTCCCTGTACCAGTGAAAAATACAGATTTTTAGGCTTTTCCACAAATTCAATTTCCGGATTTTCCACAAATTCTGCGATCAGATCCTCCGGTATACGGACGATTGCATATTCATTACTCAGTTTTTCAATGATGATTCCCCGTTCTAAATTTTCTAAACGACTGATATCTCCACTATACTTGACAATCAGCTCCCATGTATCGGTGCTTTTCTCATATCCGATCTCTAATTCCTCTGATTTTTCTCTTTCCCGCTGTGTTGCCTCTAAAGAAAGATTGAGCAGATTTTCTAATTTTTCATTATTCATACAAATAGCTTATATAGAACTTTCCATTTTTTATAATTTACGAAACATTTATTAAAAAAGAACCGGTTATGTTTTGTTTTTTCTATCTCATTATTCTCATTATTGTTCTTGCTCATTACTGTTTCTGATATCAGATCATATCTAAACTGGCTTGTGTAATTATTTTGAAACTGGATGTTTTACAACAGCCATCTTCTCTCTATAATGTGCAGTAACAAAAGACAAAGAAAAGGAGAATTGGATATGAAAAACACAAAAAAACTTGTTATTGGTGCATTAATGGCTGCTTTGACCTGCATTGCCACCATGATCATTAAAATCCCAACACCTACCTTAGGCTATATTCACTTAGGAGACGGTCTCGTCCTCTTATGTGGTATCGTTCTTGGACCTTTAGGCGGTGCACTTTCCGCCGGCATCGGTTCTATGTTTGCAGATATTTTTTCTGGATATGCTTCCTGGGCACCTGCTACACTGATTATCAAAGCTCTTACCGCTTTTGTTGCAGGCTTCTTATTCCACCGTATGCAGCATCGTTTTAACGGAAATGGTGCAAAATATTTAAGCATCATTTTAGGTGGTATCATCGGTGAAGCCGTTATGGTATTTGGCTACTTTGTTTATGAAGCAGGACTTGCTGCTCTCGCCAGTGGACATTTTAACTCCGCAACACTTGCTGCCGGTATTGCTTCTAGTGCCTCCGGTATTCCTTTCAACATTTTACAGGGTGTTACCGGAATCGTCATCAGCTTGGTACTGCTTCCGGTACTTATGAAGATTGAAGATGCAAGAGAATGGATCTGTGCTTAAAAGATGAAATACCAAAGCGTGTAACGCTTTATTTTAAAAAATACCCTTCGCCGGTTTCTGACCGGTAAAGGGTATTTTTATTAAATGATAATTTATTTTCTTATATCTGCAATGACTTTATTTGAAATTACAAATTGTACACATCCCATGGACATCGGTCCCACATCACCTTCATTAAAGCAAATGACAAGTTTTCCATCCTGGTTCAGATAAAATGATGTCTGGTCCGTAATCTTTTCAAAGTTCCATTCCGACACCTCCGGATCATCTAACCAGTATATAACATTCTCATCTTTTTTCATCTGTTCTCTCATCTGCTGTTTAATATTTTCACTGATCGGAGTAATATAATCGGCACCTTCTACAAACAGATCTGCCAGCGCCAGCCGTTTTCCTGTTTTTAAATCGATCGTATAATAATAATCGGTTTCCGCACCACTTCCGGCTGCCTGATAACAGATCAGTTTCAATGTAAAATAATCTTTTGTGGTGCTGAGTACCTCATGCTTTACCTGCATCTCCTGATACCCTTCTTTATCTTTCAGACCACTTTCAAACTCCGTTACGATCTGATCGGTAAGTTTTTGAATTTCTGCATTTACTTCCTTCGTAGTCTCTTTTAGATTCTGCTGTGTTTTTGAATCCTCCTGATCTGTCTTACTCTTTTTCACAGACAGTTTTGGAGTTTCAATATCCGCGGTATGCTTTCCGTTATCATATTTGTAATCCCGAAAAGTAACTGCTTCTACCAGACCTCCTAACACAGGAATCTGATTCATTGCATGTGCCACATTCTCAGAAGTATTTGGCAAAACGATAAACGCTGCGACAACCACTGCTGCAGCGGCTGCTATTTTTCTTCCCATATAGGAATTGACGGCCTTCTTTTGTTTTTCTGCTTTTGCTTCTTCTATCCTTTTTTTCATCTGTTCCACCTGTTCTTGTGTCATACACGGCTTTTGATACTCTTTTTTTACCTGTTCTAATGTTTCTGCATTGTTCTTCTTTTTTTCTTCCATAACAATATCTCCTTTCTATTCCCACTGCCACGCATCTGTCAGTTCTAACCGAAGTTTTTTCAGTCCCCGGTAAAGTCTGCTTTTTACGGTATTGACATTTTCATCTAACACCTTTGCAATATCTTCTATCTTCATATCCTCAAAATACCTTAATTCGATCACTGCCTTATCCTGCGGGTTCATCTGATCTAATGCTCTTTTCAGATCAATATTTTCATAGTGATCTTCCTGTCCCTGTTCTGTCGGTAGTTCGTCTAATGAAACCATCTGTTTCTTTTTGGCACATTGAAAAATCTCATTCAGCATAATCCGATAGATCCACGTTTGTGCATATTCCACATTTTTCAACGAATCACTATTTCGTATTGCCTTATAGGCTCCATTCTGTACAATATCTGCTGCATCCGCTTCATTGTGTACATAACTGTATGCCAATCGGTAATATCTGTTATAGTTTTCTAACAAAAGTTCTTCTATCTTTTGTTCCTTTACGTCTTTTCTTTGAAAAAACATTACCTGCCTGTACCTCCTTTTTTCTTTTCTAATCATTAGATTCCCCTATATAGCAAAAAGTTTCAATACTTTTATGAAATTTTTAACGCAAAAAGCCCTGATACACAGACTGCATATCAGGGTCTTTCGGTACTTCCTTAATACACCGGATTTTCCGGTATCAAAATAGCTGCCACAATATACGCCAGCACACCGCTTCCCGTAAATCCTAAGATTACCGCCAGAAGTCGGATCACGGTCGGGTCCACGCCAAGGTATTCACCGATTCCTCCACATACTCCTGCAAAAACTCTGTCTTTTTTAGAACGATACAATTTCTTTGTTTCCATCTTAAATTTCCTCCTTCTTTGTAACCAATGTAATATTTCCTACTCCACAATCTAAGCGTATCTCTTTTTTAGCACCGTGATCCACGGTTTTATCCTTGCCCAGTGAAGAAAAATCCTGGTCATTGATCGAAATATTTCCTACTCCGCAGCTTACCTGATAATTGTAATCTTTTTCAGTGCCCATGAGTTTTACATCAATATTTCCAACTCCACAGGTCAGATCTGCATCACTTATTTTCAGCTCATCGATGTCTGCATTTCCGGCACCTACCCGCAGCTTTAACTTTTCTGTCTCTAAACGCTCCGCCATAATCTCTCCGGCAGAAACCTTGAAATTGATGCTTTGTGCCTTTAAAGTAGTGTCATGTGCATCCACCGTTCCTGCATCATTATCAATTTTTATATGATCAAACTCCATTCCTTTTGGAAGCAGCAACAGCACATGGTAGTTATGACCTTTGATCCCTTTTTCTCTTGTATCCTCTATTTTCAATACTTTATCTTTGAGTGTAGCCTTGCATTTTTCCTGATCTTTTTCTACTTTTACCGTAACTTCATCCGTATCACTTTCTTCTATATCTAATGTTCCATATTTTAATTCAATTTCTAAAGAATCGATCTCTTCGCTTGAAAAACTATCCAGCGTCTTTGACACGTCACTTTCCTTTTCCCAGTCAAAAGATTCTTCTGAAACATCTGAACCGATTTCCCAAATCCAGTCTTTTAATCCGCTCTCCCGAAACGCCTGCTGCAATTCTCCTGTTCCGGCTCCTAATACCAGTCCGGTCACGCATGCCACACCGCCAAGTACTGCACATACGGCTGCTAAGATCAGACAGCCTTTCACAAATTTTTTCATGACATACGCTCCTTTCTTCTTTGCCATGGTTTTCTACAAAGATTGACGATCCAACGGCAACATGCCGGAACTGCCCTGCCACAGATCCATACAACACAGATCAATAAAAGGATTCCGATTGCCATTACGAAAAATCCGGCTCCCGTCACAAGGATTCCCGCTGCAATACTGCCGGAGATACATCCGCCGATTCCCATGCCAATTAATGCCACTCCTGATATCAGAAGTCCCACTGTTGCGGCAATGCCTCCCGCTGCACATCCGAACAACACGCCAAAAGCTGCTACGATCAGTCCAAATAATGTTGCTGCCACAGTGATCCAGATTGGAAACGTTAAAACAGCGATCACAATGATCATAGCAATCCTTCCTGACTTATCCTTTTGTTCATATTCTTCGTATTGTTCGTGCTTTTCAAAATCTTCTGATGAAAAATCCTCTGACGATTCCTTTTTCATACATTCCGGTGCCTGGATACTGCTCTGCGGTTCCTCGAGCAGATCACGCTTGATGTTCTCTGCTACTTTTTCAGGAGAACCCAGTTCCTCAATGACCTGTGCCTCATTTTCCACACCGGCTTCTTCAAAATAACTCTCATAATATGTAAGTGCATCTTCTCTTTCTTCCGCAGAAATATCTGCTAAACACTCACGCAGTCTCTCCATAAATACTTTTCGGTTCATTTAATCTCCTCTCCAGAAAACAGCAGACTGATTTTAGAAGAATAATCCGCCCATTCCCTGCGATATAATAAAAGCTGTGCTCTTCCGGCATCCGTAATCTTGTAATACCGCCGGTTCCTGCCCGCACATTCCACATCGTATACTTCTAAACACCGGTTCTTTTGCAGGCGCCGGAGTACCGGATAGAGTGTCGATTCCGAAACCTCGATCGTACTGCGTACTTCCTGTGTGATCTTATATCCATATGTGCCTTCTTCCTCTTTAGAAACAACTGCAAGAACGATTGCATCCAAAAGAGCCGCACCCGTCTGAAAAATCATGGAATCTCTCCTTGCTATTTGATAGTCAATATTATATGACGTATAATATTAGTTGTCAAGTATGTTGGATATGTTACAGACAAAAGTGTGCTGCACATCTTCGCCTGAAGGGCTTCTTGCTCTATCGAAAACACGAATTTTATACTTTTATGTAACACAATATTTCCTATAGAGATTAGTATCGCAAAAGACGGCTCACAACCTTAGTGGTCGGCAACTTGCACAAAACCGGGACTGCTTTTGTGACTTTGGGAGAAAATTAGTAAATCTTAGTCTGGCTGTTCATGTATAGTGTTTTGCTGCCATGGACGGCAGCAAAAGTCTTAGCACCCCATGGACGGGGTGTTTAAGACGTACACGTCACTCCATCGTAGCCTGACTCAGACAGACTTAGATTTTCTTATTTTCGTACAACGGAACAAAATAGACCCGGATTTGTGCAAGTTGCCAATCCAAAAATTTCAAACCGTCTTTGGCCCCTAATCCTATAGAGTAAAACAACCGCAATAGCAAACTCTAACATCCATGATGTCCTGCTACTGCGGCTATACAACATCTGTCCGGACAACATCTGCTTTTAAAACCATCCCACGCATCGTCCGATCCAGTAAATGAGTCCTAACACCCAGCTTGTAAAAATTCCATAGAGGATGACCGGCCCTGCGATCGTAAATATCTTACATCCGATTCCAAACACCTGACCCTCTTTTTTGAACTCGATTGCCGGCGAAGCCACGGAATTGGCAAATCCGGTGATTGGCACCAATGCTCCGGCACCTCCCCATTTTGCGAACGTTGGGTAAATATTAAATCCTGTTAGAATAATACTCAACAAAATCAACAACATACTGCACCAGCTTCCTGCTGTCTCTTTGTCAAGTCCAAACCGGTTCATAGCTACGTTTAAGATCACCTGACCGATAACACAGATAACACCTCCTACGATAAACGCTTTTACCATATTTCCAAAAAGATTATTCGTCGGAGTCACCTGTTTTACATACTCATTATACTCTTCATTTTGAATCTGCTTATCTTCTTCCTTCACTCTGTTTTCCTCCTTATTACAGCGTACTCATATACCCTGTCCAAAAATAGAACAATGCACCCGCCATTTTTCCAAATGCCATAAATGCCAGTGCCCATGCCAGTCCGATACTCAATTTATAACGCCGGAATACAATTGGAAATGTATTGATGATCTCTGCTAAAGAAACGGCAATGCAGCCCACAAAAATGCCTGCACAAAAACCAAATATGATCAACAAAATCCTGCCTGCCGGCATGGACATATCCGAATAGGTGGAGATCACATTTCCAACAACGCCCCCTAACAGGATCATCGTTTCATAGGAAAATACCGCCCTTGCCGTATTCGACTTTCCGATCAGTCTCGGGATAACACCGATGGCAATTAAAAAAGCAAATGTTCCGGCAGATACTGCAAAGCCTGCAAACAATCCCATCAATGCTAAGATCACATGATTAACCCACATCGATATTGCTTCCTCCCCTGCTGCTGTTTTCGATAAATGTTGTATCTATATCATTTTCATACTTACGCATTTCCACCTGCAGCGGAGTCGGATCCGGTGTGATCTTCTTTCTTCCGACATGGTTAAAAAATACCAGGATTCCAAACGCAATACCGATAGAATAAAACACTTCCAGTTCCGTAAATCCACTGGTCTCTTTTCCCATCACCTGCATATAAAATTTTGCAAAAACTTCACTGACGCCGACATCGTTATTGAATGCCATGATCGTAAAGGCGGAGCCGAAAAAAATCACAATGCACAATAAGATAGTCTTTAAATAAGCAACTCCCATCGGTGGATTCAGTCTTGGCACATATTCCACAATAAAATCTGCCTCACCCTCGTTTTGCACATCTGCATTCGGATAATCCTCATGGATCAGCTGAATGATCTTTAATATGGAAAATACCTGAAACTGACTTTTTTTCGCATGCGTGCCCTGAAAAGAATAGACTTTTTTCTGACGGATCTTGCGTAACATCCCGACATCCGTACACTCAATTTTTGCGATGTCACCCAGCGTAATATTGCGGTTATGCACCAATACATTTTTATCTATCTTAATATAAATCGTCTGACTGCTCATCTATTCCTCCATCACCAGCACGGCACCTGCCATATTCTGTGCCTGTTTTCCTGCACGATCATAACAAAGGAGCCCAACTACCAATACAATGACGATCATGGAAAACAGACACAGTCTGTATGTCTTCTGTTTCATCTTATCACCTCGTTTTTCCATTTGCCTCTAGTATGTCAGTTTTTTCTAAAAATATTCTTTTCTTTTTTATTAAAATAAAGATTGACAAGCTCCTCTTTTTTGCATACTTTATTTATAGATTGCGTGAGGTTATTTCTCACACATCGCTAATTTACAATGATACAAATACACGAGGTCACTATGAATAAAAATCAGGAAATTTTATCTTTGGCAGTGCTTGCCGGAGAAATTCTCATAAAAAACGGAGGCGAAATTTTTCGCGTGGAAGATACGATGATGAGGATCATTGAATCCTACGGCATCACAGACTACAATGTCTATGTTCTCTCAAACGGAATTTTTGCCACCATTGATGAACAGGGCAGCCACCCCTACAGTCTGGTCCGTCATGTTGCTTTCAGCAATGTAAATTTAGAACGGATCGCTGCCGTAAACCAGCTCTCCCGCGAAATCTGTGAGTTCCACTATCCTCCGGGCGAAGCTATCAAAAAAATGAAAAACTGCAGCACCCTTCTCAGTGAAAAACAGTTACTCCGACACCTGGCTTCCGGATTTGGCTGTGCCGCATTTACCCTGCTTTTTGGTGGAAAATATTTAGACTGCTTTTTTTCTCTTTTTATTGGAATTGCCCTGCAGTCCTTTTTGTACCATGCCAGAATACGGCAGTCCTCCCGCTTTTTTTATACGATTGCCGCAAGTGCTCTCGTAACGGCACTCAGCATTTTACCTTATGCCCTGCATGCACCTGTCATGGTCGATAAAATGGTCATCGGCTGTATCATGCCACTTGTTCCGGGACTGCTTTTAACCAATGCCATTCGGGATTTCTTTAATGTAGATTTTCTTTCCGGTGTCATCCACATGGTAGACGCACTTGTAACAGCCCTTTGTATTGCTGTGGGAGTCGGTGCCGTGATGACCTGTTACCAGTTTTTCGGAGGTACTTTATTATGATCGGACAATTATTATTAGCGTTTATTTCTACCTTTGCTTTTGCCATACTGTTTTCTGCTCCACGCTCACAGTATTTTGCCTGCGGTCTTTGCGGCTGCTTTACCTGGGGAATGTACCTGCTTTTTCAAAAGTTCGGCAACAGTGTTGTAATCGCTGCCCTTTTTGCTACCTTCTTTGTAACCGTTTTAGCTAGAATACTTTCTATTATAAAAAAAGCTCCCGTTACTATCTATCTGGTAACAGGAATCCTTCCTTTAGTTCCGGGTGCCGGAATCTATTATACTTCTTACCACCTGATCATGAATCACGGCAGAATGGCTGCCTCTATGGGACTGGAAACTTTCAAGATGGCAGGTGCTATTGCACTGGGTATTATCTTCGGTTCTGCGATACCGATGAAATGGATACAGAAATATCGGAAATGCTCGTAGGGGTATTCTTGTTCCCGGCTATCCCCACTGACATGCTGCGTTTCCTGTTCGTCCCACACGCCTTTTTGCTCATGTTTTGTGCAACTCGCCCTACAGGCTCAAACAGGCACAAAACATGAGCAGCAGTGTGCTCCTCACGACGGAAGCCTCGCAACTGTCTGTGGAGATAGCCGGGGAAACAGCATTGTATCAATATAGAAGATTCTCTAATGATTGTAAAGAAGGTTCAACAAATCGATAAGTTTACATAATAAAATCTATTCACGATACTAAAACCGTTTTATATATCTATGTCTCTTTCGCCACTATCATCCGGCAACACCTTCTCGGAAATCTCAACGTAGAGCTTAACTTACTCTCCCCAACCGCATTAGAAAACATATATCCCAGCGAGCTTCCGACGATTATGAAAAGTTTCTTTTTGTGCTATGGAGATGAAACTCCTGGAAGCGTGGAGCCCTCTGGCGAACACGGTTCCGCTTTGGAGGAGGTTCATCGGAATGCTCAGCACAAGGAAACTTGGAATAATCATCGGAAACTCGCTGAACAAATACTCTCTCTAACTACATTTCCCTTACTTACATTTTCGACACAAATTCATCTATAGACTCTGACTTAGCCGCCAATTTGTGCCATTTTTTCAAAATCTCAAGATCAATTTCACCTGTTATTTTTTCACGCACTTCCTCTGGTATTGTGCCAATATCTTCTAGCAGTTCTAAAATATCCTCTGCCTTCCCTGCAATGACTCCTTCCTGATGTCCTTTCTCATATTCATCTTTCCGTACAATCTCAAAGACTGCTTCTTCATCATATTCAAAAATACTCATTTCCACCGCCTCTTTCCTGTTTTGAAGCAAAAACTCCCGCAGGATTCCTTCATTGATACACTCTGTCACTGCACGGTCTACTGCTTCTTCCACATTCTTCATGCTCTTTGCATAGGTTCGTACTTTCTTCACATAGATAGCATACTCCTTTAAGGTCTGGCACTGTTCTAATAGCTTTCGGTTCTTCCCAAGATTGATGTTCAGCATCGTGACTACTAATTCCAAATCCGGGTCATCCATCGATTTTTGAAATGCATCCGACAGACGTAAGTATTTCTTTTCTGCCTGCTCCTCCGAACCATTGTAAAAAACTAAAAATCTCGGTGTCGGAATTTTGATGAGTGTGTTGCGATACATATCCCTGTGATCGACCTGACCCTGTAATTCCTTTGCGATATAAAACAGATCCCGCAATGGCATGTTCGGAGAATAAGTGGACTGGTGTTCATAAAGATTCAGGTATGAATCCATGATAAATGCCAGATCATTTTTCATATTCATATAGATGGCATTTTCTAAGGTTACAATCTCTAGTTCTTCTGTGTTTGTGTAAGATGTTCCGTTGACTGCATTATAAAGGCTCAATAGTTCCTTCTTTTCACGAAATATCATGCGAAATAATCTGTCCTTGTGGTTTCTTGCAACACTGATCTCATTTTGGGTTTCTGTCATAGTATTACCTCCTGTTTGAAATTGTTTTACAGGAGTTCTTATCCTTTTTCGCGAAAACTCCTGCTGTTCATAATGTTGGAAAAGCATGAATTTTCTGATCTGAATAAGATTTGTAATAGACTACGGCAGAAATGCCGCCTTATATAAGAAAATATGCTTTGAGGGTATTATAGCATGGGGGCGAATGGGTTACAACCGATTTTGAATGCGATTATGAGTATTTTTCCTTTATAGGATGCCGCTGTCTTCGGCTATCCCCACTGACATGCTGCGTTTCCTGTTCGTCGCCACGCCTTTTTGTCTCCATATACTTTTGTCAGATTTTTAATCTTTAACATGATATGCCCTCCACCTTGTTATTTATCTGTATTGTACCTTTCGGAGCATTTTTCTCATAGGCATATTTTGTAGCAGAATGTGTCTTTTTTATAGAAAATCCTTTATCAAAAAAGCAGGATGGCAGAACATCCCTTCCGCAAAGTACAGCCCTTACCCTTACCATAACCATACCTGCGGATTTTTGACATTCTGCCACTTATTTCCTGTTTATTTATATGAAGTTTCTATATCACATGTTTACGCTGCCCTGATGTTGTAGCAGTTTTTATGCCTCTAATAATTTTTCTACAGAAGCTAATTTGACACAGAGGACAAAGACTTCTGCTGCCTGACGAAGCTCCTCTAAGGTCGGATAAGACGGTGCGATCCTGATCACAAAATCTCTTGGATCGGTTCCATATGGGAATGGTGCTCCGGCTCCGGTCAGGACTACGCCTGCCTCTTTTGCTTTTTTTACCACAGAAGTTGCACAGCCTTCTAAGGTTTCAAAGGCAATGAAATATCCACCAAGAGGTTTTGTCCAGGTTCCGATACCAAGACCTTCCAATTCTTTGGTTAAAATCTCATCCACCAGTTCAAATTTCGGACGCAGGATATCTGCATGCTGTTTCATCTTTGCTTTGATGCCATCTAAATCCTTGAAATATTTTACATGACGGTACTGGTTGATCTTGTCATAACCGATCGTCTGAATGGTCATACTCTTTCTGATAAAATCCAGATTCTTTTTTGAAGATGCCATGGCTGCAATTCCCGCTCCCGCAAAAGTCACTTTGGAAGTAGATGCAAACTCATAGACAATATCCGGATTTCCTGCTTTTTCACACTCTGAAATAATGTCTAAAAGCTCTGCCTGTCTGTCCTCATATAAATGATGTACTCCATAGGCATTATCCCAGAAAATCCTGAAATCTTCTGCTGCCGGTTTTAACGCTGCAAAACGTTTTACCGTCTCATCGGAATAGACATACCCCTGTGGATTGGAATATTTCGGTACGCACCAGATTCCTTTTACGGAAGGGTCATTATTGACATACTGCTCTACCATATCCATATCCGGTCCGTCTTCTGTCATCGGGATATTGATCATTTCGATGCCAAAATGCTCGGTGATCGCAAAATGTCTGTCATATCCCGGAACAGGACAGAGAAATTTAATCTTATCTAAATGACACCAAGGCGTACTTCCACAGACACCATGTGTCATAGAACGTGACACGGTATCATACATGATCGTAAGACTTGCATTTCCAAATACCAGTACATTCTCTGCCTTCGTTCCCATCATATCTGCCATCAGTTTTTTGGCTTCCGGAATACCATCCATCTCACCGTAATTGCGTACATCAATTCCGTTTTCTGTAACCATCTCACTCTTAGAATCCAGTACGTCTAAAATATCCATGACCATATCTAACTGCTCGACTGCCGGTTTTCCTCTTGCCATGTTCAGACTTAAATCCATCTTCTGGTATTCCTTATACGCCGCTTTCAAGCTTTCTTTTTCCTGTAACAACTCTTCTTTTGACATTTCCTGATAAGACTTCATATTTCCTCCTAAACTCCTTCATGCTTTATCATATTAGTTTTCTGTCTGATTGCCTCTTAAAAACTGTAAATGCTCCTTGATCTGTTTTTCATAACCGATCTCTGTCGGCTCATAAAAGACCTCGTCTTTTAAAGCATCCGGCAGATATTGTTGTTCTACATAGTGGTTCGGGTAATTATGTGCATATAAATAACCCAGACCATGTCCTAATTTTTCGCTTCCTTTATAATGGGAATCCTGTAAATGTACCGGCACCGGAGCAGTCATCGTCTGCTTCATGCACTCGGTTGCCCGGTCAACGGCTAAATAGGATGCATTACTCTTTGGAGCCGATGCTAAATAAGTAGCTGCCTGTGCTAAAATGATCCTTGCCTCCGGCATCCCGATCCGCTCTACTGCTAATGCTGCAGAAACTGCCACATTCAATGCATTCGGGTCTGCATTTCCCACATCCTCGGATGCACTGATCATCATTCTCCTTGCAATAAACCGGATATCTTCGCCTGCATACAACATTCTTGCGAGATAATAGACGGCTGCATCCGGATCCGAACCGCGGATACTCTTGATAAATGCAGAGATCGTATCATAGTGCTGATCTCCCATTTTATCATACCGCACCGCCCGCTTCTGTATACATTCCTGTGCTACGTCTAAAGTAATGTGGATCTTACCGTCCTCGCTCCGCTCCGTGGTCAGCACGCCAAGCTCTATTGCCGTTAATGCTGCCCTTGCATCTCCATTACTGATATCCGCTAAAAATTCCTCGGCATCCGGCTCTAAAACGGCATGGTAGGCACCCATTCCCCGTTCCTCATCGGTTACGGCACGTCTTAAAAGTATGCGGATGTCCTCTTTATCTAATGACTTTAATTCAAAAATGACTGACCTTGAGAGCAGTGCCCCATTTACCTCAAAATACGGGTTCTCTGTGGTTGCCCCGATCAAGATGATCGTACCGTCCTCGACAAACGGAAGCAGATAATCCTGCTGTCCCTTGTTAAAGCGATGGATCTCATCTATAAAAAGGATCGTCCGTCTTCCATACATGCCCAGACTGTTCTTCGCCTGTTCGACCACAGCCTCCATATCCTTTTTTCCGGCGGCAGTTGCATTGATCGACACAAATTCTGCCTTCGTTGCTCCCGCAATGACCTTTGCAAGTGTGGTCTTTCCGGTACCCGGTGGTCCGTAGAAAATAACGGAACTCAACTTGTCTGCCCGGATCGCACGGTAAAGCAGCTTATCCTTTCCGATAATGTGCTGCTGTCCAACCACCTCCTCTAATGTCTTTGGTCGCATTCTATTTGCCAGCGGAGATTCATTTTGCATATTTTGTTCTCTCATGTAGTCAAATAAATCCATTTTTATCCCCTTATCCTTATAAAATATACATCATTTTGCAAGTTGAAGCAATACAAATTTCATTTTTATGGATTTTTATTCAAAAATCACCTCATCCACGGTAACGAATTCATATCCCTGTTTTTCTAAGGCATCAATGATCCCAAGTGCTGCCTCCACACTGCTTTCCGATGCATCGTGCAGTAAAATGATATCATCTTCCTCCACCGCTTTTACTACTTTTTCTATGACCGTAGACGAACTTCCGCAGCACCAGTCGAGCGGGTCAATATCCCATAATACAGTCATCATATTCTTCGCACAACTGCATTCCGGTGGCTCATTTCCAAACGGCGGTCTTAAATACTGCGGATATTCTCCGGTAATCTTATGGATTGCCTCACTTGTCATCCGGATCTGCTTTGCCGCATCCGTTTTAGAAAGGTTCGCTAGATTGACATGGTCATAGGAGTGATTTCCTATCATATGCCCTTCTTTATGCATGCGTTTTACGATATCGGGATATGCTTCTGCCTGCTTTCCCAACAAAAAAAAGGTTGCCTTGACATTTCTCTTTTTCAGTCCGTCTAAGAGCATCTCCGTATAATCCGGATCAGGACCATCATCAAAAGTCAGTGCTACCTTCTTTTTCACTGCATCTGCGTCCTCTCCTTTTGCCTGCACATCTCCATTTTGAACAGGAACCGTATTCTGTGCGACTCTTTGCTCCATGTTTACAGTCAAAACCTGAACTGCCAGCAGTGTCCATGCCAGCAGATTGATACATAACAACCATTTTGCAGCTTTTTTCATGATAACTCCACAGTATTTTTCTTTCTGTAGAATCCTATGCTTTTTCCTCTTTACTTATGTTCTGCATTTCATTCTCTTCTTTCTCTTCTGCATCTAAGTAATGCAAAAAACGTTTGATCTCTGCCCATGCCTTCTTCGATTCCGGCATCAGCAGCATTGCCATTTGAAACACATGGAACATTCCCTCATATATGGAAAGTTTTACTTTGCCTCCGGCTTCTTTTGCTTTTTTCGCAACTCTGGTCGAATCGCTTAAGAGCATTTCATAGGAACCCACCTGTATCAGCAATGGTGGAAATCCTTCATAATCACCAAATAAGGGAGAAATATACTCATTCGTCGGGTCATTTTCTCCAAGATAGTCCTTGTTATATAACATGCTGTCCCTTGTTTTTCCAAACAATGGGTCTTTCTCAAAGTTTGTTTCCACCGATTCGCCGCTGATCGTTAGATCTGTCCACGGTGACATGGTGATCACACCGGATGGCAGCGGTTCTTTATGGTTTTTCAGCCATAGGCAGAGTGCCAATGCCAATCCGCCACCGGCGGAATCTCCTGCCACAACAATTTTTTCTGCCGGATATCCCTGCTCTAACAGCCAGTGATATGCCGCAATCGTATCCTCTAATGCCGCCGGATACGGATGCTCCGGTGCAACCCGGTAATCAATAGTCAATACACGGCAGTTGCCGCCTAACTCACTGTAAAGTGCCGCAAACGAACGGTATGCATTCTTCATCGTGGCAATATATCCGCCTCCATGAAGCTGCAGCACCACCCGGCTGCCCACATTTTCCACCGGCTCTAACAGCTCCATGGTAAAATTTTCCATAAGGATCATGGTATTGGTAAACTGCTCCGGACATTTCCACTCCGGTTCTAAATCCACAGCTCTTTTTCTTAACTCTCCGCTTTTTATCTTTTTGCCGATCAACAGATCATTTGAAAAACGGGCAATCAGATCGCGGATCACTTTTCCTCTGATACTTTCTGCCATATTTTCTTCTTACTCCTTACGCCTCAGTTTCCTAAACATGAAATCTTCTCTTCAATTCCGCTCTCGCACGGCTTCCGCCAATGATAAAGGTGCCGAGGAACAAAAATACCGAAACAGCAAGTGCGATCTCACTTAAAAACGGTTTTGTAATGACATCCTTCTTCCATAAAATGATCGGAAAGATACTGCACAAAATGCAAAAAAGCTGAAACAGCAGATAGCTCGGCCAGTTCCTCCAGTTGACGATCATCAAAAGTATGATCGCCACATTCAGCATGATCACGCCTGCCGGCAGGACATAGTTCAAAGACCAGCCACGATAACCGGCTACTTCATCGATCAGATAGAGCAGTCCGACACTGAATATCGTCAAAAGAATAATCTTACTGCGGTAGCCTGCATCGTTTTGGATTCCGATCTTCATGATCAGATAAATGTAGATAAATACTCCTGCCGTGATCGCACTCCACCAGATCCCCTTATGATGGTTTACATTGATGAATACTAACAGTGCTTCTGCCATAACGGCTAAAAATACATAGATACGGATGATCAGTGCAAAACGTTTTTCCCGGATTCCCACATCAGGATATGCCGCTTCTCTTTCGCTTCCGTCCTGTTCCACCACACAATGGCACAGCGGGCAGACTCCGGTACGGTCTAAAATCTCTATTTTACAATTTCTGCATTTACTCATAACACACACCATTACTTTCTATCGAAACATCCAGTCCATCGGACGCTAACTTTCTGAAAAAAGCCTTCTGCACGGAAGTATCTTTTAAAATAAAACTAAACGTAAACACCAGTGTATCCTTGTAAGAACAGATCGTTCCTTTTAAGTTCTGCCCTTTGGACATCGCAAGATAGGCATGAAATCCCTCTATATATGGCTCATATTCCTCCCGCACGGAAATATTTCCTATATTGGTAATGGTAGAAGTATTTGCCAGTGCCGCCGATGTATAGACCGAACGAATGGCAAGTTTTTTCAATACCAACGGGACTGCCCTTGCGATCAATATCTTTTCGTTGGATACATTATAAGAAAAAATATCCTCTAAATGCTCTTTATTGATTTGTGACCGCAGACTCTCACACACGATCTTTAGTACCTCTTCAAAGGTATAGGTTTCCTTTTTGGCTTCAAATTCTGCCGAGACCATTGCAAAAAAATTCTTTGTCGTCACAGAGTTAAAAAACGGACGCAGATTGACCGGAACGGCGACACGGACCGGACGTTTCTCCGGCATCCCATGCATATACTCCGTATAAATACTCCAGATAAAGACACTGACTAAATATTCATTGATACTTGCTCCCATCTTCTTACAGACACTTTTTAGCTGTGGGATATTCAAATATCCGTGTATTACGCCAAACTCCGGCTCTTTGAATTTTTCTCCTTTGAGCAGATATGCCTTCTGGGTCTTATAAATCTTCTGGCTGCTCTTTCTGTAATTCTTGATAAAACTATCCTCTGTATTTAACGAAGTCTCACTGCAAAGAGCATCGCCGCCCACCTGCTCACGAAGTTTCGGATGAGCCAGACGCAGATATTGATAAGTCAGCTCCCGTAAAAAATTGATACCGCCCATTCCATCGGTCAGCACATGGAATACTTCTAAATTGATCCGCTTCTTATAATAAGTTACCCGGAACAGATAACTCCGATTCTTGTTCTGTACAATGTAACGGCATGGATAGGTTTCCTCCTCATGCACCCGCGGAGCCCTCTTTACATTTTCTTCAAAATAATACCAGAAAATTCCCTGCCGCAGCCGCACATCAAAAATCTCAAATTTCGGCAATACAATATCCAATGCCTGCTGTAACAGATCCTGTTGTACTTCTTCTTTTAAGACAACACTGATCCGATACACATTCGTCATCTCATTTCCGGCAATGACCGGAAATACATGTGCTGTATTGTCTAATTTATCCCATCTTAATGTTCCCTGTTTTTCTTCGGTTCTTTTCATACCGTCCCCTTTTCTGTGTTTTTTCTTTCTATAGTAGTATAAGAGTATTTTCCCCCTGTGTAAAGGGTAGTTTTGGGTATTTCCTATAGAGTAAAAAAAGAGGGAAAGTACAACCTTCCCTCTAATGCAAACTATATTTGTGAATTCGATTTTTATCCCTGCATAAATCTTGCCAAAAACTGTCTGGTCCGTTCTTCCTTCGGGCGTTCGATGACTTCCTTTGGATCACCCTGCTCAATGATATATCCGCCATCCATAAAGATTACGCGGTCTGCTACATCCCTTGCAAAGCTCATCTCATGTGTCACGATCACCATGGTCATTTTTTCTTCCGCAAGTTCACGGATTACTTTTAAAATCTCTCCGGTCAGTTCCGGATCTAATGCACTTGTCGGTTCATCAAAAAATAGAATTGACGGTTTTAATGCAAGTGCTCTTGCAATGGCTACCCTCTGCTGCTGTCCCCCTGAAAGCTGGCATGGATAGGCATCTGCTTTGTCCCCTAAGCCCATCTTCTCCAAAAGACGTCTTGCTTCTTTTTCTGCTTCTTTTTTACTCTGCTTCTGGACACTGACCGGCGCATCCATAATATTTTTCAACACCGAATAGTGTGGAAACAGATTAAAATTCTGAAATACCAGTCCGTAACTTCCTTCATAATGGATCGTTCCGCTGTCTGCCTGCTCTAAGCCTGTGCAGCAACGCAGCAGCGTAGATTTTCCGGAACCGGACGGACCGATGATCGCAACGACTTCTCCTTCTTCTACTCCAAGAGAAATGTCATGCAGTACATCGAGGTCTTCAAAACTTTTCTTTAAATTCTCTATCTCTAATAACTTCATCGCATTTCTCCTACTGATAATAAGACAGGCGTTTTTCTAAATATTCCATGCCTACCGCTACGATCAGATTAAATATGTAGTAAAACAGTCCTGCTACAAACAATGGCACGATCGTGGTCTGTGCCGCTGCGATCTGTTTCGCGATCGTAAACATCTCTGCATATGCCAATACAAATGCCAATGAGGTATCTTTTACTAACGTAATAACCTCATTGGTTACCGGCGGCAGCACCCTTTTTACCATTTGTGGAAAAATGATCTTCCAAAAAGTCTGGACTCTGGAATATCCAAGGACTTTTGCTGCCTCACGCTGTCCTACCGGAATGGACTGGATACCGGAGCGGTAAATCTCTGCAAAATACGCCGCATAGTTGATACTGAATCCGATGATCGTTGCATAGAACCGGTACTCGGTGGAAATATTCTGCCGGAATACATAATACGGTCCGAAATACACTACTAAAAGCTGTAACATCAGCGGTGTTCCACGCATAATGGATATATAAAATTTTGTGATCCATTGAAGCGGTTTTATCTTAGACATTCTTGCAAATGCCACCAAAAGTCCTAATGGAAGAGAAAACAGCAACGTCAGCACAAATATGGAAACAGATGCTCCCATACCCGGTAAAAGCTGACGAAACATGATATCAAATGCCATTTCTTTGCTCCTTACTTACCAAGACATACCATATCTGATAAATCCCATTTTTTTGCGATATCATCAAATGTACCGTCTTTTACCATCTCATCTAACGTACTCTGTACTTTATCTCTTAACTCTTCATTTCCGAGTTTGAAACCGACTGCGTACTGCTCTGTACGGATCTTATCATCTAACATTACAAATCCTGTTCTGGATTCTAACTGATAATCTGCCACACCGATATCTACTACGATCGCATCTACGGCTCCTGCCTCAAGGTTCATAAATGCTGTGTTATAATCTGCTACCTGCTGTAAGTCTGAAAAACTTGCTGCTAATTTTAAGTTTTCTTCGTTGTCCTCTTCATCTGTCAAAGCTGCAAGTCCTGAAGAATCTGCCTGTACGGCTACGACTTTTCCTGCTAAATCCTCTTTTTTCTCAATTCCTGAACCCTCTTTTACTACTACAACGATAGAGTTATCTACATATGGTTTTGACCATGTATAGTCATCCTCACGTCCTGTCATCGTAAATCCGTTCCAGATACAGTCGATGGAACCTGAATTTAACTCCATATCTTTAGAATCCCAGTCAATTGGCTGTTTTACGAGTTCCCAGCCGTTACGGGCACATACTTCCTGTGCTAAATCCAAGTCAAATCCTACATATTCGCCATTGTCATCTTTATATCCGTATGGAGGATATTCTGCATCAAATCCAACGATAAACTGTTTATCGGAATTTTCCTTATCCTTAGAATCCTCTGTCTTTGTCTCTTTTTTTGCAGATGTATCTGCGTCTTTACTGCTTCCGCAGCCTGCCATTGTAAATACCATTGCCGCTGCCATAAGCACTGCTGCAAATCCGGTTGCTCTTTTCATAAAAAAATCCTCCTTTTTCATTCACTATACTTTAGTATACTACCATGATAAAACAGTAATGTAAAGGAAGATTTTAAGGATTTTTGTAATATGTTAAGATTCTAAAATGATCGCAACGGTCAGGCTCTGTCCATCCTCACTGTATGCCCTGATTCTCCGCTAACATCTGCGTCAATTCATCTGCATGCTCTATGATATGAAAATAATTAGTCAGATTGACCGTTCCCCTCCTCTGTGATCAGCAATAAAACTCTGAGCCCCATCCACTTCTTTCTGTGGATGAGGCTCAGTTTGTGTTTCCTATGAACTCTTTGTATTAATACTTCTTATTCTTACTTCCTACTGACATTTCTTTCTCTTTTTATCGGCTGCTACAACTCCTGCCATTCCTGCTACGGAAACACACAGTATTCCTGCCCAGAGTATCGGCTGGAAGGTATCACCGGTCTTCGGTGCTTTTACCTGTGTAT